>ENA-UOUJ01000721-UOUJ01000721.1-activated-sludge-metagenome-genome-assembly--contig:-NODE-721-length-20211-cov-4.423695_pt1 | contig 20211 bp, 13 predicted proteins | sample MGYA00249839_ERZ747224 | MGnify/ENA primary metagenome ERZ747224 (study PRJEB28782, sample SAMN03220277) | activated sludge metagenome | biome: wastewater; feature: sewage sludge; material...
CACGACGCAGCGCTATACCGTCGCGATGCAGCGCTATACCGTCACGATGCAAGGCTATACCGTCGCGACGCAGCGCTATACCGTCGCGAGGCTACGCTATACCGTCACGACGCAACTCTATACCGTCACTGTGCAGCGCTATACCGTCGCGATGCAACTCTATACCGTCACGACGCAGCGCTATACCGTCACGATGCAGCGCTATACCGTCACGACGCAGCGCTATACCGTCGCGATGCAGCGCTATACCGTCACGATGCAGCGCTATACCGTCACGATGCAACGCTATACCGTCACGCTACTACTCTATACCGTTACGAAGCAGCGCCATAGCGGGACGTGGCCACCCTGTGGCGCACCCACCGGGCTCATCCGCGCAACCCGTTCCTAGAGCTGCACGATGCCCACCCGAATGGCGGCCACCGCCAAGGCCAGGCGCCCGGTCACGCCGAACCGTTCGCACAGCGTCTGGATGTGGCTCTCCACCGTGCGCCGGCCGATCTTCAGCTTCCTGCCCAGGCCCTCGCTGGTCAGGTCCGGAAAGGCCACCAGGGCCTTCAACACCTCCAGCTCACGGTCGCTCACCTGGGCCAGCAAGCGTTGCTGCCGCCGCTCCTCGGGCGTCAGGCCATCGGGGTTCTCCAGCAGCAGGCGCTGCGTGTCGGGCGTGTGCACCACGGCCCCCTCCATGGCCGTGGCCAGGGCGTGCAGCACGGTGTTCGGCTCCATGCCATCGTACACCAGCACCTGCACGCCGCTGCGGAAGGCCCGGATCAGGGTGGCATCGTCCTTCCGGTGCGTGTAGGCCGTGCAGCGCAGGTCCGGGCGTTCGTCCTTCATCCGCTCCAGGGCCTTGAACCCCGCCTCGTCCGGCGGACGCAGCGCCAGCACCACCATGTCCGGCCGCAGGCCTTTGTCCATGGCGGCCATCAGGTCGTCCACCCGGGTACCGCTCCAGGCCACCTCATAGGGCCCGTGGCTCACCAGCCAGTGGCCCAGCGCTTCGCGCAAGACATGGTGCTCGTCCAACAAGGCCAGGGAGTGGCGTTCGGTCTTCGTGTGGCGGGGCATGCGTCAAAAGGTTGGTTCCTGTTCGGTACGTGCTCCACACCGCAAGCATGGTGGACCGCTTACCGCCATCGGCCACCCGGGTTCGGCAGACATGTCCCGTGGCGATCATGCGCTCCATGCGCTCCGGTGATGGCCCGAAGAAACAACCTCGGTATGCCCTATTGTCAAGTGTATTTATACCCTGCCACCTCCTTTTTATGAACACGGTAATCCACAGGCTGGCCGGCCATATGGCCCCCTGCTTCGCACGTTTTGCCTGGTAACACCGCTCCCGCCAAACCGCCTTGTACCACCGACCCCTTGGCTGCCGCCACCCAGAACCCACTGACCTCTTGCCCGGCCATCGGCCCCAGGTTCTTCGGGTGCGCGGAGCGCAACAGGCCATGTGGTCCGCTGCCGATGGGCCTATTCACCGCTTGGCCTGGCCTCCGGCACGCAGGTGCGCCACCTTGCCTTGGGACTTCCAGGTCAGAGGCCTCTTGGTGCCCGGCAACAGATGCGCGGAGCGCAAGGGGTTTTGTGGTCCTTGGTCAAGCGGCTGAGCGGCCTGAATGCCGCTTGGCCTTGCCTACGAAGCAGGTGCGGCAACCTGGGGCTTGGGCCTTTCAGGCCATAGGCTGCTTGGTACTCGGCTACAGGTGTTACCCCAGGTTGAGCGACCGGACCCACGAGGGTGGAAACAACTTAATTACCTAAGGGGGCAGAGGCGTAAGGGATGAAGTGTGTACAACGACGGTTTTTGTCGGGGACGGAGCATTAAATTGAGCGCCCTCATGGCCAGTACTCCATTGATACCCACCGAGCCCAAGACCACCACCCACCTGTCCTCCATCAAGGACAACCGCGCCCACGGCAAGGTGGGTGAATGGCTGAAGGAGGTGATGGCCGAAGGGTCCAAGCTCAGCATCGTAAGCGCCTACTTCACGGTGAACGCTTACCAGCACCTGCGGCAGGAGCTGGATGGCATCGAAAGCCTGCGCTTCCTGTTCGGTGATCCGGCGTTCATCCAGGTGAAGGATGGCGACAAGGCCGACAAACCGTTCCGGCTCACGGATGAAGGGTTGCAGATGGCGAACCAGGTGCAGCAACGCGCCATTGCCAAGGCTTGTGCTGAATGGCTGGAGAAGAAGGCCGAGATCCGCTCACTGAAGCAGGCGAACTTCCTGCATGGCAAGCTCTACCACATCGCGAACCCGAACCGTACGGAGGATGCCATCCTCGGCAGCAGCAACTTCACTGCACAAGGACTCGGCTTCGGCGCCATGGCCAACATGGAGTTGAACATGGTGATCAACGACCGGCGCGACCGGGAGGAGCTGAAACAATGGTTCGAAGAGATCTGGAACAACGATACCGGTCTGGTGGAGGATGTGAAGCAGCGGGTGCTGGACGACCTGGCATTGCTCTACAAGGACACGGAACCCGAGTTCGTCTACTTCAAGACGCTGTACCATGTCTTCGAACAGTACTTGAAGGACCAGTCGGCGAGTGGGATGCTCGACGAGCGCACCGGTTTCTTTGACAGCGAGGTCTGGAACAAGCTCTACGCCTTCCAGAAGGACGGGGTGAAGGGCGCCATCAACAAGATCCTCACCCATGGAGGGTGCATCATCGCGGATAGCGTGGGTCTGGGGAAGACCTTCGAGGCGCTCGCGGTGATCAAGTACTTCGAGCTGCTCAACAAGAACGTGCTGGTGCTCTGCCCCAAGAAGCTGGCGCAGAACTGGACGGTCTATCAAGCCAAGCAGAACAGCACGCTCAACCCCTTCATCAAGGACCGCTTTCAGTATGCGGTGATGTGCCACAGCGACCTGGGGCGCAAGGGAGGGGTGTCGGCACCCAATGGCATCGATCTGGCACAGGTGAACTGGGGCGCCTATGACCTGGTCGTCATCGACGAGAGCCACAACTTCAAGGGCAACCCCAAGGAGCGCGAACTGGATGACGGCACCCGCAAGGTGAACCGCGCGCACTTCCTGCTGGACAAGATCATCAAGAGCGGAGTGAAGACCCGCGTTTTGCTGCTCAGCGCCACGCCGGTGAACAACAACCTGCGCGACCTGCGCAACCAGATCAACCTGATCGCGGGTGGCGAGGACCATGCCCTGTACGAGACCACAGGCGTTTCGGAGATCGGCGAAACGTTGCGTCTGGCCCAGGTGCAGTTCACCAACTGGGCGGACAAGGACAAGAATCCGGACCGCAGCGTGAAGCAACTGCTGGAACGACTGGACAGCGCCTTCTTCAAGCTGCTGGACGAGCTCACTATCGCCCGCAGCCGTAGGCACATCACCCGTTTCTACGATGCCGCCGATGTGGGCGAGTTCCCCAAGCGCGAAAAGCCGGTAAGCATCTATCCGGACATCGACCTGGAGAAACGCTTCCCCAGCTACGACACGCTGAACAAGATGATCCAGGGGTACAAGCTGGCCATCTTCAACCCCAGCGCCTTCCTGCGCGAAGGGGCCAAGTCGAAGTACGAGGTGCGCGAGGGGAAACAGATCGCCGCCTTCACCCAGGAACGCCGCGAGCACTTCCTCATCGGCATGATGAAGGTGAACTACCTGAAGCGCCTGGAGAGCTCGGTGAACTCCTTTCAGGTGAGCATGGACCGCACCATCGGCAAGATCGATGACCTGCTGGCGAAGATCAAGGCCTATGAAGAGCGCCCCGATCCGGAGCGCCAGCTGACCCTGGAGGACATGCTCGCCGGCTCCAACGATGAAGAGGACAACGGCGAGGACGAGGAGGCCTGGACCGTGGGCAAGAAGGCCTACCAGATGGGCGACCTGAAGCTAGACGAATGGAAGGAAGCCCTGCTCCAGGACCGCGACCAGCTCAACGCCCTGTTCATGATGGCACGCGGCGTGGACCCCAAGCACGACGCCAAGCTCTTCGAGCTGAAGAAGCTGATCATGGAGAAGGTGTTGAAGCCCTACAATGGCGACAACAAGAAGGTGCTCGTCTTCACGGCCTTCTCAGACACAGCGCGCTACCTCTACGACAACCTGGTGGACTTCGCCAAGCACGAAGTGAAGCTGAACATCGCGCTGGTGACGGGCACGGAGACCAAGACCACCTTCGGGGCCAACGATTTCAACAGCATCCTCACCAACTTCAGTCCCCGCAGTAAGGAAAGGAACAAGCGCCCCCACATGAAGCAGGAGGGCCAGATCGACCTGCTCATCGCCAGCGACTGCATCAGCGAGGGCCAGAACCTGCAGGACTGCGACTACCTGGTGAACTACGACATCCACTGGAACCCCGTGCGCATCATCCAGCGCTTCGGCCGTATCGACCGACTAGGGAGCACCAACAAGAGCATCAGGTTGGTGAACTTCTGGCCCACGGAGGATCTTGATGGCTACATCAACCTGAAGACCCGCGTGGAGGCCCGCATGGCCTTGGTGGACGTGACCGCCACTGGCGAGGACAACCCGCTGACAAATGACCAGATCGAGGACCTGGTGGCCGAGGACCTCAAGTACCGGGACCGCCAGTTGAAGCGCCTGAAGGACGAGGTACTGGACCTGGAGGACATGGGTGAGAACATCTCGCTCACGGACCTCACGCTGGACGACTTCCGTACCGAGCTGCTGAACTTCCTGAAGGGGAATGAGGAGCGCCTGAAGAACGCCCCCTTCGGACTCTACGCCGTGGTGCCCAGCGCGCTGCACCCGATGGGAGGGAAACAATACGATACCCACCATGCCGGGCTGCGCGATGTGCTGAAACCGGGTTTGGTGCTGTGCCTGAAACAGCGCGGCGCGAGTGAGCAAGGCGAGAGCGTGAACCCTTTGCAACCCTACTTCCTGGTGTATGTGCGCGATGATGGCACCGTGCGCTACAACTACGTGCACGCCAAGCAGGTGCTGGAGATGTGGCGCATGCTCTGTGCCGGCAAGCAGCAGGCCTACGAGGAATTGTGCCGGCTGTTCGATACCGAGACGAACAGCGGTGCCGACATGACCCGCTATAACGACCTGATGGGAAAGGCCGCCACCGCGATCGCTGGGCTCCTCCGCAAACGTTCCGGAGGGAGGATCGGCAATGACCGAAGTGCCTTGCTGATCCCTGACTCGCAACAGGCCAGTAGCCCCGATGACTTCGACCTCGTGACCTGGCTGGTGATCAAGTGAAGAACGACCGATGAGCGACATCAAAGACCTCAAGCTCCGCATCAAGGAAGCCCTCGAAGCCTTCGCCACAGGCGACCTCAGCGACAGTGCCCTGCGCCTGCTGAAGACCCTCGGCTATAGCGCCCCGCGCCTCAACTACTTCACCAAGGGCAGCTTCGCGGAGTTCGAGGACAACTTCGGGGGCAACAGTGAACGTTTCAGCACCAAGAACGCACTGGCCGAGCAGTGGAAGCGCGTGGATGTGCTCTTCCAGCTCACCGGCGATAACCTGGGCGCGCAAGCAGGCCTGTTCCGCAATGAAAAGGTGGACAACACCATCATCGAGAGCTACCTCTTCTTCGTACTGGAACTGAAGCCGAAGAAGGACAACGCGGCATACACCCGCACCGAGCTGAGCCAGATCACCCGTGAGGTGAACAAGTGCTTCGCCATGCCGGCCATGATCCTGTTCAAGACCGGCGATACCCTCTCCTTCGCGGTCATCGACCGCCGTCTGCACAAGCGTGAGAGCAGCAAGGACGTGCTGGAGAAGGTCACCCTCATCAAGGACATCCGCACCACGGCGCCGCACCGCGCGCACATCGAGATCCTCTTCGACCTGTGCCTGGAGCAACTGCGGAAGAAGCACGATGTGCCCAACTTCCCCAAGCTGCATGAGGCCTGGCGCAAGACCCTCGACACCAAGGAGCTCAACAAGCGCTTCTTCCGAGAGCTGAGCAACTGGTACTTCCACGCCGTGGAGGTGACCCAATGGCCAGCCGATGCCGAGCCGGACACCGACAAGCGCAACGCCATCAACACCATCCGCCTCATCACACGGCTCATGTTCGTGTGGTTCCTGAAGGAGAAGGACCTGGTACCCGAGGACCTCTTCGATACCCGCAAGCTGGACCGCATGCTGCGCACCGATAGCGGTGAGGAAAGCCTCTACTACAAGGCCATCCTCCAGAACCTCTTCTTCGCCACCCTCAATACTGAAATGGGCGAGAAACGCCGCTTTCGCATTGAGGCGGACCGCAGCCAAAGCAAGCACTACTTCATCCACAACGTGTTCCGCTACGAGCGCTGTTTCAAGGACCCCAAGGCAGCGCTCAAGGATGTGTTCGCACCCATCCCCTTCCTCAACGGCGGCCTCTTCGAGTGCCTGGACAAGCAGGTGGAAGTGAAAGGCAAGTTGGTGCCCGTGCGTGTGGACGGCTTCAGCGACCGCAAGGACAACCCACTGCTGGTGCCCGACAAGCTCTTCTTCGACCCCGAGGGCGAGGAGTACGACTTCAGCGAAGTGTATGGCAGCAAGAAGGCCCGCAAGGAAAAGGTGCGCGGCCTCATCGACATCCTCAGCAGCTACAAGTTCACCATCACGGAGAACACACCCATTGAGGAGGAAGTGGCGCTGGACCCCGAGCTGCTGGGCAAGGTGTTCGAGAACCTGCTGGCCAACTACAACCCTGAGACCAAGACCACAGCCCGCAAACAGACCGGCAGCTTCTACACGCCGCGCGAGATCGTGAACTATATGGTGGACGAGAGCCTCATCGCCTACCTGAAAACCTCCCTGGGTGATGTGGCAGATGTGGAGGCCCGGCTCCGCCATTTGCTCTCCTACACCGAGGAAGCGCACCAATTCACCAAGGCGGAGACCGAAAAGCTCATCGCCGCCATCGATACCTGCAAGATCCTGGATCCCGCCTGCGGTAGCGGCGCCTTCCCAATGGGCGTGCTGCACAAGCTGGTGCATGTGCTGCACAAGCTGGACCCGCAGAACAAGCAGTGGAAGGAAAGGCAGGTGGAGAAGGCCGCCCTGCTGGACGATGCGGACATCCGCGAGCGCACCATTGCTGACATTGAGGACGCCTTCGCGAACAACGCGCTGGATTACGGCCGCAAGCTCTACCTGATCGAGAATGGCATCTACGGCGTGGACATCCAGCCCATCGCCATGCAGATCGCCAAGCTGCGTTTCTTCATCAGCCTGGTGGTGGACCAGCGGGTGGATGCCAAGCGACCCAACCTGGGCGTGCGCCCCCTGCCCAACCTGGAGACCAAGTTCGTGGCGGCCAACACGCTGATGAAGCTGGAGCGTGAAGAGGCCAACCTCTTTACCAACCCGGCCATCGACAAGAAGAAGGCCCAGCTGAAGCGCGTACGGCACGACTACTTCGAGGCGCGCACCCCGCAACGCAAAGCCAAGTGCCGCGAGCAGGACAAGCAGTTGCGTGAAGAGCTGGCCGAACTGTTGGTTGGCGAGCACGAGCTGCAGCCCAAGACCGCCAAGATGCTGGCCGCATGGGATCCTTACGACCAGAATGCCAGCGCGCCCTTCTTCGATCCGGAGTGGATGTTCGGGTTGAGCGAGGGCTTCAGCATGGTGATCGGCAACCCTCCGTATGTGCGGCAGGAAACGTTCACAGCGTTGAAGGCCGACCTGCAAAGGCGCTACCCGGAGACCTTCACCAGCATCGCCGACCTGTTCACCTACTTCATGCAAGTGGGCCATGATATGCTGGCGCCCAACGGCGTGTTCTGCTACATCGTGAGCAACAAGTGGATGCGCGCGGGCTACGGCGCCAAATTGCGCGCCTACCTGGGCAAGCAAAAACTCTTGCAGTTGCTTGACTTTGGCGAGCAGCCCGTGTTCGAGGCTACCGCCTACACCTGCGTGCTGCTGAGCCAGAAAGCCGCACCGCAGAAGGACCACGCCGTGCTCACGTGGAGCTTTACCGACCTGCCCCTGGACGACCTGCCCGGATTCGTGCGCGGCCATGCGCATGCACAACGGCAGAGCGCCTTAGTGCAAGCCGACTACCGCATTGGCGATGCCGCAGCCGAAGCCCTCATGGCCAAGTTGAAGAGCACTGGCACCACCTTGGGCGCATACCTGAAGGGCCGCATCTATCGTGGTGTACTCACAGGCTACAACAAGGCCTTTGTGATCGACAAGAACACTCGCGATGCATTGATCAAGGCGGATAAGAGGAGCAAGGAGGTGATCAAGCCGTTCTTGGTGGGGAAGGATTTGAAGAGGTATGGAACACCCACACCGGAACAGTGGCTAATCCTGTTTCCGTATGGCGTAACAAAAGAGCTTATTGGGAAAGAGGTTACCAACGAGGGGTTAGCGTTAAGGGGAATGCGGAAATTGTACCCTCCCATTATGAATCACCTGGAGTTATTTATTGAAGAGTGCCGAGCGCGGACTGATCAAGGGCAATTCTGGTGGGAGCTAAGAGCGTGTTCGTACTACGATGAGTTCAATAACCCCAAAGCGTACTGGCCAAGCATTTCAGGTGAGAGTAGCTGTTTTGCATGGGATGGTGGTGGGATGTATGGCAATGACAACACCCACATGATAGTTACCGATAGTAGATGGATTCTAGGTCTGTTGAACTCTCCAGTGATTGCTGAATACTTAGCAAGAACATGTGATCGCGTCCAAGGAGGATTTATTCGCATGAAGAAGGGTTACGTCGAAGGTGTACCGATTGTGGAGCCTACCGCGAAAGTGAAAGCCCAATTGGAGAAGCTGGTGGAGAAGCGCCTGGGCCTGGAGGCCGGCCCAGCGGCGGAGAAGGTAGAGCGTGAGATAGACCAGGTGGTGTATGGGCTTTATGGGTTGACGGAGGAGGAGATCGGGATCGTGGAGGGGAGTGGGAAGCGGAAGGATCAGAACCCCGATAGGCATCGGGGCAGTGGATCAGAAGATCAGACGATGGAGAAGGGAGCTGAGAATGGAGAGCCAGTGATACGGAAACGGGGGAGGCCAAGGAAGTCTTTGTCATGAGTAATAGCGGCGCTTCATCTGGTATCCAGAGCGACCGCGAGCAGAGCGTTCGGCGCCCTCGCATCAGCAAGTTGGCGCTACAGAACTTCCGAGCGTTTCCTGGTGATGAGGAATTTGTCATCGACCTTAAGCCGGAAGGGAAGAATCTCTTGCTGTATGGCGAGAACGGTGCCGGTAAGAGCAGCTTGTTCATCGCATTGCAGCAGCTATTCGCCAAGGGTATTTATCGGCCGCGCTACGACTTCCATGAACACTTGAACATACGCACGCGCGATGAGGATGGCCATGTGGAAGTAACGACAACGGTCCCAGCCATGGAGGCGTTTCGCTGGACAAAGGACGAAATGCATCCCCATGTGCCAGGCGTCGTGGGCGAGATTGGTGAAAGCATGCCGGGAAGGCAGGAAAGCGCATCGTCGGCAAAGCCCTCATCGACTACCTATGAGGATTTCGCTAAGGGCGTCTATCTCCTGGACTACAAGACATTGCTACGGTGCTCCTTCCCATTTGAGCATGAGGACCGGATGGACATTGCCGATGTCCTGCGGCTGGCTCTCTATGACTTTGTCTTGGATGGTGAAAGTGTGGCAAGGCGCTGGCAACGTTTGCGCGTGGCCCAAATGGACCTACACGAAAAGCTCGGAGAGGCGGTGGACGAGTACCCGCGCGACCTCATTGAGGTATCAAGGGATCTTGGAGGCAGGGCGTTCACATTTTGGGTCCAATTCGAACATGCTATTGCACAATGGGACTCTCCATTCCTAGTGCGGGCGAATGCCATACTCCGCGGGATGCTGCAAGAGGACGTTGCCATTGAGTTCCGGACGGTCAGTAATACGCGGCCTGGCTATGCACCACCCTATGTGGATCTTGTGAAGCGGGAACTGGAGTTGTTCATCAAGTACCGCGGCAACCAGATCAGGCACCCAGGGACGTTTCTTAATGAGTCTCGGATGACCGCGTTGGCGCTATCCCTGTTTCTTTCCGCTGCGGAGCTATGCACAGCCAATAGTCCAATAGGGACCCGCGTCCTTGTCCTCGATGATATCCTGATCAGCTTGGACATATCACACCGCATCCCGGTGCTGAAGCTGCTCCAACAGGAGTTCGCGGATTGGCAGATCCTATTGTTCACGCATGATCGGCTGTGGTATGAGTTAGCGCGGGAATACACCAAGGGTTCGGGTGATTGGGCGTGCTACGAACTGATGGTCATGGAGGCGCCACCGGGTACCCCACCGAGACCCTATCTGAAGCAGGGCCAAGACCACCTGGAGCGCGCAAGGCGGCTTCTGAATGCCCCGCACGGCGACCTGATGTCGGCTGCGGTGCATATCCGGGCATGGTTCGAGGACCTGTTGAAGCGGAAGTGCGAGAAGTACAACTTGGCTGTGAAGTACCATGTGGACCCCACCAAGTTCAAGGCCGATGACTTCTGGCAGGCATTGCGGGATGACGCTCGACCGAACAAGGGCGCAGCCACTAAGATGGGTGATGCCCTCATCAACGAGGTGGAGATGGTACGCTCCAAAGTCCTGAACAAGCTGAGCCACTCCGGCACGCCGACCCTGGTGAAGGCGGAGGTGGAGGCGGCCTTGGAATTGATGCCGCGGTTAGAGTTGGCGTTGAATAAACCAGATATCATTGTTCCGTAACCATGAAGAGCGCAAGCAAGGAGAAACTGCTGTCCTACTTCCAGAACAACTACCAGTTCGAGATCCCCTTCTTCCAGCGCGGCTACGTGTGGGACGAAGAGAACTGGACCCTGCTACTGGAGCACATCGAAGCCGAGGTGGAAGCCCACCGGAACCGGCAAGCCAGTGAGCATTTCATCGGCACCATCATCACCAAGCCCCTGATGCAGGATGGCTTCGGGTCGCAACTGCTGGAGCTGATCGACGGGCAGCAGCGCCTCACCACCATCGCCATCGTCCTAAAGGCTCTGGCAGATACATCCACGGGTGACTTCGGTCAGTTGCGGACCACGCTCAATAGCTACCTGGTGTTCAATGACACCCAGAACAACAAGTACCTGCGCATCAAACACAGCAAGGTGGACAAGCCTTACTTCGAGGAGGTGATGTATGCCGAGAAACCCGAGGATGTTGAGGTGTCGGAGAACAACATCAATGCGGCCTATCACTACTTCGTGGCCAAGTTCAAGGACCTTACGGACGCCGACCGCGACACCTACGCCAACATCATTCTGCACAAGTTGCCCGTGATCGCCATGTTCCTGGGCGAGACCGATGATGAGCAGGAGATCTTCGATACCATCAACTCCTTGGGCGTACGCCTCACCACCGCCGAGCTGCTGAAGAACTACCTGTTCCGGGAACAGGAATTGCGCCCGCTCTACGAGGGGCATTGGTACGAACTGTTCGAGGAGGAGGAAGAGGACATGAAGTTCTGGGGCACTACCAAGTCGGCCGGTCGCGTGAAGCGCACGAACCTGGAACTGCTCCTGTATTCCGTGCTCATCATCGAGACCGGCAGCGATGTGCGCATCGACAAGCTCTTCGCCCAGTACAAAGCATGGTTGAAGGGCAAGACCGTGGCCGACCGCAAGGCCTTCCTGAAGCGGCTGAAGGGCCATGCGGAGACCTACAGCAACTTCCCAAGCCAGGAGGAGTTGACGGAGCTCGTCTTCAGTGACGCGGACCGCCGCCTGTTCCACGTCATCGATTTCCTGGAGATCACCACCATCTACCCGCTACTGCTCTTCATCTATGAGCGTGTGTCGGATGAGGAGGATCGCACAGCCATGCTCGGTATCCTGGAGAGCTATCTGGTGAGACGACTGGTCTGCAGGCTCACCAACAAGAATTACAACCGTCTCTTCATTCAGCTCATCAACGAACTGAAGGGCAAACGGAAGGTGGATTCTGCAGCCTTGGCAAAGATCCTGCTCGGCTATGAGGAGGACACCGGAAGGATACCTGACGACACCGAGTTCAAGAAGGCCTTCGGTGACACGCACTTGTACAACGCCTATGCCCTGGAGGTACTCTTCCTCATTGCCTTGAAGAAGCTCAATCCACGCATGAGCGACAGGAACACCCTGTCAGCGTCCGGCTTCTCTGTGGAGCACATGATGCCGAAGAAATGGCGGGAGCATTGGTCGCGCCGCGGCATGACCAAGGACGAGGAATTGGAGCGCGACCGCAAGCTGAAGACACTCGGCAACCTGACCTTGGTGAAGCAGCCCTTGAACAGCAAGATGCGTAACTCGTCATGGGCCAAGAAGCGCAAGGCGCTGAAGGAGCATTCGCTGCTGAACATCACCACGGATTACCTTGACCTGGATGAGTGGAACGAGGAAGCTATAGAGGCAAGGGCGAAGGACCTTGCGAAGGAGGCGGTGAAGGTGTGGCCTATGATCTGAAAGTACTAAAGACCATGAGGAAGTTCGCGTCGTTCAGTTTCAGCTGCCCCCTTGATGCCGGTAATCACCAGGACCGAAAGCAAGCTGTTCTCCATGAGGTTGAAGCATGGCTGCGCCAGAAGGGCGCCCCGATGGAAGGTGGCACCTTCGACTTGAAGGGAGGCCGGGCCGAGATCACCCGTGATGTGACAAACGCGACCATCGGCGAAGTCCATGACCTGTCTTTGGTCGAGCCCATGGAGGATGGGCGCTTCCGAACGGACCTGAGCTTTGCGTTCGGCTCAAACAAGCTTTCGGTGCATGGTGTATTGTCCGGTGGCTCCGAGAGCATGGCGCCTACCTACTTCGATGCGCGGTGCCCGTATGTGCTAAGGAACATCCTGAAGCTGCCATACGGTTGGACCTATCGCGGTTTCCCGGTGAGCGGAAAGCACAGTGTGTTACGTGGCAAGGAGGGCGCGGAGGAGTTGATGCGGTTGGTTTGGATGCCGGAGCGAAAGGTGCCCCTCATCGTCGTTTCCGAGGAGTACAATGGAGCCATACTGTCCCCGGACCTGCCCAGACTGATGGCAGACGAGTTGGCCAGCTTGGCCATCGTAGTGCATATCGACGGTAACGCCTCGTGGCAGGTGACCCTGTCCAAGGGGAAGGAATGGTCGTGCTACAACGGTGCTATCCGGCTGTTCTGGCCTGGCGACTTGACCGATCCGATGCGGCATCCGCTGTGGTCGGCCTTCCGGTTGATGGAAGATGCCTCGTCGGTTGAACATGCTGCCAATCGGATCCGGAACCAATTGCGCCGGATGATATTCAGCCAGTCGGCACTGGCCATCTGGGAGCCGCGTCTATTCAGCGATGTAAGGCAGGCCGCACGGGATGAGCAGATCAAGGAGCAGTTGAAACATGCGAGCAGTGCCAAGGAATTCGAGGAATTGGCGGAGCAGTATGCTAAGGAAGCCTCGGATCTCCGAGAAGAGAACAAGACATTGGAGAGGGAGGTCAGGGAGCTCAAAGGTCAATTGGAGCAATTGAACCTTGCCTTCCGCCATCAGCAGCTGGGCGATGACGCGATCGCACCTGATGAACAACGCAAGCCTCGAACCGTGAGGGAGTCGGTTGACATAGCGCAACGGCGCTTCGCCAGTGAATTGATCTTCGGTGCGGATGTGGCAGTTGGCATCGATAGTCTTGCAGAAGATGCCGGGCCACCGGACAAGGTCCTAGATTACTTGGAAGTGCTGGCTGAGATGACCAAAACCATGCGCGGCGGAGGACTTGGTAAGGGTATGTGGCTTTGGTTGCAGGATTTTGGGGTGAATGGGTCTGATGAAGAATCGGCCGCTCGTAATCAGAAGGGCCATAGGGATAGGAGGTCTTGGGATAACGGTCAAGGAGAGAGCACGTATTTCGATAAACACTTAAAACCCACAGACGGAACGAGTCCTGACCGATGTGTTCGCATATACTTCGAGTATAGCAAGGCGCACGCGAGAACAGTGGTCGGGTGGGTTGGAAGACACCCTGATTAATTACGATGGTTGCTGACCGATTCACATCTAAGGGCGTAGGTAACCCAGGTCAATCCGCTTTCTGGCACATAACTATGGGCGGTACAGCCGCGCGCGAGTTCAATTACCTATGGCACCAGTATGGTCGCTTGGATAGCATCTGGGCGGCCTTGCAGGGATGGCTTGACGCTTCTCGGGAGGACAAGCATATAGTTGCTCAGAGGCTCATAAGCTTCAACGCTGTGATGCTCGACGCACTATGGACAACCTTGCTCGTCGGTTTGGCGGCATTCGGTGACAAGCGAAACAGGTCAGGCACCGAGCCTATGGGTATCCCAGCTTGGTTGGATCGACATGATTCTATCTTTCCAAGTGGATCAGAAATGGTTCGACTTCAGGTCCGAGCTGACCTCGAGGATGCCTTGCGACGCATAAAGAGACTCCGGAACACCCACCTGGCGCATTGGGACAAGAACAGCATTGATAAAAGCGACTTTACCCTTTATCGTGCTCAGGTTACAGCTGCTCTGGGGCAAATAGAGCATTCGTTCCGGCTGATCGAAGCTTGTTTCGCCAAAGACCATCTCATGCACTGTCTCCCCTTCAATCACTTCGGTGGGATGCGACACTACATGGAGGCGGTAAAAGCGTGGAACGGCAACCCGTTCGAGTGAAGTGCAATGAGCAACCTCGCACAATCCCCCCTTCTCCACGGCCTCAACCCCGAGCAGCGCGCCGCCGTGCTGAGCCCGGAGAAGCGGCTGTTGGTGCTAGCCGGGGCCGGTGCGGGCAAGACGAAGACGCTGATCCAGAAGATCCTGCACCTGATCTTCGAGCAGCGCGCGGAGCCCAGTAGCATATTGGCCATCACCTTCACGCGCAACGCGGCCAACGAGATGGTGGACCGGTTGATCGCGCACGCGGATACCACCGGCCGCTATGCCGCCATGCTGGCCGATAAAAGGCTGAGCGAACAGGACAAGGAGAACGCCCGCCGCACGTATCGTCGGGAGCACAACTGGATCAATGCCCTCACGGTGGGCACCTTCCATGGGTTCGCCTACAAGCTGCTGCGCAGCCACGTGGCCAAGTACTGGGACAACCGGTTCAAGATCATCAACGAGGGCCTCACCGACGAGCTACGCAGCGATGAAGCGCCTGAGACCCCGGACCAGGTGATCCAGAAGGTGATATTGGAGCTCTGCACCGATCCAAACTACCTGTGGGCGCTGAAGCGCTATATCCTTGATTTCTATGTGGAGGAGAAGTTGCAGCGCAAAGAGCGCAAGGGCCTGATACACGATGGGCGCATCTACACCACCTTGGGCGGTGAGCTGGTGCGCAGTAAGAGCGAGCGCATGATCGCCGATTGGCTCTATCGCCACAACGTGCGCTACGTGTACGAGCCGGTTGTGGATTTCGCGGACTTTGAGTTCAAGCCCGACTTCTACATCCCCGAGGCGGACCTGTACGTGGAGCACATCAGCAACCTGAGCCACGACCCGGCGGACAAGGACATGCAGTTCCGCAAGGCAGGTAAGCTCTGCGTGAAGACCTACGAGCAGTGGACCCAGGATATCCGCTACTTCCACAGCAAGCTGGAACTGTACCTGAAGGGGCGCTTGACCAAGCCTTTGAAGGAGGGCGATGCGCCACTCCGGTTCGACGAGGAGTTCAAACAGTATGCGAACGAACTGAGGGAGTTCCGGCGGCGCATCCGTGAGGTGATGGACAAGGTGAAGGTCACTGGCGGCTCCTATGCGGAGGTGTTCGCACGCGGCAAGTCCGACCAACACGATCGGGTGTCCACCTTCTACAAGTTGGCCGAGCCCATCTTCCGCGACTTCGATGCGCACTGTACCCGGCGTTCCTATCTGGACTTCAACGACCTGCTGATCAAACTGCTGGAGGTGTTGGACCAGGACCACGATGTGCGGGTCATGCTCCAGGAACGCTTCAAGTACATCCTGGTGGACGAGTACCAGGACGTGAACAACCTGCAGGTGCAGTTGGTGGATAAGCTGCTCTCGCCGGATGCACAGCTCTTCTGCGTGGGCGATGACTGGCAGAGCATCTATGGCTTCCGAGGCAGTGAGGTGGAGCACATCGTGGGTTTCCGGAAGCGGTACACGGAGGCCAGGGTGTTGCCCTTCACCACCAACTACCGGAGCACCAGCACCATCGTGGAAGCCAGCAATTCGGTGATCGCCCACAACAAGGTGAAGCTGGACAAGGCCATCCGTAGCGTGGCACCTGGGGGCCGTAGGATACAGGTCTATGCTTCCACCAAGGAAAGCGAGGACGGTGTAGATATGGTGGTGCGTACGGTGAGGCAGCTCTATGCCGATGGGTTCGGCAAAGAAGAGGTGCTGATCCTGTACCGGCGCACGAAGGCCTGGGAACCTTACCGTGATCGGTTCAAGGAAGAGGGTGTTCCGGTCACGGCACGCACGGTGCATTCGGCCAAAGGCCTGGAGGCCCGGGTGGTCATCATCGTTGGCCTCACGGAGAACTACTTCCCGGCTGTGTGGGAGAACGATCGTATCTACCAGATGATCAAGAAGGACAATGTGTCGAAGCTCCTGGAGGAGGAGCGACGGTTGTTCTACGTCGCTGTTACGCGCGCCAAGGAGATGCTCTACCTGGTGACTGAGATCGGCGACGAGTCACGCTTCATCCAAGAGATGCAGGACCAGTATGTGGAGCGCTGCACGTTCACGACGATCAGCTACAAAGCCGACCCCGTGGTATGCGCAGGCTGTGGTGCCGTGCTGGAGGCGTTCTTCAAGTTCTGTCCGGAGTGCGGAACGACCCGCAGCGCGCCGACCAAGGCCAAGTCACCTGAACCTCCCGCCGCATCCGAACAGGAGCCGGCCAAACGGGAGGAGCATCCGGCGTTCGCGAAGGCGCTGTACAACACGTTCACGGGGGGCCTGGTGACCAAGCTTGTCAAGCAAGTGAACGCTTTGCCCGGCGACACCCACGAACCATCGGAGCAGACCCTTGCCTTCCGCAAGAAGCACCGGCGTTCGCACATGCCCTGGTCGGACCAAGAGGATCAGCTGCTTCAGTATGCACTTGAGCATACCAATGCGCCGGATGTTCTGGAGCGGATCATGGGGCGTTCCATTGGGGCGCTGAAGGCGAGGGCGAGGAAGTTGGTCCGCGACGGGCCGGACGAAGAGATCGAGCCCTAGATACTATCCTTAACGATCAGCCTTGGAACCCGAAGACCTCCTTGACCGCTTTCTGGCCACCTTTAATCAGGTGGAGAAGGCCCTGAGAAAGAAGCTGAAGGCGGAGGGCCACGCGTCCTTCACCTCGTTGGTGGATGCCTATGATCGCCAACGACGACTTGGTCGGGATGTGGATTTCCTGAAGACCGTGGCCAACTTGCGCAACGTGCTTGTGCACGACAAGACGGAGCACAAACAGCACCTGGCCATTCCTACCCTGGAGGTGGTGAAGGGCCTGGAGCGAGTGCTTGAGCGCATCGAGCACCCCAAGCGGGTGGTGCCTGCATTCCAGCGCAAGGTGGAGGTAGTTGCACCCACGCACAGTCTGGGGGAGGTTCTGCGCCGCATTAACGCGGTGGATTACTCCCAGTTCCCGGTCTATGAAGCCGGTCGGTTCCTGGGTGTGTTGACAGAGAACGGGATCACGCGGTGGTTGGCCCATCACATCGAGCACACCATGTCCCTGGTGGACCTGAACGAAGTGCCGGTGCGGGACGTCCTGCAGGAAGAGGAGCAGCGCGAGGTGTGCCGGTTCATTGCGCGTGACCTGACAGTGGATGAAGCGCGGGTCCACTTCGCGGACCACAGGCTCTTGGAGGTACTCCTCATAACCCAGACCGGTCGTAAGGACCAAGAGCTATTGGGCATCATGACCCGATGGGACCTGTTGCAGGAGCAATGAGCATCCGTCCCCGAACGGCCTAAAGGAACCCCCGCAGCACCTCTAGGAACCCCTGCACCAACGCACGGGTCCGTGCATAGCCTGCGCTGCGCTGGTCGTTGCCTGGTTGCAGGTACAGCGCGCGGTTCACCTCCAGCATGATGGAGCGCACGCGGGCATCGGTGCCGTACCAGGGCGTGGGCACCAAGGTGCCGCGGTAGGGCCGGTCGATGGCGAGCGGGTGACCCTGCGCGGCGAAGTAGGCCACGGCGGCGGCGATGAGCTCCGGCGGGGTGTGCACCGGATCGGTGCCGATGCTGAAAGCGGGGCGGCCCGGCGTTCGGTCCAGGTCGCGCAGCAGGGGTGCATCGGGGTACGAGTGGCAATCGACCACCAAGGCGGTGCCCTGCGTGTTCAGCTGCTGCTCCACCGCGGTGCGCAGGCGGGCATGGTGCGGTGCGTACCAGGTGCGCAGGATGCGTTCGCGCAGCGCGGCATCCACTTGGCGCATCGGGGTGCCGGCGTCGGTGTGCGTGTACAGCACGCCCATGCCCCGCGCGGCCATCACCTCCAGCGCATCGTCGGTGAAGAGCTCCGCATCGCAGAAGATCCGCGAGAACGGCGCCACCACGGCGATGGCGGTGACGTAGAGGTGGTCCGTATGCCAGTCGGTGAGCAGCAGCAGTTCCTCCTGCAGCACGGTATCCTCCACCAGGTAACCGCTCCGGTCGGGGATAGCGGGAGGCGTGAGGGATATGGAGAATGAGGGGCGTGGGTGTTGGATAGCGGACGTGCTGCGCGTTACCGGGAGTGACGGACCCGCCTTCGGGCACGTTCAGCTGCTCAGTCGATGGCCGGGCTGGTCCACGTGTTCAGTCGTTCCGTAAACCGACCGACCGCAGCACATGGCCCCTCCGGCGCACAGGAGCACACCGACAGCTCATCGCCCACGACATGGAAGATGGCATCCTGCAGGTAGCGTCGGCCCATTTCCAAGGCCTCGGCCAGTGGCAGTTCCACCGCCCAGCCTGCTTCCGCATGCTGGGTGTCCGGGTCGTAGCCGGTGATGCTGATGGGTCGCAGCCCACGCTCCAGCAGTTCGGCGTGCAGGCGTTGGTCCGCTTCCGTGTTGCGTTCCGGGCTCCACATTTCGCCGGTGGTGGCGTAGGCGGTAAGAATGACGAAGGCAGCGGGCCATGCGGACACCGGTGCTTCCGTGCGGAAGGCGATGGCGTAGTAAGCCGGGTGGAGGGCATGTCGTTCCATGGGCAAGTGTCTGTTGCTTCAAGGGTGTGGTTCATCGGGCATGCGGAGCCTCTCTAAGACCAAGCCCCGGTCATAGGCGCGTTGGGCGATCTTCCTATAGAATCGGGATTCCCAGCTGGGGACCAACGCAGGGTCATACGCGGAAGGTTCCGACTTCACGAACTGATCGATGATCTCATCGATCGTAAGTGGATCGCGTGAGGACCGGATGGGCAAGTCGAACACGGTGTGGTATTCGTCTGCCAACCGATAGCGAATGCGGCCCAGTTTGTCGCGTTTGGCGTGCAGCCCAATGGATTCCTGTAGCACGGCGGCCATGTTGGTGATGCGTGCGATCTCCACTTCGCCCTTGTGTAAATGCGGTAGATGTAGGTTGTGGAACGCCCGGTCATTGCGGCTGATCGGTTTTGCGAAATAGTCCATGATGATGAAGATCGGATTTTACAGCGATGTGCTTCCTTGATGGTCCGGCGCCGGAGTGGTTTGTGCATCCGCCCGCAACTCCACTGGCCCCTCGCGCAGCCAACGATGCAACAGCACGCTGGCCTGCACCTCCAATAGGCCGGTGAGGATGGGCTGCTGCCAACGGATCATGGGGTACTTCACCATGCCCACGGGCGTCAACTCCTGCTCGATGCGCAGGGTGGTGTCGCGCAGCACGGTCGGGGTGAGCGGGGTGCGCAGGTCAACGAAAAGGTCCAGCTGATCCAGGAAGGGGCGCATGTAGCTGGGTTCGCTGCGCATGTCCTCCGCCACAAGCGGCAGCTGCGTTTGCAGGTAGCTGGCAGCGCGGTGCAGTTTCAACAGCAACTCCCGTGCGAAGGGTTCGCCCTCGTCGCCAAGGAAACCATCGCCCTTCAGGAAGCGCGAGAAGTACATGGGTCGTACCAGTTGGAAGAGCAGCGTGTAGGGCTGCACCAGGGCCAGTTCCAGGCGGCGCGGGCTGAGGTGGACGATACGGCCAGTGACGAGCTCGTCGCCGGCAAGGACAGTGAGGGTGTTGCCTTCTTGGAAGGTGGATCGATCGGTCATGGGTCAGTGGGTTTTGTTTCCGTGTTGTTCCTAGAGATGTTCATTGATCGTCACGCGGTACACATCCTGGGCGTTGCGCCGGATGTTGCGCACCACGAAGGGGAAGAGCTCATCGGAGCGTTCCACGAGGTC
>ENA-UOUJ01000722-UOUJ01000722.1-activated-sludge-metagenome-genome-assembly--contig:-NODE-722-length-20199-cov-9.711825_pt1 | contig 20199 bp, 21 predicted proteins | sample MGYA00249839_ERZ747224 | MGnify/ENA primary metagenome ERZ747224 (study PRJEB28782, sample SAMN03220277) | activated sludge metagenome | biome: wastewater; feature: sewage sludge; material...
GCCCGCCGGGGCGGACCAGATCCAGCGCGCGGCCGAAGAAGTAGTTGTGGATCCGGAAGCGCGCGTAGGGCTTCGGGCCCGTGTCGGCGACCGGGTAGTTGCCGAACGGTACATTGCCGATCACCAGGTCGAACCAGTTCTCGGGCAGCGCCAGCTTCTCGAAGGGCGCGATCCGCACGTCGGCGCCGTGCGGCGCATACAGCGACTGCAGCAGCCGGCCCGACAGCCGGTCGATCTCGACGGCGGTGACCGCGCTGCGCTCGGCGAGCGCGCGCGGCATCGCGCCGAGGAAGTGGCCGACGCCGGCTGCCGGTTCGAGCACGCGCCCGCCCGTGAAGCCGAAACGCTCCACGGCCCGCCACATGGCCTCGATCACGTGGACCTCGGTGTAGTGGCTGTTGTTGACGGATGCCCGGGCCGAGTTGTAGTCCTCGGTGGGCAGCAGGGCCTGCAGCTCCTCGGCCCGTCGGCGCCAGGCCGGATCGTCGCCTTCGAGGTTGAAGGCGGCGGGCAGGCCGCCCCAGCCGGTGAAGCGCAGCAGTTGGCTGCGCTCTGCAGCGTCCGGGGTGCGCTGCGCGGCTTCGAGCATCTGCAGAGCACGGATGGACGACAAGTTGGCGTCGAACTTCGTCACCGCGCCGCTCAGGCCGGCCAGGTGCTCGCGGTGCAGTGCCGGCCACAGGACACGGTCCTCGTCGCGCTTGGCGCCGGCGATCACGCGCCAACTGCCGCGTGGTGCGGAGCTCGGTTCCTCGGCTTCGGCCCCCATCGGCTTGTCGGCCACTGGGGTGGCAGGCGCCAACTGGATGACGGCCGCGACAGGTGCCTCGGGCGTGGGGGGATCAGCGAACAGATCCGCCTCGGCGGACGGCTCTGGGGTTTCTTGGACATCCGGGTCGAAGCCCGGCAGCCACAGGGAAGGCGCAGTGGTGCGTGCCATCGGTGGTTCTCCGAAGGAAGGCGGGGAACGCACCGACCCATCGGGGGAGGCGAGCTCCCCGGATGGGATGGACGAATGCACACGGCCCTGTGCCCGCGATGCGGGCACGGGGCTGAGGGTGTGCGGTGGAAGGGCAGTTCAGGACTGCCGTGGTGGCGAGGCGGGTATCGACCGCGACGCCCGAGCGGACTCGGGAACGCCCGAAAGGGCGTGCGTTGGCCGAAGCCAGATTGCGAGGATCAGTGTGCGGCCAATGCCAGGGAAGGGCGGGCCAGTCATGCGGATGCCAGTGTCAGTACCGGATAGGCGAGGGGTTTGATGGTGGCAAAGCGCTCCGGATCAGTGATCCATTGCCGATCAATACTCGTCCGGCAGCAGCAGCGTGGTCACGCTCCGATCCCACTCGGTGATGATCCACAGCTTCAGATCGGGCGCGACCTGGTAGGACGAGAACAGCCGATCTTCGCCGGACTGCAGTGCGGCGTCGTTCTGGTGCCGATCGCTGTCGTCGAGATCGCCCCAGTCGCCGCAGAGGTGGCGATACAGATAGGGCGCGGGGTCGAGCCGGCCTTCCTCGATCAGCGCGTCCACGCCGATGGTCATGACGATCTGTCCCGAGGCGAAGCGAGCTTGCGACGGAAGAATGAGAACTGCGAGTGCCATGTGGTTGCTCCTTGTAGAAGAAGGAAGGGCGGCGGTACCCCCTGGGGCGCCACGACCCCAATGGGTGGATGAAGTGGATGAAGGCCGCCGTGGCCCGTAGCGGGTGCATGCCCCGCCGTTGGGCCGCGTGGCTAGAAGGCCAGGGGCAGGCCTTGGTTGGGGAAACGCCGAGCGCTGTCTTTCACTGAAAGACCCGCGGCTCCACGGTCTCGCCACACATGAAGGCCAGATAGCCTCCGGCCTTCCCGATGTCGGAAAAGCGGGCCACGACGGTGCCGTCGTGCAGCACCTGCCAGGGCCGGTCGGTTCGTTCCGGGGCGCGTTGGATCGCCAGGCAGGGCGCGCGATAGGCCCAGTGCCGGTAGAGATCCCGGCCCGAATCCCAAGCGATCAGCCGCAGCAGACAACTCGTGAGAATGGCCGTGCCGCCATCCTCGCCGGGCTCGACGAGCAGCGGCACCTTCAGGGTGCCGCAGGAGCGGCCAATGCGGCCGACCACGTCGTGCTCATCCAGCCAGCACCGGCCGGTGGTGGTGTCGCCGAGCACCAACCGCACCTTGCGGCCGTCGCGCCGGCAACTCTCCAGCGCCCGGGCCGCCTTGGGATCGGTGCCGGGGTCGAAGTAGGTCTGCCGGGTCAGCGGCGAGCGAGCCCAGGCATCGATGGCGGCCAGGTACTTGGCGTAGCCGCGCAGCGAGCCGTGGTCGCCGGGCGAGAAGGTTAGCTCGGGCCGTTCCAGTTGGGCGGCGATCTGCTCGGCATGACCGCGTGCGTTGTCGAAGCCCAAGCAGGTGTAGCCATCGCCGCAGGGGATGACGTACAGCCGTTGTTCAGCATTCAGGGTCACGTTCATGGCGGGTTCCTCGAAGGTTCGGGCGGAACCCGCCCCCAGCGGAGCGAGCTCCGCGGGGTTGTGGTGTGAAAAACAGGCGACGTGGCGCCCGCCGGGATGCTTCAGGTGGCCAGGGGCTCCGGCCGCGCCTGCACAGGAGCGACGAACAGGCACCGCAGCGCCGTCACGTCGCCTCGGGCCAGGGACGCGCAGGCATCCGCGACGCAGGCCTCGACCTTGGGCATGCTTGGTTCGCACGGCAGGATGCCGACGAGCACCACGCCGTCGCTGGCAAGGAACGACAACTGCCCGGTGCCGGTGTCGTAAGTCAGCTGCGACACGTCTCGAGGCTGTTCGTCCAGGCGCTGGCGCGCCAACTGAACGGCGGCCGTGAGCGACTCCGTGAGCTCGACGCGCTCCAGATCGCCGACGTCGTGGCCATAGAGGTGGACCAGATAGGCGCTGGGCTGGAGGGACTCCAGCGAATCCAGCGCCAGCGAGGGAAACCCGGTTCCTGCCGGCGCAGTGCCATGCGTCAGCGCGGGCGGTGCGGCAGGTTCGACCCGCTGGCACGATTCCAGGTGGCTCAGCTTGAGTAGCAGCGCATCGACGTGTGCGCGGTCTTCCAGCGTGAGGTGGGCGCGCATCGTGAGGATCTCCTGCGTCATCAGATGCAGTTGGCGCACAGGGTGTCGGTGATGGAGGTCATGAATGGCCTTTCTGGAATGGGTGGTGCCGCCCAGGCCCGAAGAGGGACCTGAACGACGTGGTGCGGTCAAGCCGCGGGATAGGGGGCGCCGAAGGGCGCTAAGACTGGAACCGGAAGTACCGGCGATGGCTCGGCCGCCAAGGGCGGCACAGAGCCGCCGAAGACTAACCGCAGCCGCAAGGGCAGGGCGGCGTCGCCGATTGCCGGTGGCGAGCGGCGGCGCTGCGAGGACCCTGGACGCGGGCCGGGTTTTCAGCCCGCATGCAGGACCACCGGAGGCTGGTCAACGTGGTGTTGGACCACCCGGTTGCCGGCGTTGAAGCACTGGTCGAGGAAGATGCCCTCGAACAGGCTGGCGGGCGGCTCGATGCCCAGGGCCGCCAGTTGGTCGGCCACTGTGTTGATGTCTGTCCAATCCAGGCCAGGGTCATCGAGGCTGTCGTAAACGAACGTTTCCTCCTGTTGGGGGCGAGCATCGTTGTCGTGAATCACGTGCAGGAACAGCTCGCGCAGCGGCCGGTCGTAACCGGCCACCACGGTGAGTTTGCGGCCCTGTTGAACCAGGTGCAGAAGGTGGCGGCTCACGCTCGCTGCTCCTGCGACATCGCCACGGCGGGGGCCGGGCGTCTTGGCCGACGGGTGCGGCTGAAGTCCATGCCGCATTGACGGCAGCGGAACCAGGTGCGTGGACCCAGCGAGCCAATCAGTACGCCTTCACCTGGGCAGAGGGGGCATGCGGGGGCATTGCGATGAGGCATGAGGGTGCTCTCCAAAAATCGGGAACACCACCCCCAAGGGAGCTGTTCCCAGGGGGATATGAAGTGAAAGGGCCAACGTCCTTTCTCAGGCAGGTGACGACTGCGACGCCCGGCCGGGCCAGGAAGGCTTGCGCAACGCAAGCGGGGGAGCTTTCAGTATGATCGCGGCGCCCGAGCCCGGCGGCACCGGCCAGGCGAAGCCATCCGGCAAGCAGCCGGGTCCACAGGCGAATCTGGGTGGCGATTGAGCCGGGGCGCGCCGCAGGCACCGTTGGCGGTGTGTCTTGTCGCGGCGTTCTCGCTGCGATTCCGGTTCTTTGGCTGGAGGAGGTCGCTTGCCCCGTGCTGTCTCATGGATTAGATTGAATATATAAATGTGAGATAATCTAAATAATCTTCCCTTGGAGCATGCCATGACCGCCATCCGTGACCCCGCAGCATTCGCTACCCTGGTCGGCACCCCGAGCGAGGTGCGAAGCCGGCTCGACAAGGTCAAGGCCGAGCGGGTGATCGTGCTGTCCGTGGCGCGGGCCGATGCCCAGCACGCGGGCCTGCTGGCCCAGACGCTGGCCAGCGTCGTGTCGTTTATCGACGCAGCGCTACGCGAGCAGAACGAACAGACCCTGAAGGCCTTGGTCAGCGCCCTGGTGCCCAAGGCCCCTCCAGAGCCGGCGTTGCTCCGGGAAGCGGCGATGCTCGCGCGCTCGCGCAAGGCCGTGCTGGAAGGCGCGGACTGGCTGACCGCAGCCAAGCTGGCCGAGCTGGCCGGCCTGAGCGCAACCAATCCGAGCACGCAACCCAACAAATGGAAGCGCCAGCGGCAGATCTTCGCGATCCACCACAACGGCGTCGACTACTTCCCCGGCTACGGCCTAGACCCCGAAGCCGACTGGAGGCCACGCAAGGCCCTGAAGTCCGTCCTGGAGGTCTTTGGCGACGAGAAGGACGGCTGGGGGCTGGCCTACTGGTTCCTCTCGGCCAACAGCTTCCTGGGGGGCAAGCGCCCGCAGGATGTGCTGGCGACCCGGCCGGAGCAGGTCATTGCCGCCGCCAGCGACGAGATGGAAGGCGTCGCACATGCCTAAACCGCGCAAGGCCCCGCCGGCCGCCAGCGTGTTACCTCCCGCGGGTGGTGAGGACACGGCCACCCCGGCGCCACCCGCCACGCTTCACATCACGCCGTGGACGCTGCCCGCCAAACAGGTGCTGCATCGTGTGCATCAGGATCTGTACAAGGCCGACCAGTTCAATCCGGGTCTCAAGGGCAACGCACGCTTCAGTCCGATCCGCGATGCCAAGGGGGACTCCATCCAGACCCTTTACGCTGCTGCCACGTTCGATGCGGCTGCCATGGAGTCCGTGTTCCACGATGTATCGCATGCACCCGGCTTCAAGCACTACGACAAGCGCAAGCTGGAGGGACAGTTGCACTCCGAAGTCAAGGTCAAGCGCGAACTGAAGCTCGCCGCAGCGTCCCATTGCGCAAGCTGGGTGTGCAGCGCAAGCAGCTCATCGACACCGAAAAGGACCAGTACCCGGCAACGCGCCGCTGGGCAGAGGCCATCCACGCCCAGTATCCGGACGTCCAGGGGCTGTCCTGGATCTCTCGCCAGGACGACTCGGCTCGCGCGGTGATGTTGTTCGGCGATCGAATTTCTAAAGGTGCGCTACAGCAGGTCGGCGATTCGCGCAGCTTGCTGAAGGATGAACAGGCCCATGCAGAGCTGCTGAAGCTGGCTGAGCGGATTGGAGTCGAGATCGTGCCGGGCAAGGAGACGCCGTAGTTCATGCCTGGGAGACATGCGGGCGAGGAGTCATCCCAGCCCGGCTGATCACCAAGAAAAGTGGGGGGAGATGATGGAGTTCGCGAAGTGGTGTGTCGGAACAGAGGAGTCCGTTCAGAAGCACAGGTTGCGAGGGCTGGGTATTGCTGCCGGAAAGCAAGCACAAGCGATTGGTGCGATCGCGAAGGCCGTCCCGGGTTACTACACGGATCCGAAGCGCATCGCAGACCTGTTGAAGAAGCTGGGCAAGCCGGCTGCCGCCGCCCATGTCGAGCAGAAGCTCCCCACGCAGGCGTCCATCCGCTCCGGCGATCTGGGCGAGATCCTGTGCAACGCGTATGTGTATGAGGCCACGCCCTTCAATCTCGGCATCAAGCGTTTGCGCTGGAAGGATCATCGCAACATGTCGATGCGCGGTGAAGACGTGCTCGCCTTCAATGTGGACCCGAAAAGTGGCGGCCTGAAGATCCTCAAGGCGGAGGTCAAGAGCCGGGCAGGGATGCGGACGGCCGTCATCGACGAAGCCAGGACTGCGCTCTGCGCCAACAGTGGGCTTCCGTCACCGCATGCGCTCGCGTTCGTCGCCGACCGCTTGAACGAGGCCGGCGACACGGTTCTCGGCGATGCGCTGGACAAGGCCCAACTCAAGGATGGCATCCGCGCCTCTCAGGTCTCGCACATGCTGTTCACGTTCTCGGGCAACGACCCGCTGAAGCTTCTGAAAACCAACCTGCATTCCTATGCCGGCGCCGTGCCGCAGCACTACGTCGGCCTTCGTGTCGAAGGACACCAGAACTTCATCAAGGCGGTCTTCGCGGCGATCGCCAAGGCGGGCAAGTAATGGCCGCGACGCTCGAGGAACTGAAAGCCAACATCGACGCGGCCGTGGCGCCAGGATTCCGGGCCAGGCTGCTCGCCCGAGGCCAGGCGCGCGCGATGATCTGGCGCGACGGTGCTCTGCCGCAGGATGCGCCGAACTTCGGTGCTGAGCTGTCGGACGACTTGCTGTCCTACGGGTACTCGCTGCTGCAGCATGGCCTGCGGTATGTGGACATGGGCGGCGACGCCGAGACGGCCCGCAAGGCCTTCGAGGTGACCGCCGAGGCACTCGAAGCCGTGGTTGCGCGGGGTGAAGCCAGCGCGGAGCGCGACTTCCATCGCCTCGTCGCGGCTGCGGCCTATCACCTGGGCCGCTTTTCGGCGCGGGCCTATTCGCTGCTGTACAAGGGGTTGGCCGAGGCAAACCTCTCGGCGATGGAGAAGGGGCTGGCGAAGCTGATGCTCCGCGATCTCGACGGCCTGGCCCGGGATGTCGGCGCATGGTTCGCCTCGGGCCAAGGGAGCGAGGGTGCGGTCGTTGCCGCGCTGGGCCGGCCGGACACATTGGGCGATGGCGATGACACGGATGGCGCGGGGTCGCCCGACGAGCGGATTGGAGCCGTGCTTGTCGCCCTGGAGGACAACTTCATGGCCGCGCTGGCGGTCGCGATGCTCGCCCTGGAACGCGGCGACGAAGCCTTGTTGCCCGTCGCGCGCGAGCGCCTGCAGCGCGGCCTCGAGGTTGCCGGCGAACTCGAACTTGTGCCCGCCTGGTGGTGTCACCGCCTGGCGATTCATTTGCTGGGCGGTCTTTGGGAGACCAGCTTCCACAAGGTCCTGCAGCTTTCCGGGTCGCCCGGCACCGAGGTCGGCGATTGGGCCCGGCTGCGCAAGCTTTTCATTGCCTCGCTCTACCGCAGGAGCAAGTCCGAGGTCGAGCTCTGGCCATCACAACTCCAGGCGGCGCGGCGTGTGCTCGAGGCCGGCACGAACCTGGTGTTGTCGCTGCCCACCAGCGCCGGTAAGACGCGTATCGCGGAGCTGTGCATCCTGGCCTGCCTGGCACGAAGCAAGCGCATCGTCTTCGTCACGCCGCTTCGGGCGCTGTCCGCGCAGACCGAGGTTGGCCTGCGGCGCACCTTCTCCCCGTTGGGCAAGTCCGTCTCGAGCCTGTACGGCAGCATCGGCGCCAGCGGCGCGGACGTCGATGCATTGCGCTCGACCGATATCGTCGTGGCCACGCCCGAGAAGCTCGATTTCGCACTGCGCAGCGATCCGACGCTGCTGGACGACGTCGGCCTGGTGGTCCTCGACGAAGGACACATGATCGGACTGGGTGAGCGCGAGGTGCGCTACGAGGCTCAGATTCAACGCTTGCTGCGGCGCTCGGACGCGGCTGGTCGGCGCATCGTGTGCCTCTCGGCGATCTTGCCCGACGGAAGCCAATTGGAGGACTTCGCGGCCTGGCTGACGCGCGACCAGCCTGACGGGCTCATCAAGGACGACTGGCGTCCGACCCGGCTGCGCTTCGGCGAGGTCGAATGGAAAGGCCAGCATGCTCAGCTCAGCGTGAGCGTGGGTGACGAAAAGCCTTTCATCCCGAAGTTCGTGGTCGCGAAGAAACCGACGCGCGGCCGCGCCAGAAAGTTGTTCCCGGCCGACCAGGGGGAACTGTGCATCGCAACGGCCTGGCGCCTGGTGGAAGAGGGCCAGACTGTCCTCGTCTTCTGCCCGATGCGTCGTTCGGTGCTGCCCCTGGCCGCGAGCATCATCGAGATGCACAAGCGGGGCCACATCGAGTCGGTGCTCGCGCAACCGGTCTCCGCGCTGGCGACGGCATTGGCCGTCGGCACGGAATGGTTCGGGCCCGACCACGACATCCTGGCGTGCCTGAAGCTGGGCGTGGCGGTCCACCACGGCGCGTTGCCCACACCGTACCGCAAGGAGGTCGAGCGATTGCTGCGGGAGGGGGTGCTTCGCGTCACGGTGTCATCGCCGACATTGGCCCAGGGTCTCAACCTCGCCGCGACCTCACTGGTCTTTCGCGGGGTGCGGCGCGGCCGCGATCTTCTCGACGCTTCGGAATTCCGCAATGTCGTCGGCCGGGCCGGGCGCGCCTATGTCGACGTCGAAGGTCTGGTGCTTTATCCGATGTTCGACAAGCACCGCCAGCGGCGCAACGACTGGCAGGAACTGGTCTCGAACCAGGCCGGCCGGGAGATGGAAAGCGGGCTGCTCCGGCTGGTCGCGGCGTTGCTCAGCCGGATGATCAAGAAGTTGGGTTCCAGCGACGCCGGCCAACTGGTCGAGTATGTTGCCGGGCAGGCCGCGTGGGAGTTCCCGGCGCTCGCCTCCGAATCGACCGAAGAAGCCGGCGACGCGAGGCAGCGGTGGGAGCGGCATCTGGCAAGTCTGGACACAGCGATCTTCAGCTTGCTCGGTGATACCTTCGTGCTCGATGCCGAGGTCGAGACCAAGCTCGACGAGATCCTGGTGGCCTCGCTATTCCAGCGGCGCCTTGCGCGCTACAACGAAGACGTTCGGAAACTGCTGCCGGCGGGATTGCATGCCCGCGCCAAGTACATCTGGCGCAACAGCACGCCCACGCAACGGCGGGGGTACTTTCTGGCCGGCGTGGGGCTGGCTGCGGGAAAGGCGCTCGATGCGCGCTCGCCGGAACTGGAGCGCCTCCTGCTGGCGGCCAACGTGAACATCGGCCTTGGCGATCAGGAAGAGGCGGTCGCGGCGATCACGGCCTTCGCCGAGATCGCGTTCGACATCGTGCCGTTCCGGCCAGAGAAGCTGATCGACGGCTGGAAGCCCTTGCTCAGACGCTGGCTCCTCGGGGAACCAGTTTCCGAGGCTTCGTCCAGGGGCAACGACGAGTCCGTCCAGTTCATCGAACAGGCCTTCATCTACAACCTGCCTTGGGCGATGGAGGCAGTCCGGGTGCGTGCCGAGGCGCACGAAGATCTGTTCTCGGACGAGGTCAAGCTGTCCGACTACCCGCGGGCGCACGCCGTTGCCGCACTGGAAACGGGGACGCTGGTGGTCCCGGCCGCAATACTGATTCAGGCGGGCTTCGGATCGCGGCAGGCGGCCATCCAGGCCGTCACGTCCACGGGGGCGAACTTCGATTCGATGCGCGGCCTGATGGCTTGGCTTGCTTCGGACGAAGTGCAGGCGTTGTCCGCGTCGCCAAACTGGCCAACACCAGAATCGCATGCGCTGTGGCTCGATTTCCACGGGCCCGGTGGCGCGCAGGCCGTGCAAGCGTGGGCCGCAACCGAGTACACGAGCCCCATCGCGTGGCAAGGCGTCCCGATGCCGCCCGGCACGCCATTGCGCCTTGGAGGCGGGACGGGGAAGGAACGCAGCGTGTTCACGGCCGACTTCCGGGAGATCGGGACGCTCGGCTGGACGCCCAGTTCCAAGGGTTTGATCGTGGCAACCTCCACCAGCGATCTCGGCAAGTTCGACCTGGAGTACCTGGGGCCTGGCAATGTGGATCGCGGTTGAGCGCCGTGGAGTTGAGAGGAGATAGTGGTGGCGGACGAACTGATTTTGAATTATGCAGACCTGAGCAACCTTCATCGGCACTACATCAACTTGACGTGCGTGGACTCCGGTGAACATGCCAAGGCGGCCAATGGCGGAAAGCCGAAGCGCTACAACTTCAGCGCTTTCGTGGTCGATGTCGAGGGCGTCTTGCTCGCCATCACAGCCAGATCACTGACCTGATCCTCAGGCCAGTCCTCGGACTCGATGAGCCAGCGGTGGAGCAGATCGGAATCGAGCTCGCTGCGATCCGTGTGGGTCTGGATGACAAAGTCAAACCAGCGCTGACGGTCGTAGGGGTGGGAAGCTCCTGTCGACTTGTTGGCCAGCGCGTTGAAGCGGCGCAGCGCATCTGCGGCGGCCACGGACAGCTTGTCTTCGATCTGGAGCGTGCTCCCGGACAGTTCGACCATGAATCCGGTCGGGTTCGACGCCGGCCGCGCAATCTGCTCGGCGAAATCTTCGAGGATCGTGTTGTAGGCCCGGTGGCTCAGTTCACTGAGTTGCAGCGGCACGATATTCGTGACTTCCAGTCCATCGGGCCGTGCAAAGAGGACCAATCCAGCCGATTCGTAGCCCGGCGAGGCGGCACGCTCGAACGCCATGGGCCGTCCCTCGGCGGATGGAAGGTGTACACGCTCCTCACGTTCTGGCGCGTGTCGCCACGGAGCCGTTGCATGCTCGATCAAAGCCTGGCGCAAGCGCTCGATGGCATCGGCAGGACCGCGCAGCCGCAAGTCGCGGAACACACTCAGGGGCTTGGAGGTTGAGGCCATTTGCACATTCTGCACGACCCCTGGGTCCAGGAGCCTCATCGGCATTCAGTGGTGCGGCTTGCCGGGAGTTGAACCAGAGGCGTGGGGCGGGAGGATGACTGCAATCCACACGATGCAGCCAGGAGGCACCGTGCCCCCATCTATCCAACCGACCCTGCCGATCCGCCGGATCGTCCAGGGCAAGAACCCCCGCGAATACTTCGATCCCGCCGAGATGGCCGAACTGGAGGAGGGCATCCGAGCCGTCGGCGTGCTCGAGCCCATCGTCGTGCGGCCCGTGCCGGGCACCGACCTCTACGAGATCATCGCCGGTGAACGCCGCTGGCTGGCCGCGAAAAACGTCTTTGGCGACGATTACGACATGACCGTGGTCATCAAGGACGCGAGCGACGAGACTGCCGAGGCCATATCGGTGATCGAGAACTACCACCGTGCCGCTATGTCGCCCGCCGAGGAAGCCCATGCCGCCCAGCGCCAGCTCCTGCGCCAGCGCGGCGACAAGGAGGAAACCGCCCGCCTCATGGGCTGGTCGCCCGAGGTGCTGGAGCGACGGCTGGCGCTGCTGGCCTGTACGCCCGCCGTGCTCAAGGCACTCACCACCCGCGCCATCCAGCTCGGCCACGCCGAACTGCTCTCGGGCATTGCCCCGGACAAGCAGGACAGCGTGCTCACCGGCATCGTGGCGCAGAAGGTGCCGGTGGCCGTGCTCAAGGCGCAGTTGGGCCGCTATGCACGGCGGCTGGCCGATGCGATCTTCGATACCGCGCAGTGCGGCGGCTGCCCGCACAATTCGGCGCGGCAGTCGGGCCTGTTCGCCGAATCCCTGGGCGAGGGCTATTGCCAGCACCCGAACCACTTCGAGGAACTGACCCAGCAGGCCATCGAAGTCCGCGCTGATGCGCTGCGCGATGAGTACCCGGTCATCCGCATCGTCAAGACCGGCGATGGCTTCACGCCGCTGCCCGTGAGCGCCAATGGTGAGTTGGGTGTCGGCGCGCCGCAGTACACGTCTTGCCAGGCATGCCAGTCCTTCGGCTGCGCGGTGTCCGCGATGCCCGGCAGCTACGGCGAGGTCACGCGCTCGCTGTGCTTCGATGCCGCGTGCAACAGCCAGAAGGTTGCCCTGTGGCGCAAGGCGCAGCGCGATGCCCAGCCATCGCCGGACGAAGCGCAGGACAAGGGCACGGCGAAGGCAGGTGCGGCCAAGCACGCGGGCAAGAAGCCCAAGCCCGTTGCGCCCACCAACCCGAGTTCATCGCGGCGCTGCTCAAGGTGCAGGGTTTCGCCTACCAGGGCACGGTGCCCGCCGTGATGCGCTACCCGCGCCAGCCGATCCTGGCCGATGGCGGGCAGGGCGGTGAGGCCGTTGGAGAGGACGAGGCCGAGAGCACCGAGGCCATCCCGGAACAGCAGCCCGAGCCCGCGCTGGCCTGACGCCCCACCGGCCCCTGGACAACAAGGGGCCGGGTTCTAGCATGGTCTGGACGGCCCTGCACGGGGTCATGTCCCCCATTTCACAAAGGAGCATGAGATGACGATGTTCGAGGAACTGTTCGCGCTGGCTTGCAGCGCCACGCTCACGATGACGGTGAGCGCCGATGGGAAATCCGGTCGCCTGACGGTCAACGTGATCCCCAAACCCCGGCAGGACGCGGGCGAGGCAGCGCTGATGCAGCCCCTGAGCCTCACGGCCACGCCACAGGAGTTCGATGCGGGTTTCATCGAAGCCCTGCGCGGCTACCGCGAGGTGCGCCAGAGCCTTGCCCAGCAGGCCGAGGCCACCAAGGAAGTGATCGAGGCCGCGAAGGCGGCGTCGGTCAAGAAGGCCAGCGATGCCACCGTGAGGGCGGGAGCATCCAAAGCCGCTGCTGCCAAGCCTGCACCCGCCACGACCGCCCCCGTTTCAGGCGATACGGTGGATGACGAGGAAGACGATGCCGCGCAAGCAGCAACGGCAGGCGCGGCCACAGCCACCGTCGCTGGCGGCGAATCCTTCGATCTGTTCGGGTGAGCGAGCAGGCACCCTTGATGCGGGCACCTGCGGCGAGAGACTGAATGCATGGCAACCAAGGCGGTTGCCGCGTTCATCCCCCAAGGAGCCCGTTCATGTCGATCGCAGTCACCCCCATTGTCCGCACCTTCACCTACAACGGCATCCTGCTGCCGGACGTGCCCGGCCTCTCGCCGCGTGAGGTGCGCGACCTCTACAGCGCCCAATACCCCGAACTGGTCAGCGCCGAGGTCGAAGCCGGCGAGGTCGCCAACGGGCGGCAGGACTTCAGCTTCCGCAAGGCCGTGGGCATCAAGGGCGCAGGGGAAGCCCCGGCAGCGCCCCGCCTCGCGGCGCTGCTGGCCCGCGTGCAGCCCGTGCAGCCCGGCCCGGCCAGCGCGACGGCCAAGCTCTCCCGCGCCCTGTCGCAGCGCACCGTGGTGAATCGCTCGGCGGCATGGAGCCGGTTTGCCGGTAGAACGTTGGAGCAACACCGGAACGAAGCCGCCGCCCGACGTGCGAGCGTCACCAGCGACATGCTCACCCCGCTGCCGTGAGGGCCACGACCATGCGTGCCTCTCCTATGCTGGCGCTGCCCAGCCTGCAACCAGGCATTCCGCTGGCTGTCGCCTCCACGACCCAGGCCAGCGCGAACGCGGCGCTGTGCCGATGCCTGATCGCGTCGGGCGCGGTGCGGGAAGACGACCTGCCGGACGGCGAGGCCGACCCGCTCAAGGCCTGCCAGCACGCCATCGGCGCCTGGATTAAGCGCCAGATCGGCTCGCTGCATTGTTTGCAGCCGCGCTTCTCCATCAACGTGCTCGACGAGCACGGTAACCATCCCTCCACGCGGGAAGGTCGGCAGACCACCTATGCCCAGCTCGACGTGTACTGGTGCGAATACCACGAGTCCGAATGGCCGGTGGGCCGCAGCCTGGAGAGGTTGAACAAAGCCATGCCGCACCTGGGCGCTACTGTGCTGCAGGTGCTGCGACAGCAGGGCCGCCATGTCTACCCACTGTTCACTCCGGACATTGCCGACGACGTGGCGTCCTACGTGTACTGGCAGGGGGAAATGGATGAGGAAGCGGCGCTGGACATGATGTGCGAGGACAGCGACGACGCCGACCGCGAGGCCATGCGCGAGGAAATGGTCACGCGCAGCATGCTGGACAACGCCTATCCCGAATGGGCACGCCGCTGGCCGGTGCAGCCCGGCAAGAGCGCGGGACGGCGCAAAAGCGGTCCAGCATGGCGTCCATGCAACCTGCGCCGCGCCGCCAAGACGCTCACCGATTCCCACCAGCGCCAGATCGCCGCCGATGCGCTGGCCCTGTCGCGCCTGTCCCTCACCGACGACTTCCATCCCGACATCGAGGGCGAGTACATCGGCTTCGGCGCGGTGCTGTCCTGGGAGGAGGGCGATGTCACCACGCGCATCTACGATGACCTGCTCAATCTGGCGCACCAAGCCGAATACTGCGACCGCATGGGCGAGGTACTCATCCCGCTGGACGACCCCGGCGCGCTGCAAGCGTGGTTTCTGCGCATGGGCCAGCGTTTCGAGGCCATCGCGCTGATTGACCGCTTGATCCACGGCCTGTGCGACGGACACTGACTCTATACAGGAGGTGTCCCCATGAACGAGGCGGAGTTTTCCATCCACACGCCCACGGACAACGTGCTGGAGCTGGATCAGGCGGTGCTGCTGTACCACGGGCGCTCGGGCAGCGCGCTGGCCACGGTGCATGAGGTCATGACCGTGGACGGTGCCCCGGTGATCGGCGCGGGCCGGGCCATGACCGCCCAGGCGGCGCGGGAACTGGCTGCGGCCTTGCTCCAGCGCGCGGCCCACGGCGGCTTTCTGCCCGAGACGGTGCTGTACCTCCAAGGCGATCTGCTGGTGTGGTGGGTGCCACCGGCACGCAGACATCTGGCGTTTCGGGTCGGCAATGAGCAGGCCGAGGCGTTTGGCGGGCGCGAGCGCGGCGAGACGGTGCCGCAGCCGGGGCTGGTCTTCGCCGCCGCCAGCAACGTCTGGAGGGTATGGGCCGTGAAGGGCCAGAGCCGCCCGACACCGTTGACGCCGCTGTTTCAGGCCCCGTACTTAAACGTCGATGGCCAGGGCCGCATCTGCCAGGGCAATGTGCCGGTGCCCAATGGTACGACCGTGGAAAAGATCAGCGCCTGGAACGACGCCTTCCTGCGCTCCTACTTCACGCACCCCAATGTCACGGGCAAGCTGCTGAGGTACCGGGGCGGGGCCTACGCCTTCTGGCGCGACATGCTCGACGGGCGCTTCACGCGCTTTCCCGAGCGGGTGCTGGTCGATGCCAAGACCACGCTGGGCCAGCTGCTGGGCGAGCCGGGGGCCAAGTGATGAGCACGATGGACCCGAGGGACCAAGCCCTGCTTGCCGCCTGCCCGGTGGTCGCCATGCCGCGCTTCGGCGCGCTGCCGGACATGGGCAACGGCCAGCGCATCATCGTCGCCCGCAACGGCTGGTTCGTGCAGACCAAGCTCGACTGGCTCGACAGCATCGTGGCCTTGGGCCACGGCCTGCCGCAGATGCGCCTGCCCTATGGCGAAGTCGCGGAGCACCTGCGCTTCAGCTTCGGTGTGCTGCCCATCCGCTTGATCGAAGCGTTCCTGGCGGCGAGCCGGGAGCGCCTGCCCAATGAAGCCGCTGGGGTGCTGATCTATTCGCGCTGCTCCGGGCAACTGCGGCTGGCGATGTGCGAGCCCGAGCGGGCCTCGCCTGTCCACATCCGCTACCGGCGTCCCGCGATGGCCGAGGACGAGACGGTGGCGGTGGACCTGCACACGCATGGCCGGGCACCAGCATTCTGGTCGGGCGAGGACGACCGGGATGACCAGGGAATCAAGGTGGCGGGGGTATTCGGCTTGCTCGACCGGCCCCGGCCTTCGGCCTGCTTCCGGTTGGTGATCAATGGCCTGTACCAGCCGCTCGACAAACATCCTTGGCGGGAGCCGCAAGGCGAGTGGCCGGAGCAGGGCGCTGAGGCACAGCGCGGCGAAGGCTGGATGCGCCGCGTGCTGTGGCGCTGGCGGGAGCGCCACCTGCAGGGTTGAAGGCTCCCCCTTCCGCGAGAGACTGGATGCAGGACATTCGATTGGAGGCGCTGGTGGAACACCTGATTCATCCGAAGCTGCTGGAGCGCCGCGTGGCGGTGCATCTGGTGGGCGTGGGCGGTAATGGTGCGCAGATGGCGGCTTGCCTCGCCCGCCTGGACATTGCGATGCGCGCCCTGGGCCATCCGCTGGGCCTGCACGTCAAGGCATTCGACGCGGACCGCGTCAGCGAGGCCAATGTGGGGCGGCAGCTCTACAGCGCCGCCGACATCGGCAGGCACAAGGCGTTGGTGACCATCCACCGCCTGAACCAGTTCTATGGACTGGATTGGGAAGCCTATCCCATGCGCTACGAGGAATACGTGCTCGCTCGCCGCTACGCAGCTGGCGGCGACCTGCTGGTCAGTTGCGTGGACAGTCGCTCGGTACGGCAGACACTGCATCGCCTCGCGTGGCGGGACGCCAACCACTACGACTATTGGCTCGACCTTGGCAACACCGAGTCCACCGCGCAGGTGGTGCTGGGCGAACCGCATACCGGCGCGACGTCACGGCAAGGGCAAGGCCCGCGCCTGCCGTGCGTGACCGAACTGTTTCCCGAACTGCTCGACGAGTCTGCGCCCGAGGACAACCAACCTTCCTGCTCGGTGCGCATGTCGCTGGCCTCCCAGGGGCTGTTCGTCAATGACGTGGCGGTGCGCTATGCCGCGCAACTGCTCTACGAACTGTTCTCCAAAGGGAGGCTGTCCGCGCACGGTGTCGTCGTCAATCTCGACTCCAAGCGCAGCGGCCCCATCGAGGTCGATCCGCGCACCTGGGCGCGCTTCGGATTCAGCCACGAGGACGACATGCACCAGGAGCCAGAACTGGAAGCCGTGGCCGAGGAGTGCGCCCCATGACCATGAAGCCATGGAATGCTCGCGTGATGCGCCACGGGCAGGCTGTTCATGTCGGGCAGGTAGCCGAGTCCACCGAGACGCTGGCACGATGCGCTGCGCTGTCGAGATATGGGTTATCCGAAGACGAGGCAGAAGAAGTGGAGCGGGGCCATGCTGGCTCACGCGGCGCGGCGATCTTCCCGGACGAGGAGTTCGACGTGTCGCCCGCGACGTGAGTGCGAGGGCCTGCTATAGACTTGGCTTGTGGTCTGGGTGTGTGACTCGCCCCCACGATCACGCATTCCAACGCATTCCAATGACAAAGGCTGCCATGGCTCGCAAATCTCCCAAACGCACGGCACAGGAAATCGACGCCGAGATCGCCAGATTGCAACGGGAGCGGGAGCAACTTCGCGAAGCCGAGAAAGCTGGTGTGGTGGCCCGCATGAAGGAAGCCATTGCCTATTACGGCATCACCGCCGTTGACCTGGCGCTGGGTGTCACCACGCGCGAGGCGCGAGCCAAGAAGGCATCGCAAGCCAAGGCCCCGAAGAACGGGCGCGTCGCTGGCCGCATCAAGTACAAGGACGACGCAGGTCACGCATGGTCAGGCTATGGCCCCAAGCCCAAGTGGTTCACCGAGGCGCTGGCCGGCGGCAAGACCGAGGCCGATCTGCGCGCTGCCTGATTACGTCAGGCCGGTGGGTTCGCCTCCGACCTGTCGGTGGATTGCCTGCTGCCCGCGTTGTGCTTCGGCAATGCCGAACCGATGTAGGCCCCAGCCGCTCTCATCCTCGCATGACCGGCTCGCTCGGAGACCGTGAGCCGTGCGGCCCGGTCCACGTCGGCGGCCACCGACCCACCGCCACGCACGGGCGATGGAATACCAGCGACACCTTCGTACAGGTCGTTCAGGTTCCCGTGCCGCAACCCGTGGCCCGTCACGCCGGTCTGCCGCTTGGTGATGCCGAACTTCTCCAGCGCATAGTCCAGCCGGCGCAGGTTGCGCTTGAGGTTCAGGGCAGGATCTCCCATGTGCGCGTCGCGGCTTGCAACCAGTGAGCGCGCCAGCGCCACCGCCGCACGCTGACCGTCCGTCTCCAGCGGCACCCAGCGCACGCGCCCGCCCTTGCCTTTTATCCACACATACTCATCCGCCTTGCGGCTTTCGAGGGGCAGGCCGGTGTGCTCGAACGGCACGACGTGCTCGTAGGGGCGGAACATCACCGATTCCTTGCGCCGCAGCGCCAGCGCGTCCATCAGCCGCACCGAAGCCGCGATCCGCGCATCGAACTGCGCCACCTGGGCGAGCACCGTTTCCACATCGATGCCATGCGCGCTCCAGCTCTTGTCGCGCTGCGCGTACTCATGGCGCTCGTATTCCTCCAGGCTGAGGCCGTAGCGCGCCGGCGGTCGCACGAAGCCCGGCTTGCCCAGCCAGGACGCGAGACCGCGCAGAAAGCTCAGGTAGGTCTGGATCGTGGCAGGCGCCAGCCGCTCGCGCTGCCAGACCTGCACCATCGCGTGCAGATGCTTCTGCCCGAGGTTGCGCGGATCGGGCATGGTGTGAAAGCCTGCCTTGAGCTTGAGGTCGAGGAAGAAGCGCCGCAGGAAGCGCGCTCGTTCTGCGCGGGTCTTGTGCGAGACGGTCTTCTCGCGGGCCGTGTGCCGGGTGTTGAACAGATCGATCAGGGTGTCCAGCACCCGCAGCGGATCGGCGTGGCCGGGCCGCAGGCGGGCCAGGATTTCCTGGGGCGTCTTGCGCGTCCAGGCTTGGGGGCGCGGACGATCCATGCCAGGGATGCGCCCAGGGCTGACTGGATCGGCCGGTCGGGGTGAAGGTGTCGTCATCGTGTTCTCCAAGTGAAGGGAGCGGCACGCCGCCCGAACGACATGCCGACAGGAATCCGGGAGGGCCAGCTCCAGCGACAGATTCCGCTATCCGCTGGAGCGGGTGGTCAGGCGATCACGGCGGCACGCGTGACCACACCGCGTGCCGCCGACCCAAAGTTGCGCCAGCCCTGCGTACATGCGCAGGCCAGCTCGGTCGGTCTTAAAAATGAAAACGTGTGATCCGGCTCCGTCCGTGCATTTCTGCAACCACGGAGGTTCGTGACGCGCCGCCGCCTCAAGGGCGGACAGCCGCGTCGGCAGCGAGATCGGGTCTCGCGCCTGCTGGTGGATCAATCCTGGAATTCGCAGCGCCATCCGCGCGCATGGGTCCACCCCTGACCGAAAGTCCAGGGCGGTGTCGAGCGTTTGAGCGGGAACCAGCGGGGAGCCCATGAGGGCAAGCACAACCGCTGGCGGCGTGAAACACGCGTGCTCGGGTGATGGCGGGATCGGGAGCCGGCATCCGGTGCCGGGTCGGGAGATCGACGGCCTTGACGCGCTTCAGAGAGCGCCCAGCCACAGGGCTGGCGAGGGTCGAAGGCACATGCACCACGAAAGAGAACCTCGGGGCGGTCGCCTCGGAGGCGACGGCCACCCCGGCTCGAGGCCGGGGCTTGAAGGGCAGGTAACGACTGCGACGCCTTTTGCTCCGCGAAGGAGCGGGCCAAGGATGGCCCTCGGGAGTCTGTAGTGGATGACGAAAGGGGCTTGCAGGTCAATGCCGGCATGGCCATGCGACGGCATGGACGCCGCCTTGCAGGTGGCGCTTGCGGGCACGCGACGGCGTGATAGGGGCGATTTAGTGTCCCGCGCCGCCGCAGAGCAAGGCTGCATGCGGGCTTGACAGGCAAAAGCTCTGCCTCTGGTCCCCAGCGGTGCGCTCAAGCGCTTGTGCAGCTCCCGTGAACCGTGTCTGCGGTCGGCGTGCCGGTGGGGTTGACGAGTGCCAGAGCGGTGAGACCGTGGTGACACACAAGCAGTTCGTCGCGGGGTTGACGCTCGGCAGGTGTCACTGGGCTGCCGCCCGAATCTCCTTGGAGTGGAAGCCTGTGACGCCCGATCCCGAAAGCTGGGTCATTTCGTGCGGATTGCGCGTGGCGTGGTCGCATCACCTTGGGGATGCTGACCGTCATGTTTCTTCGCTTGGGAGCACCATTATGGAATTGATTGTCCGAGCGGTGGATGTCGGATCCGGCAACACCAAACTGGTCACCGGCGTCGCGGGCACCGATATCCGCTGCGCCAGCTTCCCTTCCGTCGCTTACCCGTCCAGCGGCGAGGCGCCCCAGTGGCCGACCAGCGAACGGCGCAAGACCTTCTGCATCCCGGTCGGCCCGCTGTTCTACGAGGTCGGCCCGGATGTCGGCCTGGCCGCCGACACCTTCCGCGCCAAGCAGCTGCACGACGAATACACCGAGTCGCCAGAGTACATGGCGCTGCTGCGCGGCGCGCTCAGCATGATGAAGGTGCCGCACATCGACCTGTTGATCGTCGGCCTGCCGGTGG
>ENA-UOUJ01000723-UOUJ01000723.1-activated-sludge-metagenome-genome-assembly--contig:-NODE-723-length-20198-cov-4.453855_pt1 | contig 20198 bp, 16 predicted proteins | sample MGYA00249839_ERZ747224 | MGnify/ENA primary metagenome ERZ747224 (study PRJEB28782, sample SAMN03220277) | activated sludge metagenome | biome: wastewater; feature: sewage sludge; material...
TAGAGGGTTTCGTAGCCGTAGCCGTGGTTTAGTATTACGTGGTTGCCGTAGCCGCCGTCGTCGAAGCTGGCTTCGGCTACTGTGCCATCGGCGGTGGCATATATGGGTGTGCCTATGGCGGTGGCAAAGTCGAGGCCTGTGTGCATTTTGGGGGTTTTGTAGATGGGGTCTATGCGGTAGCCAAAGCCTGATGCGACGTGGTCGAGGGTTTTGTTTGATACGGGTTGGATGGCGGGTATGGAGGCGAGCATTTTTTCTTTGCTGGCTACTATTTTCTGTAGTGTGTCGTAGGATGATTGTTGGAGGGTGAGTCTGTGTTTTAGTGCGGCTATTTCTTTGTCTACTTCGGTTATTAGTTCTTCGGTGTTTCTGAATTTGTATTGGTCCCAGTCTATGGAGCTGTATTTTTTTCCTACTCTTATGCTGTCGGGTAGTGGGGCTGCTTCGAATATGGAGCGGTATATGGCGTTGTCTCTTTCTTCTAATTCTGCTACGTTTTGGCCGAGGCTTTCTATTTGTTTTTGTAGGAGTACATACTTTTCTTGCATGGTGATAAGGTCGCTGCGCATTTGTTTTTCCTTTGGCGAGTCGAGGAAGCGAAAGGCAATGCCTACTATTATTAAACCGGTAACTATGGTGGCAGAGATAAAGCCGAGTACGCGAAGTAGTTTTATATGCAGGGGCACTTCCAGTTTCTCAAACCGGAGGGTCTTGGTATTGTAAAAGTATTTCTTGACTTTTTTCAGAAGGCTTTGTGTTGTGCGCCAAATATAGTTTGTACGGTCTTGAAATCAATATTGGTAAAGGGTTGTGTTAAAAGGTTTAACAGTTCGTGAACACGCTGAAAGCAACCCTCATTTATTATATTTGCCGTCCTTTCCATCAGAGGATTTTTATTTCCCATGCGGAGCATATTTATTAAAGAGATCAACTCATTTTTCAGTTCGATAGTGGGTTACGTGGCTATTATGATTTTCCTGATTGCCTGTGGATTATTTCTGTGGATCATTCCCGATACAAGCATACTTGGCTATGGCTACGCTACGTTAGATCGCTACTTTTCTATGGCTCCGTGGCTGCTTATGCTTTTGATTCCTGCCGTTACTATGCGCTCTTTCGCCGATGAATTTCGTGGGGGCACTATTGAGTGGCTTTCTACCAAGCCCCTCCGCGATTACGATATAATTCTGGGAAAATACTTTGCTTCTTTGGCGCTTGTGTTGTTTGCACTGCTTCCCACATTGATCTATGTAGTGACCATTAATAATCTTTCTGCTGTAGAAAATAATATTGATACAGGAGGTATTGCAGGTTCATACATCGGGTTGATATTTCTTGCAGCGAGCTATACTGCGGTTGGGGTATTTTGCTCCTCCATCACCAGCAATCAAATTGTAGCATTTCTTGTAGCGCTTTTTGCCTGCTACATTTTGTATAGTGGCTTTGAAGCATTGAGTAAGATTCCGGCATTTACGGCAGGCATTGATTATTACCTAAGCATGGCAGGCATGTCTTTTCATTATGAGTCAATAAGCCGTGGTGTGGTAGATACCCGCGATGTGATTTATTTCATTTCCATAATAATTCTTTTCGTTTCACTTACCCGTTTATCGCTTGGCCGACGTACCTGGGATACTGCTAAGCAAGACTAAACTATCATGGCTACCGCAACTAATAAAAGAAAGCAACAGCAACGCCAGGCAGTGGTGCGCGTGCTAATGATGGTAGGGATTCTCATTCTTATCAATATTCTTGCTTCGAGATATCACCGAGGATTTGACCTTACCAAAGAAAAGCGTTTTACACTTTCTGATGCTACGAAAAATATGTTGAAAGACATGAAAGAAGTGGCCGTGGTGGATGTGTATCTGACAGGGAAATTTCCTGCGGGATTTCAACGGCTTAGTGAAGCAACAAGAGAACGTTTGCAATCGTTTAAAGACTACGGCGGATCGAAGGTTGTGTTTCGTTTCATTGATCCTTTTGAAGGAAAAAACGAATCGGAAAAAACCCAAATTTCAAAATCGCTTTATGAAAAAGGAATAGAACCTGTAAGCCTGAATGTAAAAGGTGATCAGAATTCTTCCGAACAGATAATTTATCCTTACGCGCTTGTGCAATATCAGGGAAGATCAATGCCGGTGAAGCTGCTGGAAAACCACCTCGGTATGTCTCCGCTTGAAGTGCTCAACTACTCCGAATCGTTGCTGGAATACAAACTTGCCAGTGCCATTCATAAACTTCAAACAACTGTAAAACCTCGCATTGCTTACATTATGGGGCATGGCGAACAGTTAGGACCACGCACCTTCGATCTGCTCACTACACTCACGCAGCATTATTTTATTGACACACTCGACCTGCCCAGCGAATACAGAATTAATGATGCTATTTACCGCGCCATTATCATCAATAAACCTACTATCCCTTTCGATGAAAAGGAAAAGTTTAAAATAGATCAGTACATCATGCACGGCGGGCGTGTGCTTTGGGCGGTGGATATGCTGCATACGCCCGTTGATAGTCTTCAAAGTGCCGGTCAATTTATTACACAGGAATATGGATTGAACCTTGATGACCAATTTTTCAAGTATGGATTGCGTGTTAACTACGACCTGATTGAAGATGTGCAGTGCAACCAAATCCCTTTAATTACAGGTACGATGGGCAACGGGCAGCCACAAATTGAGTTGCGCCCCTGGACGTTTCTTCCAATTTTCACTCCCACATCCAAACACCCTATCGTGAACAACATGGATGCGATAATGGGAAATTTTGCCAACAGTATTGATACGATCCAAAGTGCCGGCATACGGAAAACAATATTGCTTGAGTCATCGAACTATAGCCGTTCTGCTGCTCATCCTGTACGCGTAAGCCTTAGCATGATACGCTATAATCCTGATCCAAAATTGTTCACCCGACCTTATCGTCCTGTAGCTGTATTAACCGAAGGGAAATTTTTCTCCTTGTTTAATAATAGAATGCCTCAATCCTTTTTGAATTTGCTACGCGATTCGCTGAAGTATAATTTCAAAAAATCGGTAGATAGCAGCAACAGCATGATAGTAATAGCCGACGGAGACATAATGCTGAACACCATGTCGCGGACAAGAGGATTTTCTGAAATGGGATATTGGGAATACACACAGGCATTATTTGCGAATAAAAATTTCATTCTAAACTGCCTTGAATATCTTACAGACCCACACAGTTTGCTGGAAGCGCGCAATAAAGATGTGAAGCTTCGCTTGCTCGATACTAAACGGGCGAAAGATGAAGAACTGAAATGGCAATTTATCAACGTGGGAGTGCCACTGCTATTGGTTTTGATTTTTGCTTCAGCATATCTATTCTTCAGGAAGCGGCGTTATGAATTGAGGGCTTAGACAATAAATAAAAGAGAAATGGGAAAAACAATTTCATACCTGTTATTGCTGGCGATACTTGGTGCAGGCGTTTATTATTTTGTATTCAGCGATCGGGATATTTTTAGCAAAAGTGAAGCAGCCTTTACCGTAAAAGATACCAGTGCACTCGGGAAAATTTTTTTGGCGAAAACGAGTGGTGAAAACATCACACTACAGCGAACAGATTCTGGCTGGATAGTAAACGGAAAATATAAGGCAAGAAAGGGAACGCTCGATAATCTTTTACGCACGCTAAAGCTTCAGCAGCCTTTGTATCCTGTAGCAGAAAACCTTCATAACAGCGTGATAAAAACACTGGCAGGTAGCTCGATAAAAGTGGAACTCTACGATAGGGATGGAGATAAAATCAACACATTTTATGTAGGCGGATCGGCGTATAATTTTTCGGGAACTTACATGTTGCAGGAAGGAGCTTCTCGTCCTTATGTAGTTCAGATACCCAATTTCCACGGCTTTCTTACTCCCAACTATGCTACAGATTTTGATGACTGGCGCGATCGTTCGGTGATCAATCTTCAACCGGAAGAAGTGAAATCATTTTCGATACAGTATATAAGCGAACCACTCAACTCTTTCACCATTGATTATTCTTCAGAAAAGCCGAAAGTAAACATAGATCCTTCCCTGACCTTTGGAAAACCACTGAACGAAAGACGTGCAAAAGTTTATCAGAAATATTTTACCGACATCTACGCAGAAGGATATTTAAACGGAGTTCCTGAAATAGACTCGACAATAGCATCTGTTCCCAAATTTTGCATTATGGAAGTGGAGGCAAAAAATGGATGGAAGCAGCGGATAGAAATCTTTAAAATGCCGCTGAATAAAAGGAGTAAAAACCTGGCAAGTGCAGATGAAGGCGATTATGATATTGACCGGTTTTACGGCGTTATTAATAACAGTAAAGACACAGTGTTACTTCAGGCTTTTACCTTCGACAAGTTCTTTCGCCGCGCTTATGAATTTTACGAAGAAGATCAGACTACAGAAATGATGGGGCTTCCTCAAAATAAAAAGTAGTGCTCTTCATCAAATTTTTTTGAGGAACTGCGCAACAGCGGTCTTTCATTTTATACTTTCTTCACGCGTCTTTACTTTTGGCGCATCACTACGCAATGGTCAGCATAGAACAGCTATATAATTGGAGCCACGGAACCTGGTTGGCATTTCACGAAACAACAGAGATTGATGAGCTAATCATTGACAGCAGGAAAATCAACAAACCTGAACATGCACTATTCATAGCCTTGGCCACAGCACGAAGAGATGGACACAGTTTTATAGAAAGCGCATACGAGAAAGGCATACGCAACTTTCTGGTGCATGAGAAAGTGGACACAACCAAATATCCTGCGGCTAATTTTTTGCTCGTAGGCAATACTTTACAAGCCTCACAGCAAATAGTAGGAAACTACCGAAAACAGTTTCACATACCGGTGATTGGTATTACTGGAAGCAACGGGAAAACGATAGTTAAAGAGTGGTTGTATGAATTGCTGAGTGATGAACATAAAGTAATTAGAAGCCCAAAAAGTTTTAACTCGCAAATAGGAGTGCCGTTGTCTGTGTGGCTGCTTGAAAAAGATAATGATCTCGCCATTTTTGAAGCAGGTATTTCTCACTCAGGAGAAATGGAGCATCTCGAGAAAATCATTCAGCCCACCATTGGGATTTTTACAAACATAGGCGAAGCACATAGTGAAGGATTTCTGAACCAGAGACAAAAGATAAATGAAAAGCTGGTGCTGTTTCGAAATGCAAAGCAGTTAATCTATTGCATTGACTACCCTGAATTGAACGAGTGCATTGTTCAATATCGCAATCAACTGAAGAGAAGCGACTACACACTTGAATTATTTACCTGGTCGCAAAAGAACGATGCAAATCTGAAAATTACCAGCATCGAAAAACATCACAACGGAGCAACCATTGAAGCGATTTACAATGAGGAAGTAAGCAATATCACAATTCCATTTAGCGACCCGGCTTCCATCGAAAACGCGATACATTGTTGGTGCGCCATGTTGCTCTTGGGAAAAAACCAGAACGACATTAGCAACAAAATGCATGGACTGCATCCCGTAGCTATGCGCCTGGAACTATTGCATGGCATTAATGATTGCACCATTATTAACGATACCTACAACTCCGATCTTACTTCTTTGCAAATTGCGCTCGATTTTCTCGATCAGCAAAAACAACACACACACCATACCGTTATACTCTCCGATTTATTACAGATCGGAAAACCAGATTCAGAGCTTTATGAGGAAGTTGCAAGCCTGGTGAGCAGACGCGGGGTGCAACGATTTATCGGGGTAGGCGCAGCATTATTCAAACACAAGTCTTTTTTTCGCGCACACAAAAAGCTGCGCAGTATTTTCTTTAAAACCACTGAAGAGTTTTTACAAAAATTTCATTTACTCAGTTTCGAAAACGAAGCCGTACTTCTAAAAGGTGCGCGAACTTTTAAGTTTGAGAAAGTAGGATTATTGCTTGAGCAAAAAGTGCATCAGACTGTACTCTCTATCAACTTATCTGCACTTACGCACAACCTGAATGTATTTCGGGAGCAACTAAAACCTGGTGTAAAAACTATGGCAATGGTGAAAGCGTTTTCCTATGGAAGCGGCAGCTTTGAAATTGCTCATCTTTTACAATTTTCTGGAGTTGATTACTTAACTGTAGCCTACACCGACGAAGGAATAGCGTTACGGAAAGCAGGCATTACAATGCCCATCATGGTGATGAGTCCCGACATCATTTCATTTGATAGAATGATTGCCTGGAAATTGGAACCTGAGATATACAACCTGCTATCGCTGCAAAGTTTTCTTGACATGGCGAAGACGTTGCAGGTAAGCGATTATCCGGTACATATAAAGCTCGACACAGGTATGCACCGGCTTGGCTTTATGCAACATGAAATAGCAGCACTCAATAATATTCTGCAACACTCCACTACCGTTAAAGTAGCCAGCATATTTAGTCATCTCGCAGCCAGCGAAGATGCTTCCTTCGACGATTTCACAAAAGAGCAAACCAAACTTTTTCAAACCATGGGCGATGAGATAAGCGGCGCTCTGGGATATGCTCCCTTAAAACATTTATGCAATAGTGCCGCTATTGGCAGGCATCCTGCTTTGCATTTTGATATGGTTCGTCTCGGCATAGGACTGTACGGCATTGATAGTAGTAGCGTTTTGCAATCTCAACTCAAGCAGGTAAGCACACTTCGCACTACCATTGCGCAAATAAAGGAGGTGCGTGGAGGTCAAACTGTGGGTTATGGCAGAAAAGGTTTACTGGAAAGCGACAAGCGAATAGCCACCATTTGTATTGGATATGCAGATGGTTATCCCCGGTCGTTGGGAAATGGGAATGCACATGTTTTGCTGCATGGAAAAAAAGCAAAACTCATTGGTGTGGTATGTATGGACATGTGCATGATTGATGTAACAGATATTCCCGAAGCAAAAGAAGGAGACGATGTAATAGTATTCGGACCAAATCTGCCGGTGACTCAGTTAGCAAAATGGGCAGGAACTATTTCGTATGAAATAATGACGGGCATCTCTCAAAGAGTAAAACGGGTGTACGTAAATGAAGAGTAAGCGAAAGGAACATAGCTGCTGGCACTATTTTATAAAATCAATAACGGCAGCCTCTATGAGTACCTAACACTATGAAAAAATTGCAGGACTTCTCGTCCTGCATTTCTATTTTCTCTCCAGAATCTCAACACAACCTCAATTCAACATCTGATGCTGATTATTGCGAAACAGCACCCGATCTGTAGTGCTCAATATTACCAACGTAAATAAGCTTAGCACTATGAGCAGAGAAATTTCGAGGTAAGAAAGCAACAATGTATTGCTCACAATTGAATGACTTGTCTTCTGAAGATTATCACCTTCTCCCACCTGTATTTTAGTAAGGCTATTCAAGTTTGCAAGGGCTTTATCAAACTGAGCTACTACCTGCAAGTGCATGGCATCTCCTGTCGCGTTTGGAGTTGCATAATGATGTAGCCATTGCTCCTCTAATAAATTATAATCGGTAAGGTGGTTTTTAAAAGCTGCCCATTGTGTGGTTTCATCTTTTGTAAGAACTGTAGTTTCATACTTAGTGATTATTGCGGCTATAGCTGCGTTATGTTCGGCAACCTTCGCTCTCACCATTCCCTCCGTGTTTTGCGCGTTCGACTCATGCGAAAGTCGTTTTTGATAAAGATGATTACTGATTTCGTAGAGATATGAAGCAGGCATTAGCCGATCCTGGTAAATGGAGTTCATAGATGAATCGAGATTGGTAAAGCTCTTCCGCTCAAAAAAATTACTCAACAAAATAATAATAGAGATAGCCGTAAGTCCGAGCGCAGCCCTTAGTTTATGACGAATGTTATATGCCCATTTCATGAAAATTAATTTTGCGTGATAGTAAGTTACGAAGATTGCGACAACTAAGTCACGCTCACAAGGTATGTAAGCTCGCTTCTTAAAATCTCATAAAACTTTGTTGCAACTTCAGAAGATGAATACGAAAAACAGAACGTAAAGACGATTTTACTATTTCCCCTTGAAAGCTCATGGTCTTATGTATTTTTGCCATCTCAGTTTAAATTTTATGGTAGATAATTTGGCGAAGAAAGCGCCTCTTTTTGGAGAAGATAAATCATCGGCTGTAGAGGCAATTTCCAAAGCGCAGTTCATTGCATTTGCACCTTACATTTTTCAGGCATCGGTATTGCTTCGTGATAAAGGAATTCTAAAAGTTGTAGATGAGTCTAAAGAAAATGGCATTGCTATAGACGAAATTGTAGAGAAAGTGAACATGACGCATTATGCTGTGCGTGTATTGCTGGAAGCTGGTTTAGGAATAGGACTGGTATATCGTCGTGAGGGAAAATATTTTCTAAGTAAGACCGGACACTTTTTCATCAACCATCAAATGTCTGTAGTGAACACCGACTTTATGCGTGATGTTTGTTATGATGGTGCGCAGGATTTGGCAGATGCTTTGGAGCAAGGAAAGCCACGCGGACTTCGCCATTTAGGAGATTGGGAAACGATTTACCAGGGTCTGTCCATACTTCCTGAACCCGCAAAAACCAGTTGGTTCAATTTCGATCATTATTATTCCGACAATGCTTTTCCAGAAGCGTTGCCTTTAGTATTTGCTACCCATCCGAAAAAGATCATGGATATTGGTGCGAACACAGGCAAGTTTACACTCGCTTGCCTTGATTATAACAAAGAGGTAGAGGTAGGTTTGGTAGATCTGCAAATACAATTGGACGTAGCTAAGCAAAATATTGAAGAAGCAGGCTATAGTGAGCGCGTTTCATATCACGCACGCAACGTGCTTCATGCAGATGCAGAATTACCAACAGGCTACGACATTATTTGGATGAGTCAGTTTCTTGATTGCTTTGCCGATCAGGAAATTGTTTCTATTCTTCAAAAATGTCACCGCGCACTACCCAATCATGGACGCATTTTTATCAACGAAACTTTTTGGGATGTGCAGCGTTTTCCCGCATCAGCGTTCAGTTTGCAAATGACTTCTTTATATTTTACAACAATGGCCAATGGTAACAGCCAGATGTATGATAGCGAAGTATTCATCAAACTGATTGACGAGGCTGGATTTAAAGTAATAAAGCAAAATGACATCATCGGATTAAGCCACACGGTTTTAGAACTTCAAAAGAAATAACTCAATCTCCATATTCCCTTTTAACTGTAAATACAAAATGATTCCCCCTTATGAACATTACTAAACACGTTGACGTATTGGTGATAGGCGCCGGACCATCTGGCACAATCGCAGCATCTATTATGCACCAGGCGGGCTTGTCGGTGCAAATGGTTGAAAAGATGACCTTCCCCCGGTTTGTAATTGGCGAAAGTTTACTGCCCCGTTGCATGGAAGCTTTGCAGGAAGCCAAATTTCTTGACGCTGTGAAAGCAAAGAATTTCCAACAAAAAGACGGCGCAAAGTTTGTTCTGAATGAGCAAGTTTGCGACTTCAATTTTTCCCAGCAATACACACAAGGCTGGACATGGACATGGCAAGTACCACGTGCAGACTTCGACAAAACACTTGCTGATGAATGCGAAAAAATGGGCATTCCACTTCGCTATGAAACAGAAGTAGTGAACATTCAGATGCACGACGACCATTCTCTTACAACTGTAAAAGCAGCAGACGGCACTGAAGTAATTATCAAGGCAAAATTCATTGTTGATGGAAGTGGTTACGGACGTGTAATTCCCCGACTGTTTGGACTGGAAAGAGCATCTACACAAGCTCCGCGCAAGACATTGTTTTGCCACATGACCGACCCAAATCGCAGCGAAGCTGTAGAGCCAAACCGGATAACCGTATATGTTCACAATATGAAAACCTGGATCTGGGTTATTCCTTTTTCTAACGGAAATACCTCTGTAGGATATGTGGGAGATCCGCAATTTTTTGAGGATTATACAGGAACGCCCACCGAGCAATTCAAAAAATTGATTGATGCGCAACCTGAACTTAGAGAGCGTTTTGGCAACTCAGAAATGTTGTGGGAGCCACGCACTTTGCAAAGCTGGAGCGTTACTACAGATACCTTTTACGGAAAAGGTTTTGTGCTTACCGGTAATGTAACTGAGTTTCTCGATCCTGTATTTTCTTCTGGCGTAACGCTTGCTTCCGTTTCTGCACAACTGGCCGCAAATCTGGTGATCCGACAACTTCGCGGTGAGCAGGTAGATTGGGAGAATGACTACATGAAAAAAATGCAACTTGGTGTTGATGTGTTTCGGACTTATGTAAATGGATGGTACGACGGTAGCTTGTTCAATATTTTCTTTGCAGGAAACCGCAGTCCTGAAATCATGTCGCAAATATGCTCTGTACTTGCAGGATATGTATGGGATGAAAGCAATCCTTTTGTGAAGAACCACGAAAAAAATGTCCGCACTTTAAGTCGGTACCTTGATACCCAAAACACAACCGCTTAAAACAAACGCTCTTCGACAAAATAATTAAGACTTGAGCCTGAAAATTTCTCATTGGATAAGGATAAACAACAGAGGCATCATTAAAGAAGGTGCCTCTGTCTTTAAACCGGATACTGACATTGCACCCATTTCCGCTGAACAAGTATATCGCCATTTGCAATTCAGCTATCCGAAATTTTTCAAGATGGATGTGCTATCTAAATGGGCGTGGATCGGTGCAGAAATACTTACCAACAACGGCGGAAAGTTTTCTTATGAGGATATTGACAAGAGCAAAATTGCGCTGGTGCTTGCTACTGCTCACGGTTGCATAGATGTAGATAGAAAATACCAGCAGTCCATATTAAGTATTCCAAGTCCTGCATTATTTGTCTATACCCTTAGCAACATAATGCTGGGCGAAATTTGCATCAGGCACGGCTTTAAAGGCGAACAAACATGTCTGGTAAGCGACCGCTTCGAAAGCAACGAACTCTATTTCTGGGTAAACGATTTGCTTGAAAATAGAGGTATGGAAGCCTGTTTATGTGGCTGGGTTGATGCCGCAAATAATCAACATGATGTGAGCCTGTTTTGGATTGGGAAGAATGGAAATGGTATAACTTTCTCTGCTGTTGCGATGCAGCAAATTCACGATAACAATAACGAAAAAACTGGATGAGGTCATTAGCATACATAGTGAGTACAGGCGTTATTACAGCAATAGGAAATAATACGGAAGAATGCAGGCAGTCGTTGATAGAAGGAAAAACCGGAATCGGTAAGGCAACATATTTGCAAACGCATTGGAAAGATGAGTATCCTGTGGGCGAAGTAAAGTTGTCGAATGAAGCGCTTGCTGCAATTACAGGTATGAATGCCGATTTACCACGCACTGCTTTGTTGAGCGCGGTTGCTGTGAAGGAAGCGTATGGTTCTTTCAAAGAAAAAACAGAAGGACTTCGGGTTGGATTTTTCTCCGCAAATACGGTGGGAGGAATGGACATTACCGAAAATTTCTACAAAGACATTAAGCAAAACAAGGACTTCAGCAATGTTGATAAAATCATTCATCACGAATGTGGTGCAATCACCGAACTTGTTTCCAACCATTTTAGCATTTCAGATTTTGTAACCACTATAAGCACTGCGTGTTCTTCATCAGCAAACAGCATCATGATGGCTGCGCAAATGATAGAGAACGGAATGCTGGATGTTGCTATTGCCGGAGGCGCAGATTGCTTGTCGAAGTTTACGCTCAATGGTTTCAACACCTTAATGATTCTTGACAAACAGCCTTGTCAGCCTTTTGATAATAAAAGAAGAGGTTTAAATCTTGGTGAAGGAGCTGGTTACATAACGCTGATGAATGAAAAGGCAAAGCTACAATGTGGTGCCACTTCTTATTGCTCTGTGAGCGGTTACGCCAATGCAAACGATGCTTATCATCAAACCGCCTCATCGCCGGAAGGCATCGGTAATAAACTTGCGATGCAACAAGCAATAACAAAAGCAGGTCTGCAAACTTCTGACATAGATTACATCAACCTTCACGGAACCGGAACTGCAAATAATGATAGCTCCGAAGGCAAAGCGATCAGTGCATTGTTCGGAAATAATATTCCGAAGGCTTCATCAACAAAAGCATTTACAGGTCATACGCTTGGCGGCTGTGGCGGAGTTGAGGCAGTGTTCAGCACTATAGCTATTCGCAATGGAATTGTATTTCCTAATCTTCGCTGGCAAGCACAAATGGAAGAGGTGAATTGGAAACCTGTTACAGAAATTCAACAGCAACAAAACATCCGTCATGTTCTCTCCAATTCTTTTGGTTTTGGCGGCAATTGCTCTTCATTGGTTTTTTCTAAAACAGAAGCATGAACTTGTACATACACGGCACTGGCATTTTAAGTGCAGCAGGAAATAACGGCGAAGAAGATTTCCTCAAAAATCCTCCTGAATACAATACTGATCGCTTGCTGTGCAAAGAACCTGATTATACGGCTTACATCCCACCTATGCAATTGCGCCGCATGAGCAAAGCAGTGCGCATGGGCATCGCCGCAAGTAAGATTTCTTTACACAATGCAGGCGTTGAAAAAGCGGATGCTATTTCGGTGGGCACTGCGTTCGGTTGTTTGAATGATACGGAAGTTTTTCTCTCTAAGATGGTGGCGCAAAATGAACAAATGCTTACACCCACTGCTTTTATTCAATCAACACATAATACCGTTGCAGGACAAATTGCATTACTGACAGGATGTTACGGACACAATCTTACCTATGTTCATCGCGGACATTCTTTTGAACATGCAATGATCAACGCGCAGCTATATTTAAATGAACATCCAACTGAAAAAATTCTGGTTGGCGGTATTGAAGAATTGACAGAAACAAGTTTAGAAGTTTTAAAACAGACAGGTGTTTACCGAAAAGCGAAAACCTCACCAGCAAACATTCTAAACGATTATGAAGAAGGAAGTATTGCCGGTGAAGGAGCAAGTTTTTTTCTTGTTAGTCAACAGCCGGCAGCAAATAATTTGTGCGTAAAAGATATTGCAACATTTCAAACCCGCGACGCAAAGACTGCGCTACAAAAACTGAATGATTTTTTGCTCCGTAATGAATTGCGCAATGACGATCTTGATCTTGTAATGCTCGGTATAAATGGAGATAAAAGAAACGAAGAATTTTATACGGCACTAAGAACAAATGTTTTTTCGCGTGTGAGCCAGGGTTGTTACAAACATATCTGCGGCGAACATCCTGTTGCCAGCGCTTTTGGATTGGGAGTAATTTCTTATGCTGTGAAAAATAGTTTGCCGGAAACATCGGTTTTAAATCATCCGCCTAAACAATTGAAACGAGTGTTGCTGGTCAATAATTTTCTTCATCATTATAGTTGCTGGTATCTGGAAGTTGCATAATCATTTTAGGAACTGGCACTTTTTTTAAGACACATCATTTCAACTTTACATCATGGAACGGCATATTTACGAAACAGGCATAATTGGTAACTGTGGCTTTATTGCGCATGTACATAAGAGTACAAATATTAGCTGGCTATGCTGGCCAAGATTCGACAGTACGTTTGTATTTGGCAGCTTGCTGGATAAAGAGAAAGGAGGAGAATTTTGCATCGTTCCTGAAGACAAGTTCGAATCGAATCAGCGATATATTGAGAACACAAACGTGCTGGTAACAGAAATAACCTGTAGCGATGGAAGTAAATATAGAGTTACAGATTTTGCACCACGGTTTCGTTTGTATGACCGGTATTTTAAACCGCTGATGCTGGTTCGCAAAATAGAGCCGTTGTCAGGACATCCAAAAATCAAAATAGCATGCAGACCTGTTGGTGAATATGGTAGTGTGGTGCTTACACCTTTGCAGGGCAGTAACCATATTGAATTTACAGGACTTAATCGTCCGCTTCGTTTAACCACAAATGTTTCACTCAATTATGTGCTCGATGAACAATCGTTTGTGCTAAATGAAACAAAATATCTCGTGCTTACCTATGGACTTCCACTTGAAGCGCCACTCGTTACAACCGCAGAAGATTTTCTGATTCGAACTATTTCCTATTGGCGTAGTTGGGTGAAAAACACGGGCATTGGCAACATGTATCAACAGCAGGTTATACGCTCTTCACTTGCTTTGAAAATCCATCAGTATGAAGACACAGGTGCAATAATTGCGGCAAGCACTACGAGCCTTCCAGAGTATGATGGTTCTGGTCGCAACTGGGACTATCGTTATTGCTGGCTGCGGGATGCATACTATATTCTTAATGCTTTCAACAACATTGGACACTTTGAAGAAGCCGAACAATATTTTCATTTTATTGCCAATCTTCCAACAAGACAAGGTGGACGTTACAATCCGCTTTTCACGATTACTGGAAGTGCAGACTTTAAAGAAAAGATTTTAGATCTCAATGGCTATAAAGGAAACAAACCAGTGCGCATCGGCAATCAGGCGGTAGAGCATATTCAAAACGATACCTACGGGCAAGTTTTGCTTTCTCTTCTGCCGCTGTACACAGACAGGCGTTTCATTTTTGAGGAACGGCAAGATTCTTCAAAATGGATCAACAATATTCTTACACAAATCGAAGCAACAATTGATGAAGCAGATGCAGGCATCTGGGAGTTCCGAACATTAGCACACCATCATTGCTACACCAATCTTTTTCAGTGGGCAGGTTGTAAGGCGGCTATGAAAATGGCGCGGCATATTGGTGACGATACACTACTAAATCGTGCAAAGGGATTGATGCAAAAAGCAGCAGACAGAATCGAGGCTTGCTACGATGAAGAACGACAAGTGTACACCATGGCTGATGGCATCGAGGCTCTGGATGCAAGTACACTCCAATTGATAATGATGCACTATCTCGATCCTTCTTCAGAGCGTGCAAGAAATCATCTTAAGGCTGTGGAAGCGGAACTGAAAGCGGAACACGGCTTGTTTTACAGATATGTAGTAGCCGATGATTTTGGAAAGCCAAAAACTACTTTTCTCATCACTGCGTTTTGGTACGTGGAGGCATTAGCTTGTGTTGGAAGGGTGGATGAAGCAATTGAAAACTTCAACAGCCTTTTGAAATTTACAAATCACCTGGGCTTGCTAAGCGAAGATGTGGACGCAAGCGATGGAAGCCAATGGGGTAATTTCCCGCAGGCCTATAGTCATGTAGGCTTGATGAATGCAGCCTATAGAATTGCAAAAAAATTAGACTATCCCGGCTTTATTGATGAGAAGTGATTTTGAATCGCTACACTTCAGAAAAACAAGGAGTAAATTGGAGAGAAGAGACTGCGTGACAACGCCTAACTCGCCTCTTTCAGCATTCCTTGTTCGTTGTCAACAAATGTTGCAGCAGTTACCATTTCCCGCAGGAGGGTTCTCACTTCTTCGTAAGAACCGAGGTAATAGGTAGCGGCAGAAATGGTGCTTCCTACTTTTATAGTTATAGCATCTTCTGGCATTGCTTTGAAAGTGTCTTCATCGGTATGATCGTCGCCGATGGCCATTAGGAAATCATATTCTTCTTTTTCCAGCCAACGTCTGGCAGCACGTCCTTTATTTACAGCAATGCTTTTTATCTCTAAAACTCTATCGCCTTGCAACATTTGCAAACCTCTATCCGAAACAAAATGTTTGATATCGGCCATCAGTTCCTGAACCCGCAAATTTCCCAATCCGTCTTCCACCTTACGGTAATGCCAGGCAAGTGAGTAACTTTTTTCTTCAATACTTGCACCCGGAGTTCTTCTTACGAACTGGTTCATCACGTTGTATATTTCCTGTTTCCAGTCGTCATTCAGATCGCGTTTGCTACGCCAAAACTTTCCGTGGTCTTTGTACCAGGCACCATGCTCGGCAATGATATCTACCGGCAAATGTCCCAACCATTTGTCGAGGGTTTGATAATCCCTACCGCTGGTTATTATCACCTTATTGTGCGGGTCATTGCATAGATCTTTTAAAAGCTGCAACAATTCCTCATCAGGCACTGCTCCCATCACATTTTTATGGAAAGGCACAAGCGTTCCGTCATAGTCGAGGAAAATGGCCCGCTTCATTCCATAGTAATAGCGAATAGATAATTTTTGCCGGATAGATGGATTAATAATTCGGGTGTGCATGGCTTGCTGAAAAACTTTTACTGCATCAAGCTTGTCCATAAAATTCTTGACCCAATTGAAGATGTCAAATTTTGAAACCGTTTGCTGCATTGCAGTCATCCTACGCTTTTGTTCGTCTTCCGGCATATTTAACGCCTGATAAATTTTATCGGCAAAATCCCAAACGTCATTCGGATTTATGATAAATGCTTCAGAAAGTTCACGGGAAGCACCTGCCATTTCACTTAAAACCAGCACACCTTTCTGATCAGTTTTGCTCGCAATAAATTCTTTTGCTACCAGGTTCATACCGTCTCGCATTGGGGTAACAAGCGCTACGTCTGCCGCCTTGTACAATGCAGAAAGAAGATGGATAGGGAAGGAACGATAAAAATGCTGAATAGGCTGCCAGCCCAAAGTGGAAAACTTACCATTGATCTCACTCACCATACGATTCATTTCCTCTTTAAGCTGTTTATACTTTGGTACAGAATCGCGTGAAGGAACTACCAGTTGAATCATTGCGACTTTACCACGCAACTCAGGGTGTTGTTCCAAAAAGAGTTGATAAGCCTGCAATCGGTGAATAATTCCTTTGCTATAATCAAGTCGGTCAATGGAAATAATCAGCCGGTTATGATTTATCAGTTGGCGCAGTTTACGTTCATTTCGTCTTGTGTTTGAATCCTCTGCCAGCGCGCGGTATTTTTTGTAATCAATGCTTATCGGGAAGGCATCAACAATGGCTGTTCTGCTGTCTATACGAATTTCGTTGGCAATATTTGGCAATCCTGTAATTCTGTTCACTGCACTTATGAAGTGGCGTACATCGTCGTAGGTATGAAAACCAATTACATCTGCACCAAGCAAACCGTTCAATAATTCTTTTCTCCAGGGTATTAGCCGAAAGACTTCATAAGAAGGAAAAGGAATGTGCTGAAAAAATCCAATGCTCACTTCCGGTATTTGCCTGCGTACCATTTCCGGCACCAACATTAGCTGGTAATCATGAATCCAGATTACATCGTCTTTGGTGGCAGATTTTATGATAGCATCTGCAAACTTTTGATTCACTTGTATGTAAGACTCCCAGTATTGCGGATTGTATTCGGCATAAGTGGGGAAATAGTGGAATAATGGCCACAATGTTTCATTAGAAAATCCTTCATAAAAATCATTGATCTCCTTTTGCGTAAGAAAAACCGGACAAAGATTTTGCTCCGTAAGGTTATGGGTTACTTGCTCTTTTTCACTGTCCTCAACTTCGGCACCCGGCCACCCAATCCAGAGATTTTTGCCTTGTCTATAAATGCTTCCAAGCCCTGTTGCCAATCCTCCTTCACTTGTCTGATAATTTATCACACCGTCTTTGCGCGAAATTTTTATCGGTAAGCGATTAGAAACGATCAACACTCTTTTGCCAGCATTCATAGAAATAACTTTAGCAGATAAACAGTTAAGAATAATTGCGTCCAAAAAATAACATGCCAATATGTCTAACCTTGAGCATGTTGCTTTGGACAGTAAAAAGCTGCGAAATCAATCGGGTTTTGACAGGAAAACTCCGAATAGTGGAAAGTGCAAAATAATACTTCGGGCTGTAGTCAGCATTATAATTTCATTAGATTAACGGCCCGGCAGAAAACTATCCGTAAAGTTCCAGATGAATGCTTTTTTTATCATAACCCATTTCCAGCAATCGGGTTTTTGCTTCATCAATCATATTGCGCCAGCCGCATAACATAAAAGTTGCAGGCTGCTTTTCCTGACAAAGATTTTCATACACTTTGTGAACATAGCCACGATGTCCTTCCCACTCTTCTCTCGACAAAGTAGGATGAAATTTGAACCCTTCCAGATCATGTTCCAATTGTGTCATTTCATCTGCGTAAAGCAAATCTTGTTGGGTGCGGCAACCGAAAATCAAGTGAATGTTTTTGTGCGGAATATTATGATGTTTGACGTAATGCACCATACTACGAAACGGCGCAATACCCGTTCCTGTGCAAATAAGAAAAAGGTCTCTTTCTAAGGTTTCTGGCAGAACAAAAATGCCTTGTGGACCACGCAATGTAAGTTCTGAACCTTCTTTTACTTCGTTGAAAAAATAGTTGGTGCCTGCACCATTTTCCAGATACACAATCAGTAGTTCAATAAGATTTGTTCCATCGGGCATGGAAGCTATGCTGTAGCTACGCCAGCGTTTGTTGCGTTGCTCATGTATGGGAAGATCGAGGGTAACAAACTGTCCGGGTTTGAAATGGAAATTTTCTGTTTCGGGTAATTCTATCCAATAGCGGCGTGTGTTGTATGTAGCTTGTTCTACCTTCGTTACAATACCTTTTTGCCATTGTGGAACCATAACTGCAAGTTAGGCAAAAGCCCTTTGCGGGTTGCTTGCACCATATTGATTTACTTAAACCTACTATTGGCTTTGAGCTTTTGTAGAATCTGTTGTTTGAATAATTGCAGGATACACAGGGTTTTTCATCCACTCTCTATACCGCTCGCGCACCCACATTTTCAGTTCAAGATCGGAAGCAACACGGGCATAATCGTAGGGCATAGGATAGGAATTCATGAAGTGAGCAAGGGTGTCTCCTTTTAGCCCCGTCATTTGTTGAACCAACTGCGTAGAATATCTCGACTCAATAAACTTTGCATCTTCCCAATAATTGAAGCTTTTCTGAAAACGGTAAATCTGTTTACTATTTTTTGAAAGTTTATCTGCCAGCAAAGTAACAGGCGACATTATGCTTCTTGTTCTTTCCCGCGCCAACGCTCTTTGGTACGTACTTTTTCGCTCCATAGAGTCGAGCTGGTAGGGGGAGTATTTGGGACGGTAAATAAATTCATCCAACTGATAGCTCAACCGAAACAGATCAATATGCATTTCTGCAACGCCAATAGCAGCAGGTACCAATTTAGTCTGGGTTTTATACCCTACAAACGAAAAACTTATCAGATCGCCTTTACTTGCCGGCAATGAAAACGCACCTATCTCATTTGTATAAACGTATTGCTGGGTCTTTGCATTGTACACCGACACGGCTGCCAGGGGTTTTCCAGTTTCGCCATCCTCCACTATACCCTTTAAGGTTTGTGCATTTGCATAAACACTGGTAATCGCCAGAAATATCAGGAAGTATAAACGTTTCAATGTCTTCAAAACTATGCTTTATCGTACTTCGCCAAAGGTCGTTACAATTTGATTTAACTATCTTTTACAAACCGCTTCCTTTATGTTTATTTTGCCAGATAAAATATTCGTGCAATGTCAAGTCCATCATTCTACAACCGCCTGCAAAACGAATTGAAAGAAATCGAAGCAGCAGGTCTTTATAAAAAAGAGCGCATCATACAATCAGAGCAAGGCGCAGAGATAACCGTGAACGGCAACAAAGTCCTGAACTTCTGTGCTAACAATTACCTCGGCCTTTCCTCTCATCCAAAAGTTATTGAAGCCGCAAAGCAAACCATTGATCACCGCGGCTATGGTATGAGTTCCGTTCGATTTATTTGCGGAACGCAGGATATTCACAAGCAACTGGAAGAAAAACTCTCCGCATTTCTCGGCACAGAAGACACCATACTGTACGTAGCCTGCTTCGATGCCAACGGTGGTGTATTTGAGCCATTGCTGGGAGAAGAAGATGCTATCATTTCCGATGAATTAAATCATGCTTCCATCATAGATGGTGTTCGTCTCTGCAAAGCAAAACGTGCACGCTATCGCCACAACGATATGGCAGACTTGGAAGCGCAACTACAAAACCTCAAAGACGCGCGGACACGCATGATTGTTACCGACAGCGTCTTTTCTATGGATGGAACCATAGCCCAACTCGATAAAATCTGCGACCTCGCGGATAAATACGATGCAATAGTAATGATAGACGAAAGTCATTCATCAGGCTTCATGGGTAAAACCGGCCGCGGCGTACATGAGCTATGCAACGTCATAGATCGCATTGACATTATTACCGGCACACTCGGCAAAGCACTTGGCGGCGCATCGGGCGGCTTTACCAGCGGCAAAAAACAAGTAATTGAAATGCTACGCCAGCGCAGCCGACCTTATCTTTTTTCCAACACAGTAGCACCATCGGTAGTGGGAGCATCCATAGCAGTGCTCGATATCCTCA
>ENA-UOUJ01000724-UOUJ01000724.1-activated-sludge-metagenome-genome-assembly--contig:-NODE-724-length-20169-cov-4.187929_pt1 | contig 20169 bp, 20 predicted proteins | sample MGYA00249839_ERZ747224 | MGnify/ENA primary metagenome ERZ747224 (study PRJEB28782, sample SAMN03220277) | activated sludge metagenome | biome: wastewater; feature: sewage sludge; material...
CCTCGCCGTCGGTGAAGCGCGCCGCATCGATCCGGCCTTCGAGATGGCGGGCGGCGACCTCGGGCCGGGCCGGTGTGAGTCGCGGATCATCCATAGCGTTCGCTCAGCAATCTGTAGATGGCGCGCGCGGCCTGGCATTCGCCGCCCTCGGGCCGCGCCGGTTTGGCTGACGGCGTCCAGCCGTAGATATCGACGTGAAGCCAGCTCGTTGCCGCCCCGACGAAACGTTGCAGGAACAGCGCGCATACGATCGAGCCCGCAAAGCCGCCGGATGGCGCATTGTTGATGTCGGCGACCTTGGAATCCAGCCAGGCATCGTAGGCCGGCCACAGCGGCATCCGCCACAACGGATCGTTCTCGGTCTTCCCGCAGCGCGCGACATCGAGCGCAAGGTTTTCGTCGCTCGTATAGAACGGCGGCAAGTCCGGCCCGAGCGCCACGCGGGCCGCGCCGGTGAGTGTTCCGACATCGATCAGCAACTCCGGCGCTTCTTCGTCGGCCAAGGCGAGCGCGTCGGCGAGCACCAGCCGGCCCTCGGCGTCGGTGTTGCCGATCTCCACGCTCAAGCCCTTGCGCGACGGAAAGATGTCGAGCGGCCGGAAGGCGTTGCCGGCCACAGAGTTCTCGACCGCCGGGATCAGCACGCGCAATCGCACTTTCAGCTTCGCGTCCATCACCATGAGCGCCAGAGCCAGCACGTTGGCCGCGCCGCCCATGTCCTTCTTCATGATCTGCATGCCGCTGGCCGTTTTGAGATCGACTCCGCCGGTGTCGAAGCAGACGCCTTTGCCGACCAGCGTGACCTTCGGATGGGTGGGGTCACCCCAGGTGAAATCGATCAGGCGTGGCGCGCGCGGCGACGCCATGCCGACCGCATGGATCAGCGGAAAATTCCGCTGCCTCAGATCGTCGCCGACGACGCAGTTGAATTCCGCATCGAAACGCTGCGCGAGATCCTGGGCGGCAGCCGCAAGCTCCTCCGGTCCCATGCCGTTGGCGGGCGTATTGATCAGGTCGCGGGCGAGCGTCGCCGCTTCGGCCGTTCGCGAGATGGCCGCGATGTCGATGCCATCGGGCGGCACCAGCCGCGCCTTGGGCGCATCGGCCTTGCGGTAGCGATCGAAGCGGTAGCTGCCGAGCGCGAAGGCCAGCGCCGCGAGATGCATATCGAGCGCCGCGCCGGCGAAGCGGAAGGCGCCCGGCGGCAACAGTCCCGGCAGCTTGCCCACGAGAAAGGGATCGCGTGTCTGGTCCGGTTTCTCGCCAAGTCCGAAGAGGATGCAGGAGATGTCGCCGTTCGCTTCGGGTAGCGCGAGATACTGTCCGGACTTGGCCTGAAAGCCGTTCGCCTCGGCAAACCGGCGGGCGGAATCATCAAGGCTGGCGCCGTCGGCCTCCCAGGCCGCCCTGGACAGCAGGATGATCGGAATAGCCTTCTCGGCCGGCGTGGTCGCAAACGCGGGATGCATGGTGGTTGATCTCGGTTCGAAGAGGGAGAGTTATAACAGGAAAGCGGCTGGCGCCGATCGCAGCGGTTAACCAGGCGTTAGGGTTAACAGTCTATTGCTGAGGCCGTCCATTTTCGATCAGCTGGCAGTTGCGAGTGAAAAGTACCATGCGTCGGCAGTCGTGTCTTGCAAGGCTTCTCGCATCCTCAACCGTAACCGCAATGCTGGCCATCGGACTTGGCGGTTGTCAAACCGCTGCTATGTCCGATGTCACGGGCTCGCTCGGCGCCAAGGCCGAGACAAAGTCCGAAAAGCATTCCGGAACCGATCCGCAACGCACCGTCGAAGTCTATGGCGAGCGATTTCGGGCTAATCCGAAGGATGCAGACGCGGCCCTGAAGTACGGACTGGCGTTGCGCGCGATCGGACAGCGCGCCCAGGCGGTCGCGGTGCGGGAACGCGCCGCGATCCTGAATCCGGGCAACAAGGCGGTGCTTGCGGGCTGGGGCCGGGCGTTGGCCGATAACGGTCAGTCGCAACAGGCTTTCGATGTGCTCAGCCGGGCGCATACACCGGCGAATCCGGATTGGCGGATTCTCTCGGTTCAGGGCACGACGCTCGACAAGCTCGGCCGTCACGAAGATGCGCGCCGCTATTACGCGAGCGCGCTCAGAATCATGCCTGACGAGCCCTCGGTGCTCTCCAATCTCGGCATGTCCTACGTCCTGACCAGGGAACTGCCGAAGGCGGAGGAGACTTTGCGTCGCGCTCACGACGGCGCTCCCGTGGATAGCCGGATCCGGCAGAATCTGGCGCTGGCGGTGGGGTTGCAGGGCAGGTTCGATGAGGCAGAGAATATCGTGAAGGCCGACCTGCCGGTCGATGAAGCGGCGGCGAACGTGGCTTACCTGAAGCAGATGCTCGGGCGCGGCGCCAACGCGCGGGTCGGTGCGGCTGACAACGTCAGGCAGAGCTCCCGCCGATCAAGGTCGGAAAGCTGATCCGCGGTCGGACCGGCTGATCTCCTAGAGTCTGGTTCAACTGCGTTGAACCAGACTCTCACCTTAACTTTTGATCGAGCATGATCTTATCCGAAAACCGGTTTCCAACTTTTCGGGATCATGCTCTATAGCGTTTTCGAGCGAAGTGGATACCGGTTCGCGTGAAGAAAACGCGGCAAATCAAGATCTGTGAACCTCGCTTCTGATTCCATCAGAAGCGAGAAGGCTCTTAGGTAAGCCGCCGGCCTGTAAAACCCCTCAGTGCATTTGTGCTGCGATCTTGATGCCGGTCGGCCCAAGAATGACCACGAAAAGCACGGGCAGGAAGAACACGATCATCGGGACTGTCAGCTTCGGCGGCAAGGCGGCTGCCTTCTTCTCGGCCTCGGTCATCCGCATGTCGCGATTTTCCTGCGCCATCACGCGAAGGCTTTGCGCGAGCGGAGTGCCATATCGTTCTGACTGCTGAAGCGCGAGGCACACTGATTTCACCCCTTCCACGCCGGTGCGGTTCGCCAGATTTTCATAGGCGACCTTGCGGTCCTGAAGGTAGGACAGCTCCGCCGTGGTCAGCGTGAGCTCCTCGGCCAGCGCGACCGACTGGTTGCCGATCTCCGTACTGACCTTGCGGAACGCGACTTCGATGGACATGCCGGATTCAAGGCAGATCAGCAGCAAATCGAGCGCGTCCGGAAAAGCCCGCTTGATCGAGAGCTGGCGCTTTGTGATGGCGTTCTGCAGAAACAGCATCGGCGCCTGCATGCCGAAGAACGTGGCGCCGATGCAGATGCCGAACTTGACGGTTGAGGACTGCTGCGTGTGCGACAGCAGAAAAACATAGGCGATCGCTCCGATCAGCATCACGATCGGGGTGACCATGCGGAAGAACAGGAAGGTGACGTAAGGAGCCTGACCGCGATACCCCGCCATCACGAGCTTCTCGCGGGCGGCTTCCTGCGCCACCCATTTCCCGAGATTGAGATCCTCCACGATCTTCGAGATGAACTGCTTCGGCGCCTGACGAAGAGAGACCTTCTCGGTTCTCGCGAGCCGTTCGCGCTCGCGCTGCCGGATGCGCTCGCGCTCGCTGGCGACGGCCTTCATCCGCTTGGTAAGGCCATCCGTCGCAAAGAACGGCGTGATCAGCGTGTAGACGGTCGCGCTGGCGGCGATGGCGGCAAGGACCATCGTCATGAACTGCGGGTCGTGGAATTTTTCGATCAGGATGTCGAGCATGCCGCTGCACCGTCAGAAGTCGAAGTTGATCATTTTCTTCATCACGAGGATGCCGGCCGACATCCACAGCGCGGAGCCGGCCAGCATCAGCCGGCCGGTCGGATGGGTCCACAGCAGCGCGATGTAATCCGGAGTGGATAGATAGACCAGCAGCATGACGATCGGCGGCAGCGAGCCGATGATGGCGGCCGACGCCTTGGCTTCCATCGATACCGCCTTGATCTTCTCGGCCATCTTCTTGCGGTCCCGCAGCACCTTGGACAGGTTGCCGAGAGCTTCCGAAAGGTTGCCGCCGGATTTCTGCTGGATCGCGATCACGATGCCGAAAAAATTCGCTTCGGGAACCGGCATTCGCTCGTACAGCCGCGAACAGGCCTCACCGAGCGGCATGCCGATGGCCTGGGTCTCGATGATCGCCGCGAATTCGCTTTTCAACGGCTCCGGCGAATCGGCCGCGACAACCTTCAGCGACTCGAACAGCGGCAGGCCGGCCTTGATGCCGCGCACGATCACGTCCACCGCATCGGGGAGCGCGCGCAGGAACGCGGTCTCCCGGCGTTTCTTGAGGAACCCGAGCAGCCAGCGCGGCACACCGAAGCCAGCCGCGAAGGCCAGGCCTGCCGCCGCAACCGGCCCGGCTCCCAGAACCATCGGAACGGCAAAGCAGGTCATGGCGAGAACGCCGGACACGATCAGAAATTTCTCCTTCGACCACGACAGGCCCGCCTGTGCGATGCGGTTGTTGAGGGTAACGTTTCTGTCGCGTTTCTGGCGTTGCTCGATTTCCCGCAGCGATTCCTCGATCTGTTCGCGGCGCGAGCGTTGAGCCCGGTCGACCTGCCGGATGGCCGGAGATGTCCGCGCCAGCGCGGCCCGGCGCTTCTCCGCTTTCATCTCGCCCGACAACATCGGATACAGGAAAACCCATGCGACGCCGCCCACCGCGGTCGCAGCCATGAATGCCAGGGCCAGGGTTTGCAAGTTCATGAGCGCGCGTCCTCAGATATCGACCTTGACTTCCGCCGCATCGAGCGCGGCGGCGAGCCGCTTCTCCTCGCCATAGTACCGCGCGCGTTCCCAGAACCGCGGCCGGCCGATTCCCGTCGAACGGTGCCGGCCGATCACGTTGCCGTCGGCATCCTCCCCGAGCAGATCGTAGACGAAGATATCCTGGGTGATGATGGTGTCGCCCTCCATCCCCATCAGCTCGGTAATGTGCGTGATGCGGCGCGAGCCGTCGCGCAGGCGCGCGGCCTGGATGATGATGTCGATCGAGGCGCAGATCATCTCGCGGATGGTTCGCGAAGGCAGCGCGAAGCCGCCCATCGTGATCATCGACTCGCAACGCGATAGCGCTTCGCGCGGATTATTCGCGTGTAGCGTGCCCATCGAACCGTCATGGCCGGTATTCATGGCCTGCAGCAGGTCGAATGCCTCCGGTCCGCGAACCTCGCCGACGATGATGCGCTCGGGGCGCATGCGCAGGCAGTTGCGGACCAGATCGCGCATCGTTATCTGGCCTTCGCCCTCGATGTTGGGGGGACGGGTTTCGAGCCGGACGACGTGCGGTTGCTGCAACTGAAGCTCGGCCGCGTCCTCGCAGGTGATGACGCGCTCGTCGTGGTCGATATAGTTGGTGATGCAGTTCAGCAGCGTGGTCTTGCCGGAGCCGGTGCCGCCCGAGATCAGCACATTGGCGCGGCATCGGCCGATGATCTGAAGGATCGTGCCGCCTTCGGGGGTGATGGCTCCGAACCTGACCAGTTGATCGAGGGTCAGCTTGTCCTTCTTGAACTTGCGGATCGTCAGCGCGGGCCCGTCGATCGCGAGCGGCGGGACGATGGCGTTGACGCGGGATCCGTCGGCGAGACGCGCGTCGCATATCGGCGAGGATTCATCGACCCGCCGTCCGACCTGGCTGACGATCCGCTGGCAGATGTTCAGCAGTTGCTGATTGTCGCGAAAGCGGATTCCGGTTCGCTGGATCTTTCCCGCGACTTCGATGAAGACCGTGCCGGCCCCGTTGACCATGATATCAGCGATATCGTCGCGGGACAGCAGCGGTTCGAGCGGTCCATACCCGAGAACGTCGTTGCAGATGTCGTCGAGCAGTTCTTCCTGCTCGGCGATTGACATCACGATGTTCTTGATCGCGATGATCTCGTTGACGATGTCGCGAATTTCCTCGCGCGCGGATTCGCCGTCGAGCTTGGCGAGCTGGGCGAGGTCGATAGCCTCGATCAGCGCGCCGAAAATGGTCGCCTTGACCTGGTAGTAGGTGTCGGACCTGCGGGCATCGACGGCCGGCGCCTGGGGCGCCGGGCGCGGCGGCGCGAGCGGTGGCGAGGCGATCTTGGGCGAAGCGATGTCCGCGGAAGCTCGCGTATTCGAGATTGGCGGCGCGACCTCCGTCAGGCTCGCCAGCTTCCGGGCGTTGTCCTCTGGTCCGCTACGCTTGCCAAACACGATTTACTCCACGCACTAGAGCATTTTCCGGCGAAGTGGATACCGGTTCGCCGCAAGAAAATGCGACCAGACAATAACTTTCAGAGCATGGTCCGATTCAATTTGATCGGATCATGCTCTAGAGCCTCGCTTCTGATGGAATCAGAAGTGAGGCTCTCAGATCTTGATTCAACGCGCTTTCTTCACGCGAACCGGTGCCCGCTTCGCTCGAAAACGCTATAGGGTCTGTTTCAACTGCGTTGAATCAGACTCGTCGCTTATCTCTTTTTGAGCATGATCTTTTCCGAAAACCGGTTTTCACTTTTCGGGATCATGCTCTGACTTATCTCGCCCGCAGCTTCTCGATGAACGGCGGCAGGAACGATTTTCTCGGTTTCTTTGCCTCACCGCGCCCGGTCAGGCGCTGGGCGATCTGCAGGAACATCTCGGTGGCACGGTGGTTCGGCGCGATCTCCGCGATCATCTGGCCGTTGTTCGCGGCCGACCCGAACATGTGGGGATCGAACGGGATGCTGACGACCGGCTGGCTTTCGATGGCCTTGGCGAATTCGCCGCCGCCGATCTCCGGGCGCTTCGGAACGCCGACCTGGTTGAGGCAATAGAGCGGAGGCCGGTCGTTCGGCCGCGCCGCCTTGAGCAGGTCGAACAGGTTCTTTGTATTGCGGAGGTTCGCAAGGTCGGGCGTCGCCACGATGAGGATGTCGTCCGCTCCGATCAGGGCCCGCCTGGTCCAGCCCGACCATTGATGCGGAATATCGAGCACGATGCAAGGCATCGTCGCCCGCAGCGTATCGAGCGTCGAGTCGAATGCCTCGGTGCCGAAGTCATAGACGCGCTCCAGCGTCGCCGGGGCGGCGAGCAGGCTCAGGTGATCGGTGCATTTCGACAACAGGCGATCGACGAACGCGGTGTCGATACGGTCGGGTGAGAAGACGGCGTCGGCAATTCCTTGCGGCGGATCCTGATTGAAGTCCAGCCCGGCGGTGCCGAAGGCGAGGTCGAGGTCGGCGACGACGGAATCGAGCGCCAGGTCGCGCGCAATCGCCCAGGCGACATTATGGGCGATCGTCGAGGCGCCGACGCCGCCCTTGGCGCCGGCGATTGCGATGATCCGGCCGACTGCTTTCGCTTCCGGCGCCGAAAACAGGCCACAAACCGAACGGACGATGTCGATGGGGGCGGCTGGCGCCATGAGATAATCGCTGACGCCGCGCTTGACCAGTTCGCGATACAGCGTCACGTCGTTGACGCGGCCGATCACGATGACGCGCGTACCGGCGTCGCACACGGTCGCAAGGTGGTCGAGCGCCGCCAGGATGTCGCCGTGCTCTTCGGTTTCGAGAATGATGACGTTCGGCGTCGGCGCCGACCGATAGGCTTCCACCGCGGCGGTCATGCCGCCCATCTGGATCTTGAGGTGAGCCTTGGCCAGCCTGCGGTCTTCGCCGGCGGCTTGAACGGCCGTGGCTGTTTCCATCGTCTCGCAGAAGGCCTGCACCGAGACACGCGGCGCCGGCGCGATATGATCCTCCGCCCTCGGCGAAGGGGAGGTGGTCGAATCTGCGTCGTTGCGGGCGTAACTGATCATTTGCCTGTGTCGCTGAGTTTGGCTTTCTCGGCTTCGGGATAATCCGTCGTGGTGGTCATCCCCTTGCGGTATTTCTCGAAGCTTTGGGTGCGGCGCGCCGTGTAGGCCGGAGTTTCGGGCCGCGGCTGGACGAGGTCGGACGGGTTGTCGATCATCGATGCAAGGTTGCGCTGAGTGGCGCACCCGAAATTCCAGTAAGGCTTGTTGTCGAGATAGCCCCTGTTCTTGACCGAGGGACCGATATCGTCCGGCCAGACGCCGCACGGGCCTGCCACGGCGGCGATGCGCGGATAGGTCAGGCGAATGGTTGCGAACAGGCGTGGATCGGCGGGATGGTAGCGGCGGACGATGATTCCTCGCGGCGGCACGCCGGCGGCGGCCAACAGCGAGCGTACTTCCCTGAAGGAATCTGCCGCCGCGCGGGCATTGCCGGTGCCTGTCGGCACCTCTGCGACAATGGCGCCGGTCCCCTCGCGAAGCCAAACGCTCGCAAGCCCGACCACATCCGCGCGCTGCGGAGCCGTCAGGCCGCCTCGTGTATTCCCGATGAAGATATTGACGGTCCGGTCCGCTTCCTGGATCGCGATGGGATGCCGCAAGCGATAATCGTCCGGAATGCTGGCGGTGGTGTCCACCCGATCCGTATGAGTGCAGGCGCCCAGCGCGGCGGAGAGGCCGGCGGCCAGAACGGCGAGGCGAAGGCTGCGGCGGGCGGCGGAATCTGCGGATGTCATCGTTTCGTTCCTTGCCCGCCTCAGTCGGTGATAAAGCCGTAGGTGCCGCGATAGTGGCGCGCCGGCTCGGCACGACCCGGAGCGCCGTAGATGCGGTTGAGGCTGCCGAGGAGATCGGATTGCGGGTCGGATGCATCGGCGAAGCCGTCATCGGGCCGCGACAGGTCCTTTTGCGCGACAGCGCGCACCACATAAGGAGTCACAAGGACCATCAGTTCGGTCTGCCCGTTAACGTAGTCACGGCTGCGGAACAGTGCGCCAAGGACCGGCACCTGGGCGATGCCCGGCAATCCGTTGATGACCTGCTTGGTCTGCTGATGGATCAGGCCCGCCATGGCCATTGAGCCGCCGGACGGAATCTCCAGCGTCGTTTCCGCGCGCCGGGTTCTTATCGAGGGCACGGTGAGCGAGTTGCCGACTGACTGGTTCAGCGTCATCGAGTTCTCGTTCGACAACTCCGAAACCTCGGTCATCACACGCAGGCTGATCCGGCCTTCGGTCAGCACCACCGGCGTGAAATTCAGCGAGATGCCGAACTTCTTGAATCTGATCTGCGTCAGGCAGACCCGGGTGGCGGGATCGCAAGAAAAGCCGGCCGGAATGGGAAACTCGCCGCCCGAGATGAACGTCGCCGACTCGCCCGATATCGCGGTGAGGTTCGGTTCGGCGAGCGTCCGGATCACGCCGGCGCTTTCCATCGCCCGAAGGGTCGCGGTGACCGCGGGCACCGGGGAGCCGCCCACCATCGTCGAGCCGAATGAGGCGGCCGCGCTGTTGTTCGTCAGCGGCCGGCCGAGAGCGGTGAACGGATTTGCATTGGTGAAGTTCACGACCGCGGTGCCGTAGTTCATGCTGGCGCTGAGATCGATGCCCATCTGCTTGATGATGGTGCGGGCGACCTCGGCCACGGTGACCTTGAGCATGACCTGGTCGCGGCCTCGCACCGCGATGTTGTTGACGACCTTTTGCGGGCCATCGGCGAGGCGCGCGGCGAGATCGCCGGCCTGTTGCGCCTCGATCGGGTTCGATACCCATCCGGAGAGCATGACGCCGTCGCCCAGGCCATCGACCTTGATGGCGGCGTTCGGCAGCAGTTGCTTGAGCGCGGTGCGCAAGCCGTTCAGGTCGCGCGTCACCGCGATATCGTAGGCCGAAATCTGCTGGCCGCTGCTGTCAAAGAATATGATGTTGGTTTGACCGACGGCCGCGCCGATGATGTAGGCGCGTTGCGCCGATCTCACCACGGCGTTCGCGATCTTCGGGTCGGCGACCAGAACATCCTTCACGTCGCGGGGCAGATCCACCACGACCGACTTGCCGATGCCGAGCGAAAGCGATTGCGCGTGCATGTTCGCGCCGGCGCTCGCAGCGGATGCGCGGTAATCGCTCGCGAACACCGGCGTCAGCGCCGGGTCCAGCGTGAAAGCGCCGATTGCCGCGAAGGCGAGCGATCGCGCCACAAAGGCCCGCACCGAGGTGGGTTTTGTCGTCCATTCCATGGCGGGCGTCCTCGATTACCTCTGTACGCTGGTCTGGGTCGGAACGCCGTAACGGACGATATTGATGCTGTCGCGCCTCCGATCATCGATGTCGCCTTCCGGGGCATTGGCGTCGGCGAGGCTGCGCAGCGCGAGCGACAGCGTTCCCATCTGGCGCGACCGCGCCAGCGTTTCCGCCTGCTCCGGTTTCAGTTCGAGCGTCGCGGTCCGGCCGACCACGACCTTTAGCCCGTTCTTCTCCTCGATGGTCTGGTCGATCGCGAGAACGCGCACGTTGCCGAGAACGGTCTCCGAGTTGACGGAATCTCCGCTGGCGTGATCGGCGTTTTTCTCCCGTTTCGAGAGGATCACGTCGACGCGGTCATTGGGAAGAATGAAGCCGCCGGCTCCGGTTTCAGGCGAAATCTCGGTGGAGATCGCGCGCATGCCCGTTGGCAGGATCGCGGCCATGAAGCCGGATCCATTTGCGCTGACGAGCTTGGGTTCGCGAATGGGTTCTCCGGCGATGAAGGGCGAGCGGACGATCCACCCCGCGAGCTGGGTGGTGGCGTCCGGACGCTGGTCGCGGCGAATGAAGCTGCTGCTGGCGCTGTCCGCGGGCCAGGCCTGCCATGCCACGTCGTTCGCGGTGACCGCCTGGCCGAGCGGAATGTCGGACTTCGCAACCAGGACGTCGACGGTCGGGAGTTGGACGGTCTGAGCGGGCGCGGGGGCTTTGTCGGATCCGCTCGCGAGGTAGGCGGCGAGGCCGCCGGCGCCGACTGCGATGGTCAGGACGACGATGCGTGCGGTGTTCATGCGCTGATTGTCCACGTTACGGCGCGGCGCTTGCGTCGCCGTCACGTGAGTTGAACATTTATTCGTCAAAGCATGGTTAATGAGGCGTATCTAAATCGCGTTAACGAGCTGTTGTTGCGCGCGATCAGTGAATGGCGAAGCGCGTCAGATCGACGGCTCGCACCCAGTCGGTCTCCGGGTAGATCAGCAGCGCCGCGAAGGCGAGCGCGATGCCATAGGGGATGCCGGTGTTCTTACCGTGCAGCCGGAGTAGCCAGTCCTGACTGTAAAGCGACGCCGGCAAAGGCCATTGCCGGAACTGGAGCAGCAATAGCGTCAAGGCTCCGCCGAACAGGGAGGCATAGACGAGGTACTCCAGCGTGTGCCCGAAGCCGAACCAGAGAGCGGCCGCCGCCGCCACCTTGGCGTCGCCGCCGCCGACCCAGCCCATCGCGAAACAAGAAAACGCCACGACGAGGACCGCAAGCCCCGCTCCCGCATGGGATAGCATGTCGTGAAGCCCCATGCCGCTCAGGGGAGCCAGCACGAGGAAGCCGGCTATCAAGAGCAGCGAGACCCGGTTCGAGATTGTCATGGTCAGCAGATCGCTCGCGGCCGCGAACGCCATCAGGGCGGGGAACAACAGCAATCGCGCGACATCGAGCGCCATGGAAATACCACTCCCGTTCCTTTGCGGCGTGATCCGTTATGGAGTCCGATCGTATGCGTTCGATGTGAACATTCTGGAAATGAGAAAGGTCATGGCCAAACGGCGATAATTCTGGCCGCGACGGCAATGACGGCGACGGTCAGCGCCATGCAGACGGTCTGGATCGCCCGTCTCGTGGCCTCATCGCGCGGCGGAAGATGCGTCTTGGGCATGGAAGGTCTGGACATGATCGTCACGGTCCGGTCAGCTCTTATGCACGAGCGGAAGGGAAGCAGAAGTAGAAAAGGTCCCGGCATGCCGGGACCTTTTTGATCAGACAGCGAAACGGAAGACTTTCGCTTGGCTGTCCGCTCGTTCGCTACTTCTTGAGCTTGCCTTCGACCTCAACGAATTTGGCGTTCAGCGAACCTCCGAGCGTGTTGACCGCGGTGATGATCGCGACGGCAATGCCAGCGGCGATCAGGCCGTATTCGATCGCGGTCGCACCGGATTCATCCTTCAGGAAGCGCGAAAAAATGTTCTTCATAACTGGCTCCATGTGTTCACGTGGCTGTCGAACTTCACTTGGTCCTAACGGCGTTCTCGAGCACCGTGACCATGGCCTTACCGTAAGCGATGAGAATTGCAGCGCAGTTAATTCGATTGCAGAAACACGGCCATAACCGGCCGTGCGTGCGGCACGGTGAATTTATATTTAAGGGAGATTTATAAAAATGCGTTCTATTCAGACGCCGCGTTTCGGCGCTTCGCGTTTTCGCAGTGGCGGCTTCTGCAGATCATCCGCTCGTTAGGAAATGAAGGGCCGGTCGCACTTTCCTCCGGGCGCGCGTTTGCGGTTCATTCATCAATTAACGGCAGATTTCATGTCGGGGCCGGAGATCTGGTATCGCCTTTTTCGACCCTCTGCGTTTCCGGTATAGAGTATAGAGTATGTGGTCCAAATTCCTGCGCGGTCGTTCGCGTGCCCCGGTCATCGGCATGTCGTTAGCAGCGGCGATTCTGCTCGGTGCGGCGACGGCTCCGGCGGAGGTGATCAGTGAGCCGATCTCGGTCAATGTCGATCAGGCCAAGCTGGTCAGGCTGCCCGGACCGATCGCGACGATCGTGGTAGGAAATCCGCTGATTGCCGACGTCACCCTGCAGCCTGGCGGCCTCGTTGTCGTGACGGGTAAGGGGTATGGTGCAACCAACATGATTGCGATGGACCGCGCCGGGAGCATCATGGTGGATCGTGTCATTCAGGTCGAGGGGCCAAGCGATCAGGTGGTGACCGTCTATCGCGGCCTGGAGCGTGAATCATATAGCTGCATGCCGATCTGCCAGAAGCGGGTTACCCTCGGGGACAGCGCCGCTTACTTCAAGGCGACGATGGACCAGGCGAGCAATCTGAGTTCGCAGGCCGGCGGCGGCTCCGCAAGATAAGACGCTGGTCGGCGACGGGTAACCCGGCTTCCCAGGCGCCGCGCCTGCTTCTCGGCCCGGAATTGGTTAGTATCCGGTATACGCCCACGGGCGTTTTGCTCCTATTGGGCGAAACACTTCCACAATCAGTTTCGGTTAGTCCTTGACGGTAGATAAATCCCGCCGTGTGCAAGGATTTCCCGATGTCGTTGCTTCCCCACTTCAAGGCCACAGCAAGGATGGCCGCTCGTTTTCACGGCCATAGCAGCGGGTCCGCGGCGGTGGAATTTGCGCTCGTCGCGCCGATGTTCTTCGCGCTGCTGTTCGCCATCATCGAAACAGGGCTGGTGTTCTTTGCCAGCCAGAGTCTTGAGACCGCCTTGCAGGACTCGGCGCGCACGATCATGACCGGCGAGGCGCAGATCACCAATCTGACGAAACAGAGCTTCAAGGCCAACATCGTTTGCGCCAACGTCAATGTTCTGTTCGACTGCGAGAACGGAATCTATATCGATGTCCAAAGCTATCCCTCCGGTTTTGGAAGCGTGAGGATCTCCGATCCGATCCTGGGAGGAAGCTTCGTCGACAACACCCAGTACAATCCGGGCGGTCCGGGAGATATCGTTATCGTCCGGCTGTTCTATCAGTGGCCGCTGTTTGTCACCGGGCTCGGTTACAATATCGCCAACCTGAGCGGCAGCAAACGGCTGCTGTCGGCGACAGCCGCCTTCAAGAACGAGCCCTATCCGGCTCCATCATCCTGATGATGGGCATGCAGGAAACGGCAGCGTATGCGAGTTGAGAGTGTGAAACCGATGCGGGGCGTGTGCTTGAGCGAAGTGGATGCCGGTTCGCGCGAAGAATGCGCTTCAAGGCGAAAATCCGGAGCCTCGTTCCGATTCGATCGGTGGTCTTGCCTCAAACGCATGGCGGCAGCGCTGCGGCGGGACACGCGCGGCATGGCGGCGACCGAGTTCGCGATGATCGTGCCGCTGATGCTGGTGATGCTGTTTGGGACCATCGAGGTGTCGTCAGGCGTTGCGGTCGATCGCAAGATCACGCTTGTCGCGCGGACGTTGTCCGATCTGACATCGCAGTCCAAGGTGGTGAACGATGCCGACGTGACGAATTTTCTGGCCGCCAGCTACGGCATCATGTGGCCCTATTCCTCGGCGCCCGTCCAGGCGACGATCTCGGAGTTGTATATCGACCCCGCGACATCGGTGGCGCGGGTGCAATGGAGCAAGGGCAAGGCGCCACGAGGCGCGGGGTCGACCGTCAGCATTCCCTCGGGACTTATCGGGCGGGATTCGTCAGGCAGGGTGCTTCCCAACCAATACCTGATCTTCAGCGAGGTCAGCTATATCTATGAGCCGGTGCTCGGCTACGTCATGTCGAAGGCCGGCATCAGGCTGAGCGATACCGCCTTTACCCGGCCGCGGCAGTCGGCATGCGTGTTTTTTGGCAACCCCAGCAGCATCATTTGTCCGACGACCTGACACGGACAGATCATCGTTGCTGTACAGGATCACGGATATGCTTCGCTGAAAAAAACTCTGGCGGGGAGGGGATGCCGGCGAGCGCCACCGCCTCCAATCTATCTCGTCGCAAACTGAAAAGGCCGCGCTGAGGGCGCGGCCTTTTCTTCTGATGTGATCTTTTCGTTACCAACAGGACGCTGGCGCTGCCTATCCAGCCGCTCGGAGATTGTCGGCTGAAGATTTTCCAGAACGGCGATCAGCAACGATCTCGTAGCTGATCTTCTGTCCTTCACGCAGCGTTCCGAGTCCGGCCCGCTCAACCGCGCTGATGTGAACGAACACGTCGTTGCCGCCATCGTCAGGTTGAATGAAGCCGTAGCCCTTGGTTGCGTTAAACCACTTCACGGTTCCCATGCTCACGGGTAGTCCCTTTATCAAGTACGTATGTCGAAGCTCGCTTTTGGCGAACTGGTGAGATCGGATTTTTGGAAGGGTCGTCAGCGTCTGAACCGGCTGTACCGGTGGTAGCTAATGTCGTCCGGCCGAAAATCGCTACTCCAATATTATTCGAAGGCAGGCTCCAAAACAATCCTGACGTGCAGGATTTTTTAAGGGGTAGGTTTGACCGGGCTTTGGCCCCGCAGGGCGCAAGGTCTCTCCCACGCCGACGGCTACCTGCGGCGAAACTGACCCCCGCGCGGCGGTCCGCTGCGCGGCGGTCCGCCGGGACGCTCGTCCTTATGCCGGAAGATCAGGCGGCCTTTCTCCAGGTCGTAAGGGGACATCTCGATGGTCACGCGGTCGCCCGCCAGCGTCTTGATCCGATTCTTCTTCATCTTGCCGGCGGTATAGGCAACGATCTCGTGCCCGGCATCGAGCTGCACCCGATACCGGGCGTCGGGGAGGATTTCGGTGACCAGTCCTTCGAACTGGATCAGTTCTTCTTTCGCCATAAGGTTCTCCGGATCGAGTGGCGGTTCACTGAATTACGATGAAGGTGGATCGAAGCGATCCAGAATCATGAGCGTGATGGATTTCAAATTTTGAGAAGCGGGAGACCGGCGAAAAACCGCCACGTTCACGCCTGTTCTGCTCGTCCAATACTAGCATCCGCGTTCGTCGGACAGGAGTCCTGCGGATGATCTCTGGATCCGGCCCTCGCTTGCCGCCCTGTTGCAAGTGGATAGCAAACGTCACATTCACCCGCTAGCGCTGAGGCGGCCGGTTGGATTTCGCGCGGGCTGGATGGCTTTTGCGGTGCAGGAACGCAACCCCCTGCATTCCCTCGGCCTTGTTTCCCGACGATGAACGGGATGGTTCTTGCCGGCCGGCTTCCGTCCGGCGGCTGGCTTGCGGCGTCCCTTTGCCACGGCGATTGCGACGGCGTGGGTTTTTCGCGCCGGGAGCGGCGGCTTCCGCTCTGGTCGCATGACCATGGGGAGCCGGGCGTCCGCTGCTACGCTGCGGTTGAGCCGGCGCTGCCTCGCGCTGCCCCGGCGTCCGGCGGTCTTCCCTTGGAAGAACCACGCGGATCAGCTTCTCGATATCACGGAGATAGGCCATCTCTTCCGCTCCGGCGACCAGCGAGATCGCCGCGCCATCGGTGCCAGCGCGCGCGGTGCGGCCGATACGGTGGACGTAGGTTTCCGGGACATTCGGGAGGTCGAAATTGACCACGTGGCTGATCCCGTCGACGTCGATGCCTCGCGCCGCGATGTCGGTCGCAACCAGCGTCCGGATCTCGCCGGCCCGAAACTCCGCCAGAACCCGCTCGCGGTGGTTCTGCGACTTGTTGCCGTGGATCGCGTTGGATTTGATGCCGGCCTTGGCGAGGCTTTTCACGACCTTGTCGGCGCCATGCTTGGTCCGCGTGAAGATCAGCGCCCGGTTGACCGGTTCCTGCTTCAGAAGCTGGGCCAGGAACGCGGCCTTGCCGGCATGGTCGACCTGAATGATGCGTTGGGCGATGCGGTCCACGGTCGAGGAGACCGGGGTGACCGCGACGCGGGCCGGATCGCGCAGCATCTGGTTGGCGAGTTCCGCGATATCCTTCGGCATGGTGGCCGAGAAAAACAGCGTCTGCCGCTTCACCGGCAGCTTGGCGACGACTTTGCGGATATCGTGGATAAAGCCCATGTCGAGCATGCGATCGGCTTCGTCCAGCACGAGAAATTCGACCTGACCGAGTTTCAGCCCGTTGCTTTGAACCAGATCGAGCAGGCGGCCCGGCGTGGCGACCATCACTTCGACGCCGTGCATGACGGCGCGGACCTGACGTCCCATCGGAACGCCGCCGATCGCGAGAGCCGAGGTCAGGCGCAGGTGCCGGCCGTAGGCGTTGAAGTTTTCGAGGATCTGGCCTGAAAGCTCGCGCGTCGGGCTGAGCACCAGAACCCGGCAGCTCTTGGGTTGCGGCTTGACGCGATTCTGGAGCAGCCGATGCAGGATCGGCAACGCGAAGGCTGCGGTCTTGCCGGTGCCGGTCTGGGCAATTCCGACAAGGTCGCGTCCGGTGAGGGCAATAGGAATGGTTTGAGCCTGGATGGGCGTGGGCGTCAGATAATTCTCTTCCGCGAGCGCACGTGAAATCGGATCGGCGAGGCCGAAATCCTGAAAGGAGGACAAAAGGTTGCTTCTTTCCATTATGCGACCGGGCGCCCGGCCACATCGGCCGGAGCGTGCCAGGGCGTCTGTGACACCCGCGTGTTTGGGGCGTCGATTGACTTTAGCTGAAAGGGCAAGCCAAAAACCGTTGACGGCTCAGAACACGCGGCTCGCGGTGACCTGACATCTCTCAAAGTCATGCTACCATATGAAGCAGGAACGCGGCGGATTCAAGGTGAATTGTCGTGACTCCGTACGCCGGGGGCTCCGCGTGGAGCCGTAGCCGACCCCTTGGCCGACCCTTTGCCCCTTCGGCCGGTCGTCCGCATCCCCTATAGCGTTTTCGAGCGAAGTGGAATCCGGTTCGCGTGAAGAAAACGCGTCCAATCAATATCATAGAGCTTCGCTTCTGATTCAATCAGAAGCGATAATGCCCTAGGCTACTCTGCGTTCCAGCCGCACGCCCTGAGCCGCGCGTGCAAATGCGCGGGCGCGGGCGCGGTGACCACGACGGGCGGCTTGTTCTTCGACAAGGGAACAGCGATTGCGCGCGCATGCAGATGCAGGCCCGGCTCGTCGGGGCGGGGGATGTATTGTTCGTTCCGCGAGCGGCGTAAACTGGCCTGCGTTCCGTAGATGTTGTCGCCGACGATCGGCCAGCCCATCGCCGCGCAATGGACGCGCAGTTGATGGGTGCGGCCGGTAAGCGGTTCCAGGGACAACCAGGTGAGCTGAACTCCTGCTTGCGCTGTGGAGGAGGCGTCAGCGGAATATCGCCCCAGCACTTTCCATTTCGTGGCCGACGGCAATCCGTTCGGATCCGGCTTCTGCCACCAGCCGCGTTCTTCGTTCATCCGCCCGAGCCGAATGTCGATGGTGCCCTCGTCATCAGTCGGGCCGCCTTCCACCACGGCCCAGTAGGTCTTTGAAATTTTGCCGTGCTTGAACAGCAGGCCGAGCGAGGCGGTCGCCTTGCGGTGTCGTCCGAGCACCAGGCAGCCCGAGGTGTCGCGGTCCAGCCGATGCGCCAGCACCGGCGGCCGCGGCAGGCCGAACCGCAGCGCGTCGAACGAGGCTTCGAGATTGGCGCCGCCCTTGGGGCCGCGATGGACGGCGATGCCCGCGGGCTTGTCGATCACCAGCATCAACCCGTCGCGGTGAAGGACGCGGGCCTGAATTTCTTCCGGCGTCGGCTGTGCCGTATCCATGGTTCACTTTATTTCCGGTTGCGGCATGATCGCCGAAACGGCTAACACACCTCCACAATGAACGACAGCACCGAGGATCAACCGAAACAAAGCTGGTGGCGCAGGCTGTCCGGCGGCCTCAAGCGGACCTCGGCTTCGCTCGGGACGGCGGTGGCCGATCTCGTCACCAAGCGCAAGCTCGACCGCGCGATGCTCGACGACATCGAGGACGTGCTGCTGCGCGCTGACCTCGGAACCGCGGTCGCCGAACGCATCGCGGAGGCGGTCGGCGAAGGACGCTATGACAAGGCGATCTCCGCCGACGAGGTGAAGGCCGTCGTCGCGGCCGAGGTGGAGAAAGTTCTCGCGCCGGTGGCGCGGCCGCTGGCCGTCGACGAGACGGTCAAGCCCTTCGTTATTCTGGTGGTCGGCGTCAACGGCTCCGGCAAGACCACGACCATCGGCAAGCTGGCGGCGAAATTGTCCGCCGAGGGCCGCAAGGTGATGATGGCGGCCGGCGACACGTTTCGCGCCGCGGCGATCGACCAGTTGAAGGTCTGGGGCGAGCGGACCGGCTCGCCGGTGATCGCGGGCGCGCAAGGATCGGATTCCGCGAGCCTTGCGTTCAACGCGCTGACCGAGGCGCGAAACCAGAACCGCGACGTGCTGCTGATCGACACCGCGGGCCGCCTGCAGAACAAGGCGGAACTGATGAACGAACTGGAAAAGATGGTTCGCGTCATCCGCCGGGTCGATTCGTCGGCTCCGCATGTCGTGCTGCTGGTGCTCGATGCCACGGTCGGACAGAACGCGCTGTCGCAGGTCGAGGCGTTTCATCGCACCGCCGGCGTCACCGGGCTGGTGATGACCAAGCTGGACGGCACCGCGCGCGGCGGCATTCTGGTGGCGCTCGCGGAGAAGCATAAGCTGCCCGTGCATTTCATCGGCGTGGGCGAAGGAGTGGACGATCTCGCGCCGTTCACCGCGCGCGATTTCGCGCGGGCGGTCGCGGGGATCGAAGACTGACGATGAACAAGTCGCAACCGCACCCGTTCTTCAAGCTCGCGACCGAACTCGGTCCGCTGCTGGTGTTCTTCGCCGCCAATGCGAAGTTTGGCCTGTTCGTTGCGACGGCCGCGTTCATGGTGGCGATCATGGCCGCGATGATCGCGTCCTATGCGGTGACGCGGCATATCCCGCTGATGGCGCTGGTGACGGGCGTCATCGTCATCGTGTTCGGCACGCTGACCCTGGTGCTGCATGATGAGACCTTCATCAAGGTGAAGCCGACCATCATCTATGCCCTGTTCGCGGCGGTGCTCGGCGGCGGATTGCTGTTCGGCCGTTCCTTCATCGCGATCATGTTCGATCAGGTGTTCAACCTGACGCCGCGCGGCTGGCGGTTGTTGACGATGCGCTGGGCGCTGTTCTTCGCCGCGATGGCAGTCCTGAATGAATTCGTCTGGCGGACCCAGAGCACGGATTTCTGGGTCAACTTCAAGGTGTTCGGAGCGGTCCCGCTCACCATGATCTTTGCCATGATGCAGATGCCGCTGACCCGGCGCTATCATCTGGAGCCGGCCACCCTGGAAGCCAGCGATGCCAAGGAAGGCGACATCAGCGAAGGCTGATCGCTTTCCAACAGGTTGGCCTGAAAGACGAGCGGGGCTGAATCAGGAGCCTGCCTTCAGGGCCTTTTCGATTTCCGGCTTCAGCACCGCTTCGATATTCTCGGGCGTGATTTCCCCGACCAGCTTGTAGGCGATGGTGCCGTCTCGCGCGACCACGAAGGTCTCGGGCACGCCGTAGACACCCCATTCGATGGAAGCCCGGCCATTGCTGTCGACGCCGACGACGTCGAACGGGTTGCCGTAGCGGCCGAGGAAGCGGCGGGCGTTGTCGGAAGCGTCCTTGTAGTTGATGCCGACGAACTGCACGCGCCGGTCCCTGGCGAACTCGGTCAGCAGCGGCGCCTCGCTATGGCAGGGGACGCACCAGGATGCCCAGACATTGACCAGGCTGACCTTGCCGATGAAGGTCGCGGGGTCGATCCCCGGCACCGGCTTGCCGTCCACCA
>ENA-UOUJ01000725-UOUJ01000725.1-activated-sludge-metagenome-genome-assembly--contig:-NODE-725-length-20162-cov-7.254240_pt1 | contig 20162 bp, 19 predicted proteins | sample MGYA00249839_ERZ747224 | MGnify/ENA primary metagenome ERZ747224 (study PRJEB28782, sample SAMN03220277) | activated sludge metagenome | biome: wastewater; feature: sewage sludge; material...
GGAGTTGCCGCTGGTAGCGGTGGACTTGCCACCGGTGCCGGAGAACTGGCGATGACCGGTGCGGACGTGTTCTGGTTCGTGCTCGCGGCGTTCGCCCTGCTCGCACTGGGCCTGGCTCTTCTGCGCATCGTCCCGAGGCGGCACACCGCTCCCAGTGCCGAAGACCACTGGGACGCAGAGACGACGCGGACAGAGCGACGCTGACGCGGTAGGACAGCTGGATCGTTGAGCTGTCCGGAATAACAGTCGCGGCCCCCCGCCATATCCCCCAGGACCCCGGACCGATACGGGCCCTCAGACCGCACCCCTCGCCAGGCACGGAAGGGGTGCGGTCTGCGAGGGGAAGGACAAGTCCCCTCGTGGGATCAGCGTACGTAGATCGATCTGTAGGCCGACGCCCACCGACACGGGGCGTGGCAGAGAGGGCGTCATGGTCGACCCCAGAAGTACCGGATCGCCGGGCCGTGAACGGCGTTTCATCGAGATGATCGTCAGGGGTGTGGCAGAGGTCCTGTTTACCGCCGGGGTCACGCTGTTGCTGTTCGTGGCCTGGCAACTGTGGTGGACCAATCTGGATAGTGACCGCGAACAGGCGTCCGTGGTGAGTGAAACCGCCCGTCAGTGGAGCCAGCAGAGGGCCACTGAGTCTTCTGCGGCCGGGTCCCCGGCCGAAGGGGAGGTATGGGGCATCCTCTATGTCCCTCGTTTTGGGCAGGATTACGCCAAACCCATCGCGGAGGGTATCGACCTGGAGGTTCTGAACTCTGCCGGGATCGGTCACTACCCCGGCACTCAACGGCCAGGCCACATCGGGAACGTCGGCCTGGCCGGCCATCGGCAGTCGCATGGCCAGGTGTTCTGGGCCATGGACACGCTCCAGGCGGGGGACAAGGCCTACATCCAAACCCAAGAAGGCATCTACACCTACACCTACCGCAACACCCACATCGTGTACCCGTCTGAGAGCCAGGTCCTGCTGCCCGTGCCGGGCGAGAGCAACGCGCACCCCACACGGAAGATCCTGACCCTCACGACGTGCCATCCTCCCTTCACCACAGACATGCGCATGGTCGTGCACCTGGAGCAAAGCTCCTTCTCAGCAGCACACACTGAGCCTCCGTCCCAGATCCGCGACGTCGTCAGCCAGATGATCACCCTCGAAGGAGCTTGAGAGATGTACGCCTGGATCTTCCGTCACCTGCCCGGCCCGCTGTGGCTACGTGTTCTACAAGCAGGCGTACTAGCGGGGTTGGCCATCGCCGTACTGATGATCTGGGTCTTCCCCTGGATCAGCGAGTTCTTGCCGTGGACCGCATCCACCCTCGGTTCATCAACCACCCACACCCCTGCCTGAGATGAGCAACCACGCGCCCTCACCGCTGGGGCCGGCCCTCAGCGTCCTTGTCATCACCCCTTTGGGCTGGTGGTATGACAGACCAGGTGGTCCCGTCGGCCGATTCCACGACTACTAGTCTGAGGTCTTCGGGACCACCTTGAGCGGCCTGACGATCACACACCATCCGCACCGCTCGATCGCGGAACTCAGGGGTGAACCTCTGGGGCATGTACCGATTCTCCTGCGTGAGACTCGGAATCAAGCCCAGGGCGCTTCAGCGTGCGCTGTATAGAGTCCGGGCCCGATCGGGAACCCAGTCGCTGGTCCCCCCAGGGGATCCCCTTGAGGCGCAGGCTCGACGCCACGCGGCCGCTCAGTGCCCGAGGTGGTCCAGGAGCTCCCGCTCGGCGGCGTCCAGGTACCCGCGCAGCGCCTGGGCCGCCTCCTCCCGGCGCCCGGCCAGCACGAGGTCCAGCAACCGGAGGTTGCGCTCCGCATAGGGAGCATGGAAGCCCGAGGGGTTCGCCATGCCGTGGAACACCAGTCGCATACGCGCCAGGGTCCGGTCCATCACCGTGCTCAGCGTCGGGGAACCGGACATCGCGACGATCGCGTCGTGCAAGCGCTGGTTCGCGCCCGCCATCGAGTCGGCGTCACCGGCCTCCAGGGCCCCCGCGATCGCCGCCCGGATCCCGCGCAGCTCCTCCTCGCGTTCCTCGGTGAGGTCGCCCCACAGCAGGGCGGCCGGCTCGAGCATGCGGCGCACCTGGTAGACGTCCCGGATGGCCTCGGCGTCCGGCGAGGCCACGAAGACGCCCCGGTTCGGCACCCGCTGCACGATCGACTCCGCGGCGAGCGCTGCGAAGGCCTCCCGCAGGGTGTTCCGTGAGACCTCCAACTCCTCGGACAGGGCCTGCTCGGCCAGCTTGGCACCGGGTCTCAGGTCACCGGCGGAGATGCGCCGGCGCAGCACCTGGGCCACCCAGGCCCCGGTGTGGGCGTGGACGGCGGTGTCCGTGACGGGGTTCACGCCAGCCGCCCCAGTTCCTGCCCCTTGCTGATCCGATCGGCCGGGTGCAGGTCCGCCCGGGAGAACGTGCCGGCGTGGTCTGCGGAGACGGTGGTCTCCATCTTCATGGCCTCCAGCACCGCCAGGCCCTGCCCTGCGGCCACGGACTCGCCGTCCCCGGCCAGCCACTTGACCAGCGAACCGTTCATCGGCGAGGCCACGGCGCCGTCGGTGGCCTCCCCGGCATCGGCGCCGTCCGCCGCACCGGATCCGACGCCGGTCCCGCCCCCGCCGCTGCGCAGCGCGCGCACCAGGTCGGCCGGCAGGCCCAGCCGCACCGCCTTGCCGTCGAGGGTCACGGTCAGTTCGGTGCGTTCGGCTCCCGGGGCCGCGGCCGCCAGGTAGGGCGAGGCCTCCAGGTCCGCGGTGAACTCGGTCTCGATCCAGGTCGTGTAGACCCCCAGCCGCTCCGGGTCGGTGAACGCGTCCTGGCGCAGGACCTCCTGGTGGAAGGGCACCACGGTCGGCAGGCCGCGGATGACGAGCTCGTCCAGGGCGGCTCGGGCGCGGCGGATGGCCTGCTGCCGGTCCTCGCCCCAGACGATGAGCTTGCCCAGCATGGAGTCGTACTCCCCCGGCACGACCGATCCCGAGCGCACGCCGGTGTCCACGCGGATGCCCGCCCCGGTGGGCGCCTCGAACACCTCGACCGGCCCGGGTGAGGGCAGGAAGCCCAGTGCCGGGTCCTCGGCATTGAGGCGGAACTCGATCGCGTGCCCGCGCGGGGCCGGGTCCTCGGTGAGGTCCAGCGGTTCGCCGGCGGCGATCCGGAACTGCTCCCGGACCAGGTCCACGCCGGTGGTCTCCTCGGTGACGGGATGCTCCACCTGCAGGCGCGTGTTGACCTCCAGGAAGGAGATCAGCCCGTCCGGGGCCACAAGGTACTCCACCGTCCCGGCCCCGGTGTACCCGGCCCGGCGGCAGATCTCCTTGGCGGAGGAGTGGATGCGCTCGCGCTGGTCGTCCGTGAGGAACGGGGCGGGGGCCTCCTCCACGAGCTTCTGGTTGCGCCGCTGCAGGGAGCAGTCGCGCGTGCCGACCACCACGACGTTGCCGTGGGTGTCCGCCAGCACCTGCGCCTCGACGTGCCGCGGTCGGTCCAGGAAGCGCTCCACGAAGCACTCGCCCCGGCCGAAGGCGGTGACGGCCTCACGCACCGCCGAGTCGAACGCGTGCTCGATGTCCTCCATCCGCCGCACGATCTTCATCCCCCGGCCACCACCGCCGAACGCCGCCTTGATGGCCACGGGCAGGCCGTGCTCCTCCGCGAAGGCGCGCACCTCGGCCGCGTCGGCGGCGGGCCCGTCGGTGCCGGGCACGAGCGGGGCGCCGGCGGCCACGGCGATCTGCCGGGCCGAGACCTTGTTGCCCAGCTCGTGGATCGCCTGCGGCGGGGGGCCGATCCAGGTCAGTCCGGCGTCGATCACGGCCTGGGCGAAGTCCGCGTTCTCGGACAGGAAGCCGTACCCGGGGTGGACGGCGTCCGCCCCGGAGCGCCGGGCCACGTCCAGCAGCTTGTCCATGTCCAGGTAGGTCTCGGCGGCGCTGGCTCCGTGCAGGGCGTAGGCCTCATCGGCGGCGCGCACGTGCATCGCGTCCGCGTCCGGGTCCGAGTAGACGGCCACGGAGGCCAGTTGCGCGTCGCGGCAGGCGCGGGCCACGCGCACGGCGATCTCGCCGCGGTTGGCGATCAGGACCTTCGTCAGCGTGTTCATGGATCAGTCCTCTCGAGGGGGGTCGCTGGGTGCTCGGCGGAATCCGCGCCGGGATCCGCGGTGCCGCGTTCCGGGGCCGTGGCGGCGTCCAGGTGCACGGCCGGGACGAGGGTCAGCGGGGTGACCGGCTCGAAGCGGACGCCCGCCCCGGGCGGCAGTTGCGCGGCCAGGGGCAGGTCCTCCGGCACGACGACGCCGATCACCGGGTACCCGCCCGTCACCGGGTGGTCGGCCAGGAACAGCACGGGCAGCCCGGACGGCGGGACCTGCAGGGCCCCGGCCACGGCGCCCTCGCTGGACAGCTCGCCCTCGCGGACCCGTTCCAGGGGGGTCCCGCCCGCGGGCGCCTCCAGGCGCACCCCGATCCGGTTGGACTGACTGCTCACGGCCCAGTCCTGGCCGCCCAGCACCTCCAGCCCGGCGGCGCCGAACCAGTCCTGCCGGGGTCCGGGCACCACGCGCAGGGTGGTCACCTCACCGGCCCGCGGCAGCCGGCGCAGCGCGGGCTCGGCCGTCCCGACGGCGGCGAATCCGCGATCGCCGCGCACCGGCAGTTCGGTGCCGGAGGCCAGCGGTTCGGGACCGATCCCGGACATGGTGTCCGTGGAGCGGCTGCCCAGCACGGCCGGCACGTCCAGTCCGCCGCGCACCGCCAGGTAGGTGCGCAGCCCCGCGGTGGGTTCGTCCAGGATGAGGGTCTCGCCGTCGTGCAGGGCGAACGGGGTGCGCGGCGGGGCGGGCCGGTCGTCGGCACCGCTGCCCGGGACCGACGTGATCCGGGCCGGGGTGTCGGCCCCGGCCAGCGCGAGCACCACGGACCCGCGGGCCCGCACGCTCAGCCCGCCGAGCAGGGCCTCGATCACGGCCTCGCCCGGGGGATTGCCGACCAGCCGGTTGGCCTGCCGGGCGGAGGCGGTGTCCGCGGCGCCGGAGGCGGACACGCCCAGGTCGCCCAGTCCGGGACGTCCCAGGTCCTGGACCAGGGACTGCAGCCCGGGTGCCTCGACGACCAGGGCGGCGGCTGCGGACTGCACCGGTGGGCCCGACGGTGACGTGGCCGTGCCACCGGCGGCCACCGCTCCCGCGGTGCCGGCCTCCGGGGCCGTCGTCGGCTCGGGCATCGACTCGGGCATCGACTCGGGTGCCGGCTCGGGATCACGGGTGACGCGGAGGAGTTCGCGCACCGCCCGGTAGCGCACCCGGTCCCCCGGGCGCACGAGTGCCGGGGAGGACCGTTCCAGGTCCCACATCCTCGCGTCGGTGTGGCCGAGCAGTTGCCAGCCTCCCGGGGAGCTGCGCGGGTAGACCGCGGAGAAGTGCCCGGCGATGGCCACCGAGCCCGCGGGGACGCTCGTGCGCGGGGTGGAGCGGCGGGGCACCTGGAGGGGGTCGTCCTCGGCCACGAGGTAGGTGAAACCGGGCGCGAAGCCCCCGAACGCCCCGGTCCACAGGGTCTGGGTGTGCACCCGCACGACGCCGTCCGCTCCGAGGCCGGTCAGCCGACCGACCTCGGCGAGGTCCTCTCCGTCGTAGACCACGTCGATGTCCACGGTGCGGCCGGACTGCCCGGCGCGGTCGGTGACCGTCAGCGACTGGACGGCGCGCGCGCCGGCCACGGCCGCCGCCCGGTGGGTGAAGGACAGTGTCACGGTCTCGGCGGCCGCCACGGCCTCCACCTGGCCCGGCAGGGGCGCGGCCGTCAGGTGCGCGTGCAGGGCCACGACGTCCGCCAGCGAGGCGCACTCGAGGAGGAACGCCCGGGTGCCGGCCCAGCGCAGGGCGCGCGGCGCCGTCGTCGGCGTCCCGGACGCGGTCGCGGGACCGGTCGTCGAGGTGTCCGGGTCGATCATGCGAACGGTCCCACCTGCACGCCGGCCTCTTCCAGCGCGGAGCGCACCGCCGCGGCCATGGACACGGCCCCGGCGGTGTCCGAGTGCACGCAGATGCTCGAGGCCTCCATGCGCAGGTCGCTGCCGTCGATGGCCGTGAGCCGGTGCTCGGTGGCGAGCCGGACCATGCGGCGGGCCACCTCGGCCTCGTCGTGCAGGACGGCGCCGGGCTCCCGGCGGGAGACGAGCGTGCCCTCGGGGGTGTAGGCGCGGTCGGCGAAGGCCTCGGTCACCACGCGCAGGCCCGAGGCCTCGGCGATCTCGATGGCCGCGGAACCGGGCAGCAGGAGCAGTGGCAGGTCCTGGCCGAAGCCCTTGACCGCGTCCACCACGGCGCGGGCGTGCTCGCGGTGGTGGACGATCGCGTTGTACAGCGCGCCGTGGGGCTTGACGTAGCGCACCACGGTGCCGGCCGAGCGGGCCATCGCCTCGAGCGCACCGATCTGGTAGAGGATGTCGTCGGCGAGCTCGGTGGGCGAGCAGTCCAGGAAACGCCGGCCGAAGCCGGCGAGGTCGCGGTAGGACACGTGGGCGCCGACCGTGGCCCCGGCCTCGGCCGCGTACCGGCAGGTCTGGGCGATGATCGACGGGTCCCCGCCGTGGAAGCCGCAGGCGACGTTGGCCGAGGACACGGACCGCAGGATCGCGGCGTCATCGCCCATCGTGTAGGAGCCGAAGGCCTCGCCGACGTCGCTGTTCAGGTCCATGCGCAGCGCGCCGTGCTGGTCCAGGGTGCCCATGTGGTGACCTCCGTCTCATCGGGTGGTCACTCCAGAATGCACCACAGACCCGGATTGTTCAACAATCCGGGTCTGGGGTGCCGGCGCTTCCGGGCGCGTCTCAGGCGTGCGGCACCACGACGGCGCGGCCGGAGACCCGGCCGTCCACCAGCGCCCGGTAGGCCTCGAGGGCCTGGTCCATCGGGTAGGTGGTGTACATCGGCGTCAACTGGCCGGCCCGGAACATGTCCACGACCTCGTGCAGTTCCTCGATGGTGCCCCAGTAGGTGCTGGTCAGCTCCACCTCGTAGGGCGCGGTGAAGAAGGACCACTCGTAGGGGTGCCCGGCGATCCCGACGATGGTGCAGCGGCCCTGGCGGGCCATCGAGGACATGGCGGCCTGGATGGTCGGCTTCACGCCGACGAAGTCGAACGCGGCGTCCACGCCCCGGCCACCGGTGATCTCCCGGATCCGCTCGACCTGCCCCGCTCCCCCGGGCACGGTGACGGCGCCCAGCCGCTCGGCCTCGGCCATCGCCTCCTCCTTCATGTCGGTGGCGATGATCGTGGCCCCGGTGAGGGCCTTGAGGATCTGCACGCCGAGCAGTCCCAGGCCGCCCAGCCCGATGACGAGGGCGTACCTGCCGCCGCCGTTGAGCTTCGGCAAGGCCAGCTTGATGGCGTGGTAGGGGGTCAGGCCGGCATCGGCCAGCGATGCCGCGGCGACGGGGTCGGCGTCGCCCAGCGGGACCAGGTTGCGGGCCGGCACGCGCACGTACTCGGCCATGCCGCCGTCGCGCCCCAGGCCGACGCCGAGGTACGGCATCGTGGCGGCGTTCTCGCAGTACGTGTCCTGGCCGCGGGAGCACGCCCGGCAGCGCTGGCAGCCGACGGGGCCGTAGACGAGGAAGGCGTCCCCGACGGTCAGTCCCTCCACGCCCGGGCCGAGCTCCTCGATCCAGCCGGAGTTCTCGTGGCCGAGGATGAAGGACGGCTTCTGCGCACCGGGCGCGCCCTCGGCGAAGTCCTGGAAGATCGCCACGTCGGAGTGGCAGGCACCCGCGCCGGCCACCTTGAGCAGGACCTCACCGGGGCCGGGGACCGGCCGCTCGACGTCCGTGAGGGTGGGGAAGGTCTGGTAGTTCTCGAACACGACTGCGCGCATGGAGTCCGCTCCTGTTCCTGGTCGGGGATGGGGTCGGGGCCGGATGGCCGGTGGATGGCTGGATGGGTGGACGGGGACGGCGGGGTGGATGGACGGTAATGACGGGTGCCCGGTCCGGGCGGGCGCAGCGGCCGGCACCGGTCCGGCACAGGTCTCAGATGGCGCCGGAGCTGCCCAGCAGCGCGCCGATCGCGAAGGTCACCGCCAGGGCGAGCACGCCCCCGACGACGACCCGCACCGTCGGTCTCAGGACGGGCGCCCCGCCGAGCCAGGCGCCGGCGGCGCCGGTCAGGGCGAGCGCGACCAGGGTCACGGCGAAGGTCAGCGGGATCCGGAGGTCCGTGGGAGCGAGCACGATCGTGAGGAAGGGCAGTAGCGCGCCGATGAGGAAGGCCAGGAACGAGGCACCGGCCGCCCGCCAGGGGCTGAGCACCTCGTCCTCGGAGAGGTTGAGTTCGGCCCGCAGGTGCGCGCGGATCGGATCCTGCGCGGTGAACTCCTCGGCCACACGCCGGGCGGTCGGGGCGGACAGGCCCTGGCCCCGGTAGATCTCCACCAGTTCCTCGAGTTCCCCCTCCGGGTCCTCGGCGAGTTCGCGGCGCTCTTTCTGGATGAGCGCCGTCTGGCTGTCCGAGGAGGAGGAGACGGAGACGTACTCGCCCAGCGCCATGGAGATCGCACCACCGGCCACGGCCGCCACCCCGGCGATCAGCACCGGGGCATCGGCGGTGGTGGCGGCCGCCACGCCCACCACCGTGGCGGCCACGGACACGATGCCGTCATTGGCACCGAGCACGCCGGCCCGCAGCCAGTTCAGGCGCTGCGCCAGGGACTCACCGTCACCGTGGGGTTCATGGCGCCCCGGATGCCCGGGTGCTCCCGTCCCGGTGCCGGCCCGGGTCTCTCGCGATTCGCTCATGGCCCCAGTCTGGCCAGTGACGCGGACCGTCTCCAGAGCCCGGGCCCTGACGACTACGTCACAGCCAGGGGGCGCGGACCTGGCCGGAGGCCTTGACGTCGGCGATGGTGGCGCAGCCCATGAGCTGCATGGCCGTGCGCACCTCGGCGGCGAGCAGCTCGATCGCGCGGGTCACGCCCTCCCGTCCCCCGGCCATCAGGCCGTACAGGTAGGCGCGCCCGATCAGGGTGAAATCGGCTCCGAGGGCCAGGGCGGAGATGATGTCCGCACCGGAGAGGATGCCGGAGTCGAGGATGATCTCGACGTCGGCACCGGCCTCGGCGCGCACCTCCCCCAGGGCCTTCAGTGACACCGGTGCGCGGTCGAGCTGGCGTCCGCCGTGGTTGGACACGACCAGACCGTCCGCCCCGGCGTCCAGGGCGAGCCGGGTGTCCTGTGCGGTCAGCACGCCCTTCACCACGAGCCGGCCGGGCCAGTTCTCGCGGACCCACTCCAGGTCGGCCGCGGAGAGCGTGGGGTCGAACATGGAGTTGATCAGGGTCGGCAGGTCGTGCGTGGTGCCGCTGAGGGAGGCGAACGTCAGGGGGTCGGTGCTCAGGAAGTTGAACCACCACTCCGGACGGTAGGACGCGTCGAGCACGGTGCGTGCGGACAGCCGCGGCGGGATCGTCATGCCGTTGCGCACGTCCCGGAGCCGCTGGCCGGCCACCGGGGTGTCCACCGTGACCAGCAGCGTGTCGTAACCGTGGGCCCACGCCCGCTCCAGCAGCCCCCGGGACTTCTCACGGTCCCGCCACAGGTAGAGCTGGAACCACCGCCGCCCGCCCGGTGCGGCCTGGGCCACCTGTTCGACGGAACGGGTGCCCATGGTGGACAGGGTGAAGGGGATCCCCGCCCGGGCCGCGGCGACGGCCCCGGCGTCCTCCCCCTCGGCGTGCATGAACCGGGTGAACCCGGTCGGTGCGATCCCGAACGGGAGGGCGGAGGGCCCACCCGCGATGGTCGTGGACAGGTCCGCCTCCGCCGTCCCGTGGAGGATCCGGGGCAGCAGTTCCGTCGACTCGAAGGCCTCGCGGGTGCGGCGGGCCGTGAGCTCGTTCCCGGCCGCCCCGTCCACGTAGTCGAAGGCCGGACGGGGGGTGCGCCGCCGCGCGATGGTCCGCAGGTCGGCGACGTCGGCGGCCCCGCGCAGCCGGTGGGCCCGACGGCCCAGGCCCGGCGCGCTGAACCTCATCAGCGGCAGCAGCTCGGAGGGTTGGGGCAGTCGGCGTTTCAGTCCGGACACGGGAGGTCCTTTCGGGATCAGGGAGCGGGAGGGATCGCGGGCGGGGGGCTCGGGACAAGGTCGCGGGATCGGGTCGCGGGACGGGTCAGGCGACGGAAGGAGCGGGCCAGGGCCGGCCGACGGTGATCAGTGCCTCTCGACGTTCGGGGCCAGGAAGACGGCGACGGCCGAGAGCAGGCAGCACAGCGCCACGTACGCCCCGCCCGCCCACAGTCCTCCGAGGGAGGCCACGAGACCGGTGACCACGAGCGGGGTGGTGCCGGCCACGAGCGCACCGTTGGCCTCCCGCGCCACCGCGATCCCGCTGAAGCGCTCGCGCGGCGGGAACAGGCTGGCCAGGTAGGCGCCCTGCGCCCCCGAGGTCAACGCGATGACCAGGACGTAGCCGAGCGCGATCGCCACGGCGGCGAGCACCGCGTTCCCGCTCGACAGCGCCCCCAGCAGGGGGAAGACGTAGAGCGCGCCGGCCGCCGATCCCGCGGCCAGCACGACGCGCGGTCCGTAGCGGTCGGCGGCCAGGCCGCCGAACGGCGTGGCCACCACGCCGGCGAGGGAACCGAGGGTGACGGCGGTCAGGGCCGCGGCCCGGTCGAGGCCGACCTCCGGGGAGGTCATCAGGGACAGGGCGTACACGGCCATCGTGTAGTTCAGGGCGTTGTGCCCGGTCACGCCGAGGAAACCCAGTAGGACGGCCCGGCGGTGCCGGCGGAACAGCTCCAGCAGGGGCACCCGGTCCCGTTCCCCGTGGTCGGCGGCCCGCTCCTGTGCCTGGACGTACTCGGGGGTCTCCTCCAGCCGGCGCCGGATGAAGACCGCCAGGGCGAACAGCACGGCCGAGGCCAGGAACGGCAACCGCCAGGCCCACTCCAGCAGGGCCTCGTCACCGGCCGTCGAGGCCCAGAGGAACGCGCCCGTGGCCAGGGCGATCCCCGCGGGCGGCATCGAGAGCACGAGGGAGGTCAGCAGCCCCCGCCGGTGCGGCGGGGCGAACTCCGCCACCAGGGTGGTCGCACCGGCCAGTTCGGCACCGGCGCCCATGCCCTGGAGCAGGCGCAGCACCACCAGCAGGACCGGGGCCAGGACGCCGATGGCCGCGGCCGTGGGCAGCAGGCCGATCCCCACGGTGGCCGCACCCATCACCACGATGGTCAGCAGCAGGGCCGGGCGGCGCCCGTAGCGGTCCCCCAGGTGCCCCACCATCACGCCCCCCAGCGGGCGCGCGAGGAAGCCGACGGCGAAGGTGGCGAACGCCGCGAGGGTCGCCCCGGACGTCGCGCCCTCGAAGAACAGGGGGGCGATGACCAGTCCGGCGGCCGCCCCGTAGAGGGCGTAGTCGTACCACTCGATCAGCGTGCCGGTGACGGCGGCGAACAGGGCACGGCGGGCGCCCGGGGCCATCCGCTCGGAGGCAACCGGGAGGGTGGTGGAATCCATGAAGTATATTTCTAGCACGCTTGATAGGGTCACCCTCGTGACCGAGGATCCCCGCACGCCGCCGTCAGGACCGCCGACCCCGCGTCCGGCCCCTCCCGGCCCCGCCCCCGCCTCCGGGCCGCGCGCGGCGTCCTCTCCCAAGGGCCCCCGCCTGCTGGCCGACCTGCGGCGGATGATCCTGACCGGGGAACTCGCCCCCGGCGAGGTGCTGGTGGAACCCCGGCTGGCCGAGCGGTTCGGCCTGTCCAAGACCCCCGTCCGGGAGGCCCTGCACATCCTCGCCGCCGAGGGACTGGTGACCGTGCTGCCCAAGAAGGGGTACCTGGTCCAGACCATGTCCCCCCAGGACCTCGGCGAGGTCCTGGACCTGCGGATGCTGCTGGAACCGCACGCCGCGGCGGAGGCGGCCCGGCAGGCCACCGCACACACCGTCCCCACGCTCCGGTCGGCCCTGGACCGCCAGCGCGGGCTCTCCGGGGGAGACCCCCTGGAGGCCATGGGCGCGGCCCGGGACTTCCACCTGGCCGTGGCCGGGGAGGCGCGCAACACCCGGCTCGCCGCCGCCCTCGAGAGGGTGCTGGACGACATGGCGCGCGCCCATCACGTCCTGCCGGGACTGCAGGCCCAGATGGCACACCCCCACGAGCTCACCGAGCACGAGGCGATCATCGAGGCCATCGCCGCGGGCGACGGCCCCGCGGCCGACCGGGCCATGCGGAGGCACCTGCACTCCGTGCGCGAGGCGGTGCTGGAGAACCTCCGGCGCACCTCCCCCCTGTGGTCCGGCGCCTGAACGGCCGGACCGTCGGCCTGAGACCGAACCCCCGCGGGCCGGGACCTCAGGCCGGGTACAACGGGTTGTGACCGGGCGTGACCCGCTCGTCCTCGCGGACCGGCCCCGGGGCGGTGCCGTCGCCGAACGGGGAACCACCGAGCTCCTCGCGCCGGTGCTCGCCCAGCCAGCCGGACAGTTCCGGCCCCTTCGGCACGATCCCGGTGGGGTTGATGTCCCGGTGCACCTCGTAGTAGTGGCTCTTGATCTGGTCGAAGTCGACCGTGTCCCCGAACCCGGGGGTCTGGAACAGGTCCCGGGCGTAGCCCCACAGAGCCGGCATCCGGTCCAGCGTGTTGCGGTTGCACTTGAAGTGGCCGTGGTAGACCGGGTCGAACCGCACCAGGGTGGTGAACAGCCGGACGTCGGCCTCCGTGATGGTGTCCCCCATCAGGTACCGCCGGGACGTCAGCCGTTCCTCCAGCCAGTCCAGGGCGGTCCACAACCGGTCGTAGGCGGAGTCGTAGGCCTCCTGCGAGCCGGCGAACCCGCACCGGTACACCCCGTTGTTGACCTCGGTGAAGATGCGGGTCATGACCTCGTGCATCTCGTCCAGGGACCCCTCGGGCAACAGGTCCGGCGCCCCGTCCCGGTGGTACGCGGTCCACTGCGTGGAGAAGTCGAGGGTGATCTGCGGGTAGTCGTTGGTCACCACCGCACCGGTGGGGATGTCCACGATGGCCGGCACCGTGATCCCGCGGGGGTAGTCCGGGAAGCGCGTGAAGTAGTTCTCCTGCAGCCGTTCGGTGCCCAGCACCGGGTCCCTCCCGTCCGGGTCCAGGTCGAAGGTCCAGGACCGCTCGTCATGGGTGGGGCCGGGGGTGCCGAGGGAGATGGCGTCCTCCAGGCCCAGCAACCGCCGCACGATGATCGTCCGGTTGGCCCACGGGCAGGCCCGCGCCGCGACGAGCCGGTAGCGCCCGGCCTCCACGGGCCAGGCCTGGGCGTCGGCGGTCAGCCCGCCGGCCACGTGCCCGACCTTGTCCGTCTCCACCCGGGGGGCGGCCGTGATCGCGGTCGGGTCCGCGACGATCCGGTCCTGGATGTAGTGCGTGTCCCGGGTGAACTCCTGCCCGGACAGCACGTAACTGCCCTGACGGCCTCCCTGGTCCCGGGGCTGGCTCTGGCGGTCCTGTGACTGGTCCATACACTGAGCCTATGGCCTCTCCCGTCCCGGACTCCCACCTGACCTCCGCGGTCCTCGCCGACAATCCCTCGGGCATGACCCTGGAGGGGACCAACACCTACCTCATCGGCGCCCCGGACGCGGATTCCGTGGTGGTGGTGGACCCCGGTCCCGGCGCGGGGTCCGCGGACCACCTCGAGGCGGTGCTGGCCGCCGCCGGCGACCGCCGCGTGGAACTGATCCTGGTGACCCACCACCACGAGGACCACACGGGGGCGGTCGGACTGTTCGCCGAGCGCACCGGCGCACCGGTGCGGGGCGGGTCCCCCGCGTGGTCGCGGGGGGCGGCACCCCTGGCGCACGGCGAGCGCATCCCGGCCGCCGGCGTCGTGATCACCGCCTGGCACACCCCCGGGCACACCTCGGACTCCTATTCCTTCGCCCTGCCCGACGACGGTGCGGCCGGTTCCGTGCTGACGGGAGACACGGTGCTGGGCCGGGGCACGACCATGATCGACCACCCGGACGGGACGCTGGCCGACTACCTGCGCAGCCTGGAGCTGCTCATCGCGCTGGGCGACGCCACGGTGCTGCCCGCCCATGGTCCGGCGCTGGCCTCGATCGCCCAGGTGGGTGTCCAGTACCGGGATCACCGGCACGCCCGTCTGGACCAGGTCCGCGAGCTGCTCGGCCAGCTGGACGCCGCCGACCGGGACACCGTGCGCCGGGGCCCGGGGGCGGGACTGGTCCCGGGGTCCTCGGGCCGGGGCGTCGGGGACGATCCGCAGCGCACCGCGTTCGACGCGCTCGCCGAGCGCCTGGCCGCCACCGTGTACCCCGAGGTGACCGGCACGGTGCGCTCGGTCGCCGCGATGACCATGGCCGCCCACCTGACGTACCTGGGGCGGGAGGCCTGAGCCCGTCAGTGTCCATACCGTGACCTGCCACGCCGCGATGTCGCGGCGGTGCGGGCGAACGTGACCCATACCATGGATGACGGAGGGTGCGGTGCCTCCGGCGCCCGCAGGAATGCGGGTGCTGACGACGAGTCATCACAAGGCGGTAAACGTGGCAGAGCAGCTAGACGAACTCGAGACCCGGCAGGACTGGGAGGTCCCGCTCATGAACACCGACCGGAAGAACGCCCCGACGGCCCTCGTGACCGGGGCCACCGCGGGACTGGGCGCCGAGTTCGCCCGTCAGCTGGCGGGCCAGGGCCAGGACCTCGTGATCACGGGCCGGGACCCGATCGCGCTGGTCGGCAAGGCCCGGGGGCTGGAGGCACAGTACGGCGTCTCCGTGGAGACGCTGACCGTGGACCTGGCCACCCGGGAGGGCGTGGACGTGGTCGCCGCCCGGATCCGGTCCCGCGAACAGCCGATCACGATGCTGGTGAACAACGCCGGCGCCGGGCTCTCCACCGAGTTCCACGAGAGCGAGGCCGAGGACGAGGTGGCCATGCTGCGGCTGCTGGTGGAGGCGCCCATGCTGCTCTCCCACGCGGCCATCCAGTCCTTCCTCGCCCGGGGCGGCGGCCGGATCATCAACGTCTCCTCCGTGGCCGGGCTGATCCCGGACGGCAGTTACGGGGCCGCGAAGTCCTGGGCCGTGGCCTTCAGCCGGTGGGCCAACACCCGCTACAAGTCCTCGGGCGTCACCGTCACGGCGCTCTGCCCGGGGCTGGTGCGGACCGAGTTCCACCAGCGGGCCGGGATCGACACCTCCAAGCGGCCCCGGTGGGCCTGGATGGATGCGGACGACGTGGTCCGCGAGGGGCTCACCGCCGCCGCGGACGGCCGCAGCGTCTGCGTGCCCTCGCGGCGGTATCGTTCCCTCATGACGGCGGCCCGGTTCAGCCCGGACGCCGTCCTGGAGCGGCTCAGCCGTTCCGAGGCCAAGTCACGCAGGACCGGCGCATAGCGCGCGGTCGACCGCCGCAGGGGAACGGGGAGCGCATGACCATCCTGGTGGGCTACACCGGCAGTCACGAGTCGAAGGCCGCCCTGACCGAGGCGATCCGGCTCGCCCGGATCGCCCACGAGGACCTGCTCGTGGTCAACGCCGTCCCCGAGCACAGGCACGAGGCCGCGGTGACGGAGATCGAGCAGGTGGAGCTGCAGCGGATCCTCGACGCCTCCGGGCTGCGCGCCGAGTTCCGCCAGTACGCGCGGGGCCGGTCCACGGTGGACGAGATCAAGGACCTGGCCACCGAGGTCCAGCCCTCGCTCGTGGTGATCGGCATGCGCCGCCGCGGCACGTTCGGGCGGGTCCTGATGGGATCCGTGGCCGACGCGCTGCTGCAGGAACTCGACCAGCCCGTGCTGTGCGTCAAGGAGTCCCCGGACAAGCCCTCCGGCGTCCACCGGGACGAGCCCCCGCGGGACGTCACCGCGGCCGAGGAACCGAAGGACCTCCCCGGTCCCCCGCCGGTCCCGGAGGAGGGCGCCGGCGCCGGCCGGGCCCGCCGCCGCTGAGGCCCGCACGGGGCCACCGGGTACCGCCCGGCCCGGGGGCACGGCCGTGCGGCCCCGCCCACGGGCCGGGGGCGCTCAGTCCCCGTCGAGGCTGACGTCCGGCCGGGCCCGCCGTTCGCTCTCGGCGGCCGGCTCCCGCCCGGGGTCCGGGTGGCCGGAGTCGTCGTCCGGGCCACCGTCTGCCTGGGCCGCCTTCTCCTTGCGTTCCTGGTAGGCCTGTTCGCCCGGGCCCGCGAACTCCCGGTTGCGCTCGATCGCGGTGATCGATCCCGTGAACATCGACGAGTCCTCGCTCGTCTTCGTCAACGGCGTGGACCCGGTGACCGCGGACCCGGTGACCGTGGACTCGGCACCGGTGACGGCCCGCTGCTGACCGGTGGCGGCAGGGGACCCGTTGGACGATCCCAGCCGGGGCAGTGCGCCGGTGGCCGGCCGCTGCTCCCGGCCCGGACGGGCCCCGCCACCGGGCACCGGACCGGCGGAGGCGCCGTCGTGCCGCGCCGCGGATCCGCCGGCGGCCCGGCGGTACGGGTCCGCCTCCGCCTCGCCGGTCTCCGCGTAGGCCGGGGAGAGCACCGAGACGCTCTCGGCCAGGCGCTGGGCGTAGATGGCCTCCGGGTGCTCGCTGCGCAGGAAGGTGACCAGGTCCTCCCGCACGAGGCAGCGCAGGTCCCACAGGTCCCCGGAGTTCCGGGCGGAGACCACGGCACGGATCTTGACCATGCCGCCGAGGGCGTCGGTGATCTGCAGGGACCCCTCCTTGCCGTCCCACAGCTCGGTGGACTCCAGCAGGGCCCGGAGGCGGTCGCGGGCCTCCTCCATGGGCACCCGCCAGTCGACCTCCATCTCCACGGTCCCGGACAGCGCCGAGCCCACGCGCGTCCAGTTCTCGAAGGGGGTGGTGGTGAAGTGGCTGGACGGGAAGATCACCCGGCGGCCGTCCCAGATCTTGACCACCACGTAGGACAGGGTGATGTCCTCGATGGTGCCGTAGACGTCCTCCACGGTCACCACGTCCCCCACGCGGATGGCGTCGGTGAAGGCCAGCTGGACGCCGGCGAAGACGTTGGTCAGGGTGGACTGGACCGCCAGGCCGGCCACCACGGACAGCAGGCCGGCCGAGGCCAGCAGGCCGGCGCCCACCGCTCGCACCTGCGGGATGGTCAGCAGGATCACGGCCACCGCGATGACGATGATCAGGGCCTCGAGGATGCGCCGGATCAGCACCGTCTGGGTCTGGATCTTGCGGTCCCGCCGGTCGTCCTCGCCCGCGCTCTGGTACTTGGCGAGCACCCGCTCCTCGACGATCCGCACGATCCGCAGGGCCAGCCAGGCCAGTGAGCCGATGATCCCGGCCAGCAGCAGGAAGTTCGTCCCCTCGAACCAGTCGTACTCGGAGGCGGTCAGGCCCAGGGCGATCCTGGCGGCCATCAGGCTCAGCGCCACGGCCACCGGGACCCGGCACCGGGCCACCTGGCGCCGCAGTGCCGGCCGGCCGCGCAGCACCACGTTGAGCAGCACGGAGGCCGCGGTCACGACGGCCAGCGCGATGACGACCCCGACCAGCACGGTGGACAGGATCCCCCAGAACGGGCCGAGGGAGTCCACGGCGCCCTGGGCCCCCTCCTCCATGGTGTCCGGGACGGTGGTGGTGATGTCCTCCGGTGTCGCGGTCCCGTCCGGGACCGGTTCGGAGAGGGCACGGAGGGCCGCCCCGGAGGGAACGGCCGCCCCGGGCAGGGCGGGCAGCACGGAGGACAGGGACATCAATGGCATGGTCCCAGTCTGTCACCGGCGCCTGCACCGGACCTGAACGGGTGGAGAATGGACGCTGAGATCGCTTCAGATCACGGCCGACCACTCCAGTACCGGAAGAGGACCCTCATGCTTTCCATCACGGACCTGCGCGGACACGACGTCGACCCGGCCACGGTGCTGCCCCGGGCCGAGCTGGACGTGGCCGGTGCCGTGCCGCGGGTGCTGCCGATCCTGGACGAGGTGCGCTCCGGCGGCGCCTCGGCCGTGCTGGACCTGGGCGAGCGCTTCGACGGGATCCGGCCGCCGTCGTTGCGGGTGCCCGCCCCGGCGCTGGCCGAGGCGCTGGAGGCCCTGGACCCCGAGGTCCGCTCCGCACTGGAGGAGTCGATCGCCCGCGCCCGGACCGTGCACGCCGCGCAGCTGCCGCCCGGGTCCGAGGTCGACCTCGGGGAGGGGGCCATCGTGGAGAACCGCTGGGTCCCGGTGGGCCGGGTGGGGCTGTACGTGCCCGGCGGACGCGCGGTATACCCCTCCTCCGTGGTGATGAACGTGGTCCCGGCGCAGGCGGCCGGGGTGCCCTCCCTGGCGGTGGCCTCCCCGCCGCAGAAGGACTTCGGCGGCCTGCCGCACCCCGTCATCCTGGCCGCCTGCGCCCTGCTCGGCGTGGACGAGGTCTATGCCGCCGGCGGCGCCCAGGCCGTGGCCATGTTCGCCTACGGGGTGAACGACGACGACGGCACGCGCCTGTGCGCCCCGGTGGACATGGTCACGGGGCCGGGCAACATCTACGTGGCCGCGGCCAAGCGGGCGCTGCTCGGGACCATCGGGATCGACGCCGAGGCCGGTCCCACCGAGATCGCCGTGCTGGCCGATGCCACGGCGGACGCGGAGTGGGTCGCGGCCGACCTGATCAGCCAGGCCGAGCACGACCCGATGGCCGGTTCGGTGCTCATCACCACGTCCCCGGAGCTGGCCCGGGACGTGGTGACCCAGGTCCAGGAGCAGGTGCCGGGGTCGTTCCACGAGGAGCAGGTCCGTCAGGCCCTGACCGGTCCGCAGTCCGGGATCCTCGTGGTGGACACCCTGGCCACGGCCATCGCGGTGGCCGACGCGTACGCCGCCGAGCACCTGGAGGTGCACACCGTGGACGCGCTGGCCACCGCGCGCCGGATCCGCAACGCCGGGGCCGTGTTCGTGGGACCGTACTCCCCCGTGCCGCTGGGCGACTACTCCTCCGGGTCCAACCACGTGCTGCCCACCGGCGGGTCCGCCCGGTACTCCTCGGGGCTGAACACGGTCAGCTTCCTGCGGCTGCAGCAGCTGATCCGGTACTCCGAGACCGGGTTGAAGGAGTTGGCATCGAACATCTCGGCACTGGCCGGGGCCGAGGGGCTGCCCGCCCACGGGGAGGCCGTGGCCCGGCGTTTCCGGTAGCCCCCGGTCACCGCCGGGTGCCGTCCCGCGTCGGCGGCAACCGGCTCCGCGGCACGTGACGGAGGTCACCGTCACAGGCGTTCACATCCGCAGAAGGCCTTTGACCCGTCGCCCCGGCCGTCGTTACGCTGAACCCAGAATCACGAGTTCCCGCTGTTACAGCCCTGGCTTGCGGGACGGCAACCCTCTTCACGCAGTAGTGGGGTGCTCCAGGTGATGATTCGGCCTTCCGGGCAAGCCGGCGGGCAAGTACCGCGTCTGAAGCAGGTACCGGAGGGGCACCGCCCGAGGTCACACTGTGGATGCGCCCTCGAACGGAGGACTCACATGACCGCCCTGGCCACCATCGACCTGAGCCGCACCGCCACCCTGGACACCGACCTGTCCGCCCAGACCCTGCGCTCGGCCTTCTCCCACTTCCCCTCCGGCGTCGCCGCGCTGTGCGGCCTCGCCGATGACCAGAAGGAGGGCCTCGTGGCCTCGTCCTTCACGGTGGGGGTCTCCCTCGAACCGGCACTGGTGTCCTTCGCCGTGCAGAACACCTCCCGGACCTGGCCGCGGCTGAAGCGGGCCGAGCGCATCGGGATCTCGATCCTCGCCGAGGGCCACACCGACGTCTGCCGCCAGTTGGCCTCCAAGGACGGGGACCGCTTCGAGGGCCTGGGCGTTCGCGCCTCGGACCGGGGCGCCCTGTTCCTGGACAACGCCGCGCTGTGGCTGGAGACCTCCGTCTACGCGGAGGTCCCGGCCGGCGACCACCACGTGGTCCTGCTCGAGGTCCACGGCGTCCACGACCACTCCTCCGAGCACGAGCCGCTGGTCTTCCACCGTTCGGCCTTCCGCAACCTGCGCACCGCCGAGGGCAACCAGTAACCGGCCCACCCGTATCCTGGTCCGCATGCCGAACGCCCCGCAGCCACCGAGCCAGGTCCGCCTGGACGCCTGGCTGTGGGGCATCCGCATGTACAAGACCCGCTCGGCGGCGACGGCGGCCTGCCGGGCCGGCC
>ENA-UOUJ01000726-UOUJ01000726.1-activated-sludge-metagenome-genome-assembly--contig:-NODE-726-length-20154-cov-4.331758_pt1 | contig 20154 bp, 16 predicted proteins | sample MGYA00249839_ERZ747224 | MGnify/ENA primary metagenome ERZ747224 (study PRJEB28782, sample SAMN03220277) | activated sludge metagenome | biome: wastewater; feature: sewage sludge; material...
GGTGTAGTACCAGATTGGATATAGAAATTAGAGAAACCTGGTGTAACTACAGTAATCCAATTGACGCTGTTTACGGATCCATTGCCAGTTTGCAAGAGACCTGTATTAGTACCGCCTGTAGGGCTAAAGGTGGCCTGACAGGTAGTGCCCGATTGACGAGTAACATTTAGGTTGCTTAAGGTAGCACCTGGAACTACGCCTTGCAATGCCGTTAACTCAGATGTAGCAAAGAAAAGCTGCAATTCAATGTTCCCTGTTGTTGCACCGTTGATGAGGAAGTTGCGATCCAAATAATATTGACCGCCCGTAGAGCGAACTGCCCCTGTATTCTTAGTTAAGTTAACCGCGTATGTAGCAGCCGTTCCCGCAGTATCGGTAAATATTGCTATGAGGTTGCTAGATGCATCAGTCAAAGCCGATGAGGCCTTGTAGCCTGCATTTATGGAAAAAACTTGTCCGGCTGCACAATTACCCGTGCTTGCCAACATACTACTGTTCAGCTCATGTACTTCCAGACAGAAGGTTCCGGGAACGCTGGTTCCAGCCTGAGCTACTGCATCAAATACATCTACCAGTACATAGTAAGTCACATTGTTAGTAAGGCCTGTAGCATATATAATAGAACGTGTTGCTACCGCACTACCATTATCATCATCGCAAGCCAAAATGGTGTAAGCCGGATAGCTGTTCACATTGCTGGTGCTGAATAAACCAAGACGGGAATCGCCCAATGTACCGCCCGCAAAGTCTGTGGTGATTTTCACTGCACCCGATGGTGGAGCTACAAAGGAATACCACACGGAATAGTGCCCATTAGTACCCGCACAGGTTGGATAAGGCTCTCCCGCCGCATGAGAACCGCCAATGGTTGTAAACGCATTGCCGGTGCAGGCATTACCAACTGTAACAGGAATAGCATTCCATGGATCATTGTTTATTGCTGCCGTTGTGAAAGCATAAGTGCTCCAAAGCGAGTAGCCATTCGTTCCGCAATCTGTACGAACAAAGAAGTAATTAACAGTAGAAGGGAAGAGTCCACCCACTGAAGCAGGCATCGTGGTGATAGGCGTACCTGATGTGGGTGGCGTAGCTGTGGTACCTACTGCCCATTCATATCCGTTGGCACCTGTTACAGGAATCCAGCTAATATCTGCACTTGATGAGGTAAGATTTGCAACCGAGAAGCCTGAAGGTTGAATACACGATGGTGGGCCGGCAACGGTAATTACATAGTCTTCAGTTTCATAACCGGTTGTAATGCTGGTACAAGCTCCGTTCATGCCATAAGGTGTAGTAGTGTGAACTCTAACCCGTAAACCGGTCAGTCCCGTAAGTGCAGATACCGGTATGATGATGTTACCTGTAGCGGTTGTACCAGAATTAGTAAGCTGCGTTGCTTCTATGCTATCAAAAGTTCCGCTTTGATCGTAGTCCACCCATGCCATTACACTATAAGAAGCATTCGTCACTGTTACCGTTAGTGGATAAGGAGTGGTTTGGCTAAGTGTAGCTGTATTGGTACCAATGTTGTAATTCAATCTGCTATACCCACCGGCGCCAAGCGTTGTAGTAGGGCTGTTGAGTGTAGTGTTAGGAATACTAACGTTTGTCATGAAGTTTGAAGTATTGGTATGAAGCTGTACGCCAGTAAATGGAGAACAGTAGCACAAGTAAAACGGATCCATGTTTACTGTATAGGTGGTTGTCACATCGTTTCCGCCACCATTCGCACAAGTAACAATAGCTCTGTAATCAGTAGCGCTGGTTTGGTTGATGGAATAAGAAGGTGAAGTAGCACCGGTAATATTGGTGAAAACACTGGCACCTGCCGGAGACGACTGCCATTGAATATTGATACCCGTACCAATAGTATAACCCGTTAGTGTGAGTGTAAAATTAGCACCAGAACATGCAGTTGTTGGTCCTACGATGGTGCCTGGAGTTGGCGTACCACCACATGGAGCAACTACAAATTCATAAGCACCAATATCGGGTGTCACTGTACTTCTTACTGCATTGGTGATATCGGTAGTGATACCTAGGATAGGAGTTCCTTTATCATCTAAACCTCCGTTGGTAGGCATAAGGTTTCCAACTATAGGATTTAAGAATACTGGATCTACATTCGTTGAAGCTGCATCTTGCGAAGTAGCAGTTTGCCATGCGCCCAGACTTGTATGTGTTGTAGCAGCGCTGAAGCCCATATTGTTGGTGCCGGTTCCATTCACATAAAAGTTGTTGTTGTTGCTGGTAATGGTAGCAGTAGCGGTATTGAGGTAAATTCCAAAATTAGCGCCCGTACCACCGCGTGTCACCGAGATATTGTTGTTGTAAAACTGAATACCGGTAGCAGTACCTGTTTGATAAAAACCATAAGCGGCTGCAGTACCTGTAGAACCCGCGAAATCGTTTGATATTGTATTGTGATAGTATCTCGAATAAGTTCCTCCTGTATTATACAAACCGTAAACAATACCCGTACCTCCACCTTGCATATTGTAGATTAGGTTATTGCTAAAGATATTGGGGTTGGCAGTAGAACCGGCACCACTCAGGTAAATACCATATTGTGTAAAGCTCGCATTTGGATTTCCTGCTGCGGCATCGTGAATGCGATTTTTGCTTACGTTCAGATTGTTATGCCCTGTTGTAAGATAAATACCACCAAATGTAGTAACCGATGTTCTTGAAGGTCTTGAGATGTCATTTTCAGCAATCGTCATATTATTGGAGTACGATGCGTAAATACCATAGACATAAAAGTCTTTGAAAACATTGTTTGTAATTGTATTTCTCTGCAAAATGTTGGTGGTAGTATTACCCATCAGCGTTATGCCATAATAGCCACCTTTAATTATGTTGTTAGAAATCACAATGCCATCGCAACCAGAACCTGCCGTAGTAGCCGTTGCCCCACCACTCAACACAATACCTGCATAGTTTGTAGAGGTAGCAGTGGTATCGAGCGTTATGGTACAATTGGTAATAGTGTTTGAATCTGCATTGTTCGTCATAAAAACCCCCCAGGCATACTGACTAGTGCTGCTGCTTATGCCCTGAATATTCAGGTTGTTAACCGTAACGAACTTAGTTCCGTTTAGCTTGATTATTGCAGGCTCTGATGCGAGGGTTGATACATTGGAAAGCGTGGCTCCATTACCATTGATAGTAATAGATTTTCCAGGCCCGTTCAAATAGTTATCCAACCGGAAATGATCGTTATTGTAAATACTATTGGCCACATTAAAAGTTATGGGCCCCGTAATGCCGCAATTAATAGCTGCTGCTGCTGCTGCAAAAGAGGTAAAGTTGTTGGTAGCCGGTGCCGATGCGGTGTTGTCTATAGTATAAGTACCGCCGGGAAACAGTGATGGAATAGTAACCTGTAGTGGTGCAGTAGTATCTGAACCGCTACCACACACTACATAGTGACGGTAGAAAGTAGTAGCCGCCGGCCCGGTAGTAGGATAATAACCACTAGTAGCGCCTGCAATATTTGTCCATGGGCCGGTAGCAGATGGCGCACTTTGCCACTGATACGTTTGACCTAAACCGCCCGTGCCACCTGAAAGATTAAAGGTGATACCCATACCCGTACACGGTGTACTGTTGGATACAATAGCAGTACCTGCAGTAGGTGGATTAACACATGGCGTAGCTGGCGCAAAAATTACCGAACCACCCCAAAAATAGTTTGCATTTCCACTCCAATACCCTGCACTCAATCCATTTATCTGATAGTTTCCTACAGCTATACCCACACCACCATTAGAAAAATAGTTGGGAACAGAAGTAGTACTGCCTATTTGTAGGTTAGAGCTTGTAGTGTTTATCACCGCAAAACGATACATCGTATTTGCCGGAACAGTAAAGTTTAAATTGGTAAACGCCGGATAGATACCCGTAGCCGTGACAGTGGGTTGTAGTTCGGATTTAATTAAAGTCCAGCTACCTACAGCTGGTGATGGGGTACCACTCAGCGATGTAGTGCTATACCTTAGTTCGAAGGTCATACCGCTACTATTGACAGCCTTATACATATCAATAGCCGAGATTACGATGGCGTAATTGTTGGTATTATCTACCACAAATGCCAGATAGGGCGGACTACCGCCGCTACCGCTCGACGGTGCGCTGGGAATACCAGTGGTGACCGTAGTTGTTTGTGCTTTTGTGCCGTAACATACTAACAGCATCAAAAGAATTGAGTAAAGTTTTTTCATTTAAAAAAGCATTTAAAAATTGTGAAGAAAATCTTAACACAATTTAAGCAAAAACTTAGGACAATAATTTGTCTTTCATCAAAAAAAGTTTTGCTAAAGACCAAGTCTCTAATCTAAGAGAGTAAACAGCTTGCATTATGGAAGCATGAAATATTCGAGAGGATAATCAGTCTTTACCGAAAGTGAAAAATCCATCTTCAAAAGCAAGATTGAAGATGGATTTTTGGTAAACATCGTTGGGATTAATAAACGTGCTGACCGCCGTTTATGGCATAGTTGGCACCAGTAATAAAGCTGGTTTCTTTTGCGGCAAGAAAAGAAACGAGGTGGGCTATTTCTTCCGTACCGCCCAGCCGACCGATGGGAATTTCTGCTACAATTTTGTTTCTTATTTCTTCAGGCACAGCCATTACCATATCGGTAGCTATGTAGCCGGGCGAAATAGTGTTGACGGTTATGCCTTTACGGGCTACTTCCATAGCCAGTGTTTTTGTGAAGCCGTGCATACCGGCTTTTGCGGCGCTATAGTTTGCCTGACCAAACTGGCCGCGCTGCCCGTTTACGGAAGATATGTTGATGATGCGGCCGTAGTTTCTGTCCATCATTTGATTAATGACGTGGCGGGTGCAGTTGAACACGCTGTACAGATTTGTTTTTATCACGGCATCCCAGTTGTCTTTGGTCATTTTACGAAACTGCCCATCGCGGGTAATGCCTGCGTTATTTACCAGCACATCTATGGGTCCTACGGATGCTTCTACCTTTGCTATCATTTCTCCTACCGCATCGAAGTCGCTGATATCTGCCTGATACATTTCAAATTCAAGGCCTTCGTCTTTCATTTTCTGTTTCCACTTCATTGCCTTTTCTTCATTGTTGTAGTTGGCAATTACGTGAAAACCATCTTCGCTAAGGCGTTTGCAAATGGCCGTACCTAGTCCTCCGGTGGCTCCGGTCACAAGGGCAATGTATTTTCTGTTTGTGTCCATTAGATGAAATGCTTTTGGTGCACATACAATATAATATTATTTCGTTTGCAAGTAGTGATGATGGTGAAAGTTTATTTATTGAACGAGCATTTGTCGCCTGTATCGTGTGTCCCTATCAAAGCGGTAAGAAATGCCGAAGGAGTAGGCTGTATAGCCATCGTATTTTGAGGAATACACGGAATATTTATAGCCATCGAGGTTATCGGTAATGGTAAATCTATATCCTGCTTCTGCAAACAAAGAAAAGTGTTTGGAAACATCGAAGCGCACACCCACCCCAGCAGGAAATACCCAGGAAATTCTATTGGGCACATTCACGGAATCTTGCCCTATTTTTTCGGGTGCGTCTTTGTAAAAATACGCTCTGTTAAGTCCGTTCCAGCTACGCGATGCATTGGTGAAAGCTGCTCCTGAACCAGCAAACAAATACAGACCCCAGCGGTTGTAATGCCGTCCGGTTTCTTTAAACGATTTGAATCGGCCTTTTCCCAAAATATCTGCCTCAAGCATCACAGAAACTTCGGTAAGTGAGGTTGAAAATTTATAAGCACGTTGCTTTCTCCATTCAGCCGTAAAGTCTGCATCGTTTCCTGCCAGGCTACCGCGATAAAGATTGGTGCGAATTGCAAACACAGGCGTTGCATGATATTTCAAATAAATACCGGCTCCGTATTTTAAATCTTTCAAATGACCCAATCTGGTTTCGGTAAGGTCGCCATGATAGACAAATCCGCTTCCCATTGCGCCGACTTCAAATTTCACGTTGATATCTTGCTGCGCATACGAAGCGATGTTCATAAAACACAAAGTGCAGATTGAGGTAATGATCTTTTTCATGGGACATATATTTATCAACAAAAAAAGGCAAGTATATTCTTGACGGTGTATTGTCTGCGATCAATAACATTTCAATTAACAAACGTCTGGTGGCTTAGTCTTTTATAGCATTTCGATAAAAAAGATAACCGATGAAACAAAGCACAGTCAAAAACATAAAGCGCGCTAAGGCAATATTGGGATTGGTAACTGCCGTGTTCAGTTTGGCTATTGCCATACAGCAGGTTTATCATCTTAAGAAAGGAAATACCTCGCAGGCGTGAGGGTTATTTTAGTTAGAGAGGAGCATTAGCGATGCTGTGTTGAGAATGTAGTGGTTGATGATGAGGATTTTGCGGATATCGGTAGTTGCCCCTCTTTTGTAAATGATTTCTTCAGGAATAGTTTGGGTAGAAAATAACTGAGCGGAAAGCCACAATGCAAAACCCGATGCTGTAGGATATTCTCCCGAAAGATGTTTGAATGCTGCGATGGTAGTGTGAGGCTGTGTATGTTCTAATGCGGCCTGATATAAGGGTTGGAAATTGGTATCGCCATTCATGCCGGTAATTATAAGGTCTATGTCCTGCAATGCTACATGATGCTGTTGCAAAAATGTGCTGATGTTGGCGCTAATTTCTGCGGACGTGGGCGACTGAATCATCTTCACACCGTGCAATATGCAAACCGAATTTTCTGCTTTGTTTGACAAGGTAAAAAACGAAGTGCCTTCTCCGGCAATTGTGCCAACAGTATTGCTTTCTTTCAATAAATGTCGGCTTTGAGGAAGTTGTTTTTTCCAATAGCCGATTTTGTTCTTTACAATGAAATATTCGTCTGTCAATTCATCGAAGCAACCTACTAAGGCTACTTCCCTTTCGGTTGCTTCATTCAATAATAGTTGGGCATCGAGCAAGGAAAGTTCTAACGAAAAACCCCTGTTTACATAAGTTTGATTGTAGGAGGTGCATTTTGATTGCACAGCTATCCAGCCGTTTACACTGTTGTAAGTAGATTGAATAAAGAAGGTAGGATTGAGCGCCTCCTCATTCATATTAATCATGTCTTTGAGAAAATGCTCCATGTCGGTCATACTTCCCAGTCCGGTGCCTGTAATTATTGCATCGGGCTTTTCTAAGCCTGCAAGCTTCAGTGCATTCATTCCTGCAGCAATTCCCATTTTTATCAGTCTGCTCATTCTGCGAATAGCCACAGGATTGATAAATTGCCTGTAATCGGGATCAACCACAAATAGTTTTCCATCGTCGGTGCTTTTTACCGGATGCAAAAAATTTTCAGGTTCAAAACTGTGCTGCGGACTGATAGCTGAAGAGGATAGTATGTAAACAGGTTTCATCATACTTTGCTAAACACTAACGAAACATTGTTGCCACCGAAACCAAAAGAATTGCTGAGTACATGGTTCACAGCAACATTACTTATCAATTGGGCTGCCGGCTTTATTTGCAGTTCTTCCATCTGATTTTCAAAATTCAGATTAGGGAAAACCTTTCCTTCCTGCATTGCCCAGATAGAAAATATTGCTTCAATACTACCTGCAGCTGCTAATGTGTGCCCTGTAAATGGTTTGGTAGAACTGAAGTACGGAGCTTGCGTACCAAATAAATTTTCAATTGCCTTTCCTTCCGCAGCATCATTATTGATAGTGGCTGTGCCATGCGCATTTATATATCCGATAGTTTCGGGCTGAAGGTTGGCCTTTTCCAACGCCTGAAACATGGTGCGATATGCACCTGCACCATCGGGTGAAGGGGCGGTAGGATGATAAGCATCGTTGGTGTTAGCATAGCCTGTGAAGTAAGCCAGAATTTCCGCACCTCTTTTCTTTGCATCAGTTTCCCTTTCCAACATTAAATATCCTGCACCTTCACCCAGATTTAGTCCCATGCGGTTTTGATCAAAAGGTTTGCAAGGATTTTTAGCTACATTTTTCAAAGAAAGAAATCCATTTACAGTAAAGCGGCTCATGGCATCGCAACCACCGCAAATGGCGCGCTCCACCACTCCTTGCTGTATCATTCTGGCACCGAGTATCAAAGCATTGGCAGAAGAGGAACATGCTGTGGAAATTGTAGCCATCATAGGTTTTAAGCCAAAATACTTAGCTACGTTTTGTGTACTTTCTGCACAGTCGAGCGTGTCTATATATTTCAGGAAATCTCCTTCCGGTGTATTGGAAATGAAATCGAAATACATATTCTCCACCGAGCACATGCCGCCTACTGTATTGGCATTTATAAAGGCAAACGAATCATCCTTTAAAAGACTTTCGTCAACCCCTTGCAACAGCTCGCGCATTGCAAAAAGTGCCAAAAGTGTGGTTCGTGTGTATCCGTTATTTCCTCCGGGCAGGTTGAGGGATATGGCGAGTTCTTCATCGCTCATTCTTACTTCACCGATCAGGCAGTCGGGAGCATGAAACGTTTTGAGAAATTGGGGATGCTGCAAACCAGCATGACCACGGGTAAGCGCATGAAGATGAGCTTCTTTTCCAAGACCTAATGCCGAGAGAATACCAAGAGAAGTGACAACTATACGATCCGCCATGCGAATGTGCGGGAAACTTAAGCCTTCTGATGTAGCTGAATGTACTCAGCCATAGATTGAACCGATGATAACACCTTTCTGCCTTCGCGTGCATCTTCGATTTTAATACCATAATTGCGCTCCAGCAACACCATTAACTCCAGCGAGTCTATACTGTCAAGCCCAAGACCTTCTCCAAACAAAGCTGCATTGTCGTCAATATCTTTTGGCTCCATGCCTTGCAGGTTCAAGCTTTCTATGATCTGCTGCTTAAGCTTTAGTTTCAAATCTTCCATGAAAAAAATCAAATGTGGCGCAAAAATAGGTATTACTTGTTAGTTCACAACTGATAGTTTGCAAACTTGGAGGGACTTAGTTCATTTGCGGATTGAGTGGAAGATTGGCGAGGTATGCATATTTATCTCCCAGTGCCTTGATGGCTTCTTTCCAGATGTTTTCAATATCTGTTTCAAAAAGTATGTCTTCCGAAAGATCAGTTACGATCCATGCGCCTTCCTTCAATTCTTTATCGAGCTGCCCGGGCGACCAACCCGCATAACCCACAAACAAACGAAGATCTATTGGTTGGTATTCATTGTTTAAAATGGCTTCCTGCAAAGCCTCGTAAGAACCACCCCAAAAAACGCCGGGAAAAACTTCATTTCCTCCAAACGTAGATGGCGTGCGGTGCAGCATGTGTAATGTATCGAGCTGTACGGGGCCACCTTGAAAAACTTTCAGCAAGGGCGTATATAGTTCTGGCAATAAATCTCCGAGTGTCAGTTCTGTGCTTCTGTTTAAAACAAAACCTACCGAACCTTCTTCTCCATGCTCGCAAAGCAAAATTACTGAGCGGGCAAAATTGGGATCTGCAAGAAAAGGCTCTGCAATAAGCATCTTTCCCGTTGCAAGCGCGGCATTTGTTGGTTTCTGCAGGTTCAAAAAATCCATGACTTCATAAATTTATATCGTTCTGTAACTATTTCAAAAAAATCTGTGCCTTGTGACCACTAACCGACACAACTGGGAAAATATGGGGCGGTATTAACAGGGCTTTGGCAAGGATTAACAAAATGAGTTTACTTTTACCATCCATTTTTACACCAATTGCATTTGATGTTTATTTCCAACCTGCTGCTGTTTTTCGTTACTTTTTTAGGTGGTAGCCTGCCGCTTTGGTTTAAAGGCATTGACGACCGAAGAACTAACTACCTGCTTGCATTTTCAGGCTCATTTTTATTAAGCATTACGCTCCTTCACCTGCTTCCCGAAACGTTTGAAGAACTGGGGCACGAGGCCGGACTTTTTCTGCTTGGAGGGTTTTTCATTCAACTGCTTATTCAAAGGTTTACGCATGGAGTGGAGCATGGTCATACGCATGTGCATGTAGAGGGGCACCACCATGAGCATCACGGACACGATCATCATTCTCACGACCATGGCCATACTATACATCGGATACCACTTTACTCTATCATTTTAGGTTTATCGCTCCATGCTTTTATGGAAGGAATACCACTCGGTTTCAATTACCGGCTGGAAGGAACCCAATCTTCACTTTACCTTGCTGTGGGCGCACACAAATTGCCCGAAGCTATGTTGCTAACTTCTTTGGTTTTACGTTTTAAAGGAAGAAGACAAGCGCTCATAATCCTTTTACTTTTTTCGCTTATTACCCCCATTGCCTCTATGCTTGCCGATGTGTTGGGAAAACAATACATGCTGATGAGCAAAATAGTGATGTGGGTAATTCCTGTAGTTGCGGGTGCTTTCATTCATATCGCCACAACCATATTCTTCGAAAGCGGGACAAGACAGCATTTATTGAGTTGGCAAAAGACAGGTGCTATATTGATAGGCGTAGGACTTGGCTTAGCTACCCTTTTATTTGAATAAGGTTAACTTTATTCGATGAGGAAATTTTCGATTGCATTTGCGGGTTTACTAGCTGTGTTCTTTTCCTGCGATGCCAGGGAAACCAAACCTGTAAAGCAAGACGAAAGATCGTTGCTTTGGAAAATTACAAGGCAGGACATGAAGCAACCGTCTTATTTGTTCGGCACTATTCACCTCCTTTGCGCAAAAGATTATCTCTGGACACCCGCAATGAAGAAAAGTTTGAGAGCTTGTAAAGAAGTTTGCTTTGAGATGGATATGGACGATCCCTCAGTGATGATGCAGGTGGCATCGGGTATGATAGACAACAGCGGCAAAAATTTGAAAGACTATTTTAATGAAGAAGATTATAAAGTTGTAGAACGGTTTGTAAATGACAGCCTCAAAATGAACTTACTGCTATTTCAGCAAATGAAACCCGCAGCCTTACAAAGTTTGTTTGCCACCAAAGCAGTGATGTGCACTAATCCCGTGTCGTATGAAGCGAACATTATGGAAGAAGCCAAAAAGTGGAAAAAAGAAATAACCGGACTGGAGGAAGCAAGCGAACAACTTGCATTGTTTGATAGAATCCCACAAGACAGTGTGATCAGCGAACTGGTTGCGATGGCGAGAGATTATTCAAAAGAAAGAACAGAATTTGACAGGATGTTGCAAGCGTATAAAAAGCAAGATCTCCCTACCCTTCACCAGATAATTGAAGAATCCCGAACTACTAATGAAGACCTTAGCGTCTTTCTTGATGAAAGAAATAAAAAATGGATTGAAAGAATGGAAGGCAAAATGGAACAAAAACCCATCTTCTTTGCTGTAGGCGCAGGGCATTTACCGGGCGAAAATGGAATTATTCAACTATTGCGAAATAACGGCTATGAGGTAGTGCCCGTGAAGTAATTTTTCACATGGTCGCCAGCATATTTTCGAGCGTACTTTTGGTAAGTGGTTTATTGAGAAAACGATTTACGAATTTGTAAGCCTTTGCACGTATCTGGTCTGTTTCATTGATGGAAGAAGAAAGCAGATTGATGATAAAGTTGGAACGCTTTTCTTGCGGCACGCTCTTCTCAAATTGCTCAAGAAAATCAAATCCGTTCATCACGGGCATTTGAATATCTACAAGCACTACAGTCTTTTTATCGTCAGGTAATGTTTGAATATACTCCAATGCATCAGTTGCCGCCGCAAAAGTTCTTACACTCTCACTCCTGCCTGTATTTTGAATAACTTTCTCTGCTATGAAGCAGTCCAGTTTGCTATCGTCAATTACTACAAAGTGCATCTTATCTGAATTCATGGTTACTTACTTGGTATCTCTACAATAAACTCCGTTCCTTCATTTGGCTTAGAGCTTACCCGGATGGTGCCATTCAGCTTACGAAGTGCGTCTTTTACGTTGTAGAGACCAAAACCAGAACCAACACTTTCAGACGTAGCCCGATAAAACATGTTGAAAATGTCATTGATGTGGGCTTCATCTATGCCTATACCATTGTCTCTCACATATACAGTTGCACGACCCGCGCTCACGTTTACATCCAGTTCAACAAATTTAGAGTCGTTATTCTTTCTTTGGTATTTAAAGGCGTTCGATAACAAATTATTAAGAATTATTTTGAGGGTGAGTTCATCTGACCGAAAAGGCGAATCTTGCTGAAGGTTAATACTGAAGCGGGTTTGCTCAACTTTTGCACCCATAGTAAATAGTTCATTCAACTCTTCGGTTATTTCTGTCAAATTGATCTCTTTGATCTGAAGTTCTCCTCTTTTAATGTTGTAATACTCGTGCATGTTCTGGATAAATGCGTCCATTCTATGCAGCGATTTCTCCATCATACCGAGCACTTCCTTTATTTCTCCGATATCGTCCGAACCCTTTGCAAGTTCTATTGCACCAAGAGAACTTAATATTGGCCCCCTCATATCGTGAGTTACGCTGTATGCAAATTTGTCAAGCTCATCATAAGCTTTTTGCAGTTCTTCGTTTTTCACATTCAACATTGAGGTGGTAACAAAATACTTGTAACCCTCTTCAATAGCTGAGCGTATGTCGGTTTCTTGCCAGGGTTTTGTTATGTAGCGGTAAATATGCCCTTTGTTGATCGCGTTAATTACCGACTCAATATCGGTGTAACCTGTAAGTAACATTCTTACCGGTGCAGGATATTTGGGCGTAATTTCTTCGAAAAACTGAACACCGGTTTTATTCGGCATTCTTTGGTCGCACAATATTACTTTGATGTCGGAATGCTTTTCAAGCATTTCAAAACCTTCTTCTGCAGAATTTGCAACGAGTACATTGTAGTCTAACCTAAATGTTGCCTTAAATCCTACCAGATTATTTGGCTCATCGTCTATATACAGAACTTTAACTTTCTCCGGCTTACTCAATTCATTTATGCTTTAACAAGTTTGTGAATAACGGGCAAAGTAATGATAAACTCCGTGCCCTCTCCTAAAGCCGAATTTATCTGAATACTTCCGTTGTGTTTTCTGATAGTGTTATAGACTATAGACATCCCCAAACCTGTTCCTTCGCCCACATCTTTTGTTGTAAAAAACGGTTCAAAAATTTTCTTGCTGGTTTCTTCATCCATTCCTGTGCCGTTGTCCTTAATACTCACATACACATTGTCTTCGTCGTTCCAGGATGATAGCGTGAGTTTTCCCTGAGGCTCACTATCCCAGCGTTTATGAATAGCGTGAATGGCGTTTGACATCATGTTGAGGAAAACCTGATTCAATTTTCCGGGAAAGCATTCTACTAATGGAATACCGGAATATTTCTTCTCAATGGTGATTGTATTGTTGAGTAAGTGATTGACTATGACAAGTGTTGAATCAAGCCCTTCGTTTATGTCTGCTTTTTTAAGGTCATCTTCATCGAGCCGTGAAAATACTCTCAGCCCTTTCACAATTTCTGCGGTACGCGATGCGCCATCGTGAATTCCTTTCAATAAAAAATCTATTTCTTCCTTCAGGTAATCAAAATCCATGTCCTCTTTCAGGGCATTAATTTCCTCACGTTTCTCTGAAAGCGAATTTTCTTTTGTGCTGATTTCTTCCATCTGATCCACCATGCCAATCAAAAGATCTACATCGCGCTTCAATGGATTTACATTCGACGTTACAAAGTTGATAGGATTATTGATCTCGTGGGCAATACCTGCAGTTAGCTGACCCAGTGAAGCCATTTTTTCCGATTCCACAAGTTGCGTTTCTGCTTCCTGAAGATCTCTGAGTGTTTTTGCTAATTCTTCGTTCGATGCTTTTAACTCTGTGGTACGTTCATTTACTTTTGATTCAAGTATGATATTCTGCTCGCGGATAATACGCTCATTCTCTTGCGATGCCCTAAGCGCCTGAGCCTGCGATACCCGCTTTTCTGCTTCCAAAATATTTATCTTATCGGCCAGCGCAAATGAAAGTAAGATTACCTCAAGTGCAGAGCCTATGGTAATTGAATAATTGGTGAACATGTTGTAATTCAACACCCCCACATCTTTCATTACGTAAATAATGATGCCTATTATCAGAGGTATCCATGCAATGATGAAAAACTTTGCCGGGCGATAACCTTGCTTAGCCATCAGAACGGAAAGTGTAAGCATATACAAAGACACAATTCCTGCGAAGCTTTGAAGTATCTGGTAGCTTGCATTAAAAAGTCCTAACACAGACAACAGTATAGCAATGGAATAAACTACGTACAGAAAGATTGCAAACTTGTCGAGCTTGGGTAGTCGGGTTTTAGTATGAAGAAAACGACGAACGAATTCTAAACCACTGATATTGACTAAAGCAGTAAAAATGTAAAAACCTCTTGTAGCTACGAAGGTGCTATTGGGCCATAAATATTGAAAGGTATATCCCTCAATAGTTCCCTGTATAAGACCAACTGCCAGAATATAAACCACGTAAAAAAGATAGATAGGATCTTTTACCGTGAAGTAAATAAACAAGTTGTAAAAGAACATTACGATGATGATGCCGAAGAAAATCCCAAACAATATATTCTTCGTTAGATCGCTATGTACTACTTGTTCCTTGGTCCCAAGAAAAATGGGCAGTTCCAGATTATCTTCAGATTTAATTCTGAAGTAATAATATTTCGTTTCTCCGGGTTCAATATTGATATCGTAAACGAAGATGTGGTTTTTTCCAGGACGGGTATTAAACTTAAAAGCTTCTCCGGTTTTATTAACCGCATAATTACCGCCCGCTACGGGATAGTAAAATTCAATTGTGTCAAGTAGAGCTTGTGCTACCTGTATGGACAGTCTGTTACTTTCCGAACTGTTTCGGACTGCCAACTTTAGCCACACTGGGTAATCAACAATAGCCATGTTGGGCACAGCTTTATCAAATTGACTATAGTTAATATTTCGGGTAAGAATGTTATCAAAAGTTAGTTGTTCGGTGCTGTCAATAAAATATTCAACGGACTTGCCGATTGTGAGAATGCCATCTCCTTGTTTGTAAACAACTTGTGCATCTGCGTTAAGGAATGCAAGAAGAGCAACAAGAAGGGCGAGCCAACTTTTTTTGAAATGCATGAATAATATGGGGAGTAATTGCAATCAAACGCTATTTTATAAAAAATGTGCGGTAAATAAAAGGAAATGACACATTAAATCTTCAATCGTCAACAACTATGCAGTTGTGGGATCGAGCTTAAGCTGGTAAAATAGCTTTACTTCCCTGCGTCTATAAATTTCTGTGCGCTCCATTACCGGATTTTCTCTAAGCTCCATTATAGGATCACGCTCCTCTGCAATTGCTTTCGACAATACATCAACATCGCGCAAAATCATAAACGTAGCTACAAGGTCAAGCTTAGGATAATAAAAAGTCCCCTGATTCCCTACAGATGTTTCAATTTCATAACCCACATTTTCTGCCAGCTTTACCGTGTAAGGAGCACACAAAGCGAATAAGGATTTCAGTCCGATTTGTGCGGAAATAGCAACGGCTGCTCTGGTAAGAAAAACAGCGCCAATACCCATTCCGGCCACTTCCCGAGAATTCCACAATCCGCAAATTTCTCCTGTGCCGGCAGGTATATGTCCACCAATTACATCTACAACTTTTGGATCTATAAAACTCGTAGCCTCCTCTACAGGAAGGGGATATTCCTTACTCGCCACATGCACGCGGGCACCTCCGAGAACGCGACCATCATCTGTATCTTCAACTATTAAAACGTAAACTCCCGGATTGTACATCCAGGCATCTTTAGAAGAGGTTACTTTGGTTACTCCTATGTTTTCCAATACGTGCCGGTGTCCAACAATGAACTTCTGACATGACTCCGGGTCATCTATTGCCCGATATAACCTTAATCTAATCATCAATATTTATTAAGCCCACTCTACTTACATCAATAAATAAAGACGGAATCAAGGGGTTTTCGTAAGGCCTTAATTTGTGGCGCTTCAGCCTTACATAGCCTGAAAATAAAAACAGGTTGCCTATTTTCCAAGTGAGGTAGTAAATTAAAAAAACGCTTCTTTAAACTTGTAAACTCATTTCTGTAAAAATCGTTGAACCCTTCACCATTACCGTGCATCAATCTTGCTAACAAGAAGGTGAACTGCGAAATGGGCTGATATGATACGCCCTGCATATTGGCCTCGAGCCACACACGCTCTACTGCTCTTCCTCCCAGTAAAAAACCTTTCTCAGAAAACGACGGCATAGTGATGATACCTAAAGCAGAAGATGCCGCCACTGCCTTTTGTGCCATCTTCTTAAATGCGTTCCCCCCAACTATTGTATCACGAACGAAACCAATCGCCTCGCTGTCATTAGCAATTCTCAATGCCGCAACTTCTCCTTTCGATATTCCGAGCGTAGCAACATCAATTCCATCTTGCTTTTCTTGGTTTTCTTCTTCACTCCAGCGAAGTTCTTTTTTGAAAGAATCAAAATGTCCACGCGGATGAATAAGGACTAACTTTTCAGTAGTAGCCAAAATATCGCCCAGCTCCTGCATTTGTGTCCAATCGTCAACAATGTCCAGCGCTGCTCCGTTATAATCTGCTATAGATTTTTTAAGGTCTGAATAAAATTGCTGATCCAAAATTTCACGTTGCGCAATATTTCGGTTGGTAAGTCTAAGACTGATGACTGGGGATAATGGAGACGGAACAAGGTTAGGCTTTCTTGTAAAATGCACAACAGCTACAAGTGGATTTTCTTTTTCAAAAGGACTATAATCTACGTGGCAACCCAGATTAAGTTCGCTTGCTTTGTGATCAATATTTTCAATTGCTGCGCCGAGTGCTACATAAGCGCCAAGACTTTTAAAATCGAGAAAAGAATAGGAAACATTCAGATCATGAAAAACAAACAGTTTGCTTTGTTTGTAAAGAAATTTCCATGGCTGACAATTGCCTCCCGATGGTGCGAGCACTGCAGCATTTACAAGTTGTTCAATCTCCTCTTTTAAAATTTCTTCAGAAAATTCTGTTGAAGAATATTGCTCTGCTATTCTAATTAATTCCGCTTTTTCAATAGCTGAAGGAGGTAAATAATCAACCGGAATTTGTCGTGGCTTTTTCTCCTTTTTATTACCAACAAGATTTTCAATGTCTATGTAATAACGTCCTGATTCATGGTATTGATCCAGAAATATTCTTCTACAAACATCCGTCGTAACTGCCCCACCCAACGTCACCGAAGATGCAAGCTGCGGCCAGGTATTTATGGATTGCTCCACTTCTATCATTGACGCTTTCAATCTTGTAGAGATACTTTCCGCACCTACCATTTTAAGGATGTAGGGAATTTTCTCCTCGTTAGAAAGGTCTTTTATATTTTCAGGATCCAGCCCTTCTGCAAGCCCGTGCATGATGGGTCGTTCAGGTTCAAGATCAAACCGTTCTACATCCAGCATACCGCGATCGTTGGTATCCATTACCACCGGTATTCTTAGTTCTCTGGCCTTGAAACGGCTAACAATTTTTATGTCAAGCCCGTCACACACTTCTACCAGCAAATCAATCTTTCCGTCACCTTCAAAAAAGCTATCAATATTATCGCTCGTAAGTCCGTCATTGAATATACTAATCTTAATGAACGGGTCTATTTCTGCTATTTCACGCGCTGCAATTATTGTCTTATTTATTCCAAGATTTTCGACTCCTGTACGAATTCTATTGAGGTTACTTAGTTCTGCTGTATCAAAATCCGCAAGCCGAAGTTCTCCGCAAGTACGCTCCATTGCAAGTGTTAGTGCAATTGATTGCCCCACAGAAAGCCCGACGATGCCAATCTTCTTTTCTTTTAAAATTGCTTGTTCTTCCCTTGTAATTTTATACCGGTTTCTGTTGGTTCTAATTTCCACAAACTCCTCTTCGTCAAGCAGGTGAACCATCTTTTTGCTCCAGGGATAATAGACCCAAACACCATACTGATCAATGTTTTTTCCGGCAAGGTGTTTTTCAATCAAAGCAGGATATTGATCCTCTTTAATTTTTACTGAAGGGTTCAGACTTTTTATAAGTTCCTTCAATTGCCCCACGATTTCGTCGTGTACTAGTATCGTTTCATCGGAAGACAACAATTCTTCAAAATTCTTCCTTTCCTGAGTGTTGTAGATTCTGAAAAAATCGGGTCTGAAAATGTTACTGTTTACCCTTGCGCTCTTAGCGCGTGCTCTTATTATGTCCACTTAAATGATGATTGACCAGATGAATAATACAGAAACAGTGGGTGGGGCAAGCTAAAGAGATAAATGCAGAAAATGGTATGCAATTGTTCACGATAATTTTTCTAATTTGCATTATCTCGGAAGTCAAAATTAGTGCTAATTAGTTCAGAAAATGACAAATAAGAAAATTAATATCCTTTATGTTGACGATGAAATGAACAATCTCGTTTCGTTTAAGGCTACCTTCCGATTGAAGTATAATGTTTACACAGCGATAAGTGGAGAAGAGGCGATAAAATTGATGGGGGAAAATCTGATTCACATCATTATTACCGATCAGAGAATGCCGGGTATGACGGGAGTGGAATTTTTAGAACACATCCTTGAAAAATATCCTGACCCTATGCGTATTCTTCTTACGGGTTATGCAGATCTAAATGCGGTAATTGATGCTGTAAACAAAGGAAAGATTTTTCATTACCTGAGCAAGCCCTGGAATGAAGAGGAATTAGACATGACTATACAGCGCGCATTTGAAATTTATCAAAAAAGACAAGAGGAAAAAGAGACAACGGACAAGCTTGCAATTTCTAACGATCAGCTTGAATTTCTGTTAAGGCAAAAATTACTTTCCTAATTCACGCCGATTGCAAAACATTTTTTTTTGACCACTCAGCTATCACTCCACTTGTCAGTTTCCAACAATTCACTTTCTAAAATTTCCTGCCACTTTTTCTGCTGCGGAAGATTTACACCGTGTGCAGTTTCCACCTCATAATCTTCTTGTCTCGCCTGATATTCTCGTTGCAAATCTTCATAAATTTTGCGAAGAACAGGCTTAAGGGTATTAACGTTTACGCTTACGTTAGCCATACGTTCCCGAAGCTTACGCGTATAGAGTTCGCATAAATCAAAATGTCCTTGCTCATGCGCCAATACATCCTCATTCATTTCCTCAGGGCGTGCCCACGATTGACCAATATAAAAAGTGTTGTAAACTCTGATTTTCAGATCGGAATTTTTACTGCTGATCGTATTTGTTTCAAAGCCTATTCCACAGTAAGTGGCAGCGGCAGTTTGCTCCTCTGCATCATTGGGTATTAACCCCCGAAAATCATCCCAACTCAATTTTTTATCCTTGCTCCAACTTATCTCGTTCCTATGCCCCGACGAATAGGTTACTTTACTACTACCTTTTTCACCTTTATGTGCCTGAGTAGGAATACTGAAAACTGTAATGAGGCAGGCACACACCATCATCACACGTACCGCACGGATCTTAATCATCAACAATAAAATTTATGGAAGTTACTCTTTCAAAGTTAACGCAGAAGTCGTTTCAATAACCACAGGACTTATGTAAATGATGTTAAAACAGTGTGGAGTTTAATCAGGAAAAATTTGCTTGATGTCTCCCTTGGCATTTTGTTTTCAGTTCCACCATTACCATTCTATGAAAAAAAAACTTATCAGGGTATGCTGGTGTAAAGACGTTTGAAATTCTTGAGGAAGGAATAGCTCTTACGTTTGCAGAGGAAGTACCTATTTGTACGACTATGAAAGTCCCGGCAAAGAGCATGTAGAAAACATGAAAGCTCTGGCAGAAAAAGGCAAGGGATTAACAACTTATGTGAATAAGAAAGTGAGGGAGAAGTATAGGAGGAAGCTTAATTTCCCGAAATGAAAAAGGAATTTCTATTTGATTATTACCTCAATACTTATAATACCAATCTACGTGTTGGGCTTATTAAATACTGGTGTTAGTCTTCAATATGAAACTGACAGCCCAACCACTGATTGTATTTCATTGGTTTCGGGAAGAAATTTGTGTTTACAAAAAAAAATGTTTCAGGGTGATTATTTTAAATCTTGTCATCCTTGCCACATTAATTGGCATTCGGAAGAAGTTTTTAAAATAGTGGTGGAGAGTACAGCAGATAAACACAAACGCCCCAGATTTTTTCTGAGGCGTTTTTTAATAAATATGGCAGTTACCTACTCTCCCGCATTGTTGTGCAGTACCATCGGCCAT
>ENA-UOUJ01000727-UOUJ01000727.1-activated-sludge-metagenome-genome-assembly--contig:-NODE-727-length-20152-cov-4.154998_pt1 | contig 20152 bp, 22 predicted proteins | sample MGYA00249839_ERZ747224 | MGnify/ENA primary metagenome ERZ747224 (study PRJEB28782, sample SAMN03220277) | activated sludge metagenome | biome: wastewater; feature: sewage sludge; material...
GGCCGCAATTCCGCTGCATGTCTGGGTGGGCCTCGCCATCCTTGCGCTGGTCGCGGTCCGGCTGGTCCTGCGCCGCCGCGCCGCCCCTGCCCCTGTCGAACCGGGGCTTCAGGGGACGCTGGCCGTCTGGGTCCACCGGCTGCTTTACCTGGGCGTGGTCGTCGTGGCCGCCTCGGGCATCGCCGCCTTTTTCGGCGGCCTGCGCGAGGCGGGCGAGATGCACGAACTCCTCGGCAACGTCCTGTTTGCGCTGGTGGGGCTGCACATCCTGGCCGCGATCTATCACCAGCTCGTGCTGAAGGACGGGCTGATCCGCCGGATGATCCCGCACTGAGGCCCGGGGCCTGTCGCCGCCCTCTTGCCGTAGGGGGTGGCGCGGCCTAAAGCGCGCTCATGACCCAGCATCAGCGCCTTCTCATCATCGACTTCGGTTCCCAGGTGACGCAGCTGATCGCGCGCCGCCTGCGCGAGCTGAACGTCTTCTGCGAAATCCTGCCCTATCAGGCCGTGACCGACGCCACCTTGCGCGACCTTGCGCCGCAGGCGGTGATCCTGTCAGGCGGCCCCGACAGCGTGACCCGGCCCGGCAGCCCGCGCGCGCCGCAGGCGCTGTTCGACATGGGCGTGCCGGTCTTCGGCATCTGCTATGGCCAGCAGGCGATGATGGAGCAACTGGGCGGCCGCGTCGAAAGCGGGCATCACGCCGAATACGGCCGCGCCTTCATCCACCCCGCCCCCGGCCACCGCGACGACGGCATCTTCGCCGGACTGTTCGCGGCCGGCCAGGAAGAGGTCTGGATGAGCCACGGCGACCGCGTGACGCAGCTTGCGCCGGGGTTCGAGGTCATCGGCACCTCGCCCAACGCGCCCTTTGCGATGATCGCGGACGAATCGCGCCGCTTCTATGCCGTCCAGTTCCACCCCGAGGTGCATCACACCCGCAACGGGCGGATCATGCTGGAAAACTTCGTCCGGCTGGCGGGTTTTACCGGCGACTGGACCATGGCCGGATACCGGGCCGAAGCCGTGCGCCGCATCCGCGAGCGGGTGGGTTCGGCCAAGGTGATCTGCGGCCTTTCGGGCGGCGTGGACAGTTCGGTGGCCGCCGTCCTGATCCACGAGGCGATCGGCGAGCAGTTGACCTGCGTCTTCGTCGATCACGGCCTGCTGCGGCAGGGCGAGGCCGAGGAAGTCGTGACCATGTTCCGCGACACCTGGAACATCCCGCTGATCCACGCCGACGAATCGGAGTTGTTCCTGGGCGCGCTGGAGGGCGTCAGCGACCCGGAAACCAAGCGCAAGATCATCGGCCGGCTGTTCATCGACGTGTTCCAGAAGCACGCCAATGACGTGGGCGGGGCCGAGTTCCTGGCGCAGGGGACGCTTTATCCCGATGTGATCGAATCGGTCAGCTTCACCGGCGGGCCGTCGGTCACGATCAAGTCGCACCACAATGTCGGCGGCCTGCCCGAGAAGATGGGCCTGAAGCTGGTCGAGCCGCTGCGCGAGCTGTTCAAGGACGAGGTCCGCGCCCTTGGCCGCGAACTCGGCCTGCCCGAGAAGTTCATCGGCCGCCACCCCTTTCCCGGCCCCGGCCTCGCCATCCGCTGCCCCGGAGAGATCACCCGCGAAAAGCTGGAAATCCTGCGCCGCGCCGATGCCGTCTTCATCGACCAGATCCGCCGCCACGGGCTTTACGACGACATCTGGCAGGCGTTCGTCGCGATCCTGCCGGTCAAGACCGTGGGCGTCATGGGCGACGGGCGCACCTATGATTTCGCCTGCGCGCTGCGGGCGGTGACTTCGGTGGACGGGATGACGGCGGATTATTACCCCTTCACCCATGAATTCCTTGGGGAAACCGCGACCCGCATCATCAACGAGGTCCGCGGCATCAACCGCGTGACCTATGACATCACCTCGAAGCCGCCGGGGACCATCGAATGGGAATGAGCGACCATCACCACGGCGCGGACTGCGGCTGCGGCCATCACCATGCCGCCGCCGACGACCCCCATGCGATGCGGCAACCCTGCCAGGTGTCGCTGACCGGCCAGCTTGTGTGCCGCGATGTCACGGAAATGCTGGCGGTTCTGGACCACGCGCAGGCGCATGTGGACGCCTCGCGCGCAGAACCCGGCTGCCTGATGTTCGACCTGCGCCAGACCGACGACCCGATGGTCTGGACGGTGGCCGAACTGTTCCGCGACGTGGCCGCCTATCGCGCCCATCAGGACCGCACCCGCGCCAGCGGCTGGGGCCGCGCCACCGCCGCCATCGAACGTCGCGGCTTCGACCGGCGCGGGCTGGACTGAGCCGGGGGCCATGCCCTTGGCAGTCCGTCGACGGGCCATGCGCCCCGGCTGACTGCATGAGGGATGTAGAACTCGCCGCCGTCGGGCAAAGCGGCCTCTCGCGCCCCGTCTCGCAGCAATGGCGGCGGATCCGGGAATTCCGATGCAGCATCTGCCGACCGCGCCCCGCAGTTGGGGTCCCGATCGGCTGCCCGATATCGGACACCGCTCTCGGACGCGTTCTCCGTCAGGGCAAGGCCCGCCTCAAAGCCCTTTCAGGAAACCGTCACCGGCATCCAGCCTCAGGCCCCGTCAACCGGGGTTTCCTCGGCCCCGGCAGAGTCTTCGGGCAATCGCAGGCGGATGCTCTTGACCCGGCGGGCATCGGCATCCACGACCTCGAACCGGATGCCGTTTTCATGGGTGACAACCTCGCCCTGTGCAGGCACATGCCCGGCCAGCATGAAGACCAGCCCGCCCAGCGTGTCGATTTCCTCCTCGTATTCGCCAGAGACCAGACGGGTGCCGATCTCGGCCTCGACCGCCTCGATGGGGGCACGGGACTGCACCAGCCACTGGCCGGAGGCTTCCTGCACCCACAGTCCCTCTTTTCCTTCGTCATGCTCGTCGTCGATCTCGCCCAGGACCTGTTCGACCAGATCCTCGATGGTGACCAGCCCGTCCACGCCGCCGTATTCGTCGATCACCAGTGCCATATGAATGCGCTTCTGCTGCATCTGCTGCAGCAGCGCCCCGATGGGCATGGAGCCGGGCACATAAAGCAGCGGCCTCAGCAGCGGCCTCAATGCGAAACGGACCGGCGCGCGTATGCCGAAGCCATGCTTGAGCGCCAGATCCTTCAGATGGATCAGCCCCAGCGGCTCGTCCAGGTTGCCGCGATGGACCGGCACGCGGGAATAGCCGTGTTCGCGGAACACCTCGACCAGTTCGTGCAGGCTGACGGTCACGGGGACCGCCACGATCTCGGCCCGGGGCACGGCCACATCGTCCACCGACTTGCGCCGCAGGTTGAGCAGGCCGGGCGCCTGCCCCGCCACCGCCGCCTCCATCATGGACGGGGGCGGCTCGTCCGCATCGCCCGGATTGGCGCCGAAACGTCCCAGGATGCGCCCAAACAAGCCTCGCGACGGAGGCTTGTCGCCCCCCTCGCCGTCCGAGCCATCGGACCAGCCGGCGGGTTCGGACGAGGTTGGCGGGTCGGTGTTCCGCGTCTCGTTCATCGTGTCTTCTCAACCATAGGGGTCAGGAATGCCCAGGCGTCCCAGAATCGAACGTTCGGCATCTTCCATGGTTTCGGCGTCCGCGTCGATCTCGTGGTCATAACCGGCCAGATGCAGGATCGCGTGGACCAGAAGATGGGTGACGTGAGCGTTCAGGGGCTTGCCCTGCGCCTCGGCCTCGCGCAGGCAGGTGTCATAGCTGATGGCGATGTCGCCCAGTTCGGGACCCTGCGGCGGGACCGGAGCGTCGCCCGGCTGGCGCGGCGCGGGTTCGGTGGCGGGCCAGCTGAGAACGTTGGTGGGTTTCGGCTTGCCGCGGAAATGGTCGTTCAACGCTGCGATGCGGGCATCGTCGCACCCCATCACGACGATCTCGACCTGGTCGATGCCCAGATAATCCGTGGCCGCATCGGCCGCGCGCGCGGCAAGGGCGGGCAGGCCCGCATCCAGCCAGCGTTCGTCCTCGATCACGATGTCCACGGGTCCGGCGTCCGGTTCGCCGGCAGGATGGACGCGGGGATCGCCGGCTGCGTCACTCATCCTGCAGTCCTCCCTGCGGAATGTTGCGGCGCCAGGTGTCGCGGCGCGGCGGATAGGCGCCATATCCTTCGCCGGGCCGTTCGCCCGCGGCCAGCGCGCGGACCGCTGCTGCCTCGTCGTCGGCATCATAGGCATGGATGACGCGGGCCACCAGCGGATGGCGCACCACATCGGCGGCGGTGAAATAGCTGAAGGAAATGCCCGGCACGCTTTTCAGGATGCGTTCGGCGTCGGCCAGGCCGGACTGCACTCCGCGCGGCAGGTCCACCTGGGTGCGGTCGCCGGTGATGACCATGCGCGAGCCTTCGCCGAGGCGGGTCAGGAACATCTTCATCTGCATGGATGTGGCGTTCTGCGCCTCGTCCAGCACGACGAAGGCATTGGACAGCGTGCGGCCGCGCATGAACGCGAGCGGCGCGATCTCGATGCGCTTGTCCTCCATCAGCTTCTGCATCTGCTTGGCGGGAAGGAAATCGTTCAGCGCGTCGTAAAGCGGCTGCATGTAGGGATCGACCTTCTCCTTCATGTCGCCGGGCAGGAAACCCAGCCGCTCGCCCGCCTCGACCGCGGGACGGGACAGGATGATCCGGTCCACATGCCCCCCGATCAGCAGCGTGACGCCCACCGCCACGGCCAGATAGGTCTTGCCGGTGCCCGCCGGGCCGATGCCGAAGGCCAGTTCGTTGGCGAACAGCGCGCGGACGTAATCCTTCTGCGCCTCGGTCCGGGGCTCGACGAGTTTCTTGCGGGTGCGCAACTCGATGGGACCGGCGGCGAACATTTCCAGCTGTTCGGCAGGGGTCGGGCCGGGGCCGTCGCCGTCGCTGCCCATGCGCAGGGCGGATTCGACCTCGGCCATCTCGACCGGCTTGTTCTGTTCCAGCCGGGCGTAAAGCCCGCGCAGGATCTGCGCGGCCTCGGCCTGCGCCTCGGGCGCGCCCACGATGGCCAGCTGGTTGCCGCGGTGCAGCAGATGCACGCCCAGCACCTGTTCGATCCGGGCCAGATGGCGGTCGTGCGGGCCGCACAGCGCGATCAGCAGCCGGTTGTCGGGAAATTCCAGCAGGGTCTCGCCGGCAGGGGCAGTCGCGGGGGACGTGGGGGAAAGACCCAAGGGAACCTCATCGTCGGATAACGGGATCATGGTCGCAAGCCGTGCCGGTCAAGGCAAGGGTCCTTGGCCACGGAAAGCGGCAATGTGGCAGGATTTCCCGACACGTCCCTGTCAGTCGCGCGGACGGCCCTCGACAAAGGCGCGCAGTTCCTCGTCGGGGGCGGTGTCCAGTTCGGCCACGGTTCCCTGCCAGCGCAGCCGCCCTTCGGACAGCATCGCGACGCGGTGCGCGATATCCCGCGCGCTTTTCATGTCATGGGTGATGGTGACGGTGGTGGCGCCGGTTTCGGTCACGATCTCGCGGATCAGCGTGTTGATCGAGGCCGCGCGCTGCGGGTCAAGGCCCGTGGTCGGCTCGTCAAAGAAGATCACCTTGGGATCGGCCGCGATGGCGCGCGCCAGTCCCACGCGCTTGCGCATTCCCCCCGACAGTTCCGACGGCATCAGGTCGGCGACATCCCGCCCCAGCCCCACCCGCGCCAGCCGTTCGACGGCCCGCGCCCGCGCCTGTTCGGCCGGCATGGTCCGCAGCAGCCGGAATGCCACGTTGCGCCAGACCGGCAGGCTGTCGAACAGCGCCGCGCTTTGGAACAGCATCCCGAAATCCAGCATGAAGGCCGCCCGGACCGCGGGGGTCGCAGGCCGGCCGTTCAGCCGCACCACGCCTTCGTCCGGCGGCTCCAGCCCCAGGATCGCGCGCAGCAGGACCGACTTGCCGGTGCCGGACCCGCCGATCACCACAAGGCTTTCCCCTTGCCCCACGGTCAGGTCGATGCCGTCCAGCACCCGGTTGCGCCCGAAACTTTTCGTCAGGCCCCGCGTCTCGATCACCGGGGTCACGTGAAGAACAGTCCCGTCAGCAGGAAATTGGCGGCCAGGATCCCGACCGAGGCCGCGACCACCGCATTCGTCGTTGCGCGCCCCACGCCCTGCGCGCCGCGCCCCGCATTCATCCCGAACCAGCAGCCCGCCAGCGCGACCAGCCCGCCGAAGACCGCGCCCTTGATCAGGCCGGAAATCACGTCCCAGCGTTCCAGATAGGCCCAGCTGTTCGACAGATACCCCTGCGAGGTGAAGCCCAGCGTCGTCGTGCCGACCAGCCAGCCCCCCATGATCCCGATGCTGTCGCCCACGCCCACCAGCACCGGCACCGCCAGCACCGCCGCCCACAGCCGGGGCGTGACCAGCCAGCCCATCGGATCGGTGGACAGCGTCACCAGCGCGTCGATCTGTTCGGTGACCCGCATCGAGCCGATTTCCGCCGCGATCGACGAGGCCACCCGCGCCGCGACCATCAGGCCGCCCAGCACCGGCCCCAATTCGCGCACCATGCCGATGGCGACGATGGCGGGAACCACATCGCCCGCCTGAAAGCGTTCGCCGCCCGCATTGATCTGCAGGGCCAGCGCCGCGCCGGTGAACAGCGCGGTCATCCCCACCACCGGCAGCGACAGCCAGCCGATCCGCAGCAGCTGTTCGCCCAGCAGGCGCGGCGCGAACCCCGGCGCGGCAAGGCCGCGCAGGGCGAATATCGTCACCCGTCCGCTCCAGCGGACCGTGGCGATGGTCGCGCGGCCGATCAGGCGGACAGGATTCACACCCAGTTCCGCCCGTAACGGGGTCCCAGAGAGGTCAGGATCTCATAGCCGATCGTGCCGGCACGCGCCGCCAGCGCATCCACGCCCTGCCGCGCATTCAGGATGTCCAGCATGGCCGGCACATCGGGCAGATCGGTCACATCCGCGGTGATCAGGTCCATCGACACGCGCCCGATCATCGGACAGGCGCGGTCCCCGGCCCACAGGCTGACCCCCTTGCCCGACAGCGCGCGCAGCAATCCGTCGGCATAGCCCGCCGACAGGGTGGCGATGCGCGACGGGCGCGCGGCCGTCCAGCCGCAGCCATAGCCCACCGATTCACCAGGGCCGACCATGCGGGTCTGGATTACCTCCAGCGCCAGGGTGACGACTGGGCGGGCGGCGGCATAGGGTTCGCCCCCGTAAAGGCCGATGCCGGGCCGCACCAGGTCGAAATGGTAATCATGCCCCAGCAGGATGCCGCCCGTGGCGGCCAGCGACCGGGGCGCCGCGACGCCTTCGGTCATGGCGCGGAACTGCGCCAGTTGCGCGGCATTCGCGGCATGTTCCGGTTCGTCCGCGCAGGCCAGATGCGACATGACCAGCGCGGGACCGATACCCTCGGCCGTGCGGGCGGACAGCGCCTCGGACCGCAGGGCGGCCCATTCGGCGGGCTCCATCCCCAGCCGGTTCATCCCGCTGTCAAGCTGGATGGCAAAGACCCCCTGCGGCCGCAGCGCGCGGTCGCGGAAGAACTGCCCGGCGCTGTTCAGCACCGGGATCAGGCCATCCAGCCCCTCGCCGGGCATATGGCCGGACAGGATGAAGATGCGGGCATCGGCAGGCAGGACGGGCCGGATCGCGCGCCCTTCGGCCGCCTGCGCGACAAAGAAGTCGCGGGCCCCCGCCTGATACAGCGCGGGCGCCACCTTCTGCGCCCCCAGCCCATAGGCGTCGGCCTTGACCACCGCCGCCGCTCGTGCACCCGCGGCCTGCGCCGCCAGCGCCTTCCAGTTGGCCACGATGGCCCCAAGATCGATCGTCAGTCCCATGGCGGCGGGATGCGCCCTCGTCCCTGCGGCGTCAAGTCTGCACCTGTCCCGGTGCATGCCGGCGCATACTATTTTGCATTTTTTAGGGTCATCTAAGTACCATATTTGCAAACTTTCCGCTTTTCGCTTTGCGCCCCGGCGGCGTCACATTACTGTCGCCCGAAACCGACGGAGGGTGGGATGAAGGACATTCTGGGTCAGCTGGAGAGCCGCCGTGCCGAGGCGCGACTGGGCGGCGGGCAGCGGCGCATCGACGCCCAGCACGCCCGCGGCAAGCTGACCGCGCGCGAACGCATCGACCTGCTGCTGGACGAAGGCAGCTTCGAGGAGTTCGACATGTTCGTGCGCCACCGCTCCACCGATTTCGGGATGGAGGATGACCGTCCCTATGGCGACGGCGTCGTGACCGGCTGGGGCACGATCAACGGCCGTCTGGTCTATGTCTTCTCGCAGGACTTCACCGTGTTCGGGGGCTCGCTGTCGGAAACCCATGCCCGGAAGATCTGCAAGATCATGGACATGGCGATGCAGAACGGCGCGCCGGTGATCGGGCTGAACGATTCGGGTGGCGCGCGCATCCAGGAAGGCGTGGCGTCGCTGGCCGGTTATGCCGACGTGTTCCAGCGCAACATCATGGCGTCCGGCGTGATCCCGCAGATCAGCGTCATCATGGGGCCATGCGCGGGCGGCGCGGTCTATTCGCCCGCGATGACCGACTTCATCTTCATGGTGAAGGACACCTCCTACATGTTCGTGACCGGGCCGGATGTCGTGAAGACCGTGACGAACGAGGTCGTGACCGCCGAGCAGCTTGGCGGCGCGTCCACGCATACGAAGAAATCCTCGGTCGCGGACGGCGCGTTTGAGAACGATGTCGAGGCGCTGTCGGAAATCCGGCGGCTGTTCGATTACCTGCCGCTGTCGAACCGGGAAAAGGCGCCTGTCCGCCCCTTTTTCGACGATCCCAACCGGATCGAGCTGTCGCTGGACACGCTGATCCCCGACAACCCCAACCAGCCCTATGACATGAAGGAGCTGATCCACAAAATTGCGGACGAAGGCGATTTCTATGAAATCCAGCGCGATTTCGCCGGCAACATCGTCACCGGCTTCATCCGCATCGAAGGCCAGACGGTCGGCGTCGTCGCCAACCAGCCGCTGGTGCTGGCAGGCGTCCTGGACATCGATTCCAGCCGCAAGGCCGCACGCTTCGTGCGCTTCTGCGACGCCTTCGAGATCCCGATCCTGACGCTGGTGGACGTGCCCGGCTTCCTGCCCGGCACGACGCAGGAATACGGCGGCGTCATCAAGCACGGGGCGAAGCTTCTGTTCGCCTATGGCGAGGCGACGGTGCCCAAGGTCACGGTCATCACCCGCAAGGCTTACGGGGGCGCCTATGACGTGATGGCGTCCAAGCATCTGCGCGGCGATTTCAACTATGCCTGGCCCACCGCGGAAATCGCCGTGATGGGGGCCAAGGGCGCGGTGGAAATCCTGTATCGCAGCGAGCTGGGCGAGGCCGACCGCATCGCCGCGCGGACCAAGGATTACGAGGACCGTTTCGCCAACCCCTTCGTCGCCGCCGAAAAGGGGTTCATCGACGAGGTGATCCAGCCCCGCACCACGCGCAAGCGGGTGGCGCGGGCCTTCGCCTCGCTGCGCACGAAGAAGCTGTCCAACCCGTGGAAGAAACACGACAACATTCCCCTGTGATGCGGGCCTGCGCCGCCATGCTGCTGATGGCGCTGGGCGCGTCGGCCGCCGGCGGCCAGCCCGCCCGGATCGAGGTCCCCTCGGGGGCCGAGGTCTGGTTGCAGGAGGTGTTGACCGACAGGGTGCCGGGAATGGGACTGGTGCAGCGTTACCGTTTCGTCATGCCTTCGCTTGTCGAACTGGTCCCGCCGGTGCCGCAGGACGAGATGATGGAAGATCTGCCCCCCGAGATGCTGGACGAATCCGGCCTGAGCGCCGAGGATCAGGCCGCATTGGACGACCTGGGCGGCATCGCCATCGAGGGCGTGCCCGAGGAAGATGCCGGCGCGCTTCCGCTGCCCGACTTCACCCAGGCGCCGCTGCCGTCCGAACTGGCGGCGCCCGATGCGGCTCTTGCCGCGCCCGAGGATGAGGCGGCGGGCGATCTGGCCGTGGGTGGCGACATGCCGCTGCCGGCGGCCCCCGATGCGCTGATGCAGGACCCGGTGCATCGCGACATCCTGTGGTTGTGCCAGAACTATGTGCTGCCGCGGGCGCGGGCCGCCGATCCCCAACCTTCGCAGGTGGTCATCTCGATGGGCTCGGCCCCCAGCGAATTCGGCGTCTTCGACCCCGAGATCGTGCAATTGTTCGAAGGATTTTCGCTGCCTGCCGGACGTAATGAATGTGTGTGGGAACCGATGTGATGATGCCAGGCGTGAATGATGCAGCAAGGCCACAGCACCTCGCGGTCGGACCGGCTTTGGGGGCGGTCGCCTGTCAGCCGCTGCGCGGTCTGGCTAGAGTGTCGCGCCGGCCGCAGGATGCAGCCGGCATGTCGAGCGGTCGGGGCATTCCAGCCCCGCCTTACAGGAGCATGATCCCATGTCGAAGAAACTCGCCCTCGCCCTGGTCCTGGCCGGTCTGGTCAGCGCCTGCAACCAGCAGCCGCAGCCCGCGCCCCAGCAACCGGTTGTCTCGCAGGAACCGGTGTTCACCGGCAAATACGGCAACTGATCCGTCCCGGCGCGGGCTTTGCGGCCCGCGCCCTTGCGCTCTGACTGGGGTGCCCTTGTCCCGCGGGGGTGCCGCATGCTGAAGCACCGCGGCTTTCCGGGGCGGCTTCCGTCCACCGATTACCAGTTCGTCATCCGCCGCGCCAATGCCAAGGGGGGGACGAAGCTGGTCGCGCGGGAACGTTACCGCGACCGTTCGGCCGCCGACCGCCGCGCCGATGCAGGCTTTCTGGCCGCCCTGATCGAACATTTCGGCGAAGAGCCGTTCGAGCGCGGCAACCTGGACGCGGGCCGCCTGTCCTGGCTGCTGGGTCGCGAGGTCGTGGCCGTCGGCAAGCTGGACCCCACCAGCTATGAACAGCTTCTGCGCGTGGACATGCGGCGGGCCGAGGCGTCGTTTCCGGAACTGTTCGCTCCCGATGCCGCCCCCGATTTCGGCTGGGACGATGACCGCGCGGACGACGACGGGGACGACGGCTGATGCGCGGCAAGATGCTGATCGGAACCCCTTCACCGGGTTGTCAGTTTGACCCTGCGCGCACGCATGGCATAAACCGCGAATACGCAACACAACTGGCCCGTCCGCGGGCCACAACGACAGGCAGAATATCATGCAGACTTCGTTCGTCCTGCGCCTTTCCGGCGCCCTTGTTCTTGCTGCGGGCGTCTCGGCTTGCGCGCCGGGATATCAGACCGGTCTGTCGCCTGACGCCCAGCGTGCCGCTGGCGGAGCCCTTGCCGGTGCCGTCGTTGCCAAGGCGCTCGACGAGAAAGTCTCGACCGGGGCGCTTATCGGGGCCGCGGGCGGCGCACTGTGCGACGACGTGGGCGTCTGCGGCACTCCGGGATACTGATCCGGTCGGGCCATGCGGCGCTGACTTTCCCTTTCACCAGCCGGAAGGCCTGCGGTCAGTCATCGCAGGCGCCGGTCCAATTACGGAACATCCTGAATGTCCAGAAAACTTCTTCTCGTCGCCGGTGTGGGCGCGGCCCTGCTGGCCGGCTGCACGCAGAACATCCAGCCGACCGATCTTGACCGCGGGATCATCGGCGCGGGCACCGGCGCCGTCATCGCCGACCTTGCCGGGAAAAACGTGGCGGCCGGCGCGGCGATCGGCGCTGCCGGCGGCGCGCTGTGCGACGACGTTCGCCTGTGCCAGTGACCTGACCGCAGGACGCGCCTGCGCGTCCTCCAGATGCTTCATCGCCGCCCCTCGCCATCGGCCGGGGCGGCTTTTTCACATTCTGCGCCAGGGACAGCCATGTTCAAGAAGATCCTGATCGCCAACCGCGGGGAAATCGCCTGCCGCGTCATCAAGACCGCGAAAAAGATGGGGATCGCCACCGTCGCCGTTTATTCCGACGCCGACCGCAACGCGCTGCATGTGCGCATGGCGGACGAGGCGGTGCATATCGGCCCATCCCCGGCGAACCAGTCCTATATCGTGATCGACAGGATCATGGAGGCGGTCCGGCGGACAGGGGCCGAGGCAGTCCATCCGGGTTATGGTTTTCTTTCGGAAAACATGAACTTCGCATCGGCCCTTGAGAAAGAGGGTATAGTCTTCGTCGGGCCGCCCAGCCCCGCGATCGAGGCGATGGGCGACAAGATCACCTCGAAGAAGATCGCGCAGGAAGCGGGAGTTTCGACCGTTCCCGGCTATATGGGCCTGATCGCCGACGCCGAGGAGGCGGTGCGGATTTCCAGCCAGATCGGCTATCCGGTGATGATCAAGGCCAGCGCGGGCGGCGGCGGCAAGGGGATGCGGATCGCCTGGACCGACCAGGAAGCGCGCGAGGGTTTCGAATCCTCGCGCAACGAGGCCGCCAGCAGCTTCGGCGACGACCGCATCTTCATCGAGAAGTTCGTTACGCAGCCGCGCCACATCGAAATCCAGGTGTTGGCGGACAAGCACGGCAACTGCGTCTATCTGCATGAACGCGAATGCTCGATCCAGCGCCGCAACCAGAAGGTCATCGAGGAGGCGCCTTCGCCCTTCCTGGACGAGGCGACCCGCAAGGCCATGGGCGAACAGGCCGTCGCGCTGGCCAAGGCCGTGGGCTATACCAGCGCTGGCACGGTCGAGTTCATCGTGGACGCGAACAGGGGCTTCTATTTCCTTGAAATGAATACGCGTTTGCAGGTCGAACATCCGGTGACCGAACTGATTACCGGCGTCGATCTGGTCGAACAGATGATCCGCGTCGCCGCAGGTGAGCCGCTGCCGTTCTCGCAGGACGACCTGAAGATCGGCGGCTGGGCCATCGAAAGCCGGCTTTATGCCGAGGACCCCTATCGCAACTTCCTGCCCTCGATCGGGCGGCTGACCCGCTATCGCCCGCCGGCCGAGGTCGCGGCAGGCCCGCTGGTCGAAACCGGCAAGTGGCTGGCGACCGACGCGCCGACCGGTGATGTTGCCGTGCGGAACGATACCGGCGTCTATGAGGGCGGCGAGATCAGCATGTTCTATGACCCGATGATCGCCAAGCTCTGCACCTGGGCGCCCGACCGCGCGCAGGCGATCGAGGGGATGCGCAACGCGCTGGACCGGTTCGAGGTCGAGGGCATCGGCCACAACCTGCCCTTCCTGTCGGCGGTGATGGATCATCCCAAGTTCATCTCGGGCGACATCTCGACCGCCTTCATCGCCGAGGAATACCCCGAAGGTTTTCAGGGCGCGACGCTGCCTGGGGACGAACTGATCCGCGTGGCCGCCGCGGCCGCCGCCATGCACCGCGTGGCCGAGATCCGGCGCACCCAGATTTCCGGGCGTCTGGACAACCACGAACGGCGCGTGGGCGAAAACTGGGTCGTGTTCCTGAACGGGCGAGAATTCCCGGTTCGGGTCAATGCCGACCGGGGCGGCTCGACCGTCAGCGTGGCGGGTCGTGACCTGCGCGTGGAATCGGACTGGAAGCCGGGGCAGTCGCTGGCCAGCCTGACGGTGGACGGGGAACCGCTGGTGCTGAAGGTGGACAGGATATCCGCCGGACTGCGCCTGCGCACCCGCGGGGCAGAACTGAAGACTCATATCCGCCGCCCCCGCGCGGCCGAACTGGCGCGGCTGATGCCGGAAAAGCTGCCGCCCGACACCTCGAAGTTCCTGCTATGCCCGATGCCCGGACTGGTCGTGCGCATCAACGTCCGCCCCGGCGACGAGGTGCAGGAAGGCCAGGCGCTGGCCACGGTCGAGGCAATGAAGATGGAAAACATCCTGCGCGCCGAGAGGAAATCCGTGGTCAGGTCGGTCAACGCCGAGGCGGGCCAGAGCCTGAAGGTCGATGACGTCATCATGGAGTTCGAGTGACGAATGTCCCCTGCCCTGCGTATCCGGCCGGTGTTTCCCGCGGACCCCGGGTCCCGCATGCCCGGCCGGACCGCAGCACCGAACGCGCTGTCGGGTCCGCCCGCTAGCACTGGTCCGAGGATGTTCGGATGACTGCTCCCCTCGACAACATCCTGGCCCCTCCGGCGCAGCAGGCGATGATCGCCGGGCTGTTCCTGGCGGTGGGTTGGTGGGTTGTCGCGTGGCAGAACCATCGCCGCGATGCGCGCCTGCGGGATGAACGAGTCGCCGACATCCAGCGCGCCTTGCTGGCGGAGATCCGCGCCCATGTCGCCGCGCTGGAAGGCCAGACGCTGGACGACGCAATTGCGCGCGAGGCGCTGGTGGCGCGGCTGGCCGGGGGCGGGCATGTCCCGATCCTGCCCCATGACGCCAATGACCGCATCTTCCGCGCCATCGTCGCGGATGTGCATGTCCTGCCCGAATGGGCGATCGACCCGGTGGTGCGCTATTACCGCCTGCTGGCGGTTCGGGGCGCGTTGGCGCAGGACATCCGCAGCAATGCCGCCGAACATCCCGCACGGGCGACCGAAATGTTCCGCGATTACCTGACGCTGAACGACGAGACGCTGTCCATCGGACACAAGGCGATGATCGTGCTGACGGCCAGTCTGGAAGGCGGACGCACGGCCGTCGAGGCGCTGTTCGCCGCAGCACAACGGCATGAAACGGCGCGCATCGCAGCCAGCTTGCCCGTCGAACTGGCCGAACTGCGCGCCGGCCTCAGTAGGCGATCTTTGGACCCGAGAGGCCGGTGATGGGGGGCAGGCCGGCGACCGCCGCGATCTCGTTCGAACTGCGCGCCCGCAGCAGACGCTCGACCAGTTCGTCGGTCGAAGCCTGCCGCTTGGCCCGGCGCACCGGGGGCGGGGGTTCGGTCTTGCGCGGGGTGGTGTCCTTGGCCATTGCGTCACCTTGTCCTGCGGGATGCGGCAATCCGCGTCCACTTGCCATCAAGATAGTCGCGCCCCGGCGGTTGCGCAATGAAATCACGCGCGGCGCTTACCTGCCGCCGCGCGCGCGCGCCATTTCGGCCCGCCGTTCCGGCGTCTTGTCGATGGCCCGGCCGATTTCGCGCGTGTCCCAGGGGACGGGCTTGCGGTCGATCACATTGCCCTGCTTGTCCAGCACCACCAGCGAAAACCCGCGCGGCCGCAACTGCCTGCGCCAGACGGAGGCGGCGGCCGGATCGGTGTCCACGATCACCACCGCATCCCGCGCCTGCAACGCCACCGGGTCGCGTTCCAGCAGCGCAAGCTGGGTGACGAACGACGGATCGGCCGCGGTGTCGGCAAAGACGATCACCGGCCGCGCCTCGAACAGCAGCGATTCGGGGGTGACCTCGGCGGCCTCCAGAACCTCCAGTTCGTGGACGGCTGCGGGGGCGACGGGCGCGGGGGCGGATGCCTCGGGTCTGCCCTGCGGCAGAGCCACCGGCCCCGGCGGCGGCGTGGACGCCCCCATGCCCGCCGCATGCCCCGCCAGCGCCGCCGACAGGCCGGCGGCCATCCAGATCGAACGCAATTTCTTCATCATCCTGAATATAGCGACGCAGGCCCCATCGGAAAGGACCATGCCATGACCGAGAAACCCACCCTTGACCAGTGGCGCGCGCTGGCGACGAAGGAACTGAAAGGCGCCGATCCCGACACGCTGGACTGGGACACGCTGGAAGGCATCACCGTCAAGCCGCTTTACACCGAGGCAGATACCGACGGACTGGACCACATGGGCAGCCTGCCCGGCATTGCGCCCTTTACCCGCGGGCCGCGCGCCACGATGTATGCGGGCCGTCCGTGGACGATCCGGCAATATGCGGGCTTTTCGACGGCCGAGGAATCGAACGCCTTCTACCGCCGCGCGCTGGCCGCCGGGCAGCAGGGGGTGTCGGTGGCCTTCGACCTTGCGACGCATCGCGGCTATGACAGCGACCATCCGCGCGTCGAAGGCGACGTGGGCAAGGCGGGCGTCGCCATCGATTCCGTCGAGGACATGAAGATCCTGTTCGACGGCATCCCGCTGGACCGGGTGTCGGTTTCCATGACGATGAACGGCGCGGTGATCCCCATCCTCGCGAACTTCATCGTCACCGGCGAGGAGCAGGGCCATTCCCGCGCCGCCCTGTCCGGGACCATCCAGAACGACATCCTCAAGGAGTTCATGGTCCGCAACACCTATATCTATCCGCCCGAGCCCTCGATGCGGATCATCGCGGACATCATCGGCTATACCGCGCGCGAGATGCCGAAGTTCAACTCGATCTCGATCTCCGGCTATCACATGCAGGAAGCCGGGGCGAACCTCGTGCAGGAACTGGCCTATACGCTGGCCGACGGGCGCGAATATGTCCGCGCGGCCATCGCTGCGGGCATGGACGTGGACGATTTCGCCGGGCGGCTGAGCTTCTTCTTCGCCATCGGCATGAACTTCTTCATGGAAATCGCCAAGCTGCGCGCCGCGCGGCTGCTGTGGCACCGCATCATGTCGGATTTCGGCGCGAAGAAGCCGTCGAGCCTGATGCTGCGGACGCATTGCCAGACCTCGGGCGTGTCGTTGCAGGAACAGGATCCCTATAACAACGTCATCCGCACGGCATACGAGGCGATGTCTGCGGCGCTGGGCGGCACCCAGTCGCTGCACACCAATGCGCTGGACGAGGCGATTGCGCTGCCCACCGATTTCAGCGCCCGCATCGCGCGGAACACCCAGCTGATCCTGCAGGAGGAGACCGGCATCACCCATGTCGTCGATCCGCTGGCCGGCAGCTATTACGTCGAAAGCCTGACCGCCGAACTGGCCGACCGCGCGTGGGCGATCATCGGGGAAGTCGAGGAAATGGGCGGCATGACCAAGGCCGTGGCCTCGGGCCAGCCCAAGCTCAGGATCGAGGAAACGGCGGCGCGGCGTCAGGCCATGATCGACCGCGGCGAGGAAGTGATCGTCGGCGTCAACAAGTATCGCAAGGACCGCGAAGACCCTATCGACATCCTCGACATCGACAATGTGGCGGTGCGACGGTCGCAGATCGCGCGGCTGGAATCGGTTCGGGCGGCCCGTGACGAATCCGCCTGCCAGGCCGCGCTGGCGGAACTGACCCGCCGCGCGGCCGAGGGCGGCAATCTTCTGGAAGCGGCGGTCGAGGCCGCGCGCGCGCGCGCAACCGTGGGGGAAATCAGCATGGCGATGGAAAAGATCTTCGGCCGTCACCGGGCCGAGGTGAAGACGCTCGCCGGCGTCTATGGCGCGGCTTATGAAGGCGACGAGGGCTTTGCCCAGATCCAGCGCGACGTCGAGGCTTTCGCCGAATCCGAAGGCCGCCGCCCGCGGATGCTGGTGGTCAAGATGGGTCAGGACGGCCACGACCGCGGCGCCAAGGTGATCGCGACCGCATTCGCCGACATCGGCTTCGACGTGGATGTGGGGCCGCTGTTCCAGACGCCCGAGGAAGCGGCGCAGGACGCCATCGACAACGACGTGCATATCGTGGGCATCTCGTCGCAGGCCGCCGGTCACAAGACGCTGGCGCCCAAGCTGATTGAGGCGCTGAAGGCCCAGGGCGCGGACGACATCATCGTGATCTGCGGCGGCGTGATCCCGCAGCAGGATTACGATTTCCTGAAGAACGCGGGCGTCAAGGCGATCTTCGGCCCCGGCACCAACATCCCCGCCGCCGCGCGCGAGATCCTCGACATCGTGCGGACCTCGCGCGGGGCATGACAGGACCAAGGGCGACAGGCCGGTTGCGCGGCCTGTCGCCACAAGGTCATTCGGTGACGATGGGCGCGTCCCAGCCCTTCATCTCGGACTTGCTGAAATCGCCATAGGTCGGGTTCGGCAGCACGATCCAGTCCACGCCGAAACGGTCCGCCGTTTCGGCCACGCGGGCCTTCTGGGGCGCGGCGTCCTTGCCCTCGAACTCGGTCTGGAAATCGTGCAGCGTATCGCCCAGCAGCATGACGATGCGGTGATCCTTTTCGACCAGCGCCCGCCGTTCCCCCTTGGGCGGCCCCAGCAGCAGGACGTGATCCGCGCTGACCTGCGGCAGGCCAAGTTCCGTCAGGGTCTTCAGCGTCGACTCCTTGGTCTCGTCATAGCGGTCCGAGATATAGAAGATCGCCACGCCCTTGCTGTCGGCGTAATCGAGGAACTCCTTGGCGCCGGGGATCAGCGTCGGATTGCCTTTCCTTTCCCAGTCCTTCCAGGTGTCCCAGCCGCTGAAGTCGTGACAGGCCGCCACGTCGCGGACCAGCAGCGCCGAATTGTCGATCACGGTTTCGTCCAGGTCGGTGACGATGGCCAGCTTGTCGTCGCCCTGCTTCGCCAGCGCCTCGTCCAGCCGCAGGCGGGCCAGCACATAGGCCTGGCGCTGCAATGCCTCGGCCTCGCCCGAGGATTGCTGCCAGCGCAGGGCCATGGCGTATTCCGCCACCGGGCAGGCAGCCTTGGGCGCGGGCGACGCGGCGGCGGGCGTGTCGGCCACGGGCTTGGCCGCGGGCGCCGCAGTTTCGGCGGCGGCGATTCCGGCGCTTGCCACCAGTGCCGCGGCGCAGATCCAGATCGGTTTCATCCTCATCTCCCTTGTTTGCTGCGGCGGGCTTTCAGCCGCATGCCTGCAGACTGCGCGGGCCGCGCCTGCGCCGCAACTGCAGCCCGTCGTCTTCTTTTCTTCCCCCGGCCTGCCGCACCGCCAGGCCCGCTTGCCGCCCTGGCTGCGCCATGGCACCACTCGACCCATGACCGACGCGATCAAGCAGATCATCTGCATCAAATGGGGGACCTTCTATGGCCCCGAATATGTGAACCGCCTGCGCGGCATGATCGCGCGCAACATCACGCCGCCCTTCCGGCTGATCTGCTTTACCGACGACGGCATCGGACTGCACCCCGACATCGTGGTGCGGCCCCTGCCCGAATTCGATTACCAGGCGCCGGTGAACACCATCGGCAAATGGCCGAAATCGCGCCTGTGGGGCGATCTGGGCGACATTACCGGGACGGTGCTTTTCCTGGATCTGGATGTGGTGATCGTCGGCAATCTCGACGATTTCTTCACCTTCGGCGACCCTGACGACACGGTGCTGGCGACCAATCCCAACACGCCGCTGCGGAAACGCTCGGGCCAGACCTCGGTCTATCGGATGCGGGTGGGAAAGCTCGCGCCGCTGCAGGCGATGTTCAAGGCCGATCCGCAGGAAATTGCCGACAAGTTCCGGTTCGAGCAGCGCTTCGTGACGCACAACGCGCCGGGCGGCGTGAAATTCTGGCCGCAGCGCTGGGTCGTCCATTTCCGCCGCCATTGCGTGCCGCCCATGCCGCTGCGCTGGTGGGTGCCGCCACGCATTCCCAAGGGGGCCAAGATCGTGATCTTCCCCGGCAGCCTGAACCCGCCCGACGCCATCGCCGGCCGGTGGAGCGAGGACGATCCCGTCCGCACCCTGCCCCGGCATCTGTGCGCGGCCTTCGACGGCGGCCGCCGCGAAAGCCTGCCCCGGCATCTGCGCCACTTCATCCGCCCGGCCGAATGGGTTGACCGGCTGTGGCGCGAATAGGCATCGGCCCCGCGATCTGGCACCCGCTGCCGCCCGATCTGGCGGCCGAACTGGGGTTGACCATCGCCAGCTTCGGCCATCTGGAGGACATGCTGAAACGCGCCATCTTCGCCCTTGAACGCGCGCGGCTGGACGGCGGCATCGTGGAACGGGACTTCCGCGGCTGGCTGGCGCGAATGGATCATGTCGCGACCGATTCGCTGGGCACCCTGATCGACCGGCTGGACCGCGCCCTGGTCCGGGCCGAACACGCAGACCCCGATCTGATCGCCCAGCTGAACGAAGTGAAGGGCTGGCGCAACCTGTTGTGCCATGCCGCATGGCAGCCGACGGCCGCGGGTCTCTGGCAGCCCCTCTTCGTCAACACCGGGGGCGAGATCTTCGACAGCACCCTGACGGTCGAGGATCTGCGTGCCATCCGTGCCATGACCCTGGACAGCGCGCGCCGCAGCGCCCGCATCATCCATCACATCGAGGAAGACAGCACATGGGCCGCGGGAGAATGATGCAACGGATCGCCGATTACCCAGTGTCCTGGGTGGCGCTGCTTGGGGTGCTGGCGGCTCTCGCGGGGTGGATCGCGCCCATGCCGCTGCCCCTTGCGCGGCCTTTCGGCTGGCTGCTGATCGCGGCGGGGCTGGGACTGGTGCTGGTGGCGGGGATCACGATGCGGCGCGCGCGCGCCACGGTCGATCCGACACGGCCGCCGACCGCGCTGGTCACGCATGGC
>ENA-UOUJ01000728-UOUJ01000728.1-activated-sludge-metagenome-genome-assembly--contig:-NODE-728-length-20148-cov-8.091923_pt1 | contig 20148 bp, 13 predicted proteins | sample MGYA00249839_ERZ747224 | MGnify/ENA primary metagenome ERZ747224 (study PRJEB28782, sample SAMN03220277) | activated sludge metagenome | biome: wastewater; feature: sewage sludge; material...
TTCCGGTGATCCTGTTCCACGCCGGTTTCCGCGGCTTCTCGGGCGGCTTCGTCGGCGTCGACGTCTTCTTCGTCATCTCCGGCTTCCTCATCACCTCGATCCTCCTGGCCGAGCATGCCGCGGGCGAGTTCTCCATCCGCCGCTTCTACGAGCGGCGAGCCCGCCGCATCCTGCCGGTGCTCTACGTCGTCCTCGCCGCCTGCGTGCCGATGGCGCTGGCCACGATGATGCCCGACGAATCCGCCGACTTCTTCCGCGGCGTCGTCTCGGTGGTCTTCTTCGTCTCCAACTTCTGGCTCTGGCAGGTGACTGGCTACTTCCAGCCCGCCTCCGAGGGGAACCCGCTGCTGCACACCTGGAGCCTCGCGGTCGAGGAGCAGTACTACGTCTTCTTCCCGCTGCTCCTGCTCTTCCTCTGGCGCCGGGGGCCGCGGGCGGTGCTCTGGGGCATCGGCCTTCTCAGCCTCGCCAGCCTCGCGTTCGCCGAGGTCGGCTGGCGCCACTGGCCCGAGGCCAACTTCTTCCTGCTTCCGTCCCGCGCCTGGGAACTCGGCGCCGGCTCGCTCGCCGCGGTGCTCACCTTCGGCCGCGGGCCGCGGGTGGGGCGGGCGCCGCTCTCGGCCGAGCTCGCCGCCGCCGGGGGCCTCGCCGCCATCCTCGCCGCGATGCTCCTCTTCAACGCCCGCACGCCCTTTCCGAGCCTCTATGCCCTCGTGCCGGTGGCCGGGGCGGCCGCCATCGTCGCCTGCGCCTCGGGCACGCTCACCGGTCGGCTGCTCTCGGCCGCGCCGTTCCGACTGATCGGCCTCGTCAGCTACAGCGCCTACCTCTGGCACCAGCCGCTCTTCGCCTTCGCCCGCATCGGGCAGGAGGCGCCGCCGGGGCACCCGGAGATGGCGCTTCTCGTTCTCGTCACCTTCGTCCTTTCGATCCTCACCTACCGGCTCGTCGAGCAGCCCTTCCGCAACCCGGCGCGCCTGCGCACGCCGCTCCGGCTCGCCTGGGCGAGCATGGCCATCGTCCTCGGCGCGATGGCGCTGCCGGCAGCCGCGCATCGTCTCGATTCGGACCGCTCGCCGCTCGAGGAGGAGCTGCTGGTGCCGCGCGACGCCCGCACCGCCTACGTGCTCGAGCCTTACCGCGAGGCCCAGGGGCGCGGCTTCCGCGGGCCGGCCGGTGCGCGCAAGGTGCTCATCCTCGGCGACAGCCACGCCCTCGACTTCTGGAATATGGCGCGGGAGAACGGCGCCTTCACCCACGACCGGCTTGCGCTCGCCTACGTCTTCACCGAGTGCCAGGTCGTGCTCGGCGATCCGGGGGCCGCCGCCTTCCAGGCCCCGAGCGACCGCGCCCCCTGCGCCGACTGGAAAGGCACCCGCGACACCGTCGCCATCGCCCGCGAGGCCGACGTCGTCATCATCGTCGCCAGCTGGAAGCCGTGGGCGGCCGAGCGGCTGCCGGCGACGCTCGCCGCCTACGGCTTCCGCCCTGACCAGGAGGTGCTGGTGGTGGGCCCGAAGTCCTTCCGGGGGGTGAACCTGCGCCGGCTGGTGGGCGCCGACCCGGCCGGCTTCGCCGGGATCCGCGCCACCCAGCGGGGAAACTATCGCACCGCCACCGAGCGCCTGCGCGGACTGCTGCCGCCGGCCCAGTACATCGACCTCCAGGCGATCGCCTGCGGCGGCGGCTGGGACTGCCCGATCTTCACGCCGGCGGGCCACCTCATCTCGCACGACGGCTCGCATCTCACCCGCGAGGGCGCGCACTGGCTCGGCAGCCTCGTCTTCGCCGATCCCCGCCTCGCGCGCTTCGTCCCCGACCGCTACGCCGCCGCCCCGGCCCGCTGACAGGCCGGCCGGGATGTCCGGCCGGTCAGGCGCCCGTCCCGACCAGGCGGATTACCGGCTGCATTGAGGCGAAGACCTCCGCCGACAGATGACACTTGACCTTGTGCCCCGGCGCGAGCTCGACGAACGGCGGCAGCTCCCGCTCGCAGAGGTCGCCCGGCACCTGCCGCTTGCGCGGGCAGCGGGTCTGGAAGGGGCAGCCGGGCGGAGGGTCGACGGCTGAGGGGATGTCGCCCTCGAGCAGGATCTCTTCCTTCTCGATGCTGGTGTCGGCGATCGGCACCGCCGAGAGCAGCGCCTCGGTATAGGGATGATAGGGCGGCTCGAAGACCTGGTCGCAAGCGCCGATCTCCACCACGTGCCCGAGATACATCACCATCACCCGGTCGGCGAGGTAGCGCACGATGCCGAGGTCGTGGCTGATGAAGAGCATGGTGGTGCGCTTGTCGCGCTGGATGTCGGTCAGGAGCTCGGTCACCGCCGCCTGCACCGAGACGTCGAGGGCGGAGACCGGCTCGTCGGCCACCACCACCTTCGGCGCACCGGCGAAGGCGCGGGCGATGCCGATGCGCTGCTTCTGGCCGCCCGAGAGCTGGCGCGGCATGCGGCGGGCGAAGGCGCGCGGCAGCTTCACGAGGTCGAGCAGCTCGAGCATGCGCGCCTCGCGCTCGGCCTGCGAGGCGCCGAAGCGGAATTTCTCCAGCACGCGAACGATCTGGCCGCCGATGCTGTGGCTCGGGTTCAGGGTGTCGAACGGGTTCTGGAACACCATCTGGATCGAGGCGACGGTGCGGGTGTCGCGCCGCTCGATGGCGCGCTGGCCGATCTCCTGGTTGCCGAGGCGGATCTCGCCGGCGGTCGCCGTCTCCAGGCCGAGCAGCACCTTGGCGAGCGTCGACTTGCCGCAGCCCGACTCGCCGACGATGGCGAGGGTCTCCGCCTCGCGCGCCTCGAAGCTCACCGACTCGTTCGCCTTCACGACGCGGGCGTCGCCGCCCACGAGCGCGTTGGCGCCGACCTCGTAGTATTTGCGCAGGTTGTCGACGGAGAGGACCACGTCGCCGATCGGGGCGCGCGCCCCACCGGCCTTGGCCGGCGGCGGCGCGGCCCAGTCGATCTCCGGCCAGCGGATGCAGCGGGTCGCATGCGTCGGGCTGACCGGCGCCATCGGGATGTCGGCGGCGTCGCAGCGGCCGGCGACGAAGTAGCTGCAGCGGGGCCCGAAGTTGCAGCCGGGCGGCCGCTCGTAGGGCAGGGGGAAATTGCCGGGGATGGCGACGAGCGGGCGCAGCGCCTTGTCGGTCCCGGGCAGCGGGATCGAGCGAAAGAGGCCCTGGGTGTAGGGGTGGCGCATCTCGTCGAAGACCTCGACGATCGGGCCGGTCTCGACCGCCTCGCCGGAATACATCACGCAGATCCGGTCGCAGGTCTCGAGCACCAGGCCGAGGTTGTGGCTGATGAAGAGCATCGAGGTGCCGAACTCGCGCCCGAGATCCTTGACGAGCTGGACGATGCCGGCCTCGACCGTCACGTCGAGGGCGGTGGTCGGCTCGTCGAGGATGAGGAGCGCGGGCTTCGACATCAGCGCCATGGCGATGACGATGCGCTGCTGCTGCCCGCCGGAGAGCTGGTGCGGGTAGCTGGCGAGGATGCGCTTCGGGTCGGGCAGCCGCACCGCCTCGACCACGCGCAGCGCCTGGGCGTAGGCGTGGGCCGCGCTCGCACCCGCGTGGATCATCGGCACTTCCATCAGTTGCCGGGCGATCTTCATCGCCGGGTTGAGGCTCGCCATCGGCTCCTGGTAGATCATCGCGATCTCGGACCCGCGGATCCGCCGCAGCTCCGCCTCGCTCATGTTGGTGAGCTCGCGCCCCTTGAAGCGGATCGAGCCGCCGGTGATCCGCCCGGTCTTGCCGAGGTCGCGCATGATGGCGAGCGCCACCGTCGACTTGCCGCAGCCCGACTCGCCGACGAGCCCGAGCGCCTCGCCCGGGGCGATCGTGGCAGAGAAGCTCATCACCGCCGGGATCTCGACGACGCGGGTGGAGAAGGAGATCGACAGGTCCTCGATCGCCAGCAACGGCTCGTCGACGGAGGTTGCGATCGAGTTAACGCTGGCAGACATTTCCTTCAACTCCAACAACTTGGGAGGAGTCGCACGCGTGCGACTCCTCCCTCGCGCCTCAGTCCCGCATCGTCTGCTCCCGGAGCGCATCCGCGAGCAGGTTCAGGCCCAGCACCAGGCTCATCAGCGCCAGCGCCGGCGGCAGGGCAGGGTGGACGTAGATGCGCAGCAGCTTGCGCCCCTCGTTGATCGTGGACCCCCAATCCGGGCTCTCCGGGCTCACCCCGAGCCCGAAGAAGCCGAGCGTCCCGAGCAGGATGGTGGTGTAGCCGATCCTGAGGCAGGCATCGACGATCAGCGGCCCGCGCGCGTTCGGCAGGATCTCCCAGATCATGATGTACCAGGGCCGCTCGCCGCGGGTCTGCGCCGCGGCCACATAGTCGCGGGTCTTGATGTCGAGGGTGAGGCCGCGGACGATGCGGAAGACCGTCGGCGAGGTGATGAAGACGACCGCCAGGAAGACGTTGAGCGTGTTCGGCGCCATGGTGAGGAGCCCGGTCGGATCCCAGAGCCCGGTCAGCCCGAGATAGCCGAACCCGCCGACGACGATCACCGGCAGGAGATACAGCCAGAGCACCTCCGGCCGGTCGCGGAAGCGGCTCCAGAGGAAGACCGCGACGAAGAGCACCGGGAAGATGAAGAAGACCGCCGCCATGGTTCCCGGGATCGCCGTCTGCCGGATCTCGGGCGTGACGAGCAGATAGAAGAGCAGGATCACCGGGAAGGCGAGGACGAGGTTGGCGACGAAGCTCAGCACCGTGTCGAACCACCCGCCGACATAGCCCGCCGGCAGCCCGAGGGTGATGCCGATCATGTAGGCGAAGAGCGTGGCGAAGGGGGCGATCGCCATCACCGTCCGGCTGCCGTGGACCATGCGGCTGAAGACGTCACGCCCGAGCGAGTCCCCGCCGAAGAGGAAGGCCAACCCGCTCGCCGGGTCGATCGTCCCCGGCGGCTCGTTCTTCAGCGCCCGGACCTGCACGAAGGGATCCATGACGGCCACCCAGTCCGCCATGATCGCGGTCAGCAGCCAAAAGAGCACGAGCCCGAAGCCGATGATCCCGATCGGGCTCTCGTAGATCCGCCCGTAGGTGCCGAGCCGGTGCCGCCAGGCGAAGCTCGCGCCCATGACGAGGAGCATCCCGAGCCAGACCGGGCCGAACTGCCGCAGCACCTGCCAGACGATGGCGCCGGGGGCGAGGACCTCCATCAGGCCGCCACCCGGATGCGCGGGTTGAGATAGACGTAGCCGATGTCGGAGATGAGCTGCGTCACGAGGACGATCATCACCGCGACGATCGAGCAGGCCAGCAGCAGGTCGATGTCGTTGTTCGCCGCCCCCTCGATCAGCAGCCAGCCAAAGCCGCGGTAGTTGAAGAGGCTCTCGACGATGACGACGCCCGTCAGCAGCCAGGGGAACTGCAGCATGATGACAGTGAAGGGCGCGATCAGCGCGTTGCGGAGCGCGTGCCGGAGCACGATCATCCGGAAGCTGACGCCCTTGAGGCGGGCGGTGCGGATATACTGCTGGGTCATCACCTCGGCCATCGAGGCGCGCGTCATCCGGGCGATGTAGCCGGTGCCGTAGATGGCGATGGTGAGGACGGGGAGGGCGAAGGTGTAGAGCGTCGGGCCTTCCTCGGCCGCCTTGGTGGCGGAGCCCGAGAACCACTGCAGGCCGACCATCTGGCTCGCGAAGATCACCGTCAGCACGACGCCGGAGACGTACTCGGGGGTGGAGGTCGTCGCGATGGCGACGGTCGAGAGCGCCCGGTCCTGCGCCGAGCCCTCGCGCATGCCGGCGAGGATGCCGAGGAGGAGCGCTGCCGGGATCATCACCACCATGACCCAGAACATCAGGATCGCGGTCAGCCAGAGCCGCGGCCAGAGCACCTCGGAGACCGGGGCGTTGAAGCGCGTCGAATGGCCGAAGTCGCCGCGCACGACGTTGCCGAGCCATTCGGCGTAGCGCACCCCGAGCGGGCGGTTGAAGCCGTTCTGGTCGAGCCAGACCTCGACCTGCTGCTCGGTGATCCGGCTGCCGGTCTGCTCCTTGGCGAGCTTGACGAGGTTTGGCTTCAGGTTGACCAGCGCGAAGACGACGAGCGTCAGGCAGAGCGCGGTCAGCACCATCACGCCGAGGCGCTTCAAGAGGAACGCGAGCATCGGTCCTCCGTGTCTCGGCCGTCCCGGCGCGATCGTCGGGACGGGTCGCGGGGCAGGGGCCTCATTCGGCCAGCCAGGTATCCTCCAGGTGGATCTCGAAGGTCGGATGCATGACGAGTCCGTTCACGTCCCCGGTCATGTGGCGGAAGGTGGAGCGCCAGTAGGGCTGGATGAGGATCCCCGAATCCTGGATGATCCTCTCCATCTTCTCCATCACCACCCGCCGCTTGTCGGCGTCGGCGATGGCGTAGGACTCGGTCAGCAGCGCGTCAAACTCGGGGTTGGCGAAGCCGGTCTCGTTCCAGGCGGCGCCGCTGCGGTAGCCGAGGGCGTAGACCTGCACCCCGAGCGGGCGCATGTTCCATTCGGTCGCCGAGAAGGGATAGCCGGTCCAGTTGTTCCAGAAGGTGTTGCCCGGCAGGATCGTGCGCTTCACCTTCAGCCCCGCGTCGCGCATCTGCGCCGCCACCGCGTCGCAGGTGGCGCTGTTGAAGTCGTCGTCGCGCGAGATGAGCTCGATCTCGGTGTCGATATGCCCGGCCTCGGTCATCAGCGCCTTGGCCCTTTCGGGATCGCGGGCGATCGGGGGCAGGGGGGCGTATTCGGGGTGCATCGGCCCGACGTGGTGGTTCTCCGCCACCCGGCCAAGGCCCTGATAGCCGAGGTCGAGGACGGTCTCGTTGTCGACGGCGAGCTGCACCGCGTTGCGCACCTTCTGCTCGCCGAACGGGGGCTGGGTGACGTTCATGCGCACGCAGAGGGTGTTCGCCGTCACCGCCTCGGACTTCTCGAGCCCGAGGCCGTCGTAGATCTCGACGTAGGAGGGCGCGGTCTCGTAGCTCGTGTGGATCTCCTCCGCCTCGAAGGCCGCGACCTCGGCGGAAGGGTCGTCGCCGTAGTCGATGAACTCGACGCCGTCGAGATAGACCGGGCCGATCTCCTCGACCGCGTCGCCCCACCAGGCGCCGGTGGTGCGCTTCTGGTAGACCGCCTTGACGCCGACCTCGACCGAGACGAGTTCCCACGGACCGGTGCCGACCGGGGCCTGGGTCAGGTCGCCGCCGGCCTCGTCGAAGCCACGGTGCACAATGAGCGCCGGATAGTCGGCGAAGTTCGGCACGATGGTGATGTCGGGGTTGGAGAGGTGGAGCCTGACGGTGAAGTCGTCGACCCTCTCGATCGCGTCGTCGCGGGCGCCGAAGATCTCGCGGGTCTGCTCCTCCTTGACGACGGTGCCGTCGTCCTTGGTGACGTCGCCCATGAACTTCTCCTCGCCCTTCTTCTCGAGGAGGGGCTCCATGCGCGTCGACATGGAGTTGTTCGGGACGTGCGCCTCGCACCAGCGGCGGAGGTTGAAGATCACGTCGTCGGCGTTGAAGACGTCGCCGTTGGTCCAGGTCGCGCCCTGGCGGACGTGCAGCACGTATTCCGTCGCGTCGTCATTGACTTCCCAGCTCTCGATGAGCCATGGCGCGAAGGTGAAGTCGGCGGTGTAGCGCACCAGCGGCTCGCAGAAGAGCCGGGCCAGGTTGCCTTTCTGCGACCAGTCGAAGATGCGCGGATCGTCCATGCGCATCACCGCCTGCGAGATGCGGATGACGCCGCCGGGCCGGCCTTCGCTGCTCTGGGCGCGGGCGCGGGTCGGGATGGCGAGGCCGATGAGGCCGTAGGCGGCCGGCGCAGTCACGCCGAGTGCCGTCGCCATCGCCAGGAACTCGCGCCGGTCGAGATGGCCGGCGCGGGCCTCCCGGGCCAGGTCGGCCACGCGGGGGTGCATCGGCTTGCCGTTGATGGTCTCGCGCGTCATGGCAGTCTCCCTGTGGTCTTCTTATCCGGACCCGGGTCGGACCCTCGGGCATTTTCGGGGCGAAGTCCGCCTCAGGTCAACCGTTGATCCGCCCCGGGAATTGCGGCACCGACGTTCGTGACCGCAAAAGGGGCAAGGGTTTTGCGCGATTCTCGCTGGACGTAATACGGATAATGAAGATTATGTTACTTACGCGATGGCCGCGCAGCAGCGTCCGGTCCTGATTGCCGGCCCGACGGCCAGCGGCAAGTCCGCGCTGGCGCTGGCGCTGGCCGAGCGCGGCGGCGTGGTCATCAATGCCGACGCCTTCCAGGTCTATGCCTGCTGGCGCGTGCTCTCGGCGCGGCCCGAAGCGCGCGATCTCGCCCGCGCGCCGCACAGGCTCTACGGTCACGTCGCCTGCGACCGCGGCTATTCCGTCGGCGACTGGCTCCGCGACGTTCGTGTGGCGCTCGACGACGCGGCGCGCGCCGGCCTGCGGCCGATCGTCGTCGGCGGCACCGGCCTCTATTTCCACGCGCTGACCGCGGGCCTCGCGGCCATCCCGCCGATCCCGCCGGAAATCCGCGCGCTCGCCCGGTCGATGCCCCTGGCCGAGCTCCGCGCCGGCCTCGACCCGGAAACCGCCGCGCGGATCGACCTCGACAATCCGGTGCGGGTCCAGCGCGCCTGGGAAGTCTTCGCGGCCACCGGCCGTGGCCTCGTGCGCTGGCAGGCCGAGACCGGCCCGCCGGTCGTGGCGCCGGAATCGGCCGAGCGGATCCTGCTCGACGTCGAGAAAGATACTCTTAACATAAACATCGAGCGACGTTTTGCGGCGATGCTTGAACACGGCGCGATCGACGAGGTGCGGTCATTCACGCAATGGTCGCAACAGTCTGCGCAAGTCATTGGCGCAAAAGAAATTCGGCAATACTTGCTCGGCGAGACGAGCCGCGAGTCGGCCACCGCGGCGGCCGTCACCGCCACCCGGCAGTTCGCCAAGCGGCAGCGGACCTGGTTCCGCAGCAGGATGACCGGATGGCGACGGATAATCGTGCCTGACCAAGGGCTGACGAGTATTTCCTAGATGCACGCATGTGCTCCAGCGACAAAGTTGACAACGATCAGCCCAGCGCCTGGTACTGGCTCCGGTCGCGCTCGGTCCAGCGCACGTCGAGGTCGTAGCCGTCCTCGCGCGGGTGCTCGGCGCGGACCAGCTTGCGGTCGAAGAGCCAGGCGCGCTGGCGGCCCTGGTCGAAACGGAGGCTGATCGTCTCCTCCCGCATCGGCTCGGCGAGGTCGGCGGCGACGAGCTCGAGGAGCGCGGGAACCCCCTCCCCCGTCAGCGCCGAGATCGCCGCCACCCGCGGCGTGCGCGCGGCGACCTGGCGCAGCGCCTCGGCGCGGTCCGGGGGCAGCGCGTCGATCTTGTTCCAGACCTCGACGATCCGGCCCTGCTCGGCCTCGCCGATCCCCATCTCGCCGAGGATCGTCCGCACGTTCTCGGCCTGGACCTCGGTCTCGGGGTGCGAGATGTCGCGCACGTGCAGGATGAGGTCGGCCTCCAGCACCTCCTCGAGCGTGGCGCGGAAGGCGGCGACGAGCTGGGTCGGCAGGTCGGAGATGAAGCCGACGGTGTCGGAGAGGATCGCCTTGCGCCCGTCCGGCAGCGCGACCGCCCGCATGGTCGGGTCGAGCGTGGCGAAGAGCATGTCGCGGGCCAGCACGCCCGATCCGGTCAGCCGGTTGAAGAGCGTCGACTTGCCGGCGTTGGTATAGCCGACGAGCGCGACCACCGGATAGGGCACCCGCTGGCGCGCCTTGCGGTGCTGGCCGCGGGTGCGGACGACCTTGGAGAGCGACTGCTTGATGCGCTGGATGCGCTCGTCGAGGGCGCGGCGGTCGGCCTCGATCTGGGTCTCGCCGGGGCCGCCGAGGAAGCCGAAGCCGCCGCGCTGGCGCTCGAGGTGGGTCCAGGAGCGGACGAGGCGCGACTTCTGGTAGCTGAGATGCGCGAGCTCGACCTGGAGCACGCCCTCCCGCGTCTGCGCCCGTTCGCCGAAGATCTCGAGGATGAGGCCGGTCCGGTCGAGCAGCTTGACCTTCCAGGCCTTTTCGAGGTTGCGCTGCTGCACCGGCGAGAGCGGCCCGTCGATGATGACGAGCCCCGCCTCGCGCTCGGCAACGAGCGCGCCGAGCTCCTCGATCTTGCCCTTGCCGAAGAGCATCCCGGCGCGCGCCTTCGGCAGCGGCACCACCTCGGCACCGACCACCTCGAGATCGAGCGCCTCGGCGAGGCTCACGGCCTCGGCGAGCGCGTCCTCTGGGGCGCGGCCGGTTGCTTTCGACCTGACCGGATGCAGCACCAGCGTCCGCATCCGCGGGTTTGGATCAGTGATCTTCGGCCTCGTAGAGGGTGATCGGCTGCGACGGCATCACCGTCGAGATCGCATGCTTGTAGACCAGCTGCGACTGCCCGTCGCGGCGGAGCAGCACGCAGAAGTTGTCGAACCAGGTAATGACCCCCTGAAGCTTGACCCCGTTCATCAGGAAGATCGTGACCGGCACCTTGGCCTTGCGCACGTTGTTCAGGAAGGCGTCCTGCAGGTTCTGTTTTTCGGCAGCCATTGTTCTCAGCCTTCAGTTGTATGAGAGCCGCCGACTCGGCGACCCTTGTTGTTCTTGGCTCCAGTATGGGAGCGGATCGGCCTCATTTCCAGTCCGCGCCGCCGCGGTGCCGATGGATTCCTGCGCCTGTTGCAGTGCAGCATCGGTTCGCCCTAGCGCCGCCAGTAGACCGGATTGAAGAGCGCGACGATCACCAGCACCTCCACCCGCCCGACGATCATGCCGGCGCAGAAGATCGCGCGGGGGATTGCCGTCAGGTCGGCGTAGCCGAAGCCTTCGCCGACCACGCGGATGGCGGGCCCGGTCGTCGTCAGCCCGGCGACCGCCAGCGTGAGGCCGTGGCGGAAGCTCAGGCCCGTCGCGGTGAAGGCCAGCATCATCAGCGCGAGGGCGATCAGGGTGAGCATCAGGAACATGAAGGCGATGCGCGCGCCGCCCCGGTTGATGAGCGCGTCCCCCTGCCCTCTCCGGCCGATGCTGCTCGGATGCACGAGCTTGTCCATCTCGCGCAGGCCGTGGCGGTAGAGCGCGTAGAGCCTGAGCAGCTTCACCCCGCCGGCGGTGGTGGCGATGCCGCCGCCCATGACGGCGACGCCGAGCAGGATGATCCCGGGCTCGGGCAGGTCCGACCAGAGCTGGGCCGAGCGCCAGTCCTCGCTCACGAAACCGGTGGTGGTGAGGAAGGAGAGGACGGTGAAGGCGCTGCCCCAGATGGCGCGGAACGCAGCGGCGAGGTTGTGCTGCCGCTCGATCTCGGCCGCGCCGACGAAGCTGTGCAGGAAGAGCACCGCCGTCACCCCGAGGACGGTTATGAGCATGAGCTGCATCTGCGGGTCGGAGAGCCGCGGCCCGGCGCGCCGCCGCGAGTCGAGGCTGAAGCCCCGGTGCGACACCGCGGGCAGCAGGAAGAGCAGGATCGCGACCTCGCCGAGTCGCCCGGACTGCGCCCCGGCGATGCCGCCGACCGGCGAGATGGCGCTGGTCGAGAGCGTGCCCATCGCATGGCAGATCGCGACGAAGGCGCGGTCGCCGGCCAGGAAGAGCGCGAGCGCGAGCGCCGCCGTCAGGCCGACGTAGATCGGCGTGATCTGCCGGAGGACGCGCAGGATGCGCGCGCTCGCCTCCTCCATGGTGCCGCTGCGCGCCGCATCGCGCAGGCTGGAGCTGCCGAGGCCGATCTCGAAGCCGCCGAGGTTCAGCGGCGCGAGGATGGAGAAGGCAGTCACGAGCACCATGAGGCCGCCCATCCAACCCACCAGTGCCCGCCAGAGATGCACTGGCTCGGCGACGAGGTTCGGGCGCTCGAAGAGCGTGGCGCCGGTGGTGGTGAGGCAGGACAGCATCTCGAAGTAGCCGCCGCCGAGGCCGAGTCCCGGCACCAGCGGCAGGATCGGCGCCGCGAGCAGCAGCGGCAGCAGGATGTAGCTGAGGAGCAGGGTCGAGAGGTGGTAGCGCGCCGCCGCCCGCGGCTGGCGGTTCATGGTGGCGAGGCCGAGGATGATCGAGAGGACGCCGAAGAAGACCGCATGGTAGGTGAAGCTTTGCGCCGCCGGCCAGGCGTGCAGCCGGACCGCGTGCAGCGCCGGGAGCAGCATCAGCGCCGAAGCGACGAGCAGCAGCACGACGAAGGCCGGGAACTGGCGGAGGGCGCCCATGGCTCTAGAAGAAGTCGAGGCCGACCTGGAAGAGCCGCTCCACGTCGGCGACCGAGTCGCGCATGGCGAAGATGGTCAGCACGTCTCCCTCGGCGAGGCGGGTGTCGCCGCGCGGCACGACGATCTTGTCGCCCTTCTGGATCAGGCCGATCAGCGCCGCCTGCGGCAGGTCCGCCTCGCGCACCGCCTTGCCGGCGACGGCCGAGGTGCCGAGCACCTGCGCCTCGATCACCTCGGCCTCGCCGTCGCCGATCGAATAGACCGAGCGGATGCGGCCGTGACGGACGTAGCGCAGGATCGAGGAGACGGTGGTGGCGCGCGGGTTGACGTAGGCGTCGATCCCCATCGGCGCGATCAGGCTGATGAGAGAGGGCTCGTTGACCAGCGCGACGACGAGGCGGGCACCGAGCGTCTTGGCGCGCACGCAGGCGAGCAGGTTCGTCTTGTCGTCGTCGGTCAGCGCCAGCACCGCGTCGATCGCCGTGATGTTCGCCTCCTCGAGCAGGTCGACGTCGAGCCCGTCGCCGTTCAGAACCACGGTCCGCTTCAGTGCGTCGGCCGCTACCTCGGCGCGGGCGCGGCTTTTCTCGATGAGCTTCAGCCGGTGGCGCCGCTTGTCGGCCTCGAGGGTCCGGGCGACGTGCAGGCCGATGTTGCCGGCACCGACGATGAGCAGCCGCTCGATCCGCTGGTGCTCCTTGCCGAAGACCTCCATCACCCGCGCGAGATCCTCGGTGGCGGTGAAGAGGTAGACCTGATCGTCGGCATAGAGCTGGTCGGCCGGCTCTGGCACGAAGAGCTGGCCGGCCCGGCGCACCCCGACGACGACGACCCTGAGCGTCGAGAAGAGCTCGGAGAGCTGGCGGAGCGGCGTGTCGAGGACGGCGCAGCCGGCCTCGAGCGCGATGCCGACGAGCTGCGCCCTGCCGTCGAGAAAGCCCTCGATGTCGAAGGCGGCGGGCGCCGTGAGGCGCTGGATCACCGCGTCGGCCACAGTGTATTCGGGCGAGATCACCACGTCGATCGGCAGGTGGTCGGTGCGGTAGAGGTCGGAATAGATGGCGTTGAGGTAGGCGGGGGCGCGCAGGCGGGCGATCTTGCGCGGCACGGAGAAGATCGCGTTGGCCACCTGGCAGACCACCATGTTGACCTCGTCGGACTGGGTGGCCGCGATCACCATGTCGGCGTCGCGCGCGCCGGCGCGTTCCAGGACGTCCGGGTGCGAGGCGAAGCCGGCGATGCCGTTCACGTCGTGCGAGTCAGTCAGCCGCCGCACCAGGGTCGGATCCTTGTCGATGACGGTGACCTGGTTGCCGCCGCCCTCCCGCGCCAGGTGGCGCGCGATCTGCCCGCCGACCTGCCCTGCCCCGCAGATGATGATCTTCATGCCGCCCCCGGAGCCCGCCAGTAGGATTCCGTCAACGCACCTTTCATCGGGGTTAACGGAGATCGGATTATCTTGTTGTTTCAGTTATTTGCCTTTGCTCCGCACTGTGCGGAGCAGGGCTTCAGGCGTGCTCGGTTTCCTCGGTGCGCTCGCTTCGGCCGGCGGAGATCACGTTCAGCGACTTGAGCTTGCGATGCAGCGCCGAGCGTTCCATGCCGACGAAGTTCGCCGTGCGAGAGATGTTGCCGCCGAAGCGGTTGATCTGGGCGATGAGGTATTCGCGCTCGAACATCTCCCGCGCCTCGCGGAGCGCCAGCCCGGCGAAGGCGGCCGCCATGGTGCCGCCGGCCGACTGGCCGTTCGCGGGCGTCTCGAGCACGAGCTCCTCCGGCTCGATCGGCCCCTGGTCCGGCCCGAGGATCAGCGCGCGCTCGAGCGTGTTCCTGAGCTGGCGGACGTTTCCCGGCCAGCGCATGGTCTGGAGCTGCGCCTCGGCCTCGGGCGCCAGTGTCCTGAGCGGCAGGCCCTGGCTCGCGTTCAGCTCCTCGAGGAAGTGCCGTGCCAGCTCGGGGATGTCCTCCCGCCGCGCCTCGAGCCCGGGGACGCCGACCGGCACCACGTTCAGCCGGTGATAGAGCTCGGTGCGGAACCGCCCGGCCTGCACCTCGCGGGCGAGCTCCCGCGTCGTGGCCGAGATGACCCGCACGTCCACCCGGACGGTCGAGCTGCCGCCGACCCGCTGGAAGGCCTGGTCGACGAGGACGCGCAGGATCTTCGACTGGGTCCCCGCCGGCATGTCGGCCACCTCGTCGAAGAAGAGGATGCCGGTATGGGCCTTGTCGAAGAGGCCGGGCTCCACCCCGCGCTCCGGGCTCTCGCGGCCGAAGAGCACCTCCTCCATCTGCTCGGCGCCGATCGAGGCTGAGTTGACCGTGACGAAGGGCCCTTTCGCCCGTTCCGAGTGGCTGTGCAGGTAGCGCGCCGCCACGTCCTTGCCCGAGCCGGCCGGCCCGCTCAGCATCACCCGGCTGTTGGTCTTGGCCACCTTGTCGAGCTGCTGCTTCATGTGGCGGAAGGCCGGGCTCGAGCCGATCATCACATGCCCCGCGCTCTCCCGCCCCTTGAGCGCCGCATTCTCCCGCCGCAGCCGCGAGGTCTCGAGCGCGCGGCCGATCACCACCATGAGCTGGTCGATGTTGAACGGCTTCTCGATGAAGTCGTAGGCGCCCTGCTTGATCGCCGCGACGGCGATCTCGATGTTGCCGTGGCCGGAGATGATGACGATCGGGATCGCCGGATTGTCGCGCTTCACCCGCTTCAGGATGTCGATGCCGTCGAGCCGGCTGTCCTTCAGCCAGATGTCGAGAATGACGAGGTCGGGGGCCGCCTGCTCGATCTCGGAAAAGGCGGTGTCGCTGTCCCAGGCCATGCGCACGCCGTGGCCTTCGTCCGTCAGGATGTCGCCGATGAGCGCCCGGATATCGGGCTCGTCGTCCACCACCAGGATGTCGGTCATCGCATGCTCTCTCTCAACTTCTCAGTGATCTTGCTCTTCTCGTCGCCCTGCCAGGTCTGCTCCGGCAGCGCCTGCGGCAGGACGATGCGCGCCCAGGCTCCGGGCCGCTCGTTCCCTTCAAAGACGGGCGCCGGCATCAGTTCCAGCGTGCCGTCGTGCTCCTCGACGATCTTCTTGACGATGGGCAGGCCGAGCCCGGTGCCCTTGGCGCGATGGGTGACGTAGGGCTCGAAGAGCCGCGCCGGCTGATCCGGAAGACCGTTGCCGTTATCCTGGATGTCGATGACGAGCTGGCGGCTGCCGTCCACGGTCAGTGCCACGCGGATCTCGCCGGCGGGTCCGTCCGGCTCCGTCGCCAGCCGCTCGTCGATCGCCTCGGCCGCATTCTTGAGCAGGTTGGTGAAGGCCTGGTTGATCATCGTGCCGTCGAGGTGCGCCAGCACCGAGAGGTCGGGCAACGTCGTGAGGTAGCGGATGTCGGGCCGCGCCGACTCCTGCAGCACCACAGCGTCGGCGACAAGCTTGCCGAGGTCGAGCGCCCTGCGCTCCGGAGCGGGCATCCGGGCGAATTTGGAGAACTCGTCGACGATGCGGCGGAGATCGTTCGTCTGCCGCACGATGACGTCGGCATACTGCTCAAGCGTCCCGCGCTCCTCGCCGACCATCGGGCCGAACTTGCGCCGCAGCCGCTCGGCCGAGAGCTGGATCGGGGTGAGTGGGTTCTTCACCTCGTGGGCGATGCGGCGGGCGACGTCGCCCCAGGCGGCCATGCGCTGGGCCACGACGAGGTCGGTCACGTCGTCGAAGGAGACCACGTAGCCCTCAAGCCCGCCGTCGCCGGCGTAACGCGCCGCGACGCGGACGAGGAGGTCGCGCTCGCGCCCCTTGCGGCGCAGCTTCACCTCGCCCTGCGCGATGCCGCCCTTCCGCCCGTCGAGCCGGTGGAGGGTCTCGGTGAACTCCGGCACCTCCTCGAGGAGCGGCCGGCCCGCGGCGCCGTCGTGGTCGAGGTCGAGGAGCGCGCCGGCGGCGGCGTTCATCATCTCGATACGCCCCTGGGCATCGAGCCCGACCACGCCTGCGGTCACGCCCGAAAGCACCGAGTCGAAGAGCCGCCGCCGCCGCTCGGTCTCGGCGTTGGCGGCGATCAGCGCGTCGCGCTGGCCCTTCACCTGGCGGGTCATCTCGTTGAAGGTGCGGCCGAGGAGCGCGATCTCGTCGTCGCCCTCCTCCTCGCGCACCTTGACGTCGAGATCGCCCTGCCCCACCCGCTCGGCGGCGCCGGCGAGGCGCCCGACCGGGCGCGCCAGCCGGTCGGCGAACCAGAGGCCCATCCAGATGGCGGCGAGGATCACCACGAGCGCGAAGCCGAGATAGACGAGAGCGAACTCGAAGAGCAGCCGCCCGCGGTCGGCCTCGAGCTGCTGGTAGAGCCGCACCGTCTCCTGCGTCTCGTCGAGGAGGCTCAGGATCTTTCCGTCGACCTCGCGGCTGACGTAGAGGAAGTGGTCGGCGAAGGCCGGCAGCTGCAAGAGGGCCCAGAACTCATTGTTCGCCCAGTCCTGGATGACGACGACCTCGCCCGTCCTTGCTCGCGCTATGTCCTCGGGCGAGGGGGCGGTGTACCAGAAGAGATAGCTCCGCTCGCCGCGGGCGCGCAGCTGGCCGTCGCCGTCGATGACGTAGGCCTTCTTGAGCGCGCGCTGCATCTGCAGCTGGCCGCGGGTCAGCAGGTCGCGGAGCTGGCCGCCGGAGAGGAGGGGATTGCGCTCCTTCTGCTCGTTGAGGAAATCGCCAAGCTCGCGTGCGTCAGTCTGCAGCGTGACGCGGTGCTCCTCCTCGTAGGCCTCGGCGGCGGCCATCGAGTTCGTCACCACGTTGTGCACCCGCTCGGAGAACCAGCCCTCGAGACCGAAGTTCAGCGTGATGGTGGCGAAGACCGCGACGAGGATCGTCGGGATGAGCGCGATGCCGGTGAAGAAGCGCACCAGCCGCATGTGCAGCTTCGAGCCGGCCGAGCGCTGCTTGCGGGCGGCGATCATCTCGGCGACCCGCCGGGCGACAAAGGCCGCCACGATCAGCGCATAGACGAAGTCGGCGAGGAGCACGGGGCGCAGCATCCGGCCGTGCCCGAGCCACTGCATCTCGGTAAGGACAGCGAATGTGGCGAGCGCGAGAAGCGGCCCGAGCGCCACCATCGTCCAGAAGGCTGCCTGTCGCAGGCTGCGCCCGCCGCGCAGGCGCGCCAGGCGCCATCCGGCGGGGCTCAGTTCGTGGGTGCGCATTCTTCCGTGATGCTTTCCGGCTCGACTGTTGCCATCTTACATCATTCTCTTGCCACGTGTAACCCGAATGTCGAGGTCCTTGATCTTTTTCCTGAGCGTGTTCCGATTTATGCCGAGGAGCTCAGCGGTGCGTACCTGGTTGCCGCGGGTCGCGGCGAGGGAGAGGGCGATGAGGGGGAGCTCCATCTCCTTGAGAATCCGGTCATAAAGCCCGTCCGGCGGCAGGCTGTCGCCGTGCAACTCGAAATAGCGCCTGAGGTGCGCCTCGATGGCGTGCGACAGCCGCTGCGGCTGCGCGCCCTGCGGCGGAAGGGCGGAACTCGGCCGGGTGGCGATCTCCCGCGCGACAACGGGACCGGAGATGATGTCGTCCGGGCAGAGCACGCAGAGGCGGCGCACGAGATTCTCGAGCTCGCGGACATTGCCGGTCCACTCCTGTTTCTTCAGCAGGTCGACCGCCTCCTTGGAGATGATCTTGCGCGGCAGCCCCTCGCCCTCGGCCTTGCGCAGGAAGGCGCGCGCGAGGTCGGGCACGTCGTCGAGCCGCTCGCGGAGGGGCGGCAGGCGAATGGGGACGACGTTCAGCCGGTAGAAGAGATCCTCGCGGAAGCGGCCCTCGTTGATGAGCGCGCGCAGGTCCTGGTGCGTGGCGGCGATGATGCGCACGTCGGCCGACTGAACCTCGCGGCCGCCGACGCGGGTGAACTCGCCCTCCTGGAGGACGCGCAGGAGCCGGGTCTGAGCGTCGAGCGGCATGTCGCCGACCTCGTCGAGGAAGAGCGTGCCGCCGCGGGCCTGCTCGAACTTGCCCGCCATTGCCCGGTCGGCGCCGGTGAAGGCGCCCTTCTCGTGGCCGAAGAGCTCGCTCTCGATGAGGTCGCGCGGGATGGCGGCCATGTTGACGGCGACGAAGGGGCCGGCCTTGCGGAGGCCGTAGTTGTGCAGCGCGCGGGCGACGAGTTCCTTGCCCGTGCCGCTCTCGCCGGTGATCATCACCCCGAGGTCGGTGTTCATCAGCCGCGCGAGGATGCGGTAGACCTCCTGCATCGCCGGGGAGCGGCCGATGAGGGGCAGGTTGTCCTCGCGGCCGGCCGGCTCCTCCTCGACCTGGGGGGGCCGGCGCGACTTCTGCTGCAGCGCCTTGCCGACCTGCCCCAGGACCTCCTTGAGGTCGAAGGGCTTCGGCAGGTATTCGTAGGCGCCGACCTCCGCGGCGCGGATCGCCGTCATCACCGTGTTCTGGGCGCTCATAACGATTACTGGCAGGTCCGGACGGCGTTTCCTGATCGCCGGCAGCAGGTCGAGCGCATCGCCGTCGGGCATCATCACGTCGGTGACAACGACGTCGCCCTCGCCCTCCTCGATCCAGCGCCAGAGGGTCGCCGCCGTACCGGTGGCGCGCACGCGACAGCCGGCGCGGGTCAGGGCCTGGGCGAGGACCGTGCGGATGGTGCGGTCGTCGTCGGCGACGAGGATGGTGCCCTCCATCTAGCCCTCCGCCTCGGCTTCCGCTTCCGCGATCTCGCCGCGCCAGACCGGCAGGCGGACCCGGAAGCGCGTCCGTCCCGGGCGGCTGTCGCATTCGACCACGCCGCCGTGGTCGGCGACGAACTTCGACACCAGAGAGAGCCCGAGGCCGGTGCCGTTGACCTTCGAGCTCACGAAGGGGTCGAAGACGTCGCGGATCAGGTTCTCGGGGATGCCGGGGCCGTTGTCGGCGATGGTGACGAGGAGCGGCAGGCCCTCGCTCGAGCCGCCCGGCCGCGCCATCTTGACGCCCGGCCGGAACGCCGTGGAGATCGAGATCATGCCTCCAACGCGAGGAATGGCTTCCGCTGCGTTCTTCAGGAGGTTCTGGAACACCTGGAGCAGCTGGTCGGCGTCGCCCGCCGTCGGCGGCAGGGAGGGGTCGAACTCCTCGGTGAAGCGGGCGTGCGCGGCGAAGCCGGCTTGGGCGGACCGGCGGGCACGGTCGAGCACGTCGTGGATGTTGAGCGGCCTGCGCTGCGCCGGCCGGAGGTCGCCGAACTGCTCGACCCTGTCGACGAGCTTGCCGATGCGGGCGGTCTCCTCCTGGATCAGGCCAGTCAGCTCGCGGTCGGCTTCCCCGAGCGTCATCTCGAGGAGCTGCGCCGCTCCGGAAATCCCGGCGAGCGGGTTGCGGATCTCGTGCGCCAGCATCGCGGCCATGCCGGTGACCGAGCGCGCGGCCGAGCGATGGCCGAGGCGGCGATCCATCTTCTCTGCCATCCCCTGCGGGTGCATCAGGATCAGCACGTCGCCATCGGTGTCCTGCAGCGGAGCGGCGTGCACGTTCTGCAGCTGCCGCGGCTGTTCCGCCCAGCCGACCGTCACGTCGTACTGGGCGACCGAGACGCCATCGCGGCGGGCCTGGCGCACGACGTCGAGAACCGCGCTGTCGCCACCGAGGAACTTCGCGAGCGGCCTGCCGACCATCTGCCGCTGCGATGTGGCGCCGAAGCTCTCCGTCGCCGGGTTGGCCGCGACGATGGCGTCGGCGGCATCGACCACCAGCGTCGGGTAGGGAATGGCGCTCCAGATGAGCTCGAACCAGGCCTCGTTCATGCGGCGGCTTCCACGAGCGGCGGCGCCTCGTCGAGCGCGTCCCGCAGGAGGGCCAGCACCTGCCGCGGATCGTCGAGCCGCATCATCTGCGCCCGCGCCGGCGCCATGCCGGGGATGCGGTCGAGATACCAGCCGAGATGCTTGCGCGCCACGCGCACGCCGAG
>ENA-UOUJ01000729-UOUJ01000729.1-activated-sludge-metagenome-genome-assembly--contig:-NODE-729-length-20142-cov-5.564345_pt1 | contig 20142 bp, 28 predicted proteins | sample MGYA00249839_ERZ747224 | MGnify/ENA primary metagenome ERZ747224 (study PRJEB28782, sample SAMN03220277) | activated sludge metagenome | biome: wastewater; feature: sewage sludge; material...
GATGGCCGAGTGGCTTAAGGCGCACGCTTGGAAAGCGTGTGTGCGGGAAACCGTACCGTGGGTTCGAATCCCACTCTCTCCGCCATTGACCGGTCCCACCCTATCCCAACCGCTCCCAAAAGTCCTTGAAATCTCTTGTTAAATAGAGTTTCTATTCCCGATTGGTCCCAACCAGTCCCGCTAAATCCCGAGAAAAGTCGGGTATCGAACGGGGTATCGGGGGGCGAGAACCGGGTATTTTGATGCTCACGGATACGGCGATCAGGAAGGCCAGGGCTGGCGATAAGCCATTTAAGATGGCCGACTCGGGCGGCCTACACCTTTACGTCTCGGCGGCGGGCGGAAAACTTTGGCGGTTCCGCTATCAGTATGGCGGTAAGGAGAAGCTTCTAAGCCTCGGTCCCTACCCCGACATAAGCCTCGTTGATGCTCGCGCGGCTCGCGATGCTGCAAAAGCGACCTTGAGGGAAGGGCGGGATCCCAGCATTCTGAAGAAGCTGCGAAAGCTCTCCCACACCACTAGCGCGGCCAACACGTTCGAGGCGATCGCTCGCGAATGGTACGGACTGAACAAAGACCACTGGGTAAATCGTCATGCTGATGACGTGATCACCTCCCTCGAGCGAGAGGTGTTCCCCGTGCTCGGCAATATCCCTGTGACCGACATCAAGGCTCCAGAGGTTTTGGCTGTGCTTCGCGGCATCGAGGCCCGCGCCAAAGAAACCGCTCGGCGCGTCCGGCAGCGGATGTCGGCCGTGTTTGTCTACGCTATCAGTTCGGGCCGAGCCGAGGCCGATCCAGCGGCGACGGTTCAGAAGGCCATGGCGCCAATGAGGAAGGGACGCCAACCAGCCATTACCGATCTCGATGCCGCCCGCGGGATGCTATCGAAAGCCGAAGCCGAGAAGGCGCATCCAGCTACAAGGCTTGCCTTACGGATTCTGGCGTTGACGGCGGTCCGGCCGGGCACGCTGATCACCACGCCGTGGTCAGAGTGGACCGATTTGAAGGATGGCGTCTGGCGCATTCCCGCAGCGCGGATGAAGCTCCGCTTGCATCACAAAGACGACGACTCTCGCGATCACTTGGTGCCGCTATCCCGGCAAGCTTTGGAGGCCATCGAGGCGCTGCGCTCATTGACTGGCGGCGGTCCCCTCGCCTTTCCCAACACTCGGCATGCGCACAAGCCAATGTCGGAAAACGCAATAGGGTATTTGCTCAACCGAGCGGGGTATCATCACCATCACGTGCCTCACGGCTGGCGGGCCACGTTCTCGTCAGTGATGAATGAGAGGTTCCCTGCCGATAAGCCGATCATCGACCTGATGCTCGCACACGTGCCAAAAGATAAAGTGGAGGGCGCCTATAACCGCGCGCTCCATATGGAGCGCCGTCGCGAGTTGGCCCAAGCATGGGCAGATTTGATTCTGGAGGGAGCGCGGCCCGCCGCTGCGTTGCTGGGCGGACCGCGGAGGTAGCCCGACCGCCCTGTAGGACGGCCGGGCTCGGCGCCGCGCCGGAACAATGGTTTTCGACCATCCACTGGCAGCGCCGTGTCTCGATTATAGCAGCGCGGGCGGTGCGCGGCGCTGGCTAGATGGGTTCCGACCGAGCTATGGCCGCGCCACCGTCTAAGCCGCTTTGGCTTCCCGCGCCTCGTGATGTAGCGCGTCGACCTTCTTGGAAACATCCGCAATGTCGTTTTGCAGCCGGAGCGCGAGCCAAATGACCGGCTGCATCTCTTCCATCAGCCTAGTGTCGTCCTCCGATTCACAGATCGATTTCGTCAAGGTCTGAAGGTGAGAGATCAATATCTCGACGCCAGTATCGAGGTCCATGACCGCTTCGCTGGCAGTGGTGTCACGCGTGTGGCTAGGGAAAATGTCGCTCATCGAGGCTACTCAGCCGCCTGCGCGAATTTTGCGTCCGCTTGGTCGGAGCGGGTCCCATCGAACTCGCGCCTCACCGTCCTGATGTCTTCTCTGAGCCGATCGGTAACCCATCTCGTCTCATTTATCGCATTCATCGCGTACCATCCGTCCTCGCCAGGAGCGTGACCAAGATTGGAAGTGATGTCGAGCGCGTAGCTGAGCCGTTCGATCAGTAAATCCATCCCTGTGGCTATTTCGCTCATCTTGTCGGAGATCGACGCGCGATCGGCGGTGGTGGTGGTGGTGTTATCGGCTTGTTGCAACATTTTATTACCCCTTGAGTTGCATTCTATGATCTAACGGATCAATAAAAGCCACACACGGGGCAGCTTTGCAACATAAAAATGATCGTCGAGATCATATTTGTTGACCTCGCGCCCTAACTCGTGCACCTTTAGGCTATGCTAATACCGGCTCAAATTCGCGCTGCGCGTGCCCTCCTCTCATGGTCGCAGGCCGAGTTGGCGGAGGCATCGGGTGTCGCACTTCAATCAATTAAAAACATCGAAACCGGAAAAACCGACCCGCGCCTTTCCACTGCCACCGCCCTGATGCGCGCCCTCGAAAAGGCGGGCGTCGTCTTTCTGACGGACGGTGAGTCGGTAAACGGCGGGCCTGGCGTGAGGCTGGCGAAGCGCTGACGTCGATCGCGCGATACGCGACCTAATCCGATAGGCCAAGTACGGATTCGCGTACTTGTTCGCCGCTTCTTCTTTGCCTTAACTCGGCTCTCCTTTGCCCTATTCGGCGGCGGCTCACTGAGCATGCCATGGAGGCTCGTTATGACCGAAGATCGGAAGGCTCCGAGAATAGCAGTCGATCACCCTGCGCAAATCGTTAGCAATGGAATGAACATCGGCTGTAGCGTAGTAAATATCTCCGCTAATGGGGCAGCTATCGATGTATTGGATGTCTCGAATGTGCGCGACCTCTCCGATCGGTTTCAGCTTATGACCGAGGGCCGCGTGATGCTCAACTGCCGAGTCGTCTGGATCAAGCAAAACCGAATTGGCGTTGCCTTTGAATAGGTCTGGGAGCGGTGTGTTCGCCAGTAATCGCGAACGGTTCGCTGCCAGCGGCGCACGGTGAGCCGGGCGCAAGACTGACAAGAAGCCCACCAACTCACCCACGCAACGATCAGGTATTTCCGTGTTAAACGAAGATCCCGAAATCGAAGAATCGCCGCTGAGTGGAATTGTAACTCGCGACGGCGTGAGCATTCACGTCGAGATTTATCGGCTGGTCGAAGGAGACGAAAGCTGGACGCTGGAAGTCGTCAACTACGAAGGCGGATCGACCGTGTGGGAAGATCGGTTTGCTACCGACAAAGAAGCATATGCGGAGTTTTATCGGGTGCTCGAAACCGATGGCATCGAGTCGTTCTTAGAAGATCAGCCGGGATCGAGAAACCATTAGGACGACTGGTGCCTCCGCCAGGACGACCTCCCCGGCCGGCCGGAGGCGATCAGGAGGCTGGTGGAGTTGGGATTGAAGGCCAAGACAACGGCTTTCGCGATGGAAGCATCCCTCCACCGGCACCGCCATCACCAGAATCCTGCCGCCGTGTGTCGCGATTCTCGAAGGGCAACGGCCACTCACCAAGAAGCAGGCCGTGCTCAATAAGCTGGCCGCCTTCTTTAAACAGTATTTCGGACTGACACGAGCGAACCAATGGAAACGCCTGATCCTACCGATCAGATTCCTGATTACCAGAGCCTGATGCTTCCGGTCCTGCGCGCCGCCAAACAGGCCGAGGTGCGGATCGGAGATGTCATCGTAAACCTCGCGAGTGACCTCGGTTTGAGCGAAGCGGCGCGCAACGCCCTGCTTGCTTCAGGCCGCCAGACCATTTTCGCCAACCGTGTGCACTGGGCAAAAACTTATCTCGCCAAGGCCGGATTGGTTGAAATCACCCGGCGCGGCTATTTCCGCACCACACCGCGCGGCGATGAGGTTCTGATCGCTGCGCCTGACCGGATCGATAATCGCTTCTTAGCTCGCTTCGAGGAATTCCGCGCTTTCACAGACCGCGCGCCGCCCGCCACGGAGGAAGCTGATCGGATCGACGTCGCTTCCGACACCGTTGAAGCAACACCAGACGAAATCATGCGCGCCGCGCATCGCCGGATCGAGACGGCGCTGGCAGAGGATTTGCTGGATCGTGTATGCGCAGCACCACCGGACTTCTTTGAACGACTGATCGTCAATCTTCTGCTCGCAATGGGCTATGGCGGATCGGTTGGAGAAGCTGGGCGTGCGCTCGGGCGCAGCGGAGACGACGGCGTTGATGGCGTGATCGATCAGGATGAGTTGGGACTTGACCGGGTTTACATCCAGGCCAAACGTTATGCAGCGGGCAACAGCGTAAGCTCCGGCGCGATCCGTGATTTCTTCGGCAGTCTTGACCGGCACAAGGCTACCAAGGGCCTGTTCGTCACCACATCGACCTTCACCGCCAGTGCTCGCGATACCGCCGAATATTTGAGCAAGCGCATCGTGCTGATCGATGGTGGGCAACTGACACGGCTTATGATCCGGCACAATGTTGGCTGCCGCATCGAGGAAAGCCTGCACGTCCGTAAAATCGATGAAGACTTCTTTGAGTGATATGATAGGGCCACAGTCTCGATTTCCTTTTCTGCCGACGTTCACGGTGTGGTGCCGGCGAGCGCTTGTCCTGCCGACGAAGGCGCTCGATTTTTCATCTTCCTCTCCGACTGAAAAGGAAGGAAATCCCTCAGAAAAAATCTTGCAGCGGCAGAGATTTAGGGCTGCGGCCTACCCGCGGGCCGCTCGTGGTAGGAAAAAGAACCTAATGGAGGGGGGGATCTACCCGGCCGCTCCGCGGCGCATCACGGGGCAACGTCATGGCCACCAGCGCACACTTAGGAGGCCAACCTCGCAGCCAGCGCCTGCCTTAGCACCACCCGGCGGGCCACCACGCTACGCGCTACAGATCCACCACGTACCTGGGCGCCGGCATCTGCAGGTATAGTCACGATGCTGATCTCGTGCGGCTGCCAGCGCGTCACTATTCGAACTGCTACGTCTTCCGCGCCAGTAGCCGGCTCGTCCGTGTACTCATCATGCCTGTAACCGACGCTGATATTCCGAATAATACCCTGCTCAATGAGCGCGAAAACCTCGTCTGCGCGAGCACTAGTCCCAGCATCCGGAAAGCGTAGCAACGCAACGCCCTTGCCGCTTGCGATCCATGCGCGCTCGACGACAGCCAGCTGATCAGCGACGCCGCCTGCACGATGGCCGTCAAGTACCGGGGCGCCAGCGTTCAGCCTCGATAGATCGACAGCTTTATCCGAGACGACGAGCCGCTCTTCATATGGCACCACGTCATATCCATCGATGTGATGCCGCCGAACAGGAGCGCCAGTGGTCCACACTACCTCAACGGTTCGTTGAGACGAGTCCGCGGTGTTCCTGCGAAGCGATTCAGTTCTGGTTTGCATAATTATCCTCGCGGCGAACGGGCGGACCGAAGCCCGCCCTCTCAGCGTCAAACACCGGGATTTTTAACGATGCCGCGGTGGTCCAAAAAGCCCGCGCCGAAGTCCAAGCGAACTCGGGTTTCAAGACCATCAATATCGAAGCCATGCCGTGAATCTAGCTGTGGCCCGGACGCGCCTTCCAAATAGCTATATTCGATCGACGGCACGGCGGACGGATCTGCCGCGACGTACCATGCCTTGGCGTCGGTCAGCCTGGGCTCGACAATTAAGGAGAGACGCTGCGCGAAGGGATTCACCTCATCGGTTGTCGCTGCCGCGAGGGAGGCCAAAAGCTGCTCAGCCTTCGTTTCCAAAGCAGCCGGAACCACCAAAAATTTGGGCGCAACAGCAATCGGTTCGCCTGCCAGCCCCTTTTGCATACGCAGCGCGAGGCGCGCGGCCGAAAGCGAGTCGACGGAAAGCGCGGCGGCGGTCAGCAAGTTGCCGTGAGTGGCGTGAAAAACCGCATTGTTGTCCGACATCACGGGGTTTGCTTCGAGAAGCTTCACAAGGAAGTTCGCTTCAAATTCCGCCGACGCTGCTCCCAGAATTCTACCAATGGAATCAAAGGCGCCCAAATCGTCATTGACAATCGCTTGACGGGTAATGGCGAAGACTTTGCCGAAGGTAGCTACGCGGTAGCTTTCGCTTCCCTCAGTCAACGAACCCCGTTTGAATTCGCCATGCTCATTCACGAGCTCCAGCTTCGGACCTGCAGAAAGCTGAATAGACGACTTAGCTTTAAAGTTTCGGGCAGTTGATTGACGAGCAATCGCCTTGATAGCGGCCGGCGCGGCTTCGTAACCAGCGCGCATTACGGCGTGCGCCACATTTCCGAGTATAGCTGGAAAATCCGAGGTGGTGTGAAACGCGCGAGTCAGGGCTTCGCTCGGCGAAAGTCCGTCGGTTCGCTGGTGATCCGAAAGCAGCGTCCGTGCGATTTCGGGCAATGCCAGGCCGACGTATCGCTCTGCTCCGGCGACAAGTTGATGGCCAGGCACTGCGCGCGCGACCAATGCTGACGTGATAGCAGAGCGGCGATCGTGGTGTGTCGCATAGGCTGACACACGCGTGTCGATTGGGGGCGCCTCGGCGTCCACGAGCGCCTGCAGAAGCGCGGTGCGGCGCTTCTCGTTTCCACCCCTGGAGGGCAACCCCAGCTCTTTTTCCTTCGGCTGAAAATTGCGTTCAAACTCGATCTGTTCGAGTAGTTCAGCGTGGCGAGCCTCGATTTCGGCAACGTCCGATTCCGCCATGTCGCTCGTGATTGAATCCGCGAGCTTTTGCGCGCGGCGGACGAGGGTATTTATGTTCATTAGTGACTCCTAAAGTGGGATAGTTTTGGCTCCAGCTTGAGCCAGATTTGAGAAAGCTCGACCTCGACCACGACCGGGCCGTCGACGAGTTGAAGTTGATCGAAAACATTCGGTAGAACCGGCTGGCCGTGGCTAAAGGCGATCGCCAGAACAGATTTGACGGCCGAGGCGGTCAGCGTAACGTGGGCGGCGGACAGGTGTCGCAACACCGAGACTACATAGGCGCCGTGGGCCGAGAGCAATCGGCGCGGGCCGGGTTTAACCGAGAGTTCATAGCCGGCCGCGGCGGCGAGCGTGCACCAATAGCTTACGGTGTTAGGCGGTGCGCCGGTTAGGGCCTGGATCTCTTTTAGGGTGAAGGCCGGTTCGTTGAGCCATGCGGGCGCATCGATCCCGACCGTCACCGCGGGTTCGGTCATGTTGATTGGCTCCTTAGAGGTTGGGAGTTGAGGGCTTTAAAAAACGCGCTTAATGCGCGAGCGTCGGCTTGAGCCGGAAGGAAGCGCGGGCCGGTGCGTCCGCGGCGCCGCGAGTTTTGACGAGGAGCGACAACCCCCCTATGCTATATAGCAATTCGGCCGGTGTTTTTTGCGTAAGCTATTGATTTTGCTTACTTTTTTGATACGGCATTTTAGCTAAGATATTGAAATCATTAAGCTAATTTAATTGTGTCATTCTTACGATTTGACACAATCACGCCATAAACCGGCCCTTCCGCGACAATGTGTCGCATTGACAAACGATTATTTTTAGGAGCCGCGAGGCGGCTGGGCTGTTTCGCTATCTGTCTCTAGATAAGACATGACCCGAAGAAAGTTGCGCGGATTTTATGTGGGCCGGGAAGACGCACTCCCCCGTAGTGACTCGCCGGCGGGGCGAGCGAAGGACAGGTGACGCGGTCGTGCCGTGCTTTGTTGTAGCGGTTAAAGAAATCAGACGGTCAACGCGGCCAACCAACATTCGCAGACAGGACAAAATGTCCTGTCTGCTTCAACGGCCGAATCCATCGCCTCTGAGCACGGTGTAACCGACAGAACGGTGACGCGTGAGCCGTTTGCGGTTACGGTTTTGGCCTGGCGCGCGGTCTCGTAATTACCGAATCCAGCCTTCTTGGCTGCGTCATGCCGATCAGAAACAAAATTTTGTTTCTGATCTGATTTGCGGTCACCACCGTTTGGCGGCAGCATTGCCTCAAGGATCGCCACCCCCTCCGAAGGCCGGTCTACGAAGCAGCCACGGGATCACCCTTCGCGGCAAATTGTCGATGATCGCAACCATTGCTAATCTGGGTTGTTGGTGTGCCAACTATGCGGAGGTTATCATGAGTAAGATTGCTGCACTTGCGTTCGCTGCGATGTTTTCGGTTGTTGCGCTCGATTTTGCTAACGCCGACCAGCCCGGCCCGGATTGGATGGCCGCCGAACAGGTGAAAGCCAAAGCTCTCCAGTCCGGCTACACGGAGGTTACGAAGCTTGAGGCCGACGATGGCTATTGGGAGGGCGAAGGCATCAAGAACGGCCAAAAGATGGAATTTAAGGCGGATCCAAAGACAGGGACGATTGTAGAGGAAGAGGTCGATAAGGATTAGAGTTTGATTCTGCCGCGCCAGGCCACGAGCCACCTTGGTGTGCGCGTTCGCCTTGGGTGGCTTGGGCGGCAACGATGCGCCGGTGTTCTTCGGGGGTTCTGGGTCGATTATCGTTGGCGTGATTCATGGCGTTTCCTCGAAGCAATAATCTAGGCCCAACGGGACACAGGGACATGGGACATCCCCTAAAGGGGGGATGTCCTGTCCCTTTTCTGATGTCGGGGACATCAATGAATTGTCCCTGTCCCGGGACATGTCCCTTTTTCATCGTTTGGCCACGCCCAGTCTCCAACCAGACCAACGGAACCGTTTTCAACTAGAAATTTCCGCGCCCGGTCAAACCGCTTCTTCAGCGTTTCCTGTGCGACGGATGGCTGAGTCTCGTAATATGCCTGCCGCCATTGCTTCACCTTCACGACAAGAACGTTATCGGGGAAGCTGGCACCTTCAGGCTCAACACCGTCTTCCGCCACCGAGTGCTTCAGAGCAGCCAGAACATTCTGGGCCTCGTGTCCTTTCGCCAGCTTGGTTGCCACGCTTTCACCCGGCACCACGACAGGCGCCGTAGTAGGCCCCCCGTCCTCATCTTTCGCCAGCTCGACGGACTGCATTGTGAACGTTGCAATAGTGCCTTCATCACCGTCATTCGCGCCGTCGCACTTCAAGGTGTACGTTCCGGAGTTTTTGACGACCAAAAAGCTCGCATCGACCGCGCCATCCAGATCAATCGCACCCTTCCCGCGTTCGCCAGACCATGCGGTGTGGTGAAGAACAGTGACGTGCGCACCGGTCAGCCGGATCAGCTCATCGCACGCCTGAATAAATCGTCCCATATCTTTGCTGGCATTCTGGTCGCCAGCGCCGAACACCCGGGTCAGTGTGTCGATAATGATCAAGACGCACCTGTGACCGCAATCTCTCTCCGCCTGCTTGACGACAGCATCAACGGCCTTAGCATCGGCCAGTGATGACGTCAGATCGAGCCGACCGCCGAGCACAAGGAGCGGAACGTCCTTCACACCATGGTGCTTGCGGAACGCCATCATGCGCCGCTCGGTCAGCGCTTTCCGCTCCGCAGCGATATAAAGCACCAGTCCTTGCGTCACCTTCCGCCCGAACCAATCAATACCCGATGCGACATGACATCCGATATCGGTCGCGGCGACCGACTTGCCTGTGCCCGGCAGTCCGGAAATCGTCGTGTGCTCGCCCTCGCCCAGGACATTCTTAATAACCCATGCCTTTGGTTTGTCGGCTTCGATGTCATCGAACCAAGTGAGACTGAATCGCGGTTTGGGAGCGGAGTCCTTTGCATTGTCATTAGCGGGTTCCGGTATGTCGCCCGAGTTTCGCAGCAAGCCGGCCGTGAAGTCGCTATAGTCTAGTTTCCGGAATTTTCCCCACATGCGTTCAAAGTCTTTGCGGGCGCTTTCCTCAGTTTGATACCTGGCGATCCAGTTACCCGTCGCAATAAGAAACAGGGCCGCCGCCTCCTCGGCACTGTGCCCGTCAAATGCCAACTGCCCCACAATAGAGGCAGCATGAGCGGAGCGGTCACTAACGTCGTTGGCAGCCAGCAAGGCAGTAGCGCGCGGCGATACCTTGATACCATCGATGTCAGGGAGTTCGCCAAGCGCGATGGGCTGCACCGCCGACGCGACATTATTATTATTGCCGACTGCACTGAGCAGCGCGAACGGGTCCGTGAGGCTGCCGTCCCATGGCGCGGACACGCTCACTGAGGCGGGGACCGGGGAACGCCCGCGATCGAGCTTGGCTTTGCTCGGCCAATTCTTTGTACCCGGTATCCGCCAGACGTGCGCAATGTCCGCGGTACCATTGTCAGAACCTGTGGCAACCTTCAAGCCGCGCGCTATCGCTTTTGCTTCGGCTGGCTTCACAGGCCGTTCGAAGAGCCAAAACGGCTGCAGATTACCAGGTGAAGTTTCGAGCACATAGTTCGGCGGTATTGGATATGCGCCGGCATTCTTTCCTGTATCGCTGTCCAAGTCCGCCACAAGGCCGAGCACAGCAACGATGTCGGATTCGGTGCCACGCTTGCCGCGCTGGAGTCCGCGGCGCATAACTTGTAAGCCGACGTAGGCGTTAGCGCCTACAGTTCCGTTATGCGCTTCGATCGCATCCACCATGGAATCGACTTCACCAGGTCGATGATGAGTGATGGTGCTGCCGCCGCAGTCAGCGTAATAAACCGACACCACGAGCACACCGTCGATACCTGCGGCGAGTTCGTGAAGCATCTCGACGTGAGTGCGGATCGGATCTGCGGGGCAGAGTTTAGCGATTTGTGTGTTCATGCTGCGACAGTCCTGCGACAGTAAGTTCTGCAATCTTGTTTGCTGCGCCGTGGTCGAACGCGCACGTCCGGCCACGTTCATTGTCCGGGCCAAATGCGCGGAAAGAGCCGTCCGCGGATCGTGAAACCCGCACGCCATAGATCCTTATGCCTTCGGATGTCTCTAAATCGACATGTCCGATCACCGCGCCCGGCGAACGCGCGGGGCGAAGTCCGATTAGTTTCATTGTCTGCTCTCTAGGTTTGTTGAAGGTTGCACCCGCCAAAGGCTGGGTGCGTTGCTTGCCGCGGCAGACGCCGGGGCGTTAGGCGGCGTTGGCCTGCCTAGAGTTGTCGTTGGCCGGCACCACGACATGGCCTACTTCGGAAAAGACCGCCGCAAATGCGCCGGGCCGATTGCCGAAATAAGAGAAGAGTTGCCCCTGAGGCAGGGTCGACGGGCATCCCTTAGTGGGTGACAGGAATTTCACCCGACCTCGCGTAAAGCAAAGCGACGTGGCATTTTCGAATAGCGCCGTCGCCCACTTCGTGTCGGTGTTGTTATTGGTAAGTACAATAGCCTCAGTGCAGCGGCCGGATTGATATTCATCAACCAGTTTATCGATGAAACGACCAATCAGTTTTCTGCTGTACGGTGGATTGCACCACACGCGGCCGCGCCACTCCTTGTCCAGACCGTTGGTTTCGGCGGTATAGAATGTGCCGGCCTGAACGGTTTTCTGCGCTATTGGATTGCTGGCTGGATCAACGTCTATAGAACCGAGAACAGCGCGAGCCATCTCAATATAACGCGATGGTGTGTACCATTCCACGTCGCCGGAGTACGTGGTGCGGTAGGTGGCTGGGCGGTTGTCGTTCGCTGGAGTCGGAAGCTGCATCACGCCGCCTCCCCGCCCGCAGGCTTGTTGTCGTTCGCCGCCCTCAGCTTCGCTTTCCAATTAGCCAGATCGTCGCTATCCCAACGCACGCAGCCCGGAGAAAGCCGAAGTGGCGCCGGGAACGTGCCATCCCCAATCTTTCTGTAAATCGAGCTTCGCCCGAGGCTGGTTGCCCGGGTGACGTCTCTCAATCGAAGCAGTTGCATCAATTCCTCCCCTTTTGTTGGACGCCTCACCATTTGAGCCAGCGCATCAAAGTTTTTGGGACGGATTGAAATTATTTTAGCGTGGCTGGGCTGCGGCCGGACGCGGAGCGGAACTGGGTATTTACTGGGGTGTTTTTTCTAACGTAATCGCAATTACATGTTTTACATCAATAATATAAACCATGGGTTTGATAGACACTCTCTCCGCCATTTTGCTTTCACCAACGCAAAAACCATTTAAGACCTTGAATGGTAAGGTGGTTTTTGGGGTTCGAAATCCCGAATTCCGGCTATATTCCAGACGCTCTGCAAAGGCCAGTTTCAGTACCATTTTCTTGGCTGTTTCGTTATGGTTCTTCCATATATTCCAAGGACTTGACAGAAACTCGCAAGCGAGTTCGAGCATTTCATCGAAGGTGCGTTTCGGGCCGGGCTTCTGGTTCAGCTTCTCTGAGGCCACCAACTTTTCCTCTTCCAGCTTGGCGATCCTGCGCTCATAGGCGCTGATCGTGGATGCGCTCTGCGTGTTCACCACGAGATCGAGAATCTGTTCTATCTGGCGGTCGAGGCGGGTGACCTCGGACTTCAGCGCAGCCGCGGTTTCCTTGGCTTGCGACAAGCGCGTATCCCAAGCGTGCTTGAACATGGCGCGGACGAGTTGAAACGTCTCGGTGCTCGGCGTCATTCGCGTCAGCAATGCCTCGAACTCTGTTTCGATCTTGCCGCGCGGAATCGACTTGCGGTAGCTCCCGCAGCCCTTGGTGAAGCAGAAATAGTACGGATGCTTCTTGCCGGTTTTGCTCGTGGACCAGCAAGAGGTCATCGACTTTCCGCAATCAGCGCAGGCAAGCGCGCCGCGCAGGATGAAGTCGGTGCCGCTGTTCGTGCGCACCATCACCCTTGCATTGCCCTGGATACGCTCCTGAATCCGCTCATACTGCTCAAGGCTTATAAGGCCTTCGTGGTGGCCCTTGCGCAAGGTCACACCCCACCATGCGGGGATTTCAATATATCCGGCGTAGTGAGGACGGGTCAGGAAACGATAAACATCTTCGTAGCGCAGTTCGCGGCGTTTCCGTCCCGCCATGAATTCTGGCCGCGATTCCAGAAAGCGCTTCACTTCGGCCTGCGAGGCAAGGTAACCGCTTGCAAAGCCTTCGAGGGCTTCCTGCATGACCGAGGCCATCGGTTCATCGCGCACCAGCAGATTGCCGTGTCCGACAATCTTGTCGAACTTGTAGCCCGGCACCGCATGGAACGGCCAATAGCCACCCATGGCGCGGGCGCGCATCCGTGCCTTGGTCTGCTCGGCATTCTTCAGCCGGTAGTGCTGCGCGTTGAGCGCCTGCATCCCCTCGAAATAAAGCCCATCGGAATCCTGCCGGAATTCCAGTGTGGGGCAATCCATCTGAGCGCCCGTTGCATAGATCGCATCGCGCAAATCCATGTGCGTGCGGATATCGCGTGCAAGACGGCTGATATCGTCGAACACAACGACATATTGATCCGCGCGCTTCTTGCGCTTGAGGAATTGCAGCACTTCCTTGATGCCAGGACGGTTGAGTAATTTTCCCGAGACGGCGCGGTCGTAGACAACCTTGACCACTTGATAGTTCTTAAATCCCGCATATTCCCGGCAGCGCGTCTCCTGACTTTGCAGACCGTCGCCTTTCTTGGTCTGCGCCACGCTGGACACGCGGCAATAGATGATGGCCTTCAGTGGGGGCTCATTGTCACCATTGCGGTTGCGCTTATAAAATTCATTCATCGCTGCGGCCCGTTCCTCATAATCGGCGGGCTTGCATCAGAAAACGAATAGCCCGAATCCGGGCCATTTCTAGTATCGCGGCAGTCCAGTCTTGCGCCCGCCGCCGCAATTGCATTCTTGAAATCGAAATACAGGTTTGGGCTACGCGCGCCAGCCGACCAATATCGTCAATAACAACGACATACTTGCCGGGGTCCGTTTCATTGGCGAGAAATTGAAGAATCTCGTTCGTTCCTGCGCGATTCTGCGACAGGCCCGAGACGGCTACGTCATGAACGACCTTCTCGATTGAATAGCCTCTACTGGCGGCGTAAGCGCGGCATCGCTCCTCCCGGCTTTCGATCGCCAACCCTTTTTCTGGAAATACCAAGCTTGCAACACGGCAATAGATGATGGCTTTCAATGGTCCGCTATCGCTTGCATCTCCGTTTTTGTAAGATTCACTCATTGTTGTTCCTCCTTTACCGCAAGGCCGCGCACGATTTCCTGCCGCAGATTTTGCTTGTCGTTGTCCTTTTGCTCTTCTTGCCGGAACGGGATCAGGCTGACATCATCCACTGCGCTCTTTTCGCTAGCCGCCTCAGAAGACGCGGACGCGAGAGCCTGTTGAACGGGGTGGATGCCGAAGCCGAGATCGACAAAGCCGACAATGATTGACCAGAGCACCGTCAGAAACTCGTGCTTCTGGTCGTCGGTCAGATCGCTATCGGCCAGATATTCCTCGAAAAGAGAAACATCGAGGGTGATGACTGGCCGCTTTGCCGTGGCTTGGAGCGAACTCACCACATCATGAGCGGGTTCGACGCTACATTCAAAGTCCTTTCTCATGATATGGTGATCTCCCCCTTCGCTACTGCGGACCTGAGCGGCTACGAAATGAAGAGCGGGCGCTCTGGCGCACGCCACGGTCCGGATGCGCACGAGATTGTTCACGCTCGTTCTTTTCCGCGTCGATCTGTGGGCGGTAGAACTGATCGTCCAGTTCCTTACCCCATGTCTGAAGCTCAACGCCCTCGACGCTGGCGAACTCCTCGCGCATCAGGCGTTTGGCGCAGGCATCGGTAACGCCGATCTGTTCGGCATACTGCTGTGCCTGATGTGCGTAGGCCCGGTGGAAGGAAAGCTTCTCGCCGTTCTCCATCAAATCAGAGATTGCGCATGCCCAATTGTATGTCTGCTGGCGGCTATCCTCGCTGATTGTCTCTTCCCGCTTGGCCAGGTCCTCGCGCATCTGATTCATGGTCTGGCCCGTACGCTCTTTAAATAGATCGCGCAGGATGCTTTCGGCTTTCACTGCATCGAATTTCTCCGAACGGGCGAAGGCGTAGGCATAGTCGCCGAGCTTGTCTTTGAACGTGCCGGAAGTCTTGATTTCCCGTTCGATGATGCCAGTAACGGTCATGGCGTCGGCAAACTGGCGGTCGGTCAGCAGCCTGCCGGAAAAACTTTCACGGGCGGTTGTCAGGCGTTCGTTTTTGTTTGGTGTATTTGGCGTGTTCATTGCTTTGGTTTCCTTTCTTGTATTGAACAAAACAAGAACGTAGTATGTAGGAATATTATCCCACGGAGCAAGAAAAACCGTGGTAATAATCTTTCCTTCTATTTGTCATATGGTCGGATCATCTCGACCGCCCTCGGCGACGATCCGGCCCGGACCGGCGGTCAGCAGCTTTTTCAAAGTCTTGCTTGAGCTTGTCGCCCATGTCTTGGCGGCGCTCATTCGCGGCAAACAGTTTGGCGAGCGCCGCCTCCTTTTGGTCATCGAGTTTCAGAAGCAAGCGTTCATGCTCTTGCCGGACAACACAGTCTGCCTCCCTGTCCACGGCACCGGCATTGAAACTGTCCTTTCCAAACCATCGATGCACAAGATTCAGGTCTTTTCTCCCTCCCTGGTCGATGATCCTTTTTCGTTCGACCTCGAATCGGGTCTGGTACTGATCTTCAAAACGGCGCGTTGCGAGACGCACACGCGCGACATGATGGCCCTGAATTTTTTGGTAGATCGCCCAGTCATCGCCGCTCAGATTCTTGGCGGCTTCATGCTGCAGAACAGCTTTCCCAAAGACCTTGCGAAGTTCATTTCTCATTTCCGTCCCCCGTCAACAGATGAAATTTGCAATTCCGTCCCGGCTTTTGAGACAATTTCGGATGGAAAAATTTGAGAACAGCGAAGACGTTGAAGAGTGGCTTGCGCCGATGAACTATGAAGAGTTCTGGATTGCGATCAAACCGCACTGCCTGCCGATCCCAACGCGCGCCTCGTGCGATGAGCAAATTGCAACCGGCGCGGCAGCCTTTGAGGACGTGAGAGAGGGGTTGAAGATACTGGCCGCTCACTTGCTGAGAAAACGCCACAGACTTCAACGAAGGCCAATCGGGCCCATGCTGCGTGTGGTGTCGTCTCGGGATTGAAAAGAGCCTCATGGTCGCCCCCTGTTGTTTGCAGGGAATCGCAAAAGGCTACATTCTCCGTTCGTCGGGAATTCCGTGACGGCCCCGTTGGGGCCAACATAGGTGCAACGTGTGTAATACCGCTGCGAAGAATCCGAATAGCTGTTCGGGCCCCGCGCGTTCCAGCTATACGACCAAAGGAAGGACGGAATCCCCACGACCTGAACGACGGCAAAGATCGCCAGCGGAAGCGCTGTCCAGATGAAATAGGACCAGTGCAGGAAGCGGACCTTTCTCATCGCGCGTTCCTTTCGTGCGTTTCCAGTTTAATTTTGGGATCAGGCCGAAGAATTCCGCCCTCAAGCGGATTGGGTGCGAGGTCGTAGCAATAGGGTGCGATTTCGTTTAGCCGTATCTTTTTGCAATGGATGAATCCCACATTTTTCACGTGGATGATTTGTTCGTCTTCCGGTAGGCGCATCAACTCGTCCGGGCTGAACATACGATCCTTGCCTCCCGAAAAGTTCCGGGAAATTCCAAGTTCGTTCGGCTGCAATCCGAGGGACTACGATACGTTGCGAACTTCTCCCATGGCGCGAGAAACCCGCTCTGCTTCTTCGAAAGACGAGAAGCCGCCGAACCACTGTTTAATGACAGCGTTCTCTTCGATGGTGGCGGTTTCCTTGTCGCCGTATTTGCGCTGAATTTCTGAACGCGATTGCGCGATCATGTGGCACGTTCCGCCATATCCACGCATGGTGGTTAGCTGCGACACCAGCGCGCGCAGCGGCGCATTGGTAAACTCATCAAGAATGAAGCTGACAGGCCCGGCGTTGCCGCCGAGAACCATGTCCATGAAAGACTGCAACTGCAACGCATAGTCCGCGCCGAGCCGTTCCATGTGTCGAACGGGACCGACGAGGAAGACCACGTATTTGTCGCGGATCAGCCGTTCATGGCTGTGGGTGGAATTCAGACCTGCACGGTGAAGTGCGGATTTTGCGCCGTAGATCCGAAGGGCTTTAAGCGCCGCCGCCCGGTGCTGCGGGAAATGCTCCTCGTTCTTCTGCATGCCGAGAGCATGGAGCGCCAGCGCTCGCAAATACCCGTCGCCCTCTTCGGCTTCGACTTCTGCGATCTGTCGCAAGAGATCCGGATCGGACAGCATCGACCACACGCTGCCCGGCGTAACGAGCTTCGGGTTACGGACGAGCAGCGTGCAGGTCGCGAATTCTACCAGCGTGCGCGGCTCGTCGCGCCAGTAGGCATTTCTCTGGTCGCGCGGCGGCTCTTCAATAAGGGCGTGGCAGGCATTCTCGGTGGAGAAGACCAGTTCCCCGTTGTCTTTCACATGGGACGCCATCACCGCGCCAAAGGGATTGACGGAAACCTTGTACGGGTTTTCCGGCCCGAAGGTCTGATCAAGGATGCCGAACGGGTCGATGATAGCAACCTTGCGACGGTACTTCGCGCACATGGCAGCGCATTGCGCGGCAATCTCGCCCTCCTTGCTATCGGCAATCACAATCGCCCGCGCATGATCCGCAAGGAGTGATTGCAGCCACGGAATGGCCCCGCAAGTTGTCTTGCCGCCGCCAGCAGCGGCAAGCAGAAGCGAATGAGCGTGCTTCGGCGCATAGATGAGCTTTCCATCGATGTGGCCTAGAACGCGACGGACGATCTGTGCCCTCAGCGCATCCCCGCTCGTTCAAGTTGATCGACAGACACCATTTCCGAGGATTTCGGAGCGCGGCCTTGCGCCATATAAAGCTGGATCGTCTTGTCGCGCCGATAGAGGCGCGCCATGACCTTCACGGCGGTTCCCGCCAGCGATACCGCCACGATGCCGTTGATGATGCAAAGCAACCCAAGCCCCCACCATTCCGGCCTATCCGGCCACATGAACCAACTCGACCAACCGAACGCGAAGGCGAGCAGGCTATTTATGTTGATGGCGACCACCGCGCCGAACCGGGAGGGATACGGATTCATGGCTTGCCCCCGCTCCGGCGCGCGGACATGGCGCGGGCAACGCCCAGCCGTACCGTGTTCAACGTGGCGTAGCGGCCCCAGATAACGTCGGAGAGTTCCGAGCCGCGCAGGTCGCGCGAGAGCAGCTTGAGTTGCCCAACATGAATTCCGGTAAGACCGGAAACAATCGCGCCGGTGAGCGCGACCGCGATTTCTTGCGGATAGAGAAGGTCCCCGAAGGAAACGGCAAAAGCAGCCAATCCCGCTCCACACCAAATCCCGCCGATCAGGAACGGGCGGCGCACGGAAACCACGGTAACGCTGTCGAGGAGGTAGGAATCCCGGTGCGTGTTCACCGCGCCGCCCGCCTCGTCGATATGGATATGGCCGATCATCATGACGATCACCCTTTCGCGGCGCAGGAAGAAGCGTTCAGTGAGGAAACGAGGTCGCTTTGCAGCAGCTTCACGGATGGCGGCGTAACCAGCCGCGCTGTTTCGGCATAAATGGCGAGCGGTACGCGGCGGTTTTCGAGCGTCGTTGTAATCGCACATTCACAGCGCGACCCGGCGCGCGCCGCCGCGTACTCAAAGTGCCGTTGCTGCATTTCGCGCTTGGCGTCTTCGGCAGACCGCAACGTCTGTCCAATCGGGCTCTCATCGAGTATCTGGCAAAGCCGCGCACCTTCCCGCCCGAGCCACTTGCCAAACAGCTCGTTGCAGCCGATCTTTGGCATCGACGGGTTCGCGGACGATTCCGCTTCGGCCCGGATATAGCGGGCGCACTGGAGGGCCCAATCCATTTTTGCGATCATCCGCTCGCCGACCAGAGGCCCGGTGAGGAATAGGCTTGCGCCCACATATAATAGGCCTGCCGCCAGCGCGCCGCCCGCAACAGGTATGTTGCTCGAATCGAACATGGCGTTTTCTCCCTGATGCGTTCCTGAGCCTGCTTGTCAGTGCGTACTGTCAGGTCGTTTGCCATTGAGGGAAGACGGGCGGCCTGGCGCGCGGCGCGGGCGCGGCGCTTCACCCGCTGTCTGGACTGTTGCGGGTGAAATCTCATCCTTACGCCGTTTTGACTCGAGGCCGGGCAGCAGGACTTGAAAAAATTCGTCTTCTGGATGCAGGGCACGCGGGCGCGGCGGAGCGATCCGGTATGCCTCCCAGCTTAGGCCGAACAGAATATAGAGCCAAATGCAAATCGGCAGCACAAGCTCGACCACCGCAGTGATCAAAGCGATCGGAGCAAAATGGCCAATATATGAGAATGTGTCGGTTACGCCCGTTTGTTGGGGAAACGGCGGAGCCGAATTCTCCCGAGCAGAAAGCCCGCGCCTGACCTCGCCAATTGCTTCTCCGTGCGCGCGTAAAATGGCCGTGATCCGGCGGGACACGTCAGGACGTCTCTCGATCTCCACACTACCGTTTAGCTCCTGCCCGTAGGCGGCGAGAAGAGAAACTGGAATCGCCCTGTCCAAATCGGCAACGGCCTGGCGGATATTCAGATCGAGTCTTTGCAGGGTTTGCCGTATTTCGTTGGCAGACCGGTCGCCAGAGGCGACAGTCTGATATTCGCCAAACAGGCTATTTATCTTTTCTAACGACCGTTCACGGGCAGCCACGCCTTGCTCGGCTTGCTTCGCGAGCGCCGTTGCCTTGCCCAATTTTTCAGTAAAAATACGCGCGACCGAACCGTTGCCGCCGCCGCTATACCCAGAAACACAGGATTCTGCGATTTCGCAGGCTCGGTTTCGTGCCAAGTCTGCCACTACTGCGTTGATCGCAGGGACGATGCCAGCATCTTGCGCGGCAAATGTCGATCTTTCCGATACGAAGTCGCGCAATGCCTCGCCGTGTGCGTCTATGCGTAAACGCTCAACATCATGAAATGTCAGACCGGCATATGTCGCGGAAAACATCCCGCTACCGACAATAAGAATGGAAGCTGCGGAAACCACTCCCGCCCATCCATATCCGGCAACACTCAACGGTGCGCCCCGCTCGATAGCCGAACGGCTAGCAGCATATGTGACCGTCATACCCCCCCGCCGCCAATAGTGCAGACTTGATTCCAACCACTATGCCGCTGCCACTAAGAAGATTTGGCATCGCAAACCCCAACATCGCTCCTGAAAGGCCGCTCGTGATCAAAAGCGTCATCTTGACGAAAGACAGTTTATTTCTAGGTTCTCGCCTTACCGGAGCTACGTCATTGGGTTTGAGGTGGACCCGCTTGGTGAGACAGTTTGGCGGCCTGGCTAAGGTGGA
>ENA-UOUJ01000730-UOUJ01000730.1-activated-sludge-metagenome-genome-assembly--contig:-NODE-730-length-20124-cov-3.571030_pt1 | contig 20124 bp, 19 predicted proteins | sample MGYA00249839_ERZ747224 | MGnify/ENA primary metagenome ERZ747224 (study PRJEB28782, sample SAMN03220277) | activated sludge metagenome | biome: wastewater; feature: sewage sludge; material...
CGGGGCGTGAACGCCATCGCGATGGACATGGTCCCGTGCATCAGCCGCGCGCAGAAGATGGACGCGCTGTCGTCCATGGCCAATATCGCGGGCTATCGGGCCGTGATCGAGGCCGCGGGCAACTTCGGCCGCTTCTTCACGGGCCAGGTGACGGCGGCGGGCAAGGTGCCGCCGGCCAAGGTGCTGGTCGTGGGCGCGGGCGTCGCGGGCCTTGCCGCCATCGGCGCCGCGACCAGCCTGGGCGCGCAGGTCTATGCCTTCGACGTGCGCCCCGAAGTGGCCGAGCAGATCGAATCGATGGGGGCCGAGTTCGTCTATCTGGACTTTGCCGACACCCAGGACGGGGCTGAAACCGGCGGCTATGCCAAGCCCTCGTCGCCGGAGTTCCTGGCCAAGCAGCTGGATAAATTCCGCGAACTTGCGCCCGACATGGACATCGTCATCACCACCGCGCTGATCCCCGGCCGTCCCGCGCCCAAGCTGTGGACCGAGGACATGGTGGCCGCGATGAAATCGGGCAGCGTCATCGTGGACCTGGCCGCCGAACGCGGCGGCAACTGCGACCTGACCGTGCCGGATGAAAAGATCGTCACCGAAAACGGCGTCACCATCATCGGCTATACCGATTTCCCGTCCCGCATGGGCGCGCAGGCCTCCGAGCTTTACGGCAACAACGTCCGCCACATGATGGCGGACCTGACGCCGGGCAAGGACGGGCAGGTCGTCCACAACATGGAGGACGATGTCATCCGCGGCGCCACCGTGGCGTATCAGGGCGACATCACCTTCCCCCCGCCGCCGCCCAAGGTGCAGGCCATCGCCGCGGCCCGGCCCAAGGAAAAGCCGAAGGAACTGACCCCCGAGGAGCGCCGCGCCCATGAGGTGGCCGAGTTCCGCGGCCAGACCCGCCGCCAAATCTCCCTGCTGGGCACGGGCGCGGTTGTCATGCTGCTGATCGGGCTGTTTGCGCCCGCATCCTTCCTGTCGCATTTCATCGTCTTCGTGCTGGCCTGCTTCATCGGCTTCAGCGTGATCTGGAACGTCAGCCATTCGCTGCACACGCCGCTGATGGCGGTGACGAACGCGATCTCGTCGATCATCATCCTGGGGGCGCTGATGCAGATCGGGTCGGGCTCGGCGTGGATCGTGATCCTTGCAGCGCTGTCCGTCCTGATGGCCTCCGTCAACATTGTCGGCGGTTTCCTCGTCACCCGGCGGATGCTCGCCATGTTCCAGAAGTCGTGAGGAGGCGCTGATGGCCACCACCGTGATCACCACCGCCGAACCCGTTCTGGTCTCCGACGCGGCCCCCCGCGTGCTGGATGCCCTGCCGGCCTACGGCTTCACCACCGCCGCCTATGTCGTCGCGGCGGTCCTGTTCATCCTGTCGCTGGGCGGCCTGTCCGGGCAGGAAAGCGCGAAACGCGCGGTCTGGTACGGCATCGTCGGCATGGCGCTGGCGGTGCTGGCGACCATCTTCGGCCCCGGCGCCGGCAACTGGTTGGTGACGCTCATCATGATCGTGATCGGCGGTGCGGGCGGCTGGGTGCTGGCCACGCGCGTCCAGATGACGGAAATGCCGCAACTGATCGCCGCGATGCACAGCCTCGTGGGCCTTGCCGCCGTGTTCATCGGGCTGAACGCCCAGATCGAACTGGGCCGCGTGCTGCGCGCCCGCGCCGATGGCGTGGCGGACGCCTTCCACGGCTTTGCCGCCGTGCTGGCGCACAAGACGCCCGCCGAACTGGCCATGCTGAAGGTCGAGGTGGGCCTGGGCGTCTTCATCGGCGCGGTGACCTTCACCGGCTCGATCGTGGCCTTCGGCAAGCTGGCGGGCAAGATCGACGGCAAGCCGAAGAAACTGCCGGGCGGCCACATGCTGAACCTGGGCGCGGCGCTGCTGTCCCTGCTGCTGCTGGTCCTTTACTGCGCGGGCTGGGGTCCGGCGATGCTGTGGCTGCTGGGGATCGCGCTGATCGCCTGCTTCATCGGCTGGCATCTCATCATGGGCATCGGCGGCGCCGACATGCCGGTCGTGGTGTCCTTGCCGAACAGCTATTCGGGCTGGGCCGCGGCCGCCATCGGCTTCACGCTGGGCAACGACCTGCTGATCGTGACCGGCGCGCTGGTCGGCTCGTCGGGTGCGATCCTGTCCTATATCATGTGCCGCGCGATGAACCGCAGCTTCATCAGCGTGATCCTGGGCGGCTTTGGCGGCACCACGGGTCCGGCGATGGAGATCGCGGGCGAGCAGATCGCCATCGATGCCGAAGGCGTGGCCGCGGCCCTGAACGATGCCGACAGCATCGTCATCGTCCCCGGCTATGGCATGGCCGTGGCGCAGGCGCAGCAGGCGGTCAGCGAACTGACCCGCAAGCTGCGCGAGGCGGGCAAGAACGTGCGCTTTGCCATCCACCCGGTGGCCGGCCGCCTGCCGGGGCACATGAACGTGCTGCTGGCCGAGGCCAGGGTGCCCTATGACATCGTGCTGGAGATGGACGAGATCAACGAGGACTTCCCCTCGACCGACGTGGTGATCGTCATCGGCTCGAACGACATCGTGAACCCGGCCGCGCAGGAAGACCCCAACAGCCCCATCGCCGGGATGCCGGTGCTGGAGGTCTGGAAGGCCAAGCATGTGTTCGTGTCCAAGCGCGGGCAGGGCACCGGCTATTCCGGGATCGAGAATCCGCTGTTCTACAAGGAGAACACGCGGATGTTCTATGGCGATGCGAGGAAGAGCGTGGATGCGCTGCTGCCGCTGATCGACTGAGCCGACAGGCCGCAAACCCGAAGCCCCCGCCCGCCCGGCGGGGGTTTTTCATTTGGCGCGGTCCCTGAACGAAAAAACCCCTGCAACGCGCAGGGGCTTGGGTCATGTCCCGGTCCGGCGTCTCAGGGATTGATCTGGATCGGCGTGCCATCGCGGACCATGGCATAGATGTCCTCGATCTCGGCGTCGGTGACGGCGACGCAGCCGGCGGTCCAGTCGTGTTTCACCGGAGCCAGCGCCCGACCCTCCGGCCCCTGGCCGTGGATGAAGATGTCGTTGCCCGGATGCTTTCCCTGCGACGCGGCAAAGGCCACGTCCTGCGGGTTCGGATAGGACACGCCGATCGACAGGTGATACCGGCTGTCGGGGTTGCGGCGGTCGATGAAGTAATTTCCCTCGGGCGTCTTGCCGTCGCCCGAGAACTGCTTGTGGCCCTGCGGCTCGTTCCCCAGGCCCACGTTGTAGGCCCCGATGATCGAACTGCCGCTGAGCAGCAGCATCTGCCGGGCCGACTTGTTGACCACGACCTGCGTTACCGGCGGCCCGGAATAGGTCTTGAACTTGCTGGGCCCGCAAGAGGCGAGCGCGCCGAGCAGCATCACCGCAAGCGCGGTTCGCAGGTGGCTGGTCATCATCTGTCCCCTTGCTGGCGTTTGGACCGAATGTGCCCGAAACCCGTGCCGGCAGGCAACCGCGCGGGCCATCACGAAAACATCCATCACGAAAACATGACGGGGCCGGGCGGGTCGGGCTTGCGGAACGGCGCGAATCGCGCTTTCGCTGCAGGCATGAACGACACGGCTGATCCTGTCCCCGACCCCATCGACCATCCGCTGCGATACCGGATGGTGAACGAACTGCACGCCCGGCCCTCGGCCCGGCTGCGCGCGCCCTGCACGGTGGTCTATGCCGCCTTCAAGGAGCCGCGCGATGCCGCGAATCGTGACCGCAGCGCCGATCTGGCCCATCTGGCGGCGCTGACCGCGCGTCACGGCGCCCCCGCGCCGCAGCCCGGCGCCGGCCATTACGCCGCCCCCATCGGCCGGCACGAGTTGCGCTGGGAAAGCCATACCGAGTTCGTCAGCTATGCCGCCTTTGCCCCCGGCCTGCCGCAGCGCGCCTTTGACCCCGCGGCGGCCGAGGTGTTCCCCGCCGCCTGGCAGGCCGCCGCCCCCGGCCGGCGCATCGCCGCCGCGCTGGTTCAGGTGGATCTGCTGCCCGACGATCCCACCGAGATTACTCCGATGCTGGAATCCTGGTTCGCCGCCGACGGGCTGACCGCATTCTGGGTGCTGGACGAGGCGGCGGTGATCGCGGGCGATTTCCGCATCGACCCGGCGGGGTTCATGCGCTTTGCGATCTTCGTGGGACCCGACACCGGGCCGGGGCGTATCGGCCGCATCGTGCAGCGGGTGCTGGAACTGGAAACCTATCGCGCGATGGCGATGCTGGGCCTGCCCCGCAGCCAGGACCTGACGCGGCAGTTGAATGCGCTGGACACCCGGCTGTCGGCACTGATGGAGGGGATGAGCGACGATTCCCGCTCGACCGAGGCGGTGCTGCACGACCTGCTGGACCTGTCGTCGCAACTGGAAGGGACCGCGATGCAGCACGGTTTCCGCTTTGGCGCGACCGAGGCCTATGAGGCGATCGTGCATGACCGCATCAGGACCCTGCGCGAAAGCCGCTTCATGTCCCGCCAGACCCTGTCCGAATTCATGACCCGCCGGTTCGAGCCCGCGATGCGGACCGTGCGATCCGCCCGGCAGCGTCTGGCCGCGATGCTGGACCGCGCCGAACGCGCGGGAGAGCTGCTGCGCACCCGCGTCGATGTGCAGCGCCGTGCGCAGAATCAGGCGCTGCTGGAACGCATGGACCGCCGCGCCGACCTGCAACTGCGTCTGCAGCACACGGTCGAGGGGCTGTCGGTGGTGGCGATCAGCTATTACGCCGTGGGGCTGCTGGGTTATGCGGCCTATCCGCTGGCGCAGATGGCGGGCATCGACAAGGCGCTGCTGGTCGCGGGGCTGACGCCGGCGGTGGTGCTGGCGGTCTGGGGGGCAATGCGCCGCATACGCGCCGGGTTGCACCGCGCGGCGGGCGGCCCTGACGGTCACTGATGGCGGGGACGTGACTTGCCGCAGGGCAAAGCCGCGGCAATCATGGCCGAGACTGCATCGGAGAAGATCATGAAAACCATTCTTGCCCTTTCGGCCGTGCTGGCGCTGGCTGCCTGTGGCGTTCCTTTCGTACCGTTCGTCTGATGGCGGCCGACAGGCGGCTGACGATGTTCGGCCTGACCCATTGCTCGACCTGCCAGAAGGCGCAGGCGGCGCTTGAGGCTGCCGGCTGGACGGTCGAGTTCCGCGACGTGAAGGACGCCCCTCTGGACGAGGCGGAGCGGCAGCGTCTGGCGGACGAGTTCGGCGACAAGATCGTCAACCGCGCCAGCCTGACCTGGCGCGCGATGTCGGACGAGGAACGCGCCGCCGATCCCGTAGCGATGATGGGCGAACGGCCATCGGTGATGAAACGCCCCGCGATCGTCGCGGGCGATGCGCGGCTGCTGGGCTGGACCGCGAATGTCAAACGCGCGCTGGGGGTCCCGGCCTAGACGATGTAACGGTCGCGGCGGTGGTTGATGGCGATCACCAGATTCAGCACCGCCGCCCCCAGCCCCGACCACAGCACCCGGTCCCAGGGCATCACCGCAAAGGCCGCGGCGAACAGCACCGCATCGAACCCCATCTGCACCCAGCCCGCGCGGATGCCGAAGCGGTCCTGCACGTCCAGCGCAACCGCCCCGATGCCGCCCAGGCTGGTGCGGTGGCGAAACAGCGCCAGCAGCGCCGAGCCTGACACGAATCCCGCCAGCACCGCCGCGGCGGCGGGATGGATCTGGTCGATATGGATCAGCCGCGGCAGCGCCAGGCTGACCGCCACCATCAGAAGCACCGCGGCAATGGTGCGGCGCAGGAACCCCGCCCCCAGCCGGCGATAGCCAAAGCCGTAAAAGGGCAGGCTGAGGACCAGATAGACCGGGCCGAAGTTCCAGCCGGTACCCTGAGAGATCAGCAGTGCCAGCCCCGCCAGTTGCCCCGTGATCAGCCCCGCGCCAGCCAGAAGGAAAGCGCCGAACGCCCCCATCGTGGCGCCGAACAGGATACCCTGCGCATCCTCGGCGCGGGTATGGGGATGGAGCGGGGGATTGGCGTCCTTCATGCGCGCGCCATGCCGCGGGACGGCGGCATTGTCCAGTGGGCGCGCAGCCGCAGGATGCGCGGCGTTCAGCCCTGCGGGCGATCCAGCCGGCCGATGCGGTCGGCCATCAGGTCGAACAGCCGGTCCCGGTTCACGTCGCCGATGAACAGCGCATTCGCGGACCGGTCGGTCACGCCCCACCAGTCGGCAACGGTCATGCCGGCGGTGAAGCGGCCCTCGGTTTCGATTTCCACATTGACGCGGCGGCCGGAAAACAGGCCGGGTGCGATCAGCCAGGCGATCGTGCAGGGATCGTGCAGCGGCGCGCCGCCGCTGCCGTATTTGGCCATGTCGTGACGTTCGAAAAAGCCGGTCCAGCTTGCCACCGCCGCGCCCACCGGGCCGGACCTTCCGATCCGCTCCACCCAGTCGCGCGAGGTCAGCGCCTTGTGCGTCACGTCGAGCGGCATGGCCACCAGATCGACGCCCGCGGCAAAGACCTGGGCCGCGGCTTCGGGATCGACGAAGATGTTGAACTCGGCTGCCGGGGTAACGTTGCCGACCTCGAAACAGGCGCCGCCCATCAGCACGATGCGCCGGACGCGCGGAATGATGTCGGGCGCGCGGCGAAAGGCCGTGGCGATGTTCGTCAGCGGCCCGATGGGGACCAGCGTGACCGTACCTGCGGGTTCACGGCGCAGCGTGTCGATGATGAAATCGATGCCATGGCGACCCTGCAGCGGCATCGTCGGGTCGGGCAGGCTGATGCCGTCCAGCCCGGTCCTGCCATGGACCTGTTCCGCCGTGACCAGCCTGCGCGACAAGGGCGCGTCGCAGCCGGCGAAGACGGGAATGTCCGTGCGCCCGGCCAGTTCGCAGACGATGCGCGCGTTCCGGGCGGTCAGGGGCAGCGGCACGTTGCCCGCGACCACCGTGATCCCCAGCACCTCGATTTCCGGCGAGGCGAAGGCCAGCAGGATCGCCACCGCGTCGTCCTGTCCGGGATCGGTGTCGATGATGACCTTCTGCGGCATGGATCGCGATCCCCCGTTGGATGGATGATCCGTCTTGATAGGGCCTGGTTTCCCTGCCAGTCAAAGGGCGGTTTTCCGTGGAATGCCTCGTGGGAGGGGACGACCTGCCGCAGGGGCGGCAGGTCGTGTTCCAGGGCCGCGGCGCGGACCCTGACAGGTCCGCCACGCGCCCATGTCGTCACGGTCGCAGTCGGCGCCGGTCTCAGCTGTCCAGATCGACCTGCTGGATCAGCTTCAGCGCCTCGGGACGCAGGCGCGAAATTTCGGTCAGATCAAGGCTGTCGGGGGTGAACTCGCCCCAGCTTTCGACCACGGGCGCGCGCGCGACGCCTTCCTTGATCGGGAATTCATAGTTCGTCTCGGCATAGATCTTCTGCGCGGTGTCGCTGGCCAGGAACTCCATCAGCTTCAGCGCGGCGTCCTTGTTCGGCGCGGCCTTCGTCATCGCCACGCCGGACACGTTCACATGCGTCCCGCCGCCTTCGAAGATCGGGAACACGATGCGGACGGATTCGGCCCAGGGCTTCTGTTCCGGGTCTTCCAGCATCTTGCCCATGTAATAGGTGTTGCCCAGGCTGATGTCGCATTCCTTGGCCCAGATCGACTTGACCTGCGCGCGGTCGCTGCCCTCGGGTTTTTTCGCCAGATTGGCCTTGATGCCTTCCAGCCATTTCACGGTATCTTCGGGGCCGTGATGGGCCAGATACGCTGCGACCAGCGCAACGTTATAGTCGTCGGTGAAGGGGCGGGTGCAGATGCGGCCCTTCCATTTCGGATCGGCCAGATCCTCATAGGTCGTGACCTCGCCGTCGGCCACGCGGTCCTTGCTGGCATAGACGATACGCGCGCGGGTGGTCAGACCATACCAGTGATGATCGGCGTCGCGCAGATTGGCCGGAATCGCCGCGTCCAGCGCCGCATCCTGAACGGGCTGGGTCACGCCCGCGTCCTTGACCTCGCCCAGACGGGCCACGTCCACGGTCAGGATCAGGTCGGCGGGCGATCGGTCGCCCTCGGCCTTGAGCTTTTCGACCATGCCCTTGTCCACGAAGGCCACATTGACCGGGATGCCGGTTTCCTTGGTGAAGGCATCCAGCAGCGGCTGGATCAGTTCCGGCTGGCGGTGGGAATAGACGTTGACCTCTTGGGCAAGCGCAGGCAGCGCGGTCGAGCCGATGAGGGCGGCCAGAAGCAGGCGGGTCATGGTTGAGTCCTTTGCTCAAATACTGCGAGGGTTTGTGACGCAGGTGCGGTGTTGCGTCAATATCCGACTAAACTGGTCGGCGACAGACTGGCCGGTCTCGTATCCTTCATGACGGCGCTTGTTGAGGTCTGCCTTGTCCCCATATCCATCACATGCAGCGTCGAGGCTTCATCCGCGCGACCGCCGCCGCACTGGCCGCCCCCGCGGCATTGCTGAACGCGCCTTCGGCGCACGCCAGTATCGCGGCAGTGAATGCAGTGCTGGCCGATGCGCCGGGCCTTGACCGACTGCGGGCCGTCGCGGTCTGGCACGACGGACGCGAGGTCGCGGCACGCGGCTTTGGCGGCTTCGATCCCGACCGGCCCACCAACATCAAGTCCGCGTCGAAATCCGTGATCTCGGCGCTGGCGGGAATCGCTGTGGACCGTGGTTTGCTGCGGGGCGTGGACCAGCCGATCGCGCCGCTGCTGGCCGCCGACCTGCCGCCCGACCCTGATCCGCGATTGGGGCGCATCACGCTGGGCCATCTGCTGTCGATGCAGGCCGGATTGCAGCGGCAGTCGGGGCCGAACTATGGCCGTTGGGTCAGCAGCCGCAACTGGGTCCGCGCCGCGCTGGCGGCGCCGTTCGAGGCGGAGCCGGGCGGACGGATGCTGTATTCCACCGCCTCGTCGCATCTGGTGTCGGCCATTCTGGCCAAGGTTTCCGGGCGCTCGACGCTGGCGCTGGCCCGCGACTGGCTGGGCGGCATCCCCGGCTTCGCCATCGCCTCCTGGGACCGCGATCCGCAGGGCATCCATCTGGGCGGGAACCAGATGGCGATGAGCACGCGGTCGCTGCTGGCTTTCGGTGCGGCCTATGCGGCGGGCGGGGCGGGCGCGATCCCGCCGGGCTGGATCACGGAAAGCTGGCGGTCTCGGACGGCATCCTTCTTTACCGGCGAGGATTACGGATACGGCTGGTTCCTGAGCCGGATCGCCGGGCGGCCGGTCCGGTACGGCTGGGGATACGGCGGGCAGATGATCTATGTCTTTCTGCCTGCGAACGGCGCCCCTGCGGCGGCGGTGGCGATCACCAGCAACCCCGACCAGCCTTCGGCCCGGACGGGATACCGGGACGAGCTGCACCGCATGGCAGGGCGCATCGTCGCGGCACTGTCGGGCCGAGGCGCCGTTGACGCCCCGCGCGGCCCGCGCTAACCGCCTGGGCCATGGCGCGCGCACCCCTTCTGCAACTGACCGGCATTTCCCTGACCTTCGGCGGCGAACCCGTCTTCGACGACCTGTCCCTGACCGTGCAGCCGGGCGACCGGGTCGCGCTGGTCGGGCGCAACGGTTCGGGCAAGTCCACCCTGATGAAGGTGATGGCCGGGCTGGTCGAGCCGGACCGGGGCGAGGTGATCGTGTCCGCGGGCACCACCGTCGGTTACATGGAACAGGACCCGGATCTGTCGGACTTTGCCACCCTTGGCGATTTCGCCGCCGCGGGCCTGCCGCCGGACGAGGGATATCGGGTCGAGATCGCGGCCGAGGGGCTGAAGTTCGATCCCGCCCGTCCCGTCGCCACCGCATCGGGCGGCGAAAGGCGGCGTGCGGCGCTGGCGCGGCTGCTGGCGCAGGCGCCCGAACTGATGCTGCTGGACGAGCCGACGAACCATCTGGACATCGAGGCGATCGGCTGGCTCGAGGAACAACTGTCGGACACCCGCGCGTCCTTTGTCCTGATCTCGCACGACCGGGCGTTCCTGCGCCGCCTGACGCGGGCGACGCTGTGGATCGACCGGGGCCAGGTGCGCCGCCAGGAGAAGGGATTCGACGCCTTCGAGGACTGGCGCGAAGCCACCTGGGCCGCCGAGGACGAGGCTCGTCACAAGCTGGACCGCAAGATCAAGGCGGAAGGCCGCTGGGCCGTCGAGGGCATCAGCGCCAGGCGCAAGCGCAACCAGGGCCGGCTGCGCGCACTGGCCGCGATGCGCGAGGAACGTGCCGCCCAGATCCGGCGGCAAGGCACGGCCGCGATGGCATTGGATGCAGGACCGCAGTCGGGCAAGCGGGTGATCGAGGCAAGGGGCATTTCCAAATCCTTCGGCGACCGGGTGATCCTGAAGCCTTTCGACCTGCGGGTGCTGCGCGGGGACCGCATCGCCTTTGTCGGGCCCAATGGCGCGGGCAAGACCACGCTCATCAAGATGCTGACCGGGGAGATTCCGCCCGACACCGGGACCGTCACCCACGGCACGAATCTGGACATCGCGGTCTTCGACCAGGCCCGCGCGGCCATCGACGACACTGCATCCCTGTGGGAATCGCTGACGAACGACCCCGCGATGCGGGTGGGCGGGCGGTCGGATCAGGTGATGGTCCGGGGCCAGCCGCGCCATGTGGTCGGTTATCTCAAGGATTTCCTGTTCGACGACGCGCAGGCGCGCGCGCCGGTAGGCAGCCTGTCGGGCGGTGAAAAGGCGCGGCTGCTGCTGGCCCGGATCATGGCGCGGCAATCGAACCTGCTGGTGCTTGACGAGCCGACGAACGATCTGGACATCGAGACGCTGGACCTGCTGCAGGACATCCTGGGCGACTATGACGGCACGGTGCTGCTGGTCAGCCACGACCGCGACTTCATCGACCGCGTGGCGGATACGACCGTCGCGATGGAAGGCGACGGCCGCGCCGTGATCCATGCCGGCGGATGGAGCGATTACCGCGCCCGGCGGGGCGAGGATGCGCCGGAGCCCACGGCGCCCGCGCCGAAGACGGCGCCCGAACCCGCAAGGGCGCGGACGCAGAAGCCGGGGCTGAGCTTTACCGAACGCCACCGGCTGGACGCGCTGCTCGGCATCATCGAGCGGCTGGAGGCGGAAATCGCCAGGCTGTCCGGGTTCCTGGCCGATCCCGATCTATTCTCCACCGCCCCGGCCAAGTTCGCCAAGGCGTCTGACGCATTGGCCGAGCGCCGGCAGGCGCTGGCCGCGGCCGAGGAGGAATGGCTGGAACTGGCCGAGAAGGCCGCGGGCTGAGCAGCAGGGCCGGTCCGGGGGCGCTCTCGGGTCGGCTTGCTGGCCCCTGCCTTGCGGAAGACGGTCCCCTGGTGTGTTTCCTGGGCGCTCGACAGCCTGGGGAAATTTACGCCAGAAGGGGGATATGCGCGGGACGGCCTTGCGCGGCAGGATGGCATGGAACGGGCAAGGAAGCGGCATGGGCGCGCTGGACGGAATCCGCATTGTCGAAATCGCGGGACTGGGGCCCACGCCCTTTGCCGCGATGTGGTTTGCCGATCACGGCGCGCAGGTCATCCGCATCACCCGCCCCGGCGCGCGGCATGTGCTGGGGCTGGACCGCGACGTGCTGGACCGGGGCCGCGACTGGGTCGAGCTGGACCTGAAATCCGATGCGGACCGCGCGAATGCCCGCGCGCTGATCGGGCAGGCCGACGGCCTGATCGAGGGAATGCGGCCGGGCGTGATGGAACGTCTGGGTCTGGGGCCAAAGGATTTTCCTGAAAATCCCCGGCTGGTTTACGGGCGGATGACAGGCTGGGGCCAGCACGGACCGCTGGCCCATTCGGCGGGGCACGATCTGACCTATCTGGCGATCACCGGGGCGCTGCATGCGATCGGTCCTGCCGATCATCCCGTGCCGCCGCTGAACCTTCTGGGCGATTTCGCGGGCGGGTCGATGTATCTGGTCGCGGGGATGCTGGCCGCGATGCTGGCGGCGGGGCGGACCGGGCGCGGGCAGGTGGTGGATGCCGCGATCTCGGACGGGGTCGCGCATCTGATGGCGATGATTTCGGGAATGCGGGCAGCGGGCGTCTGGGCGGATGCGCGCGCGGCGAATCTGCTGGACGGGGCCGCGCCATATTACACCTGCTATCCTTGCGCGGACGGCCGCTTCCTGGCGGTAGGCGCGATCGAGCCGCAGTTCTGGGCCGATCTGGTGGCGCGGCTGGGGCTGGACGCGGGCGCGCTGCCCGACCGGATGGACCCGGCGAACTGGCCGGCGTTGCGCGGGATTCTGGCCACCGTCATCGCCACGCGCTCGCGCGATGACTGGGCCGCCGTGCTGGAGGGAACGGACGCCTGCGCCGCCCCGGTCCTGTCCATCGACGAGGCGCCGCACCATCCCCACAACATCGCCCGCGCGGCCTTTGCCGGAAGCGAACCTGCGCCCGCGCCGCGACTGTCCGACACCCCGGGCAGCCTGCGCGAAGAGCGGCGGATCACGGTGGATCAGGCGCTGTCCCGCTGGGGCACGGAAGGCGCATCCCGTTGACTTTGCCTGCGCGATCCGTCATATAGCCGCGGACCAGCCGGGCGCGACTTGCGTCGGGCCGGGCATTCATTTCAACAACACCCCGCAAGGGGTGCGCTGCCCGAGGCGGGGTCAGACCCACCGAACGCCGGGAAACCGGGGCCACAGGGCGCGGAAGACAGGAAAGACGAAAGATGTTCGCAGTCCTCAAGACGGGCGGCAAGCAGTACCGGGTTCAGTCCGGCGACGTGCTGCGCGTCGAGAAGCTGGCCGCCGATGCCGGCGACAAGATCCAGTTCAACGAGATCCTGATGATCGGCTCGACCATCGGCGCGCCGCGGGTCGCCGGCGCCGCCGTGCAGGCCGAGGTGATCGACACCATCAAGGCCGACAAGGTCATCACCTTCCACAAGCGCCGCCGCAAGCACTCCTCCAAGCGCACCCGGGGCCACCGTCAGCAACTGACGCTGCTGCGCGTGACCGACCTGCTGGAATCGGGCGCCGATTCGACCGGCGTCAAGGCCGCCGTGGGTGCCCGTTCGGGCAATGGCGCCGCGGTGCAGGGCGACGACCGTTTTGCGCTGAACAAGGCCGATCAGGCGGAAATGAGCCGCCGCGTCGCCAGCGGCGAAGCCGAAGAGAAACCCGCCGAAACCACCGCTCAGGAGGTCTGATCCATGGCACACAAGAAAGCAGGCGGTTCGTCCCGTAACGGCCGCGATTCCGCTGGCCGCCGTCTGGGCGTCAAGCTGTTCGGCGGCCAGTCGGCCATCGCCGGCAACATCATCGTGCGTCAGCGCGGCACTCAGTGGTGGCCGGGCCAGAACGTCGGCATGGGCCGCGACCACACGTTGTTCGCGCTGGCCGACGGTCATGTGACGTTCCGCAAGGGGCTGAAAGGCCGAACCTATATTTCGGTCCTGCCCGCCGTCGAGGCGGCCGAGTAAGCCGATCTGGTGATCCAGATGAAGGGGATCGGCGAAAGCCGGTCCCCTTTGTCGTTTCCTTTGCCTTTCAGGCAGGCGCTCAGCCCCTGCCGCACAGCTTCCAGGTAATCCGAATGTCCGACGCCGAAATGCTGACCCAGCAAGCCTCGATCCCCGCCGGGCGTTTTCTGCTGCGACCGCTGCGCAAATCCGACGTCGGACTGATCGCCCATTATACTGCCGACCGACGCGTGTCCGAGGGCACCCGCGCCATTCCCCATCCATTGCCCCCCGGCGCGACGGAAGCTTATGTCGCCCGTGCCGCTGCCTCCGACCGGACCGAGGATGTGTGGGCCATCGACGGCAGCGAATCGGGCCTGGGCGAACTGGTCGGCGTCGTCTCGCTGACCCGGATCGTGCCGGACCAGTCGGAACTGGGCTTCTGGATCGGACCGGGATTCTGGAACACCGGTTTCGCGACCGAGGCCGTGCAGGCGCTGATCGCCGCCAATCCGCACAAGTCCCGCACCCTGTTCGCCGAGGCGTTCCAGGACAATCCGGGCTCGGCTCGGGTGCTTACCCATGCCGGATTCGAATATCTGGGCAATGCCGAAAGCTGGTCGGTCGCGCGCAATGCGCTGGTTCCGACCTGGACCTATCTGCGCCCGATGGGCTGAAGGGCAGGGGTCGGACAGACCAGGCCACGCCTTGAAAGCGCCGGCGCCGGTCAGTTCCTCAGCGTGATGCTGTTGGCTGCACCCGTGATCACCACGCTGTCGATCGACCGCAGGGCGGAATGGCTGATGGCCATTGCCGCGGTCAGCGTGTCGGGGCCAGGACGGGCAGCGCGACGCGCTTCCGGGCTGTCCGACAGTGGGGGCGCGGCGACCAGGCGCAGACGCAGCACACTGTCGGGACCGGGGCGGACCCGACCTTCGGGCTGCGGAGTTTCGGTCAGCAGGGCCGCGTCCCACCACCCTTGCGTGGGGGCCAGCGCCGTGACCACCAGCAGCCGTCCTTCGACCAGCGGCTCCCACCGGGCGGAAAGGATCTGCGCCACGGGCGGGCGCGTATCGTCGCGGGCATAGCCGCCCTTGGGTTCCAGCGTCTTCGGGCCTTTCGGGCCGCCGCCGAACCATCGCATCGGGTTCAGGCTGCTGTCGCCCCCGCCGCAGCCGGCCAGCATCAGCGCAGCACAGATCGCAAGCATCACGGGGCGGATCATGGGGCGGCCTTTCGTTCCGGTCGTCGCCGCCCGTGATAGGCGATCGGCTGGCGTACCGAAAGGGGCTTGCCGAAAGCACGGTCGGTTGTTTTGACGCGCCCGACGCATCACGTTAAGCCTGCGCCCTGCCGCGAGGGAGACGACAATGGCCACGCCCGCCTTTGAAGACATCGCCGACACTTTCGAGTTCCTGGATAACTGGGAAGACCGTTATCGCCATGTGATCGAACTGGGCCGCGCCATGCCGCCGATGGACCCGGCGCTGCAGGTGCCGGCGACCAAGGTTGAGGGCTGCGCCAGCCAGGTCTGGATCCTGCCGCGGGTCGAAAACGGCCGCTTCGACTTTCAGGGCGACAGCGACGCGATGATCGTGCGCGGGCTGATTGCCGTCCTGCATGCGTTGTATGCCGGGTTGCCGGTGATGGATGTGCCCAAGGTGGATGCGCCGGCAGAACTGGCGCGTCTGGGACTGGACGAGCATCTGTCGTCGCAGCGGTCGAACGGCTTGCGCGCGATGGTCGGGCGCATCCGCGACTGGACGGCGGCGCAGCAGCCTGCCTAAGCGGCCAGCGCTGCCCGGATCGCCGTGGTCACCCGCGGATCGTCGGGGGTCACATCGGGGGCAAAACGCGCCAGCACCTGCCCATCGCGGCCGATCAGGAACTTCTCGAAGTTCCACAGGATCTGTGGGGGCGGATTGGCCGGGCCTTTCGTCTCCAGACGTTCGCGCATCGGACCCTCTCCCTGCGCCACGGGGCAGGCGGCTGCCAGCGCGGCGTAAAGCGGATGCGCCCGGTCCCCTGACACCGGGGTCCTGGCGGCCAGCGGGAAGGTCACGTCATAAGCGGTGGTGCAGAACTCCAGAATCTCGGCGTCGGTGCCGGGTTCCTGCCCGCGGAAATCGTTCGAGGGCACGCCCAGCACCGTGAACCCCGCATCCCCATGGGCGCGGTACAGGGCTTCCAGTGCCGCATATTGCGGCGTCAGCCCGCATTTCGACGCGACATTGACGACCAGCACGACCTTGCCCTGCCAGTCGGCAAGGGTCGCCATGCGGCCATCGTTCATCCGCAGCGGGATGTCCGTCAGCCCGGTCATCGCCGCACCCTGCTTGCCGTGATCCAGCCGCCGCCCAGCACGCGCGTGCCGCCGGTTTCATAAAAGACGCAGGCCTGTCCGGGGCTGACGCCTTCCTCGGCGCTCAGCAACTCGACTTCGGCCGTGGCGGGGCCGGGCGGGCGCAGGATCGCCTCGCGCGGGGGACGGGTGGACCGGATGCGGACCGAGACCGCGCGTTCGGCCCGGTCCTGGAAACTGGCGTCGCCGATCCAGTTGACCTCGGCCACCGGCACGGTGCGGGTCGCCAGCGCGGAACGCGGACCCACGATCACCTGCCGGGAAAGCGGGTCGAGGCGCACGACGTAAAGCGGCTCGCCCAGTCCGCCGATGCCAAGGCCCCGGCGCTGGCCCACGGTGTAATGGATCACGCCGTGATGGCGGGCCAGCACATTTCCGTCCATGTCCACGATATCGCCCGGATCGGCCGCGCCGGGGCGCAGCTTTTCGATCACCGCGGCATAGTTGCCGTCGGGAACGAAGCAGATGTCCTGGCTGTCGGGCTTGTCCGCGACCGCCAGCCCGTGACGGGCGGCAAGCACGCGGGTTTCGGCCTTGCTGACAAGCCCACCCAAGGGAAAGCGCAGGAACTCCAACTGTTCGTGCGTGGTGGAAAACAGGAAATAGCTCTGGTCCCGGTTCGGATCGGCCGCCATGTGCAGTTCGGCCCCCTGCAGCCCGTCCAGCCGGCGGATATAGTGGCCCGTCGCCATGCAATCCGCGTCAAGATCCCGCGCCGTGTCCAGCAGATCGCGGAACTTGACCCGTTCGTTGCAGCGGATGCAGGGGACCGGAGTCGCCCCCGCCAGATAGGCGTCGGCGAATTCCTCGATCACCGATTCGCGAAAGCGGTTCTCGTAATCCAGGACATAATGCGGGATGCCGATGCGTTCGGCCACGCGGCGGGCATCGTGGATGTCCTGCCCGGCGCAGCAGGCGCCCTTTTTCTTCAGCGCGGCGCCATGGTCGTAAAGCTGCAGCGTGACGCCGATCACGTCATAGCCTTCGGCCTTCAGCTGAGCTGCCACGACCGAACTGTCCACGCCGCCCGACATGGCGACGACCACACGGGTATCGGCGGGCGCCTTGGCAAAACCAAGGCTGTTCAGGACGGGCGCCGGGGCGCGGGGATCATGTTGGGTCACGGGAAAGGTTCCTGTCCGGCGGGGCAAAGCCGGCTTTTGCCGAAAAATATAGGGAAAAGGGTGCCGGACTCAACCCGCCGCAGGCGCGACCTTCACCGGACCTTAAAGTCTGTGTGCCATCAGAAAGCTGTTCAGTCAGGCGGGGCAGACAATGTTCGTCAGGAAAGCGGCGGGACCACGTGCGGTCACATTGGCGGATGGAACGGTCCTGTCGCTGGCGGATCTGCCGGATCCGCAGACGCGCTGGGTGGCGCGGCGCAAGGCCGTGGTGGTCCGCGCGGTGCAGCACGGGCTGCTGGCGCGAGAGGAGGCGCTGCGCCGCTATGGGCTGAGCGAGGAGGAGCTGGACAGCTGGACAAGGGCCATCGGACGCCATGGCACCGCGGGACTGAAGGTCAAGGCGCTGCGCAAGTAAGGGGGTGCGACAACCGGGACGCGATTTTCTGTTGACGTGCTAACCAGATATTAACCATTGCTCGGCAACTTCGTCCCAAATGCGGCAAACGGAAGGAAGGGCCCATGCGGATCCTGCTGGTCGAGGATGATCCGACCACGGCGCGCAGCATCGAACTGATGCTGACCCACGCCAATTTCAACGTCTATCTGACCGACATGGGGGAAGAGGGCGTCGATCTGGCAAAACTTTACGATTACGATCTGATCCTGCTGGACCTCGACCTGCCGGACATGAGCGGCATGGAAGTGCTGCGCCTGATCCGGCTGGCGCGCATCGACACGCCGATCCTGATCCTGACCGGATCGGACGACACCGAAATCAAGCTGCGCGGCTTCGGCTTCGGCGCCGACGATTACATGACCAAGCCGTTTCACCGCGACGAACTGGTTGCCCGCATCCAGGCCATCATCCGCCGGTCCAAGGGCCACAGCCAGTCGGTGATCCGCACCGGGCGGATGATCGTGAACATCGACGCGCGCGCGGTCGAGGTGGACGGCAGACCCGTCAACCTGACCGGCAAGGAATACCAGATCCTGGAACTGCTGAGCCTGCGCAAGGGCACGACCCTGACCAAGGAGATGTTCCTGAACCATCTTTACGGCGGCATGGACGAACCCGAACTGAAGATCATCGATGTCTTCATCTGCAAGCTGCGCAAGAAACTGTCCGAGGCCCTGGGCGGCGAAAACCACATCGAAACCGTCTGGGGCCGCGGTTACGTGCTGCGCGATCCGCAGGAATCGCGGGTAGTGGAGCGGCTGGCGGTCGGGGCCTGACCGCTCCCTGACCGTTCTGCCGCGGCGGCGGCGTGCTGGACAAGCGGCGGCGGCGCTGGCTATCACCGGCGCAGGACTGGCCGGCACGGCCGTTGACGGGACACCGACAGGCACGGGCATGGCAGGGCAAGGGAGCAAGGGCAGGAACGGCGTGGTCGATGTGGATGATCCCGGTGCGACAGGAACCGGGATTGCCGGCGGCGGGCAGGGCGCAGCCGGACCGTCCGCGATTACTGCCGGGGGGGCGGACCGGACTGAGGCAGGGAACCCGCCGCGCTCCGCAGGCAGGACTGGCCCCGGCGCGGTCCATCCCGTGCCGTTGCTGACAGCATCCGGCACTGACCCGCTGATCGAAGAGCCGATTGATTCCGCTCCGCTGCCCAGCGATCCGGCCAGTGTACAGGCTGAAATCCTCGCGCTCGCCGCGGCCGTGACAAGTGCGAATACCGCCTATCACACGCTCGATGCACCAACGATCAGCGACGCTGAATATGACGCGCTGAAGCAGCGGCTGGCCGCGCTGGAAGCCGCGTTCCCCGAGCTTGCCCCGGCTGACAGCCCCACGGCTCAGGTCGGCGCAACCCCTGCCGAGGGCTTCGGCAAGGTACGCCACGCCCAGCGGATGATGTCGCTGGAAAACGCCTTCTCGGTGCAGGACGTGGCTGATTTCGTCGCGCGGACACGCAGCTTCCTGAACCTGCCCCCGGCTGTCGCGCTGGCCTTTACGGCCGAGCCCAAGATCGACGGCCTGTCCCTGTCCCTGCGTTACGAGAACGGAGTTCTGGTGCAGGCCGCCACTCGCGGCGACGGCACCACCGGCGAAAACGTGACCGCCAATGCCCGCACGATTCCCGACATTCCCCATCGTCTGAACGGCGCCCCCGAGGTGCTGGAGGTTCGGGGCGAGGTCTATATGTCCCACGCGGATTTCGCCCGCCTGAACGCCGAAGGGGGCGCGCGTATCTTTGCCAATCCGCGCAATGCCGCCGCGGGATCGCTGCGCCAGCTTGATCCGGCGGTGACGGCACGGCGGCCGCTGCGGTTCTTTGCCTATGGCTGGGGCGAATTGTCTGCGCCCCTGGCCATGACCCAGATGGGCGCGGTGAACCGGCTGGCTGAACTGGGATTTCCGACCAATCCCCTGACGCGGCTGTGCGGCAGCCTGCCGGAAATCCTGCAGGTTTACGCCGACATCGAACAGCGCCGCGCGACGCTGGGCTATGACATCGACGGCGTCGTCTACAAGCTGGACGATCTGGCGCTGCAGGCGCGGCTGGGGTTCCGCTCGACCACGCCGCGCTGGGCCTTGGCGCACAAGTTCCCGGCCGAGATCGCCTGGACGCGGCTCGACCGGATCGAGATCCAGGTGGGCCGCACCGGCGCGCTGTCCCCGGTCGCGCGGCTGACGCCGGTCACGGTGGGCGGCGTGGTCGTGTCGAACGCGACATTGCACAACGAGGATTACATCGCCGGCCGCGACGCCCGCGGCCAGCCAATCCGCGATGGCCGCGACATCCGCGAAGGCGACTGGGTGCAGGTCTATCGCGCGGGCGACGTGATCCCCAAGATCGCCGATGTCGACCTCAGCCGCCGCCCTGCGGATGCGGTGCCCTATGCCTTTCCCGAAACCTGCCCCGAATGCGGCAGCGATGCGGTGCGCGAGCCGGGCGATGCGGTGCGCCGCTGCACCGGGGGAATGGCCTGTCCGGCGCAGGCAGTCGAAAAGCTGCGCCATTTCGTGTCCCGCGCGGCCTTTGACATCGAGGGGCTAGGCACGAAGCAGGTCGAGGCGTTCCATGCCGATCCGGTGCTGTGGATCCGCGAGCCTGCCGACATCTTCACCCTTGCCGCCCGCGATGCGGCGGGCCTGTCGCGGTTGCGAAACCGCGAGGGCTGGGGCGAACGCTCGGCCGAGAACCTGTTCCGCGCCATCGAGGATCGGCGGACGATCCCGCTGGCCCGGCTGATCTTTGCCCTGGGCATCCGTCATGTGGGCGAGGTCGCGGCGGCCACGCTC
>ENA-UOUJ01000731-UOUJ01000731.1-activated-sludge-metagenome-genome-assembly--contig:-NODE-731-length-20114-cov-3.379979_pt1 | contig 20114 bp, 15 predicted proteins | sample MGYA00249839_ERZ747224 | MGnify/ENA primary metagenome ERZ747224 (study PRJEB28782, sample SAMN03220277) | activated sludge metagenome | biome: wastewater; feature: sewage sludge; material...
CATTTGTTTACTACTGGTCAGAACCTTGGTGGCTATCAGGAAACGACGTAACACGCCGATCAACACAAAAGAAAGTGCGGCGCCGAATAATATGATCGCCCTGGAAAAACGGTATTGCTCGGGTAGTAATGAATAACCCGCGAGCAACACAAGTGTAGCGATCAATGTGGAGCTGATTAATTCCGAACGCTTATACCACCGGTCGTATAAACCGGCATAATACGCTGCAATAAGATAAAGGATGGTAAAGGAAGGAATGGCTATCCAAAGCAGCTTGTTATCATATTGTACGTCGGGTCTCACATACTCGCTCCACCATTCTTTGATGACCCAGAATGACAGCATGATCAATCCCGCATCAATCAATGGCAGTCCGGCTCGCCTGATAAACCGGCCCGCGCCAGCCAGCACAGCCCGGATCCAGATCGCAAGATGTATCATGAAGTTGAAAATACCCGCCCGGCTGCCTCCATAGTGCTTGCGAACAAAAATACTCATGGCATTATAAAACATGCGCACATAATTCATGCTGGCCTTCTTGGTACTCTCACCTTTGAAGTGAATAATGCTGCTGCCGGAAAAATAATAGTTCTTAAACGGTTTGCTGGTAACTGGATTGATCGTTTCCTGGATGCGGTAGCTAAGATCCACATCCTCACCATACATAAAGAATATCTCATCAAAGCCCCCCGTGATCTCCAACGCTTCCTTCCGGATCATCATAAATGCACCAGCCAGTACTTCTACCTCGTGGTCATTATTCTTATCGAGGTGACCAAGATGGTATTTTGAAAAAACGGGTGAGCGTGGAAACAATCGCGAAAGCCCGAAAAGTTTAAACAGGGATGTCAACGGTGCGGGAAATGATCTTTTCGACTCTTTTAGAAACCTTCCACTGCCATCCAGCATTTTAATACCAAGAGCCCCGGCATCGGGATGAGTACTGAAAAAGTCGATACATTCTGTGAAACAATCTTCCGGAACGATGGTGTCGGGATTCAAAAAAAGAATAAACCGGCCTTTTGCCAGCCTAAGTCCCTGGTTGCAGCCTTTTGCAAAACCCAGGTTTTCGCTATTGGATAAAAAACGGATACCCGGAAACTTTGGTTGCAGGTATTCTATACTATTATCATAAGAGTTATTGTCAACAACGATAATCTCTGCCTGTAACCCCGCCGCAGCTTTTATAACGGAGAAAAGACATTGCTCCAGGAAATGCTTGACATTATAATTGACGATAATAATACTTAGGTCCATACAGGCATCCGAAATATCCAATGAATGGCTCAAAAATAGTAGTTCTGGAATAGCCGGGAGTATTTATTGTTGTGGACCGGGCACATTGCGCTTCTTATCTTTGCATATGCTTAAAAATACCCTTATTGAAGCCGCCCGGGCAGGCGCCGCTGAAATACTTCGTTTTTTCAACAACGAATTCAAAGTAACGAACAAAGAAGGCATTAATAATCCCGTCACAGACGCTGATCATGCTTCCGAAAAAGCGATCATTTCGGTGATCAGGTCAAAATACCCGGACCATTATATCCTGAGTGAAGAAGCCGGCAAGATCGTAAAGGAATCAAAATACAAGTGGATCATCGACCCTATCGATGGCACTATCAACTTTGCACATGGCATTCCGCTCAACTGTGTGTCGATAGCGGTCGAACACGAAGGCGAGATCATCCTCGGCGCTGTTTATAATCCCCACCTTAATGAGCTTTTTGTAGCTGAAAAAGGTAAAGGTGCGACACTGAATGATAAACCCATTAAGGTCAGTACCCAGGAAAACGCCATCAATGCATGCCTGGTCACCGGGTTTCCTTACACATACCTGGACATGCCCAATGGGCCGCTGGAGGTTTTTGAACGGTTCATCAGGAAGGGCGTACCAGTCAGGCGGCTGGGTTCGGCAGCGATTGATCTTTGCTGGGTTGCAGCCGGACGCTTTGATGGGTTTTATGAACATAAACTCGAAACCTGGGACAGCGCTGCAGGCTATTTGATCGTGGAAGAAGCCGGTGGTAAGGTTACAGATTTTACAGGCGCGCCTTTTTCGCACTACCAGCACCGGATCCTCGCCACCAATGGCAAAGTGCATGATGATCTGCTGAAAGTGATCAACAATGAAAAAAATCTTTAATCGAAGACTGTTTAACACAAAAAGCCTATAATAATATCACTATGGAACAGCGCACAGAAATAGCAACCCTGGGAGAATTTGGGCTGATCGATCATCTGACCAAAAATATTGAGCTGCAAAACGCCTCATCACTGGTTGGTGTGGGTGATGATGCCGCAGTGATCGACCATTTTGGAAAACAAACCGTGATCACAACAGACCTGTTGATTGAAGGTGTACATTTTGACCTGATGTACACACCTTTGAAACACCTGGGTTACAAAAGCGTGGTGGTTAACCTGAGTGATATCTACGCCATGAATGCCATACCGACTCAGGTCACCCTGTCGATCGGTATCAGCAATCGCTTCAGCGTGGAAGCATTGGATGAGTTTTACGAGGGCGTTTATGCCGCATGCAGCACCTATGGCGTCGACCTGATTGGTGGCGATACCAGCTCTTCTCAAAAAGGATTTATCATTTCGGTGACCGCAATCGGAGAAGTGGCGCCAGATAAGTTTGTGAAAAGAAGTACGGCAAAAAAAGGAGATCTCCTTTGTGTAAGTGGCGATCTCGGTGCCGCCTATGTTGGTTTGCTGTTTATGGAAAGGGAGAAAAAGATATTTGTAGAAAGCCCCGGTGTACAGCCCGACCTTGAAGGTGAGTCGTATGTGATCGGTAAACTTTTGAAACCGGAAGCCAGGAAGGACATTGTAGAATTCTTCTCAAATGCCGATATCACACCTACGTCTATGATGGATGTGAGCGATGGCCTGAGCTCCGACATTCTTCATATCTGCAAACAAAGCAACCTCGGTTGTGTACTTTACGAAGAAAAGATCCCGATCGCAGAGGAAATGAAAGCCGCGGCATACAAATTCCAGATAGACCCCACTGCCTGCGCCCTGAGTGGTGGTGAGGATTATGAACTATTATTCACCTTGTCGCAGGACGACTATGATAAGATCGTCCTCAACGAACAGATCAGCGTGATCGGCTATATGACCGAGCCGGAGCAGAAGGCTTCCATCCTAACAAAAGGGGGTAGCAGACATCCCATCACTGCCCAGGGCTGGACGCACCTGAAATCCTAGAAATTAAGACTGCCATAACAGGTTGGCGGCTGGCACATCTGGCTGCCGAGTATTATTTTTGATGACATGAAGATGCGTGACCTTTTTTACAGTATCGGGTTGTTGTTGTTGACGAGTTGTAGCGTAGGTAAGTCCGCGTTTTCACCCGCCAAAAAATACCCGCCTGAAAAATTGCTGAAGGATTATTCCATCTACCGTCAGATTCTTGAAGAAGCGCATCCAAGTCTTTACTGGTACCAGGAAAAAGACAGCATGGACCATTATTTCGAAATTGGTCGATCACAACTTTCGGATTCCTTGACCGAGCAGCAGTTTCGAAGGGTACTGGTTTGGGTCACTTCAAAGATCAACTGCGGTCATACATCGGTTCGGGCTTCCAGACGGTATTCGCGTTTCGTAGATACTACCCGCGGGTCGAGGTTGTTTCCGCTCAGTTTGAAGATCTGGGACGATACCGCAGTGGTAACGGCAAACCTCGACCGTACAAGTCCGCTGAAAAGAGGTACTGTTATCAATAGTATCAACGGACTGCCTTTTGCAACGATCGTGGATACCCTGTTCAAATATATTTCGACCGATGGCTACAATACCACACATAAATACCAGGCCTTGAGTAATCGCGGTTATTTTGGTGCGCTTTACACCTCTATATTCGGTAACGCACCAGTTTACAATATTGAGTATGTCGACAGCACCGGGCAAACAAGACATACGGCATTAAAAACTTACCGTCCCCAATCCGACACCGCCAGCAGGGCGGCCATCCGGGCTATCAGAAGCGTGCCTCAGCCTTCACGCAGGGAAAGAAGAATGATCCGCAAGAATTCGGTCCGGCTGTTAAAAATCGATTCGGTCAATCATACTGCCATGATGGACCTGAACTCTTTCGGACGTGGTTATGGGTTGAAAGGTTTTTTCAGACGTTCATTTAAAAATTTGAGAAAGAATGAAATCGGACACCTCATCATCGACGTCAGGGCTAATGGTGGCGGCAGCGTCACCAATTCCACTTTTCTGACGCGGTATATTTCCGATCATCGCTTTAAAGTTGCCGACTCATTGTACGCGATCGCAAAAAGAAAAAAATACAGCCGTTATATCAAAAATGATTTCTTCAACCGCCTGTTCATGACTTTTTTCACGCGCCGGAAATCTGATGGAAATTACCATTTCAGGTATTTTGAAAAAACACTGTTCAAGCCAAAGAAAAGAAATCACTATGATGGGAAAGTGTATATCCTTACTGGTGGAAATTCATTTTCAGCTACCACTTTATTCGCAGGGACCTTAAAAAAACAGGATAATGTAACCATTGTAGGAGAGGAAACCGGTGGCGGCGCTTATGGAAATTCTGCCTGGCTAATCCCTGATGTTACATTGCCTGAAACAAGGGTGAGGTTTCGCTTACCACTGTTTCGACTGGTGATTGATAAGGATTATCCCAAAACCGGTAAAGGCATACAACCGGAAATCATATCCAAGCCTACGATAGAAGCGATCATGCGCGGGATCGATTATAAACTTGAAACCGCCATGGAGTTGATCAGAAGAGATAAAGAAACCGGGCAGAGCCGGATCAATCCATAGTTGGCATCCCGTCATCATCTATAATTAAAAACCGGTCGGCGTCTTTCCAAAAAGGAAATCTTTGCCTGGTCTCCTCAAGTCTTTCGCGTGAGAGGGTTATGGTAAAAACATCTTCATCATTTTCCTTATTGTACAGGATTTCACCCATCGGGTTTACAACCATGCTGTTGCCATTATAGTTGATATCATTTCCATCTTTGCCAACCCTGTTTACACCTACCACGTAGCATTGATTTTCTATCGCCCTTGCCTGCAACAGTGTTTTCCAGGCAAGTATTCTCTTGTCTGGCCAGTTGGCAACATAAACCAGCACATCAAACTCTGGCGCTCCCACGGTCAATTGTTGTCGCGCCCATACGGGAAATCTCAGATCATAACATATCTGCATATTAAATTTCCACCCATTCACAGATGAGATAAGCCGCTTATGACCGGATGTGTAGTGCTGGTCCTCGCCGGCGTAGGCAAACCGGTGCCGTTTATCGTATATGCCTAACCGGCCGTTTGGTAAGGTCCAAATCAGACGATTGTAGAATTGATCATTTTCCTGGATGATCAGGCTGCCTGCGAGGATGATTTTCCTTTTGGCTGATATTCGTTTCATCCAGCTTACAGTTTCGCCATCCATTGTTTCTGCGAGCAGGGAGGGATTCATGCTAAACCCGGTGCTAAACATTTCGGGCAAAAAAACCACTTCCGTTCTCTCAACCATGCCGACGATCTTTTCCTCAAACATGCGAAGGTTGGCTTCTTTGTCCTCCCAATGGAGATGACTTTGGATAAGGCTGATCGCCAGGGACTGGTTCATTTCGACTTTTTAAAGATTACACGATTATAAAGATAAGCCGAACCCCCGGTGTTGGAGGCTCACTCATCCTTTTTAGTGATCATGCTAATAGCAGCTTCTGCCAGGTTTGGCTCAAATCCGCGTTGAATCAGGAAATCAGCTGTCTTTTTCTTGCGAACCAGGTAATGCTCTCCTTTTAGCGATGCAAATTTTTCCGCGGTGATTTTTTGAAGTTTGTCAAGGTAATCCTGCTCTTTTATTTCTGACAGTGCTTTCCGGATGCAATATTCACTGACCTGCTTTTGCTTTAGGGCGTATTTTATCTTAACCCGGCCCCATCCATTCACCCGAAATTTTCCACCGGCAAAGGCCCGGGCATATCGTTCCTCGTTGAGGTAACCGTCGCTGATCAGGGAAGCGATGATCTCACCCTGATCATTTTTCCGGACGCCGAGGCTATACAATTTATCCGTCACCTCCCTGTGACAGCGTTCCTGGTAACCACAGTAGTGCCTGAGTTTTTGAAGGGCCTGTTCGGGACTTAGCTGCTTTTTATAGGTTGCCATGACTGAAACTGTGGATAATTACCGCCGGCAAGTTAATAAAAGAATATCGGGTCAATTCCCTGCAGTGGGTGGTCAAACTGGGGGTAGCTGAATATTGACGATATATTAAAAATCAGTAGTTTCGCCACATTCAATTTTGTATATGAAATTTATCGTAAGCTCGTCCACTTTACTGAAACAACTGCAGCATATAGCCGGTGTGATCAACGCTAATACTGTATTACCCATTCTCGAGGATTTTTTATTCGAAATCGAAAAAAGTAAGCTCACGGTAGTAGCTACGGACCTGGAAACAGTAATGAGGATACAGCTCGATATTGAAGCGAAAGATAGCGGGCGGGTTTGTATTCCTGCAAAGATCCTGTTGGATTCATTGAAGAATATTCCTGATCAGCCGCTTTCATTCAATATTGATAAAAACTTTGGTATCGAGATCACTAGTGACAACGGTAAGTATAAATTGATGGGAGAAAATCCGGACAACTTCCCCAAAGCACCGGCTGCAGACGATACTACAACCTTCCAACTCACGGCAGCCGCGCTGATCACTTCTATCAATAAGACATTATTTGCAGCCAGTAATGACGATCTGCGTCCTGCGATGACAGGCGTTTATTTCGAACTTGATAAAAAAGGTATGCAATGTGTCGCTACGGATGCCCACAGGCTGGTACGTTATAAACGCAAAGATGTATCCTGTCCCAAAACCGACAGCTTTATCGTCCCCCGCAAACCGCTCAACCTGTTGAAATCAGCTATACCTTTTAATGAGGATGAACTGACGATCAGTTATAACAGTAACCACCTTTTTGTAACACACGGTACAACTCAAATGAGTTGTCGCCTGATAGATGCGCGTTTCCCGGATTATAAAGTAGTCATACCAACCGATAACCCATACCGGCTGACTGTTAATAAAAATGATTTCCAGAGTGCGCTACGCAGGGTCAGCATTTTTAGTAATAAAAGTACCAACCAGGTGGCCCTGAGTATCAGCGGCAGTGAACTTCAACTCGCCGCGCAGGATGTTGATTTCAGCTTTGAAGGAACGGAAAGAATGGTATGTCAGTACAACGGTGAAGACCTGGTGATAGCGTTCAATGCCAAATTTCTGATCGAAATGTTATCTGCAGCCGATAGCGATGAAGTAAACATTGAATTATCTACGCCTACCAAGGCAGGTCTTATAAAGCCTGTTGACCAGGATGAGAATGAAGAAATGCTGATGTTGGTGATGCCGCTGATGTTAAATCAATAAATGATATTTTTTTTATCAGGAACTTTGAGCTCTCTGTGTAGAGAGCTTTTTTATTTTAACCAGGTGAGATGAAATATGTAGTGCTTTGTTCCTTTGACAACTATATTCCGGCCCACATTTTATTGGGGAGATTGAAGGATGAGTATATCAATTGTTATCTGCAAGATGAATATAGCGTTACTATCGATCCTTTTCTTTCCAATGCCATTGGTGGCATCAAACTCATGGTAGCGGAGAGCCAGTTGGAACGCGCCAGGGAAATAGTCCAGGGCTTTGACGCGGACGTTCAAACCGATAGCTGATACACCCGCATTTTCCTCCAGGATACTTAGTCTATTTTTTAGTAATTTACAATTTCTGAATAATCCGGAAACCGGGACGTATGTGGGAAAATCTGGTTAGCTATTTTTCAACACTGGAAGAAAGACCGCTGGAGCGCATGGCGATCCTGGTTGGCGGCCTTCTCATTTTTTGGATCATTGAGGGGGCTATTCCCCTGCTGCCCCTTCGCTACAAAAAAACAAAGTTTAAACATGCAGTCGTAAACTTTGGGTTTACACTCCTTCACCTGGTCATACATACCCTGCTGGCTATACTTATTGTAAAGTTGTCTGACTGGTGTATGCACCAGAACTTCGGTATGGTTTACTGGTTCAATGCAGGTATTGGCATGTCAATACTAATTGGCGTGCTGGCACTGGATTTCAGCAGCTGGCTGGTACACCTGGTCATGCATAAAGTAAGTGTGCTTTGGCGTTTTCATCTTATACATCATAGCGATAATAATGTAGATGTAACTACCGGCCTGCGCCATCACCCCGGTGATAGTCTGCTCAGGGGTGTTTTTTTCCTGTTGCTGATCTTTATTTCCGGTGCGCCTGTGTATAGTGTGATGGTCTATCAAACGCTGGTCGTCCTTACCACAGCCTTTACTCATGCTAATATCAGCCTGCCAAAAAGACTGGACAACGCCCTGAGTTATGTAATAGTTTCTCCGAATATGCACAAGGTCCATCATCACTGGAAACAGCCATTTACGGACAGCAATTACGGAGCTGTCTTTTCCATTTGGGACCGCCTGTTGGGAACTTTCATGAAACTGGACACAAAGGATATCCGCTACGGTCTCGACCGGTACTACCCCAATGAGAAAGACGAAGACTTTATTTCTCTCCTTAAAAAGCCATTTCAGAAACTGGATTCCTAGTTTTGCAGCATGAAAAAAATTGCCATGATTCCCGCCCGCTACGCTGCTTCGCGGTTTCCAGCTAAATTGATGCAGATACTGGGTAACAAAACCGTGATTAGTCACACCTATGATGCTACGGTGGCCACCCAGCTTTTTGATAAGGTGATCGTTGTAACGGACAGCGACATCATCTATAACGAAATCGTGTCTAATGGTGGCGAGGCAATGATGAGCAAACGACCACATGAGAGCGGGAGCGACCGTATTGCAGAGGCAGCTGAAGAACTCGATGTGGATGTGATCATCAATGTACAGGGCGATGAGCCATTTATTCAGAAAGAACCCCTGGCCAGGCTTGTCCATTTGTTTGATGATCCCTCAGTTATGGTAGGCTCCCTGATGCGGAAATTTACAGCGGATGAAGACGTATCAAAAACCAGTTCTGTAAAAGTGGTGGTAAACAAAAACAATGATGCTTTATATTTTAGTCGTAGTGTAATACCTCATGTTGCCAATACAAGTATCCATACAGCCCATTATCTCCATATTGGTGTATATGGATTTCGAAAAGAAGCTTTACTTAATTTCACGCAGTGGCCTGCTTCGGTACTGGAACAGGCAGAAAAATTGGAACAGTTGCGTTATCTTGAAAATGGTGTTCCGATACGCATGGCCCTGGTTGATTTCAAGAGCCTGGCTATCGATACGCCGGAGGATCTGGCAAGGGCAAAGGGCATGCTTTAATGCCGCCGTTTTTTTCTATTTTAAGAACGTCTTTTCCCCATGGTTTGGCTTCGCATGCAAACGATATTTACCAAAAAATTGATTCTTTTTTTTTGAAGGCATAGGCTTTCGTTGAAAGTTTACGCCAGGTTGATTTAGCTGAACAACTTCAGGTTGATTTGTTGGAATCTGTAGTATAATCGGGTGCATATTCCCGGGGATATTACTTTTTACACAGGTCATCAGGTTCATGGAGGTGGAGGCGGGGGAGGGAGGGCCCCGCAGGGATTATGAACCTAAGCCAAATCTCATCGCCTATCGATCGATTTTGAAAAGATCTATTTTGCATACTCACTCTCCCGGCACCCGTTTAATTCACTGCGACGTTTCAGCAAAAAGTATTTTTACGCCTTCACAAATCAAACGCACAACTGCGATCGTAAAATATCACTTCTGTGATAACGTGATTCCTCCTAACCATTCCCTCGATTATAGAACTGATACTCTTTTCATTTAAACCTTTTGACTGGTATGTTGAATTCCCTATTAGTTATCGGAGCTTATCTTTACTTATTATTTATTTCCGATAGACTATATGCGTTTATTAAAAAAGCCATACCAATATATCGTTCTCTTCCTTCGTACAAAGATCAGCCGCGTACAATATATTATCATCATTGCCACCTTGGTCGGACTGGCTTCGGGATTGACAGCTGTATTATTAAAAACGCTGGTGCATCACCTCCAGGTGTCGATTAAAGAAATGGATATAAGTCGTTATGCCTACTTATTTTTTCCTGTGGCAGCATTGTTGATAACCGTAATTATTGTAAAAAGGTTTTTTGGAGGATACTTTGAAAAAGGCATTGCCATGGTCCTTCGCGCTATAGCTGGCAGATCTTCATTTATTGCGCTGCGTCATACCTACCAGCACGTGATCACAAGTTCCTTCACGGTTGGACTCGGAGGTTCCGCAGGTCTCGAATCCCCCATCGTATCGACAGGCTCGGCTATCGGTTCCAATATTGCCCGCATAAGCGATCTTGACTACCGGGAGCGTACACTACTGATCGGGTGTGGTGCAGCCGCGGGTATTGCAGCAGTATTCAATGCCCCTATCGCCGGCGTTATTTTTGCTATCGAAGTATTGCTTACCGAGGCTATTGTCGTAAGTTATTTTATCCCGCTTATCATTTCATCTGTTGTAGGTGCCTTGTGCTCGCGCATCATCCTGCAGGAATCATTTCTTTTTAATTTTATCCTTCAGGAAAATTTCAACTACCGCAATGTGCCCCTGTATATTCTTCTCGGCGTAATGGCGGGCTTTACAGCCTTATATTATGCCCGGGTTTTTAAGAAGTCAGAGAAAAAGATCCATGGCTGGAAATTAAATCCCTATGCAAAGGCGATAATTGGTGGTTTATTTCTCGTTAGCTTATACTTCTTTTTTCCACCACTATTTGGTGAGGGTTACGATGTTGTGAAGGAGGTGGCTGGAGGAAATCCCGGTTTGTTAAATGATAACAATATCATGCTGAGTTTCCTGGATGAAAACTGGTCCCTGGTAATATTTGCCGGCTTGATCGTTCTGTTGAAACCTATTGCCGCCGCCATTACAATAGGTAGCGGCGGTAATGGTGGCAACTTTGCGCCTTCTTTATTCGCTGGAGCATTCCTTGGATATTTCTTATCCAAACTTATCAACATTACAGGCTGGCTAAAAATGCCGGAAGGTAACTTCAGCCTGGTAGGTATGGCTGGCGTACTCAGTGGCGTTATGTACTGTCCCTTGTCAGCTATCTTCTTAATCGCCGAGATCACAAATGGCTATGAACTATTTATCCCACTCATGCTTGTTTCGTCCATTTCTTTTTTTATCGTTAAAAGCTATGAGCCATTTTCAATGGAAACAAAGCAACTGGCGCTGGAGGGACAAATTTTTACCCATCGGAAAGAAAAAAATATTCTCACATCCATGAGACTTGAGGAGCTGCTTCAGGATCAGCTTGAAGTAGTTCCTATTGATTACAAACTGCGTGACCTGGTAGAACTAATCAAGAAAAGCAAGAAAAATGTCTTTGCTGTTAAAGACGCCACCGGTCATTTTGCCGGAATCATAGAACTTAATGATATCAAGCACTATTTATTTCAACCTGAGCTATTCGACAGCCTACCGATCGAGTTGTTACTGAAAAAACCTGCGGCTACTATAAACATCAATCAAAAAATGCACGAGGTAATGGATAAGTTCGACACCACGCAGAGCTGGCATTTACCCGTACTTGACAACGATCGGAAATTTGTCGGGTTTATTTCGAAAACCAAACTTTTTAGTAAGTATCGTGAAGTACTCGCTTCACATGGTGATCTGTATGAATAATCAGGCTTCTTTCTCAGCAACCGCCTGCACCCTGTAACGATATGCCTTATTGATAAGCCTGGGCAGGTCGCCAATGCTCTCAGAATATACTTTTACAAACGCTGCCCCGAAATATAAAATAAACGACGAATAGAAAACAAACAGCAGGATCAAAACAATGGACCCAGATGCACCATAGATTGTGTTGAGATTACTATTGCTCATCACAATGGATAAAATTTCCTTTCCTATTGAAAATAAAAGACCTGTAAGCAGCCCACCCGCCATCGCCACACGCCAGGATGGACGACCGTCGGCCAGGTAACGAAATAACACGACAAACCATGCCGTCACGATCACCGCACTTACGATCTCATTCAAGGCGCCGGTAAAATATTTTCCCATGTTGGACCATTGCTCTTCCATATAATTACCGGCAATCAGTTCAAAACTATCCAGCAGAATCCCCGCCAGGAACAATATGCCAGCCACTAGTATCACCCCAAGCGAACGAGCCCTTAGCCTCAAATTGAATAAAAAGCCAGGCTTCTCCTTCACGCCGATCTTCCATATATCGTTCAATGAGTTTTTTATTACCCCAAAAAGTGTTGTAGCAACAAAGACCAGGAATAGAAATCCTCCGGCGGCAATATACCACCTGCTGGCCAGCTTGTAAAAACCACGCGCTGTCTGCAAAACCTGCCCTGCTCCATCCTTACCAAATGTATTTGTGAACAATTCCATCATCTCACGGCCCAAAAGCCTTTTGTTAAGAAACAGGCTGAATAACTGGAATAATATCAACAGGATCGGTGGCAGCGCAAAAGTGGTGAAGAAAGCTGTGGCGCCCGACATCCGGAGCGGATCGTTCTTTTTCAACTCGGCCAAGGTCATTTTGAGCATAGCCCAAAGACTTACCGACGAACGCTTACCTTGATTATCGGCTTTTTTTGCCATAATACTGCTTTTGGTCCTTGCTTAAAATTAAGCCATCCCTCATTAACATCTTTTCTTACTATTCTTTACTAACTTTCTTAAATGAATGTCAATCTGAAACCGGAGAGATACCTCAGGTATTTATATCTCCCAAACCTTTTCGGCACCCAGCGTACCAAAGAGATCCTATCCGTCAATCCCACTGTCATTCCGCAAAGGGAAGAGGCAAAGGACGTGGTGATATATGCGTTTGACTATGATGGAAACACGCTCGAAGAAAAACGTTTATCGAAAATTGAGGAAACCTTTACCTATAAATCCAGTAAACGGATCAGCTGGATCAATATCGACGGGCTGCGGAAAGCAGACGTGGAATCGCTTTGCAGCCATTTTGAAATTCACCCACTGCTGATCGAAGATATTCTAAGCATCAACCAACGACCAAAGATGGACGAAGTGGAAGGCGTATTGTTTTGCCTTTTGAACATGCTGTATTATAACGACACCAAGCAGACGGTGGAACAGGAGCAGATCAGCATTGTCCTGGGCCGTGATTTTGTAGTTACATTCCAGGAAGATGCCAACCGTGATGTTTTTAATCCTCTCCGGGAGCGTTTGAAAATGGCTACCAGTAAGGCCCGCCAGCGAAGCGCCGACTATCTCTGCTATTCTATGCTGGATATGATCGTGGATAACTATTACCTGGTCATGGAAAAACTGGGCGACAGGATCGAAGCCCTGGAAGAAGAAGTAATTCGCAACAGCAATAAAAGATCGCTGGCAAAGATAAACCAACTGCGTAAGGAGCTCATCGTGTTAAAACGTAATACAGTTCCCGTTCGCGACCTGGTGAATGGAATATTACGAAGTGAAAGTGAGTTGCTTGATGATCGCAACACCAAATACTATAAAGACATTTACGATCATATCATACAGGCGATCGACCTGACTGAAAACTATCGCGATATCATGGTGAGTATGCAGGACCTTTATATCAACAATGTAAACCTGAAAATGAATGAAGTGATGAAAGTGATGGCGATCGTGACCTGCCTGCTGGCGCCGGCAACCGTCATAGGAGGAATTTTCGGGATGAACTTTGACACCGTTCCATACTTACACAATCAATATGGTTTCTGGATCGCAGTGTCGATCATGCTTATCATACCCGTTTGGATGATATATGCTTTTAAGAAAAGAGGATGGTTTTGATATCCTACAAACGATAAAACTCAACTATTTCTGCATCGGTTTTTTATATACCGGTACGGTACTGCAGGGTTCTCCATACATGATGCTCTTGACCACGGGTCTCAACAACCTGGTTAGCTCCATATATACAAAGTCGCCAATAGGAATATCACCGCACCCTTTGATCACGACCCGCTTATCTTCAAACGTCCTGATATCCAGCTTTGCAATATTTTTCAGGAAAAGCTGCTTTTGCAATTCACTCTCGTCGCCCATCCCAAAATCCCGGGCTACCGGTTGCAGATTGGACGCGACCAGCATATACGCCCATGCCGGGACTATGGCATCAGCAGAACACAGGAGTGCCACATTTTTATCGCGGTATTGTTCCCAATCCAGCGCTTTCAGCGATTCGCGAAAGTCCTTTTCCTTTAGGATCAGGCCCATAAACAAGTAATCCTTCAGGTCAAAGACGACTGTCTCACCTGTTGGAACAAAGGAAGCCGGGTCTATCGTTATAATCCCGCTTTCCGCCACTTTATTGATTATCGGTTCACTCATGCCTGTTTTTGAGAGTATAAATATAATAACACATAAGCTTGCCTGTTGTTTGATAAAAAAAGTCCCGCCTAAAAAGGCAGGACTGACAGTTAGTATTAGTTGAAGTCAGATTAATATAATTTACTCCGGTTGTCCTTAATTGTAGCAGCTTCTATCAGTACCTGCTGCGGATAAGCACCCCTCATTTTCGCATCCTGGTACCTTGATTTGCGTTGCTCAGCCACATTTGCATCGGCAACAGCTGTTGCAGTTACGTTGTTGACCCTTACCACGTACACACCGCTATTAGCAGGAATGGCCTCTGTTACTACCTTACCCTTGTTGGCCGGGTTAAATGCTGCCCCAATCACTTTTGGCTCAGCTGTCACAATATTCGATTGCGAACCTGTCATGCGCAGGCTGTCAACATTCTCAATGGTTTTCCCACCCAATGCGGCTGACGCGGCTTCAAGCGTCGTGATAGTTCCAAGTTTTTTAGAAATCTGCTCTGCCTTTTTCTGGTTACGCAGGATAGGCTCTACAAGTATCCTTGCCTGCTCAACACTCTGGGTTCCCTTTTTATTGACCTCGGTTACCATGGCCACTACATAATTTTCACCGACGCGCTCAGGTTGTAATACTTCACCAAGATCAGCATCGTAAATGCTTCTTACAAAAGCGCGTGAAGCACCGAGACCCATGATCTGAAAATCGTTTGGCTTGATATCCTGTGCGAATGATTTATTGATCCCTTTGTCCTTAAGCTTTTCAGCATTTTCATCAAATGCCTTCCTGGACTGGCTATTGCCTGCAAATAGGGTTGCCTCATTGCTTGCATTGGCGTCTGTTTCCTGGCTGGCGTCTATTGGTTGGGTCATATAGGCAACCTTGTAAGCTGGTGAACTTCCTTTTTGAGATAAGATCTCGATGTAGTGATAACCAAAATCTGTTTTAACGACACCTTTTGTACCGGTGGGGTTTCCAAAAATAAAATCATTGAACTCTGGCACCATGCTACCAGCAGTTACATTTTCATATACACCGCCTTTATCCTTGCTACCCTCGTCATCCGATAATTTAGCAGCCACGGTATCAAATAAAGATCCATTGCGAATCGCGGTTTGGATGCTGTCAATCAGGTTTCTTGCTGTTGCAGAGTCACGAGTGGGAAACATTTGGCCCGACTGCGGATCGCGCTGTGAAGTGGCCACCAGGATATGGCGGACTTTCACTGTATCGGGCTGCGTCCTTGCTCCAACCACTTTGGCCATGGTGAAAGTTCCACCATCGAGGTATGGTCCGTAGACCTGGCCAACAGGCGTTTTGAATATCGAATCCTTTTGGGGAACTTGTATGTGCTTGCCATTTATATAGCTATCGTAGTAAGTGGTTACACCCTGGCTTTCGAGGTATTGTTTCACATCGTGAACCGAGTCTAATCCTGGTTTGAGTGCGAGCAGCCTTTCTCTTGCCGAAGCTGTATCTTCTGCAGTAGGCAAGGCGCTAAACGCTACATATGAAATGCTGCGTGACTCTTCTTGCTTAAAGTCATCCTTATGTTTATTGATATAATCTGCAATCTCCTTATCTGTCACCTTCACAGTGCTGTCGGGAACGGCTGAGTAAAATTCGCGAACCAGTGAAATACTGGCTAACTGGCTGGCGTCAGCATTTTGCTTTTCAATGAACCACCTGGGGAAATTGCTGCTATTAGTAAGCATTGAGTTGTATTTCTCCGTCAAACGCATCAACTCCAGCTGAGCGACGTATTCATTGAACTGTTGTTTTTGTTCTTCAGGCACCTGCTTGCTTTTCAGCATCTGGTCGATCTGTTGTTTTGCCTGCTGCGCATTAAAGATCCCGGTTTGCGGATCGGTGAACTGTTGCTTCAGATCCTGGGGGGCATTCTCACCATAAAGAACATCACCCATTTCTCTTTTGCCCAGCTGCATACCGAGCTTATCGAGTTCCGTCAACATCACTACGCGGGCTGTTTCCTGGCGCCATGCATTTTCGATAGCCATTTGACGGGTTGCGGCACCACTTGGGTAACCTTGTTGCTCCATCATAGCTTCCTGGCGGTCAATAGATTTATCAAACTCGATCGCGCTTATACTTTCACCATTGATGGAACCCACTGATGTAACCCGGCCTCCCGACAATAAACTACCTCCATTTTCAAAGGCAAGCATGACCACAAATGTGAGTAGGGCAATAGCAATCACTACGGCCATCAGTTTTGCATACTTCTCCTGGATACTCTGAATAACTGACATATTAATATGTAAGATTTAAAAGGGAGGCAAAAATAGGGTAATTAAAAGGAAACCCCAACCCCCTTAGAGCGGTAAATTAGCCTGTCTATCAGCTCCGACGGCTCAAAATCGCTGTTTGGCATTATTCATTTAACGAACGGAGCTATTGGCATTTCAGCGCAGGGTCATCAAGTCGATGTATTATTATAAATATTAATAGATTACCAGTTTGTTATCAATGGCTTTTATTTCTTTTTAGGGTGAACAAGTTTCATCTCCTTGATCAAATGGCCGGCACCGGCATATTTATCGACGATGAACAATACGTATCGGATGTCGACCATTATATTACGACAAATGGAAGGGTCATAGTTGATATCGCTCATCGTACCTTCCCAGACCCGGTCGAAATTGAGCCCCACAAGATTCCCATACGCATCCAGGGCCGGACTGCCCGAGTTGCCACCTGTTGTGTGATTAGATGCAATAAAACAAACCGTCATTTTTCCATTCCTGCCATAGGGTCCAAAATCTTTTTTCTCATATAACGCTCTGAGTTTTTCCGGTACATCAAACTCATAATCACCAGGTTTGTACTTTTCCATGATCCCATCCATATAACTATAAAAGCCATACTTCACCCCATCTCTTGGCTGATATCCTTTCACATTACCATAAGTAAGCCGTAAAGTACTGTTTGCATCGGGATAGAATTTCTTTTCCTTCATTACATCCATTTGTGCCTGCATGTAAGTTCGTTGCAATTGGTTGATATTTGCTTGAATTGGGTTCAGCTTTGCTGCTACCTGTTTATTATACGTGTCTACCATATCCAGATACAACCTTACTGCTTTATCTGCTTTAATCAATCCCACCGCTTCCGAGGGCGATTTATCCAGGTATAATTTCCGGATTTTATCATTAGAGATTAATGGACTCTCCTGGTAGATCATGCTTGTCATTTTCTCAATGCCCATGTCCGCGGCATCCTGGGGATTGCGCAGGTTACTTGCATAAGACGATACAAACTCCGACGGCTGATCTTTGAGGTACATTTCAATTAATACGGAAAACAATCTGCTATCCACCGTAGCATTAAACTCCTTGTAGAGTTCTTCAAGCTTTAGCTTCACTTTGTCAAGTTGCTGTCTGTATCCCGCCTCCCCATTTTGTTCAAAAGCATTCACCAGGCTATTGAGCTGCCCGGCAAAGGCAAACAGTTCGATCTTACTATTGATCTCCAGGAAATAATCTCTCGCCAATCCATATTTTTTCAGTTCACCATATGCTGATTCAAGATCGCCCAGGATAGAGCCATACACCGATTTCCATTGCGGATTTGCATCCACTCTTTTCTGAAATTCTTTTTCGTAAGTTTTTTTCTTAGCGATCGCGTTGCTGCGGGTCAGGCCAAGGATTTCGCCCTGCCATTTTTTCCAGGAGTTACTGATACTCGCATATTTTGAAGCGTACTGGATCTTGATTTCTTCATCGTTACGCATAAACTCATCTATCACAGCCAGCGCTTTGTCGCGAATCGCGATCTTAGCCGGGTCATTTACTTCCACAATTTGTTCCACGGCAGATGAATGCAGGTATTCCATTGTCCTGCCTGGAAATCCAAAAACCATAGTAAAATCATTTTCAGCAACACCATCCAGCGAAATTGACAAAGATCTCTTTGGAACATAAGGCACATTGTCGGGGGAATAAGCGGCCGGCTTATTATCTTTTCCTGCATATATCCTAAACATCGAAAAGTCACCTGTATGACGTGGCCACATCCAGTTGTCGGTATCTTTTCCAAAATTTCCGATCGAGGAAGGAGGCGCACCTACCAGGCGAATATCATTGTACGTCTCGGTGATAAAAGCAAAATATTGGTTGCCTTCAAAAAATGGCCTTATAAATACCGACTGAAAGTTTTCCCTTTTAACTGCTTTCAATACCTCATTCGCATTCCTGTCTATTAGCGACTGGCGTTCCCGCTCATTCATTTCCCTGGTCACACCATTAAGTACCTGTTTGCTTACATCTTCTATCCTAACAATAAAAGTGACATACAGACCCGGGTTAACCAGTTCCTCAGCATTATTCTTAGCCCAAAATCCATCCCGGATATAATTGCGGTCGAGCGTGGAATGATTTTGAATGACATCAAATCCACAGTGATGGTTAGTTAATAATAACCCCTTCGATGAGATCACCTCACCGGTACAAAATCCGCCAAAACTTACAATCGCGTCTTTCAGGCTTCCTTTATTAATACTATATATATCCTTTGCACTGATCTTCATCCCCATACTTTTCATTTCCTTCTCGTTCAGTCTTTCCAGCAGCAAAGGCAGCCACATACCTTCGCCTGCCTTTACCATTGACACGGTACAGGTAAATATTACGATCAACGCTAGTTTTAGATACTTCATAGAGCAATTTTTAGGGATAAAATTAAATGATTTGAACTTCATCAGCGCGGCGCCATTAGTACGGTTAAACCTGTTGATAAGCTCTGAATTCACTACAATAGCTGTCAACTGCAACTGGCCTGGTCCTGGAATTTGCTCACAAAGGCCTGTGAATATCGTCATTAAAATGTTAATAATCCCTCGTGAAACGTGAACATGAAATAGAATCATTTGCCGTTAACTTCCCGGGTACCCTAAAAAAAACCGGCTGATGGGTCAGACCTTTGAGTTATTCAATACAAATTCACAAAATACATAGCTTTCAAAACCTCTTTTTTTTACCCTTCGGCATTTTCACAGCAATGTGGAAATAGTTACAAAAACCAATACCAGCCGCGAACAAGCTTGTGGATTATCGTGTTTAAAATGTGAATATTGAAAAAACAATAATTTTGCGAAGGCTCTTTTCCACCAATTCACAGGCTTAATAATAATAGCCTTTTTTTAAGAATATTGTATTAATACATTTATTATAATACAAAAGGGGCTGTTGAAAATGTTTTTTAAAATTTGGAAAAGCTGATGCAATATTGCTACCCCGATCAAATGACTTCTTACCGGATTCAATAAAAAAATTTCGAGCCATGGACAAATTCGCATCTCTACTGCAGTCAAAAAACCCCGATATCGCTGCGGCAGCGGCTGAGGTGGAAACTCGTGGTTTTCTCGACATAGACCTGGATCCCACGCTTGACCTTTTCGCGGCTATCGACCGGCTGAAAAAGGAAAAAAATGCAGTGGTGCTGGCTCACTATTACCAGGAACCTGATATACAGGATGTAGCTGATTATATCGGCGACAGCCTGGGGCTCGCCCAGCAGGCTGAAAAGACTACAGCCGACATGATCGTTTTTGCGGGAGTACACTTCATGGCGGAAACGGCCAAGATACTTAATCCGACAAAAAAAGTGGTAATCCCGGATCTGAAAGCAGGTTGTTCGCTTAGCGATAGTTGTCCACCACCCCTGTTCAGGAAATTCAAAGAACAACATCCGGATCATGTGGTTGTGAGTTATATCAACTGCAGTGCCGGAATTAAAGC
>ENA-UOUJ01000732-UOUJ01000732.1-activated-sludge-metagenome-genome-assembly--contig:-NODE-732-length-20110-cov-5.077437_pt1 | contig 20110 bp, 18 predicted proteins | sample MGYA00249839_ERZ747224 | MGnify/ENA primary metagenome ERZ747224 (study PRJEB28782, sample SAMN03220277) | activated sludge metagenome | biome: wastewater; feature: sewage sludge; material...
GCGCACCATGACCAACGTCACCGGCCAGGTGCTGGTGCCGGTGCTGGTGGCGAAGCAGACCGGGCTGCTCGACCGCGAGGTGTTCGAGCGTGCGTCGAGCAATGTCGGCGTCGAAGACGCGCCGGAGCGCGATCCAGGCTGAACGCAGGGGCACGGCCGGCCCCAATACTGGGAGTTGCCCTAGCTGCGTCGCGGGACTGTCCCGCCTTATCGTGCCTTGGTCCGAGCAGGGAGCAGCGCACATGTCCATCGATGTCGAAGCCAAGGCCGCCGAAATCCTCGATGTCGGGGACCGCCGTTTCCGGCGAGACGACTATGAGGCGCGGATGGACTTCTTCGCCCAGGAACTGGAGAAGCTCGATCCCAACGCGCGCGCCGCGCTGTTCGACGAGATCCTCGAGCAGGATTCCGGCGCGCCGCAGTCGTGGCTGACTGTGAAACGGCTCAACAACCTCGTGGGCGAGGGTCGGATCACGTCGCAGGAGCGGGATGCGATCTTCGATGCGTTCGGGGCGGCCTACGTCAACGGCGACATCGAACTAAGCGACGCGCTGCAGTTCACGGGCATGTTCCAGTCCGGCGTCGCCAACGACATGGGACTGCAGCCGCAATCGGTCGACCGGCTCAACGTGCTGCTGGACACGCTGACCGGCAGCAACAGTCCGAATTCGTCGGCGTTCCTCGAGAAGTTCGCGGCCGACGTGCTGTCGCAGCGGGTCTTCTCCGACGGCCAGCAGATATACAACTCTTGGGAGCAGTCGGCGTACGCCGGCGTGCTGCTGAACGCGCTGGAGCAGTCCGGCGGCACGGCTGCGGTCGACAGCGTGATGTCGCAGTTGTCTGACGGGCAGCGTTCGGAGCTGCGCGACGCGGTGGCTGCGGGGGGCGGCATCTTCCACGTGAGCCCCTATTTCAAGGACAGCGGTCTCCGCGACCCGATGGTGATACTGATCGATGCCACGTCGCAGCATGGCTCGGAAGCCGAGGTGCTCGAGCTGGTGCAGTACGTCAACGCGAACTCGAGCGGAAACATCCTCGAGAACCACTTCTTTGACAGTGACAACAAGCCGATCCCCCAGCGTGCGGAGGCCCTGAGTGAGCTGTTCCTGACCCATTCCGACACCATCCTTGATTCGCTGACGATCGCCGATCCGGCGCAGACGCCCGGTTCGACCAACGACCGCAGCACCGTGGTCGGGTCCAACCTCGCAGCGCTCTCCAACCTGGTCCGGCTGACCGGGCTCAACCCCGACAATCCGCAAGCGGCCGAGGTCATGGCCCGGATCGGTGACTTCACCAGCGACAACATCCGCCTTGGCAACATGCCCGAGGGCACCGATGTCAACGGTGATGGCCTGGTCGACGGCAAGGACATCGCGGCGATCGACGCGGGCAACGGACGCGCGGCCATGATCGGCGCGGTAATGCAGGACGCGGTCAGCTCCGGCTACGCAGATCTGCGCGAGGATCAAGCGGCGCGCGAGGCCTTCCTCGGTTTCATCATCGACGTTGCGTTTTCGGCGATCCCGGCGGGCGGCAAGCTGGCCGGAGACGCGATCTCCGAACGCGTTTCGGACGCGTTGGGCGGCCTGAGCGAAGGGACCCGGAAGCAGATCGCAGAATCGCTGTCGTCGATCCCGGAGGAACTGCTCACCAACGCCCAAGGCGGACTGACCGATACTGCCAAGCAGGCGATCATCGACGCGCTGCCCGACGACTACGCGTACCTGGAGGACATCAAGCTCGAGTCCAACACCTTCATCGAGGACAGCATCCTCTCGGCCTCCGACCGCGACTACCAGATCACCGAGTCGATGTCCGACTACCGCGACTACATCGATCGTTCGCGTTGATGCCGGAAAGAAATGTAGGAGCGGGCCATGCCCGCGACCCGCGCAGCCGAGGCGCCGTCGCACACCGGTCGCGCCCATGTGGGGCGCTCCTGCGCGATCGTTATCAGCCCTGCGGCTTGCGTGCCGCCCACCACGCGAATCCCGCCGCGGTGAAGAACATCAGCAGGCTGTAGACCGCCGCCGGCACCGACATCGCGGCGTTGCCCAGCACGTTGAGTGCGATGAAGATCGCCAGCGTGCCGTTGTGAATGCCGATTTCCATCGCGATCGCGATGGCCTGCCTGCGCGGCAGCTTCAGCGCCAGCGGCGCGGCGTAGCCCACGCCCATGCTGATCAGGTTGAACAGCAGGCAGGCCAGGCCGACCACGGCGAACCACGCCAGCAGCGTGCTCCAGGCCTGGACCACGGCCGCCACGATCAGCAGCGCCAGCACCAGCACCGACAGCAGCCGGATCGGCTTCTCCATGCGGCTGGCGAAGCCGGGCGCGAAGCGGCGCACCAGCATGCCGATGGCCACCGGCAGGATGATGATCGCCGCGACCTCGACGATCTTCTGCACCGGCGGCGGCACGTACTGGCCGGCGCCGAGGAAGTACTCCAGCGACAGGTTGAGGATGACCGGCAGCGTCACCAGGCACAGCACGCTGTTGATCGCGGTGAGGGTGATGTTGAGCGCGACGTCGCCGTGGGCGAGGTGGCTGTAGATGTTGGCCGTCGCGCCGCCGGGCGAGGCCGCCAGCAGCATCAGCCCCACCGCCAGCTCCGGCGGCAGCCGGAACAGCAGCGCCAGCGCGAACGCCACCCAAGGCAGCACCCCGGTCTGCAGGAACAGCCCGAGCAGCACCGCACGCGGATAGCGGGCGACACGTTTGAAATCGTCGATGGTCAGGCCCAGCCCGAGGCCGAGCATGATCACGCCCAGCGAGAGCGGCAGCAGCAGGGTGGTCAGCAGGGAAGACTGCATCGATGTCGCTCCGTCGCGGCGTGGATCAGGCGGGGGGGAACTGCGGGCGCGGCGCCGCCAGCCGAGCCGCGAACCACGCGACCGGCAGCGGCAGCAGCACGCCGGCGATCGTCATCCACGCCGGATGCGGCAGCAGGGCTGCGTTGAGCACGACGCCGGCCACGATCAGCGCACCGACCCACAGCGCGGCACCGGTGCGGTGGCGGCGGCTGATCTTCGCCGCGACCCAGCCGCCGACGAACGCGGCGACCGTCCAGCCCATCAGCACCCAGAGCATCTTGCCGGTCGACGCGGAGGCAACCAGACGGGCGAGGTCTTCTTCATTGTCGAGGTTGATGCCCGGCGGCAGCGGGAACAGCGACATGCCGACGTACTCGAGCAGGAGCATCGTCGCCAGCGCGGCGAGCAGGCCCAGCAGCACCGCGAGCGTCGAGCGGATCATGCTTTTCCCCTGTAATCGTCGCCACGCGGCGGGTTGCCGCGACCGCCGGCGATACTAGCATCGGGGCCGGGGTGACCCGCACGTCAAACATCGTTGCCATCCGGTCGCGCCCATGGGGCGCTCCTACAGTAGGAGCGGGCCATGCCCGCGACCTTCGCGGCGGCCAGTCAGCAAAAAGGCCGCCTCGCGGCGGCCTTCCGATCCGGTCGCTGTCGCGGCGCTCAGCTCTCGCTGCCCAGCCCAGCCACGCGACGCGCCTGCAGGAACTTGCCGTTCCAGTAGCCGGTGTTCAGTTCGGACACGGTCACGTCGCGGCCGGTGCGCGGGGCGTGCAGGAAGCGGCCTTCGCCGATGTAGATGCCGACATGGTCGACGCGCTTGCCGCGGCGGGCGAAGAACACCAGGTCGCCGGGGACCAGGGCGGTGCGCTCGACCTTCTCGCCGTCGCGCGCCATGTCGCGCGAGACGCGCGGCAGTTCGATGCCCAGGGCGGTGCGGAACACGTAGCCGACCAGGCCGCTGCAGTCGAAGCCGCCCTCGGGCGTGGTGCCGCCCCAGCGATAGGGGGTGCCGAGCAGGGCGAGGCCGCGCTTGAGCAGGCTCTGCGCGCGTCCTTCCTCTTTCTTCTCGGACGCCTGCGCGGCCTCCAGCGCGGCGGCTGCGGCGATGATCTGCTGGTTGACGTCGCTGGCGAACTGGACGTCGCCCTCGGTCGTGCGTATCGGGCCGGCAACGAGGTTGCTGGTCACCGAGCCGGGTGCGGCGACGGCGTCGGCGGAGTCGCCGGCGAGCCCCGGTCCGGCGAAGGCCGGAAGGGCGGCGACCGCCAGCAGGCAGCCGCAGAGGGCGGCAAACGTGCCCAGTCGGGCCGGAAGGAGAGAGCGAGCGTTCCGGCCGAACCGGGCATTGAAAATTGTCACGCAGGTGCCATCGGTGGCGGACTCAGCGGCGGAGTGTGCCCGAGTGAAGGCGCCGTGATGTTAAATCCAGGTTATACAAACCTGTCCAAGTGCGTGATTTTGTTCACAAATTGCATTCAGGCTTCAGCGCAATACGCGCTTGGCGCCGCTGTAGTGCTTGCGCCAGTAGCTGCCGTCGAGGTGGTCCAGGCGGACCGTGCCGCCGGTGCTGGGGGCGTGGACGAAGCGGCCTTCGCCGACGTAGATGCCGACGTGGGTGACCTGGGCGCCGCTGCCGAAGAACACCAGGTCGGCGGCGGCCAGGCGCTGCGGGGCGACCTTCGGGCCCTGGAAGGCGGCGAGGTCGCGCGAGGTGCGCGGCAGCTTCAGGTCGAGCATGTCGCGGAACACGTAGTTGACCAGTCCGCTGCAGTCGAAGCCGCCCTCGGGCGTGTTGCCGCCGTAGCGGTAGGGCGTGCCGACCAGGCTGATGGCCCGCATCAGCACGGCGTTGGCGGCGGCGGGGTCGTCCGGGGCGACGACGGGCCAATCCCGCTCGGGGACGGTCGCCGCCGCGCGCGGGGTGGGGCGCACGTCGTCGCGGCCGCAGCCGGCGAGCAGCAGGGCGGTCAGGGCGACGCAGGCCAGCGGCAGGTGCGTCTGCCGGCGGCGGGTTGGCGCGGCCGGCGCCAAGGCCGGATAATGCGCGGCTCCGTCGTCCGGGGCGGGGTTGCATGCGCAAAGCGGTTCCATGCGAGGCATCCTGCCCGGGCACTCTCCTCCAGACAAGCCGCGGCCCGCGCCGCGCCAGCGAGCCGTCCATGAAGATCGAGAAAGACCGCGTCGTCCGTTTCCACTACACCGTCTCCGAGGCCGGCCAGGAGCCGGTGGAGTCGTCGAAGGAGCGCGGCGAGCCGCTCGCGATCCTGGTTGGCCACGGCAACATCATCCCCGGCCTGGAGAAGGCGCTGGACGGGCACGAGGCCGGCGACAGCTTCGGCGTCGACGTGCCGGCGGCCGAAGCCTACGGCGAGCGTCGCGAGGGCCTGGGCCAGCGCGTGCCGAAGAAGCATTTCGGCGCGCAGAAGCTGGCGCCGGGCCAGCAGGTGGTGCTCAACACCAACTTCGGCCCGCGCGCGGTGACGATTGAAAAGGTCGGCATGAGCGTGGTCGACGTCGACCTCAACCATCCGATGGCCGGCAAGGACCTGCACTTCGACATCGAGATCGTCGACGTGCGCGAGGCGCAGCAGGTCGAGATCGAGCACGGCCACGTGCACGGTGATGGCGGCCACGAGCACTGATACCAACGTGCAATGGAAAGTACGGCGTAGGAGCGCCCCATGGGCGCGACAGCGTAGCGATGATGCCCCGGCTGCGCGGGTCGCGGGCATGGCCCGCTCCTACATCGATCTTCTCGATCGCGATGGGGTATGAGCCGCCCGGCCGGCCGGACCACCGCTGCGCGCGTCCGGTTGTGATGTAATTCCCCGGATCATTCCGGGGGGAGTTCCATGTCGCGCATCCTGAGGGCCGCGTTCGCGGCCGTCCTGCTGCTGTCCGCATCCGTCGTCGCGTCGCAGGAAGTCGCGCCTGCGACCGCCGCGACACAGGAACCGCCGGCAGCGTCCGGCGTCGCGCTGGCGGTGGCTGTCGATCAACCACTGGTAGCGGATGCCGCGGCCGACGGCACGGCATTGCCGCCCCCACGCGCCATCGACGCGGACGACCTGTCGGCCTACGTCGACGGCCTGGTCGACGCCGCGATGAAGCGCGACGGCATCGCCGGCGTGACCGTGGCGGTGGTCGACCGCGAAGGTCCGCTGCTGCTGCGCGGCTACGGCATCTCGGCGCTGTCGCCGCGACGTGGCGTCGATCCGGACGGCACCCTGTTCCGGATCGCATCGATCTCCAAGACCTTCACCTACCTGCTCGCCCTGCAGCTGGTCGACGAAGGCCGGCTCGATCTCGACAAACCGGCCAACGACTACCTGCCCGACGCACTGAAGCTACCCGACGACGGCTGGCCGCCGGTGCTGGTGCGGCACCTGTTCACGCACACCGCCGGCTTCGAGGACTCGGCGATGGGCCATCTGTTCGTCGATCGCGTCGAACGGGTGACGACCACCGCCGAGTACCTGCGCCAGCATCGGCCCAAGCGCGTGCGCGCGCCGGGCAGCCTTGCCGTGTACTCGAACTATTCGGTCGCGCTGCTCGGCGCGCTGGTCGAACAGGTGGCGGGCACGCCGTTCGACGCGCTGGCCGAGCGCCGGCTGTTCGAACCCATGGGCATGCGCCTGACCACCTTCCGCGAGCCGCTGCGCGAGGGCGATCCACGCAACGCAGGGCCGGCGTTCGCGGGGCGCTGGTCGGAGGGCTTCCGCCGCAGCGGCGGCGCGTTCAAGCCGCAGGCGTTCGAACACATCGCCCACGCCGGCCCGGCTGGCGGCGCGTCGAGCACGGCCGCCGACATGGGCCGCTACATGCGCATGCTGCTGCGCGGCGGCGAGCTCGACGGCGTGCAGGTGCTCACGCCATCGGTGCATGCACGGCTGATGGGGGAGGCGCTGTTCCGCAATGCACCCGAGGTCGGCGGCTTCTCCTACGGCTTCTTCGATTCGCGCCTGGGCACGCTTCGCGTGCTCGGCCACGGCGGCGCGACCAGCTGGTTCCATTCGATGATGTCGGTGGCGCCGGAGGCCGGCGTCGGCATCTTCGTGTCCACCAATACCGACAGCGGCCGGCGCCTGGCCGCGCAGCTGCCGACCCAGGTGCTGGAGCGCTATTTCGAGCAGGCGCGCACGCCGTCCGCGGCGGCGCCACCGGAAGGCTTCGACGCCGCGCGCTTCGCCGGGCGCTACAACAGCAAGCGCAGCAACTACAGCAGCGCCGAGAAGCCGTTCCTCTCGCTCACCGTGCAGGTGAGCGCGGCCGACGACGGCAGCCTGGTGCTCAGCGCCGGCGGTGACAGCAGCCGCTGGATCCCCGAGGGCGGGCTGGTGTTCCGCGAGGCGGAAGGACCCGGGCGCATCGTCTTCTTCGAGGACGACGATGGCGACATCGCCGGTTACGACAACGCCGCCGGCCACAACGTGTTCGAGCGCGTCGGGCCGCTGGCGCAGGGCGAGTCGCTGCAGGCGGTGATCGTGTTGGCAGGCGTGGTCTCGCTGCTGGTGCTGGTCGGCGCCTGGTTGCGCCGCGGTCGCCGCGACCAGGCGGCGCCGGCGTCGCGGCGGTCGGCGTTCTGGCTGTACCTGGGCGCGATCGCCTGGCTGCTGTTCGTCTCCCTGTTCCTGGTCTACCTGCAGTCGGCGATGGCGGACGAGACCGCGGTGTTCTACGGCTATCCCGGCGCACTGCTGACCGCGCTGCTGTGGTCGACCCCGGTCCTGTTCGTGCTGACCCTGGTCGACGTCGTCCACCTGCGTGCGGCCTGGCGCGCGCGCGGCTGGGGCCTGTGGCGCAAGCTGCGGCACACGCTCGCGGTGGCGGTCTACGTGTTCGCGGTCTACATGCTGTGGTCGTGGAACATGGTGGGCTGGAAGCTGTGAGCGATCGGCCCGGCAGCGTGCCGCCGCCGCTGCCGTCAGCTGCACCGATCGACGCCGCGCAGCGCGTCCAGGCGCTGGACGTGGTGCGCGGCTTCGCCCTGCTCGGCATCTTCCTGATGAACATCGAGTGGTTCACGCGGCCGGTGCAGGAGATGGGCTGGGGCATCGATCCGGCCGCCACCGGCATCGACCGCATCGCGGCGTGGCTGGTCTACGTGTTCGTGCAGGGCAAGTTCTGGGTGCTGTTCTCGCTGCTGTTCGGCATGGGCTTCGCGGTGATGTCGGCGCGCGGCGGGCACGGGCCGCAGTTCCGTCGCCGCTACGTGCGGCGCTGCCTGGTGCTGCTGGGCATCGGCCTGCTGCACGGGGTCGCGCTGTGGTCCGGCGACATCCTGCACGCCTATGCGATCGCCGGCCTGCTGCTGCTCGCCTTCGGCGGGATCAGCAACCGCGCACTGCTCTGGATCGGCCTCGTCGTCTACGCGGCACTCGCCGCCATGGTCGCGTTCGGCGGCCTGGCGCTGTCGGCGCTGCCGGACGAGGCCGGCAGCGATTTCATGGAGATGGCCGCCGACATGGAGGCTGCCGCCGCAGTCGCCGCCCAGGTGTTCAGCGAAGGCAGCTGGTGGCAGGCGACGGTGCAGCGTGCGCGTGATTTCGGCATGGCCGCCGCGGAGGGCGCGCTGATGGTGGTGCCGATGGCGCTGGCGGTGTTCATGCTCGGCGCCTGGCTGGTGCGCAGCGGGCGCATGCACGACGTCGCCGCGCAGCGCGGCTGGTTCGCGCGGCTGGCGCTGTGGACGATGCCGCTCGGCCTGGCCCTGGTGGCGTCGAGCGCGGCGGTCGGCACCAGCTTCGACGGCATGCGCCAGATCGGGCCGATGATGCTGGCGATCGGGCTGATTATGCTCGGCAGCCTGCCGCTGGCGCTGGCCTACCTCTCGCTGCTGGTGCTGGGGCTCGGCGTGCCCGGACTGTCGCGGCTGCTGGCGTGGCTGGCGCCGGCCGGCCGCATGGCGCTGACCCACTACCTGCTGCAGTCGCTGATCGCGTCGACGCTGTTCTACGGTTACGGCTTCGGACTGTGGGGGCAGGTCGGGCGCGCCGGGCAGGTGGTGCTGGTGTTCGCGGTGTTCGCGCTGCAGGTGCTGGCCAGCCACTGGTGGCTGGCGCGCTTCCGCTTCGGGCCGATGGAATGGCTGTGGCGCTGGGCGACCTACGGCCAGCGTCCGCGGATGCGGTTGGCATGACCTCGCACATGCGCGGCGCCAGCGCCTGCGCCGCTACACTTCGCGCATGCACGAACCCAGCGACACCCTTGTCATCGGCGCCGGCGTATCCGGCCTCGCCAGCGCGCTGTGCCTGCTCGAACGCGGGCGCTCGGTGCGGGTGGTCGATGCGGGGCGGGTCGGCGGCGGCAGCTCGCACGGCAACTGCGGCACGCTGACGCCGAGCCACGCCGGCCCGCTGCACGCGCCGGGCATGATCGCCAGGGCGCTGCGCTGGATGCTGACGCCGGATGCGCCGTTCTACGTGCGGCCGCGCGTCGACCCCGCGCTGTGGCGGTGGATGCTGCACTTCGCCGGGCGCTGCAACCTGCGCGACTGGAACGCCTCGGCGCGTCCGCGTGCGGCCATCCTCAACGCCTCGCGCGAAGCGTTCCCGCGCTGGATCGCGGACCACGGCCTCGACTGCGAATTCGCCGAGCCCGGCACCGACTGCGTGTTCCGCAACGCGGCGGAACTGGAGGCTTGCGTGCGCCAGCTGCCGGCACTGGCCGAACTCGGCATCGCCTCCGAAGTCATCGACGGTGCCGCCTACCTGGCGCAGGAACCGGCGCTGCGCGAGGGCGTCGCCGGCGCGGTGCGCTATCCGGGCGACGCGCAGCTGCGGCCGGACAAGTACGTGGCCGGGCTCGCGCGCGCGGTGGTCGCGGCCGGCGGCGTGATCGAAGAGCACTGCGAAGTGCGGCAGGTCGAGGCGGGCGCCGGCGGCATGCGCGTCGCCACCTCGGGCGGCGAACGCCGCGCGCGCGACGTGGTGCTGGCGACCGGCGCCTGGTCGCCGCTGCTGGCACAGTCGCTGCGCCTGCGCTGGCTGCGCGGCGCGATGCAGCCGGGCAAGGGCTATTCGATCACCTGGTCGCGACCGGCGCTGGTGCCGAAGCGGCCGATGACGCTGCACGAGCGCAAGGTCTGCGTCACGACGTGGGAGGACGGTTTCCGCCTCGGCAGCACGATGGAGTTCTCCGGCCACGACGCCAGCCTCAACCGCCGCCGGCTGGACGCGCTCGAGCGCGGCGCCGCGGAGTACCTGCGCGATCCGGTGGGTTCGGTGAAGCGCGAGGAGTGGTACGGCTGGCGACCGCTGACCTGGGACGACCTGCCGATCATCGGTCGCGCGCCTGGCCACGACCACCTGTGGCTGGCGACCGGACATGGCATGCTCGGCGTCAGCATGAGCCCGGCCACCGGCCGCCTGCTGGCGGAACTGATGACCGACGACACGCCGCACATCGACCCCACGCCCTACGCCCCGGAGCGCTTCACATGAACATGTCGCCGCCGCTGGATTTCGACCTCGTCGTGCTCGGCGGCGGCAGCGGCGGCCTGGCCGGTGCGTTTCGCGCCGCGCAGCACGGCGCGCGCGTGGCGCTGCTGGAGCCGGGCGAACTCGGCGGCACCTGCGTCAACGTCGGCTGCGTGCCGAAGAAGGCGATGTGGCTGGCCTCGGAACTTGCCGAGCACATCGCGCTGGCGTCGCGACTGGGCTTCGACGTGGCGCAGTCGCCGCGGCTGGACTGGCCGACGTTCATCGCCAGCCGCCAGCGCTACATCCACGGCATCCACGCCAGCTACCGGCGCAGGCTCGACGAGGCCGGCATCGTGCTGGTGCCCGCGCACGGACGACTGCACGATGCGCACACGATCGAATGCAGCGACGGCACCGCGCTGCGCGCGAAGTACATCCTGCTCGCCACCGGCTCCAGCCCGCGCCGGCCGGACGTGCCGGGCGCGCACCTGGCCGGCGTCTCCGACGACTTCTTCCACCTGCGCGACGCGCCTGATCGCGTGGCCCTGCTCGGCGGCGGCTACATCTCGGTGGAGCTGGCCGGCGTGCTGCAGGCGCTCGGCAGCCGCGTCGACGTCTACGCGCGCAGCGGGCGCCTGCTCAGCCACGCCGATGCGGAACTGACCGAACGCCTGCAGGAGAACTACCACCAGCAGGGCATCGGCCTGCATTTCGGCTACCGGCTGGCGGCGATCGAGGGCGAAGCCGGACGGCTGGAGTTGCGCGACGCCGACGGCAAGGCCAGCACGGCCTACGAACACGTCATCCTCGCGACCGGACGCCGCGCCAACAGCGACGGCATCGGACTGGACGCGGCCGGCGTGGCCGTGGACGACGACGGCAACATCCTCGTCGACGACTTCCAGCGCAGCAGCGTGCCGCACATCGTCGCGGTCGGCGACGTCACCGGCAGGGCGACGCTGACCCCGGTCGCGATCGCCGCCGCCCGCCGCGCGATGGACCGCGTGTTCGACGGACAGGCGGACGCGAAGCTCGACTACGACGACATCCCGACCGTCGTGTTCTCGCACCCGCCGCTGGCCGCGGTCGGCCTGACCGAGGCGCAGGCGCGCGAGCGCCACGGCGACGACGAGGTACACGTCTACCACAGCACCTTCCGCCCGATGCTGCAGGCCCTGGCCGACCGCCCGCAGCACAGCCTGTTCAAGCTGGTCTGCGTCGGCGACGACCGCCGCGTGGCCGGCATCCACCTGCTCGGCGAAGGCGCCGACGAGATCCTGCAGGGCTTCGCGGTGGCGCTGAAGAAGGGCATCACCCTGGCCGACCTGCGTAACACCGTGGCGATCCACCCGACCAGCGCCGAGGAAGTCGTGCTGATGCGGTAGGGCGGGTCTTGACCCGCCGCATTCCGGACGGTCGCGACGGCGGGTCAAGACCCGCCCTACAATGTCTGGATGGACACTTTCACCCTGCACCGCGGCAGCGCGCCGCTGCTGGTCAGCGTGCCGCACGATGGTACCCGCGTGCCCGATGACATCGCTGCGCGGCTGACGCCGGAAGCGCGGCGCGTGCCCGATACCGACTGGCACATCGCGTGGCTGTACGCCTTCGCGAAGGACCTCGGTGCATCGATGATCGTGCCGAAGTTCTCACGCTACGTGATCGACCTCAACCGCGGCGAGGACGACGTCTCGCTGTATCCGGGGCAGAACACCACCGGCCTGTGCCCGGTGCTGCGTTTCAGCGGCGATCCGGTGTACCTGGACGGCCAGGAACCTTCGGAGGACGAGGTGCGTGCGCGGGTCGAGGCGTACTGGCGTCCCTATCACGACGCGTTGCGCGAGGAACTCGGGCGCCTGCATGCCGCGCATGGCCGCGTCGTGCTGTGGGAAGGCCATTCGATCAAGGGCGACCTGCCGTTCCTGTTCGACGGCCGGCTGCCGGACTTCAACCTCGGCACGGCGAACGGCAGCAGTTGTTCACCGCAGCTGCAGGAGAAGCTGGAACGCGCATTGGCGGCGCAGTCACGCTACGGCTGGGTCCACAACGGTCGATTCAAGGGCGGCCACATCACCCGCCACTACGGCGACCCGGCCAGCGGCATCGACGCGGTGCAGCTGGAGATCAGCCAGCGCGTCTACATGGACGAAGACAGCTTCGCCTACGACGAGGCGAAAGCCGCGGATGCGCAGCAGGTGGTCCGGGCGCTGCTGGAAGCCGCACTGGCCTGATCGGGTTCAATCGCATGACCGTAGGAGCGGGCCATGCCCGCGACCCGCTGCGGTCGGGACATCATCGCGACCAGGTCGCGCCCATGGGGCGCTCCTACACCTTGATCGCAGATGGAACTCAGACCTCCAGCGTCGCCAGGTCGCCCTTCTGTTCCAGCCACGCCTTGCGGTCGCTCGCCCGCTTCTTCGCCAGCAGCATGTCCATCAGCCCGCGCGTCTCGTTGTCGTCGTCGATGGTCAGCTGCACCAGACGACGGGTGTCGGGATGGATCGCCGATTCGCGCAGCTGCGAGGGATTCATCTCGCCCAGGCCCTTGAAGCGGGTGACGTTGACCTGGCCCTTGATCTTCTCGCGCTGGATCTTCTCCAGCAGCAGGCGCTTTTCTTCCTCGTCGAGCGCATAGAACACCTGCTTGCCCACGTCGACGCGGAACAGTGGCGGCATCGCCACGAAGATGTGACCGGCGCGCACCAGTGCCGGGAAATGCTTCAGGAACAGCGCCGAGAGCAGGGTGGCGATGTGCAGCCCGTCGGAGTCGGCGTCGGCGAGGATCACGACCTTGCCGTAGCGCAGGCCGGAGATGTCGTCCTTGCCCGGGTCGCAGCCGATGGCGATGGCGAGGTTGTGCACCTCTTCCGAGCCGAGCACGGTGCCCGAGGCCACTTCCCAGGTGTTGAGGATCTTGCCGCGCAGCGGCAGGATCGCCTGGAAGTCCTTGTCGCGTGCCTGCTTGGCCGAGCCGCCTGCCGAGTCGCCCTCCACCAGGAACAGTTCCGTGCGCGAGAGGTCCTGCGAGATGCAGTCGGCCAGCTTGCCGGGCAGGGCCGGGCCTTGCGTCACCTTCTTGCGGACGATCTGCTTCTCGGTCTTGAGCCGCGCGCTGGCGCGCTCGATCGCGAGCTGGGCGATCTTCTCGCCGAGCTCGACGTGCTGGTTGAGCCACAGGCTGAAGGCGTCGTGCGCGGCGCCCTCGACGAAGCCCGCCGCCTGCCGCGAACTCAGCCGCTCCTTGGTCTGGCCGCTGAACTGCGGGTCGGTCATCTTGACCGAGAGCACGAAGGACACCCGGTCCCACACGTCCTCCGGCGCCAGCTTGACCCCGCGCGGCAGCAGGTTGCGGAAGTCGCAGAACTCGCGCAGCGCGTCGGTGAAGCCGGTGCGCAGGCCGTTGACGTGGGTGCCGTGCTGTGCGGTCGGGATCAGGTTGACGTAGCTTTCCTGCACCAGGTCGCCGCCGCCTTGATCCGAGATGGGCACCCAGGCCACCGCCCAGTCGGCGATCTCGGTGTCCTTCTTCTGCTGGCCGACGAACAGCTCCGGCGGCAGCAGTTCGCGTTCGCCCAGTTCACCCTTGAGGTAGTCACGCAGGCCGTCCTCGTAGTGCCAGGTGTCGCGCTCGCCGCTGGCCTCGTCGAACAGGGTCACGACCAGGCCCGGGCACAGCACCGCCTTGGCGCGCAGCAGGTGGCGCAGCGCGCGCAGGGCGAACTTCGGCGAATCGAAGTACTTCGGGTCCGGCCAGAAGCGCACGCGGGTGCCGGTGTTCTTCTTCCCGACGCTGCCGACCACTTCCAGCGGCGTGGCGCGGTCGCCGTCGCGGAAGGTGATGCGGTGCTCGCTGCCGTCGCGCTTGATGTGCACCTCGACCAGGGTCGACAGCGCGTTGACCACGCTCACGCCGACGCCGTGCAGGCCGCCGGAGAAGGTGTAGTTCTTGTTGCTGAACTTGCCGCCGGCGTGCAGGCGGGTGAGGATCAACTCGACGCCCGGGATCTTCTCCTCCGGATGGATGTCCACCGGCATGCCGCGGCCGTCGTCGGAGACCTCGCAGCTGCCGTCCTTGAACAGGATCACCGCGATTTCCCTCGCGTGTCCGGCCAGCGCCTCGTCGACCGCGTTGTCCACCACCTCCTGCGCCAGGTGGTTCGGGCGCGTGGTGTCTGTGTACATGCCGGGGCGGCGCTTGACCGGGTCCAGCCCGGAGAGGACTTCGATGTCGGCGGCGTTGTAGCGGGAATTCATCGGGAAGGCGTGGGGGTTGGGGACTGCGAGGCGCGCAGGATGCGGGCCGGGGTCGGGGTGGTCAAGGATGCGCCGCCAGCGTCGCAGATCCCGGGACGCGGGCGGCGTCATGGCGCCGGATCAATGCCGCGGCGGTGGGCGGCATCGATCCTGCGTGCAAGCCGAGGCCGGGCCCGCCCGCCGGCTCGCTGTCGGCAGGCGTTGGAAGTGGTCAGGGCACGTTCACCCGGCAACCCCAGGCGGCTTGGGCGCCGGGTCGGGCCCGGGAGGGGCCGATCCCGGCCCGTCAAGGGGGCGGCCCCGGGCACGAGCCTGTAGAATGGGGCTTTCCAGCGGGTGCCTGCCCCATGACCTCCCCAAGTCCCGTCACTCCGCTCGTTTTCGTCACCGGCGGCGTGGTGTCCTCGCTCGGCAAGGGCATCGCGGCGGCCTCGCTGGCCGCGATCCTCGAGGCCCGCGGCCTGCGGGTGACGATGATGAAGCTGGACCCCTACATCAACGTCGACCCGGGCACGATGAGCCCGTTCCAGCACGGCGAGGTCTATGTCACCGACGACGGCGCCGAGACCGACCTCGACCTCGGCCACTACGAGCGCTTCGTCAACGTCCGCCTGTCCGGGAAGAATTCGATCACCACCGGCAAGATCTACGAGTCGGTGATCCGCAAGGAGCGCCGCGGCGACTACCTCGGCGCCACGGTGCAGGTGATCCCGCACATCACCGACGAGATCAAGCGCTGCATCGACGCCGCCACCCAGGGCTTCGACGTGGCGCTGGTGGAGATCGGCGGCACCGTCGGCGACATCGAGTCGCTGCCGTTCCTGGAGGCGATCCGCCAGATCCGCACCGAGCGCGGCGCCGACAAGGCGTTTTTCATGCACCTGACCCTGGTGCCGTACATCGCCGCCGCCGGCGAGCTCAAGACCAAGCCCACCCAGCATTCGGTGAAGGAACTGCGCTCGATCGGCATCCAGCCCGACGTGCTGGTCTGCCGCAGCGAGCAGCCGCTGCCCGACGGCGAGCGGCGCAAGATCGCCTCGTTCACCAACGTGCCCGAAAAGGCGGTGATCTCGGCGATGGACCTGGACAACATCCACAAGCTGCCGATGTGGCTGCACGCGCAGGGACTGGACCAGATCGTCGTCGAACGCCTACAGCTGGCGGACAAGGCTGCGCCCTCGGCCGACCTGTCCGAATGGCTGGCCGTGGTCGATGCCGCCGAGCATCCGATCGACGAGGTCAGCATCGCCGTGGTCGGCAAGTACGTCGACCACAAGGATGCGTACAAGTCGGTGGGCGAGGCGCTCAAGCACGGCGGCATCCGCCAGCGCACGCGCGTGAACCTGAAGTGGATCGAGTCACAGGACGTCGAGCGCGACGGTGCACAGAAGGCGCTGGGCCAGGTCGACGGCATCCTCGTGCCCGGCGGCTTCGGCGACCGCGGCTTCGAGGGCAAGGTGCTGGTGGCGCAGTATGCGCGAGAGAGCGGCATTCCGTACTTCGGCATCTGCTACGGCATGCAGGCGGCGGTGGTCGACGTCGCCCGCAACCTGGCCGGGCTCGAGGGTGCCAACAGCACCGAGAACGACAAGCAGAGCCCGCATCCGGTGATCGGCCTGATCACCGAGTGGCGCACCAGCAGCGGCGATGTCGAGAAGCGCGACGAGAAGTCCGACCTCGGCGGCAGCATGCGCCTGGGCCTGCAGGAGCAGCGCCTCAAGCCCGGCACCAAGGCGCGCGAGCTGTACGGCAAGGACGTGGTCGGCGAACGCCACCGCCACCGCTACGAGTTCAACAACCGTTATCGCACCCAGCTGGAGGACGCCGGCCTGGTGATCTCGGCCAAGTCGATGGACGACCTGCTGGTGGAGATGATCGAGCTGCCGCAGCATCCATGGTTCATCGCCTGCCAGGCGCACCCGGAATTCCTGTCGACGCCGCGCGGCGGCCACCCGTTGTTCATCGGCTTCGTCCGCGCCGCGCGCGAGCACAAGGCCGGCGGCAAGCTGCTGAAGGAGGCGTCGGCGTGACTGGATCCCGTAGGAGCGCCCCATGGGCGCGACCGCTTCTCCGCAATTGTCTGTCGCGCCCATGGGGCGCTCCTACGAGAGGCGTGCGATGAAACTCTGTGGCTTCGACGTTGGCCTCGACCAGCCGTTCTTCCTCATCGCCGGCCCCTGCGTGGTCGAGAGCGAGCAGTTGCAGCTCGACGTCGCCGGCAAGCTGAAGGAAATCACCGGCAGGCTCGGCATCCACTTCATCTTCAAGTCCAGCTTCGACAAGGCCAACCGCACCTCGGGCACCAGCTTCCGCGGCCCGGGCATGGAGGAAGGGCTGCGCGTGCTGGGCGAGGTCAAGCGCCAGATCGGCGTGCCGGTGCTCACCGACGTGCACGAATACACGCCGATGGACGAGGTCGCCTCCGTGGTCGACGTGCTGCAGACGCCGGCCTTCCTCGTGCGCCAGACCGACTTTATCAGGAAGGTCTGCAGCGCCGGCAAGCCGGTGAACATCAAGAAGGGCCAGTTCCTCTCGCCCTGGGACATGGCGCCGGTGGTCGAGAAGGCGAAGTCCACCGGCAACCACGACATCATGGTCTGCGAGCGCGGCGCCAGCTTCGGCTACAACAACCTCGTGTCCGACATGCGCAGCTTGAGCGTGATGCGCGAGACCGGGTGTCCCGTGGTGTTCGACGCCACCCACTCGGTGCAGTTGCCGGGCGGGCAGGGCAGCTCCAGCGGTGGACAGCGCGAGTTCGTGCCGGTGCTGGCGCGCGCGGCGATCGCCGTGGGCGTGTCCGGCGTGTTCATGGAGACGCATCCGGACCCCGCGAAGGCGCTGAGCGACGGCCCGAACGCGTGGCCGCTAGACAAAATGGAAGCGCTGCTCGGCACGATGCTGGAACTGGATCGCGTCACCAAGAACAACGGCTTCCTCGAATCCACTCTGTAAGGAACTTCTGAACAAGGCCGTCATCCCCGCGAAAGCGGGGATCCATGTACGCCAAACCGTTGAAAGCCAAAGCCCATGGATTCCCGCTTTCGCGGGAATGACGGCATATTCAGACCTTCCCCAACCCCGACAAGGCCCCCGAGACACGATGACCAAGATCGCCAGGATCCACGCCCGCGAAATCCTCGACTCCCGCGGCAATCCCACCCTTGAAGCCGAAGTCACGCTGGCGGATGGATCGTTCGGCCGCGCCGCGGTGCCGTCCGGTGCGTCCACCGGCGCCAAGGAGGCGGTGGAGCTGCGCGACGGCGACAAGACGCGCTACCTCGGCAAGGGCGTGCTCAAGGCGGTCGGCAACGTCAACGGCTCGATCGCGGAAGCGCTGTCGGGCTTCGACGCGCAAGACCAGGCCGGCCTCGACCGGCGCATGATCGATCTCGACGGCACCGAGAACAAGGGACGCCTGGGCGCCAACGCGCTGCTCGCGGTGTCGCTGGCCAACGCGCACGCGGTCGCCGCGTCGAGGAAGCTGCCGCTGTGGCAGCACCTCGCCAATGACCGCGCGCCGGTGCTGCCGGTGCCGATGATGAACATCATCAACGGCGGCGCCCACGCCGACAACAACGTCGACTTCCAGGAGTTCATGGTGCTGCCGGTCGGCGCGTCTTCGTTCTCCGAAGCGCTGCGCTGCGGCACCGAGATCTTCCACGCGCTCAAGTCGGTACTCAAGGGCCACGGCCTGAGCACGGCGGTGGGCGACGAAGGCGGCTTCGCCCCGGATTTCCGCAGCAATGTCGAGGCGCTCGACACCATCCTCGAAGCGGTCGGCAAGGCCGGCTACGCTGCGGGCGAGGACGTGCTGCTGGGCCTGGACGTGGCCTCGAGCGAGTTCCACGAGAACGGCAAGTACAACCTGGTCGGCGAGAACAAGCGCCTGGGCAGCGAGCAGTTCGTCGACTTCCTCGCCGACTGGGCCGCGCAGTACCCGATCATCACCATCGAGGACGGCATGGCCGAGGACGACTGGGCCGGCTGGAAGGCGCTCACCGATCGCATCGGCGACAAGGTGCAGCTGGTCGGCGACGACCTGTTCGTGACCAACCCGAAAATCTTCCGCGAGGGCATCGACAGCGGCACCGCCAACGCCATCCTGATCAAGGTCAACCAGATCGGCACCCTGACCGAGACCCTGGAGGCCATCGCCATGGCCGATGCGGCGAAGTACGCGGCGATCGTCTCGCACCGCTCCGGCGAGACCGAGGACACCACCATCTCCGACATCGCCGTGGCCACCACCGCGACCCAGATCAAGACCGGCTCGCTGTGCCGCAGCGACCGCGTGGCCAAGTACAACCAGCTGCTGCGCATCGAGGAACAACTCGGCCCCGCGGCGAAGTACGCCGGCCGCGACGCCTTCGTCTCGCTCCGGCGCTGACGGACGCGGCGCATGCGCTGGTTGCGACTCCTGCTGCTGGCGCTGGTCGTGTTGCTGGGGATCCTGCAGTACCGGCTCTGGTTCGGCGACGGCGGCCGCCGCGCGGTCGAGGAGCTCGACGCGCGGGTCGAGCAGCAGCGTCGGCAGAACGAGGGCCTGGAGCAGCGCAACGCCGCGCTGGCGGCGGAGGTGGCTGACCTGAAGTCGGGCGAGGCCGCGATCGAGGAGCGTGCGCGCAACGAGCTGGGCATGATCAAGCCCGGCGAAACGTTCTATCGCGTGGTCGACGACGAGCGGGCGCCGTCGGCGCCGACGCGGGAACGTGAAGAAGGGGACGGCCCGCCATGATCGGTGTCGATGCCGCACCCACGGCCCCGCGCGCCGGCCATGCCTGGGTGATCGTGCCGGCGGCCGGGCGCGGCACCCGCTTTGGCGGTGAACGGCCCAAGCAGTACGTCGAGGTCGCTGGCGTGCCGCTGATCGCGCACACGCTGCAGGCGCTGCTCTCGCATCCGGGCGTGTGCGGCGCGGTGGTGGTGCTGTCCGCCGATGATCCCCACTGGCCGGGCTGGCGCGAGATCGCCGGCAAGCCGGTGCTGGCCTGCGACGGCGGCGAGTCGCGCGCGGACTCGGTGCTGGCCGGATTGCAGGCGTTGCCGGACAGCGTGCGCGCCGACGAGTTCGTGCTCGTCCACGACGCCGCGCGCCCGAACCTGGACCACGCCGACCTCGGCGCCCTGTTCGAACGCGGCCGCAACGACCCGGTCGGCGCGATCCTTGCCGCGCCGGTGCGCGACACCCTCAAGCGCGCCGGCGACGACGGCGGCATCGACCGCACCGAACCGCGCGAACGCCTCTGGCGCGCGCTGACCCCGCAGCTGTTCCGGCGCCTGCAGCTGACCCGCGCGCTGGAGTCCGCGCGCGAGGCCGGCGTCGCCGTCACCGACGAGGCGATGGCGATGGAGCGCCAGGGCATGCGGCCGCTGCTGGTCGAGGGCAGTGAGGAGAATTTCAAGATCACCACCGCCAGCGACCTCGCCCGCTTCGAGTTCCTGTTGTCGCGGCGGTCGTAGGAGCGCGTCATGCGCGCGACCTCTCCGGCCAGCCCGTGTCGCGCGCATGCCGCGCTCCTACAATGGGCGGCTGCAAGCTTCCTCGGAATCGACCATGACAGCTGACATCCGCATCGGCCAGGGCTACGACGTCCACGCCTTCACCGACGGAGACC
>ENA-UOUJ01000733-UOUJ01000733.1-activated-sludge-metagenome-genome-assembly--contig:-NODE-733-length-20056-cov-5.236588_pt1 | contig 20056 bp, 15 predicted proteins | sample MGYA00249839_ERZ747224 | MGnify/ENA primary metagenome ERZ747224 (study PRJEB28782, sample SAMN03220277) | activated sludge metagenome | biome: wastewater; feature: sewage sludge; material...
ACATGCCGCAAGGGCTCGGCAAGAACCTCTACCACACGCTCTCGATCTTCGAGAATGTCGATTTTTTCGGGCGCCTCTTTGGACAAGATCGTGCCGAGCGTGAAGCGCGCATTGCCGTTTTGCTAGAAAGCACCGGCCTTGCACCCTTTCGTGACCGCCCGGCGGGGAAGCTGTCTGGCGGCATGAAGCAGAAGCTCGGGCTCTGCTGCGCGCTGATCCACGATCCTGATCTTCTCATCCTCGACGAGCCGACGACCGGTGTCGACCCGCTCTCGCGACGCCAGTTCTGGGAGCTGATCGACCGCATCCGCGCCGATAGGCCCGGCATGAGCGTTATCGTGGCGACGGCTTATATGGAGGAAGCTGCGCGCTACGATTGGCTCGTAGCGATGAATGCCGGAAAGATCCTCGCTACGGGGACGCCTGCCGAGCTGCTTGCGCAAACGGGGACGGATAACCTCGACGACGCCTTCATCGCCATGCTGCCGGAAGAGGAGAGCAAGGATCACCGCAAGGTCGAAATTCCGCCGGCTCCTGCAGAAAATGGAGACGAGTACGCGATTGAAGCGCGAGGCCTCACCATGCGATTCGGCGACTTCACAGCCGTCGACAACGTAACCTTCTCTATTCCGCGTGGCGAGATTTTCGGCTTCCTGGGCTCGAACGGTTGCGGCAAAACTACGACGATGAAGATGCTAACCGGCCTTCTTCCCGTCAGCGAGGGTTCGGCGAAGCTCTTTGGTCATGAGGTCGATCCCAGAGACATGGCCGTGCGCAAACGCGTGGGGTACATGAGCCAGGCCTTCTCGCTTTACAGCGAGCTTACCGTCGCGCAGAACCTCGATCTGCACGCCCGCCTTTTCAAGATGCCAGAGGACATCATTCCGGATCGTGTTGCGGATATGGCCCGCCGTTTCGGTCTCGCCGGCGTCATGGACACGTTGCCCGCCTCGCTGCCGCTTGGTATTCGCCAGCGCTTGTCCCTTGCTGTCGCAATGATCCACGGGCCGGATATTCTCATTCTCGATGAGCCGACGTCAGGCGTCGACCCCATAGCACGTGATGAATTCTGGCACATCCTGGCCGAGCTCTCGCGCAAGGACGGCGTCACGATTTTCGTCTCCACGCATTTCATGAACGAAGCGGAACTCTGCGACCGCATTTCGCTCATGCATGCCGGAAAAGTGCTCGTAAGCGACACGCCGCGTGCGCTGATCGAGGCGCGTGGTGCCACGACCCTGGAAGAGGCGTTCGTGGCCTATCTGGAAGACGCGATCGGGCCACAACCCGAGTCGCGCACCGAACCGATTCCGCATTCCAATCGACCAGGAGCGCATACCGCGAACGCCGCGTCTCGCCGCATGTTCAACCCGCGGCGGATGTTCAGCTATGCGCAGCGAGAGGCTGTGGAACTCAAGCGCGATCCTATTCGCGCGACAATGGCGATGCTGGGGACGCTTATTCTTTTGTTCGTCATTGGCTTTGGCATCAGCATGGATGTCGAAGATCTAACGTTCGCCGTTCTCGACCGTGACGATAGCAGCATCAGCCGAGACTATGCGCTCGAAATTGCCGGATCCCGCTATTTCGTCGAGCAGCCGCCGCTGCAAGACTATCAGGATATGGACAGGCGCATGCGCAGCGGCGCGCTCAACGTGGCGCTGGAAATTCCGCCGGGTTTCGGGCGGGATGTTATGCGTGGAAAGAAGGTCCAGATTGGCGGCTGGATCGACGGTTCCAACCCGCAACGCGCCGAGACTGTGAATGGATACGTGCAGGGGATGCACGCCGCGTGGGTTTCTGCGCGGGCTCGAGAAGCGCTCGGACGAGGCGCTGCGCTCGGCGATTTTGGGCTCGAAATCCGCTATCGCTACAACCCGGACGTCAAAAGCCTCGTCGCCATGGTGCCCGCGGTTATTCCGCTGCTTCTGATGCTGATCCCGGCGATGCTCGCGGCACTTTGCGTCGTGCGCGAGAAAGAGCTTGGATCGATCACGAACCTCTACGTGACGCCTGTGACCAAACTCGAATTCTTGCTTGGGAAGCAGTTGCCTTACATAGCGCTTGCTATGCTGAATTTCTTTATCCTCGCCGCGTTCGCCGTTTTCGCTTTCGAGGTGCCGTTCACGGGGAGCTTTCTGGTGTTCACCCTCGCGGCATTTCTTTACGTCTCGGCGGCGACCGCGCTTGGGCTTGTGATTTCGGCGTTCATGAAAAGCCAGCTCGCCGCGATTTTTGCAACATCTCTGCTGACGCTGCTCCCCGCGGTGCAGTTCTCGGGGCTCGTCGATCCGGTGTCGTCGCTTGAGGGGGGTGGTGCCATCATTTCCAAGCTCTACCCTACCACGTACTTCATGACCATCTCGCGCGGCGTGTTCTCGAAGGGACTCGGCTTCCAGGAACTCACGAGTTCTCTTGTTCCTCTTGCGTTGACCGTTCCGGCTTTAATCGCGATCGGCACGCTTCTCCTCAAGAAGCAGGAGAGCTGAGCGGTGTCGTGGGCGAACATCTATCAACTCGGCATCAAGGAGCTGCGAGGTATGCTCCGCGATCCGGTAATGCTTGTTTTGATCGTCTTTTCGTTCACGGTTTCCGTCTATACATCCGCGACCTCTATTCCAGAAACGCTCAATCGCGCCACGATCGCCATCGTCGACGAGGACCAGTCTCCGCTCTCGGGACGGATCGCGAATTCGTTCTATCCGCCCTATTTCATCATGCCGTCGATGATCAACGTGGCCGAAATGGATCGGCGTATGGACAACGGTCTCGACACATTCGCGCTCAATATTCCGCCAAATTTTCAGCGCGACCTGCTGGCCGCGAAAGCCCCTGTCATTCAGCTCAACGTCGATGCCACACGCATGTCGCAGGCATTCACGGGTGGCGGCTATGTTCAGAGCATCGTCTCGGCGGAAGTCCGCGAGTTTTTGCAGCGCTACAGGGGGGAGACCGAGCTTCCGGTGGAGCTTAGCCTCCGGTCTCGATTTAACCCGGAGCTTAACAAGGGCTGGTTCGGATCGATTACCAGCATCATCAACAGCATTACGATGCTCTCGATCATCCTGGCCGGTGCGGCGCTCATTCGCGAGCGCGAGCATGGAACGATCGAGCATCTGCTCGTCATGCCCGTCACGCCGCTCGAAATCATGATTAGCAAGGTGTGGTCGATGGGGCTCGTCGTCCTCTTGTCCTCGACCTTTTCCCTGCTCGTCATCGCGCAGGGGCTTTTGCACGTGCCGCTTCAAGGTTCGATGCTGCTTTTCTTCTGTGGCACAGCGCTTCTTTTGTTCGCCACGACGTCTCTCGGCATCTTTCTGGCCACAGTCGCGGGATCAATGCCGCAGTTCGGCTTGCTCCTGATGCTTGTCCTTTTGCCGCTGCAAGTCCTTTCCGGAGCATCGACACCGCGCGAAAGCATGCCGGACATTGTGCAGAACATCATGTTCTTCGCACCGAACACCCATTTCGTGATGCTGTCGCAGGCCGTTCTGTTCCGTGGAGCGGGAGTGGATGTTGTCTGGCCCCAGCTCCTCATGCTGCTCCTGATCGGAGCCGCACTCTTTGCCTACTCTCTGAGGCGCTTTCGGGCGTTCCTCAAATAGGGCAGGTGGCGAAGTTTGGCGGTGGACGAAACCTGCCCCGCCGGGGACGATACGCAAGATCCGCTTAGTGGCAGCGACGGACTATGCGGATTTTCTGCTGGCCAGATCCGGACGGGTCACCCTCGTGGATTTTCTGTGTGCGGCTTCGTATCCGAGATGTTGCCATAGCGTACGCTTGAACTCCTCGACGGTCTTGAGCATGTCAAAATCTTTGAGGATGAGCGAGCGCGCAAGGACGCCGTCGAGAAATGCCGAGATCATCGTCGCGATAATTGCGGGTTCGACATTGCGGAAGATGCCGGTCCGGATGCCGTCGTGGATGAACTTCTGCAGGATCTCGTTCTCGTGATTGTAAAAGCGCTTGATGGCGCTACGCGCCTCGGCGAATTCGGGACCGCTGCAATCCAAGCTGATCTTGATTACGTTGCGGAGGCGCTTGTGGAGCGTCACGTGGACGTTGAACCACTCGTTGATCGCAGACACGGCGTTGTCGTGTTTCTCGTTGTCGCAATGCTCGGCGAAGTGCCGAAAAGCTTCGTCGATGGCGCTGTTGATCGCAGCATTGAAGAGCGCCAGCTTGTCTTTGTAGTGGTAGTAGATCATGGCGCTGTTGACGTTCGCGGCGTGACCGATGTCTTTGATGGTCACGGACGAAAAGTGCCGCTCCGCGAATAGATCAAGTGCAATACGTGCAAGATCTTCTGCTCCGGGACCGGCAATATTTGCGCGTCTCCGGCCCAGTTTAGGCTCGGTTTCTTTCTTCTTGGCCGCCATCGATACCTAGCTCAGCATTAAATTGACAGATTAATTAGAACTTGCATCCAGGGAGATGCGCTTTGGGCGGCGCGTGAAGACTCGCGTGCCGTACATATCCACGAAGCGAAGTTGCTTCTGTCGGGCGACGTTGCTCGACGGATCAGAGGCCGACGTTGTCCTCGCTTTATGAGCGTAGCACGCGCCGCGACCAGGCCATAGCCGGTGCAGGGGAATTTTGTCGCCTCGGATCGCCGCAGCGAAGGGGCTATCCAAGATTTTTTAGGAGCTGATGGCACGTCGGGGAGTGCATTGCACAATGCCTGGGGTATTCGCATTGCGCTTATCGTGATTTTCAGGCTGTGCCCCGCGCTTTTGCTTGCGCCCATAAGATTTGGTGCGCCCTTCGGAAGAAGGCTTTTGCGGGCTGTTGGGACTGATGGTGTTTTCGCGACCCAGTCCAAGATTGATGAGATGAATGAGGTGATTGATCTCGTCTTGCTAAGGGCATCTTCCACTGCCGGATCTTCTCGCACAGATGTGTGGCGGTCCGTGCCGCGACGTCTCTCCGAGCCGAGTTCGCGCAAGAGGATGTATGCGGACGGTGCAGAGCCTTTTCGCGTACGTAGGCGGGTTGAGGTGCGTCGAATGTCTCGCATTGCAAACACGAATTGGCGCACCGCATAATAATTAATCGCTTGATTAATTTAAATTCAGGGATACCGTGAGGGTGGGACGTCAAGCTGCCCATTCGGATGGGGGTGTCTACCCAAGTGGGTAGGCTAAAGCCTACCCTGCTGATCGCTTGGTCCCGTCGCAGGGAGTGACCACGGATGTCGTGGCGCACCGTAACGCATCCCGGATGGCCATGCCGAACCGGGACCGCACTTCAGGAGGACGCTCATGGCCCAGTATATCCTATCGGACCCGAACTTCAGTGATGGCACCCGCAAGGAGGTGATCGAGCAGATCGTAGCTCCCTTCCGGGACAAGAAAGGGGTTAAGCTCATCGGCTATGAGCCCGACGCAGATTTCGATCGCTTGCCGGTCGAGGTGCTGGGTCGGCCGGAGGCCGTTAGGGAGGCGATCCTGGCATCTGCTGCGAAGGCGTACGAGCTCATCGACATGGAGAAGCAGCACGGGCGCCATCCGCGTATCGGTGCCGTGGATACCATCGAGATCTACCCGGCGAAGGACATCACCATCGAGGAATGCATCGACTTCGCGGAGGATCTCGGAAAGGAGCTCTTCAAGCGTCATGGTGTTCCGATTTTCTTTACCGGCAGAAACGCGCGCCGGCCGGATCGCGAAGGGCTGACGGCCATCCGTAAGGGCAACTACGAGGGCCTGCGGGACGTCATCGAAAAGGATCCCGACCGCGCGCCGGATCTTGGCCCGGCGAAGATGCATCCGACGGCGGGGGCAACCATCGTCGGCGCTCTCGACGAGCATGACGCGTATTTCAACGTCGTTCTCGATACGACGGATCTCGCCATTGCCCGGAAGCTTGCAAGCTACGTACGCGGAAAGACCGGCGGTTTCACAAACATCCAGGGCGTGATCGGCTTGCCGAATACGCATCGGCGGACGGGCAAGGCGGTTACGATCGTGTCTTGCGAAGTGAGCAATCCGCTCAAGACGCCGTTGCACCGCATCTACAATCTTCTGAAAGCCGAAGCCGCGCGCTACGGCGTGAATGTCCTCGCGGGCCAAGTGTGTGGGACAATCGCGGCTGAGGTGCTGGTGCAGACGGCGGAATGGTACTTGCAGCTCGAGGGCATCAACGGTCCTTGGGATTACAAGTCCCAGATCCTCGAAAATCATTTGCTTGAGCTGGAAGGCTAGTTCTTTTCCGCGAGAGCGAACTAACTAATCGACTAATAATACTTGATAGCAACGGGAGGTAATCAAGGCCGGCTTGCATAAAGAATGACCGATAGATCGGCAAAATGGGGGGCATGCAAGCCGGCTTTTGATTCCATTCATCGGACCCTGGGAGGACCGACAATGGAGTATGGAAAAGCTGAAGCCCTAGGGGTGTCCTATCAATCTTACGCGGACACCCAGAAAATGCGACGCGACGTGAATTGGTGGCAGGTGGTTTTCATCGCTGCGGGTTCACCGGCCCTCGTGATGTTCAGCCTTGGAGGTATATCGGCCGTTACGGGCACGATCTCACCTCTCGTCTGGTTCATCTCGGTGATGATCGGTTTTGTAGCGATCTTCAGCTACGCCGAAATCGCCGCCATGCATCCGAACAAGTCCGGAGGCACGGCGGTCTATGGCGCCACCGCCTGGGTTCGCCATAGTCGCATTATTGCCCCCATGTCGGTCTGGTCGAATTGGCTCGCTTGGAGTCCCATTCTTGCGATCGGTTCGGGATTGGGATCCGGTTATCTTCTTTCGATCTTCCTACCACCTGACCACGCACTCAATACGTGGAAGCTGACGCTGCTCGATCTCGGCTTCCTCAAGGAAGATCTCTCGATCCGCATCAATACGCAGTTCATCGTGGGAACGGTGCTGATGGTGGCCGTCTGGAGCATCCAGCACACCGGCATTGCGAGAACGGCGCGCGTTCAGATCATCCTTACGTTGGGCGGCATCATTCCGCTGCTGTTCGTCACGCTCATTCCGCTGTTCACCGGCGGTATCGACATGGACAACTTCACTCCCTTCGTCCCGCTCAACGGCGAATGGAACCTCGAAGGCTGGCGTCTCTTCATCGGCGGGCTCTTCCTCGCGGCATGGGCGGCTTACGCGGCGGAAAACGCCGTCTGCTACATGAGCGAGATGAAGGATCCGCAGGGCGACGGCGCAAAGGCGATCATCTGGTCGGGCGTTCTCGGTGTTCTTCTCTACTCGCTGGTGCCGTTTGTCTTTCAGGGCGTACTCGGCGTCGATTATATGCGCTCGCCTGGGATCGAATCCGGCGAAGGTGTCGGCGTGGCGTTGGCCAGCATGGTGGGTGCAAGCGCGTTCATCGCCAAGTTGCTCGTCGTCATGCTGACTTTCACGCTCTTCCTCGCCATCATGACGGCGATGGCCGGCTCGTCCCGCACGCTTTATCAGGGTGCGCATGATGGCTGGATGCCGAAGTGGCTCGACAAGCTCAACGAGAACGGTGTGCCCACGCGCGCCATGTGGGCAGACCTCGGGTTCAACGCGATCCTGCTCTTGATGTCCGACTACATGTTCGTGATGGCGGTGTCGGCCGTGAACTACGTGCTGTTCCACTATCTCAACTTGAACGCGGGCTGGATTCACAGGCTCGACAACCCGGATGCCAAGCGGCCGTATCGCGCGCCGAACTGGCTGATGGTGGCGGGCACCGCGCTAGCTTACGTGAACGCGTTCCTGATCGGCGTCGGCGCCAACCTGTGGGGCAACCATATCCTCTTCCTCGGGCTGGCTGCTGCTTTTATCTCCACGCCGCTGTTCTGGTATCGGCATTACGTCGTCGACAAGGGCCAGTTCCCGCCCGACATGCTCGCCGATCTGCTGCCCGAGGGTCAAACGGAGCTGCCTCCCACACGCGCTGGAATGCTGCCCTACCTGGCGCTTCTTGGCGGGATCGCCTCCATGGCAGCGGGCTACATCATCTTCTGGGTGATGTACTAACGGAATGGAGGCGGCCTTGGTGGCACGCAGTAAAAACAGCTCCCCTGTTCTGCGACGCAACTGAGGCCGTCTCCGGCTCAACCTAAATAGCTTCAGCGAAGAGGCCGCCCGTTCGCCGCGGGATGCCACAGGATCCGTTCGACCTCAGTCGGACATGAAATGCAGAGGAAAGAGGCCATGGGCACCAAGGTTGCGAGCGACATCGAGATCGCGCGCGCGGCCGCTCTCGAGCCGATCGAGACAATCGCCGGCAAGGTCGGCATTCCGGAGACACATCTTTTTCGCTACGGGCCGCACAAGGCCAAGGTGAGCGCGGCCTACGCGAGCAGTCTAGGCTCCAGGCCGGATGGCAATCTGGTTCTCGTTACCGCAATTTCGCCCACCCCTGCAGGCGAAGGCAAGACGACGACGACCGTCGGCCTCGGAGACGGTCTCAACCGCATCGGCAAGCGCGCGATGATTTGTCTGCGGGAGCCTTCGCTGGGTCCGTGTTTTGGAATGAAGGGCGGGGCAGCGGGGGGTGGTTACGCGCAAGTCGTCCCGATGGAGGATCTCAATCTCCATTTCACCGGCGATTTTCATGCCATCACCGCGGCTCACAATCTTCTGAGCGCGATGATCGATAATCACATCTATTGGGGAAATGCGCTCGACATCGATACGCGCCGCATCGCTTGGAGACGCGTGCTCGATATCAACGACCGGGCCTTGCGTGAAACTGTGACGTCGCTCGGTGGTGTGGCTAACGGATACCCGGCGCTCGCGGGCTTCGACATCACGGTCGCGTCCGAAGTGATGGCGATCTTCTGCCTGGCGACGAGCTTGGGCGATCTGCGCAAGCGCTTAGGCGATATGATCGTCGCCTATCGGCGGGATCGCTCGCCTGTCTATTGCCGCGAATTGAAAGCGGATGGGGCCATGACCGTTCTTCTCAAGGACGCCATGCTACCCAATCTCGTGCAGACGCTCGAAAATAATCCTGCCTTCGTTCATGGGGGACCGTTCGCCAACATTGCGCATGGGTGCAATTCCGTGATGGCGACGAAGACGGCGCTCAAGCTTGCAGATTACGTCGTTACGGAAGCCGGATTCGGGGCCGACCTCGGCGCCGAGAAATTCTTCGACATCAAGTGCCGGAAGGCCGGCCTCAAGCCGAAAGCCGTTGTCATTGTCGCCACCGTGCGCGCACTCAAGATGAACGGCGGGGTGAAGAAGGAGGATCTCGGTACGGAGAACGTCGAGGCGCTCAAGGCGGGGTGCGCGAACCTGGGACGCCATATCGAGAACGTCAAAAAATTCGGCGTTCCCGCTGTCGTCGCCATCAATCACTTTGCCAAAGATACTGATGCGGAGCTGGAAGCGCTTCAGTCCTATGCGGCGAGCCAGGGTGTTTCCGCGATCGTTTGCAGGCATTGGGAGCGGGGCTCGGAAGGCACGGCCGAGCTGGCGCAGAAGGTCGTCGACATTTGCGAAGCCAGGATGGCGGATTTCAAGCCTCTCTACAGAGAGGATGTCGGTCTGTTCGATAAAATCGAAGTCATCGCGAAGCAGATCTATCGCGCGGATGCGGTGAAGGCCGACGCTAAAGTCCGCGATCAGCTCTCGCAGTGGGAAGATGCGGGGTACGGGCACTTGCCCGTCTGCATTGCCAAAACGCAGTACTCGTTCACCACCGATCCGAACAAGCGCGGGGCGCCCGTCGGGTTCGAACTTCCCATTCGTGAAGTGCGCCTTTCGGCGGGGGCGGGTTTCGTGGTCGGGATCTGCGGAGAGATCATGACCATGCCAGGCCTACCGCGCGTTCCTGCCGCAGAGACCATCCAGCTCAACGCCGAAGGCCAGATCGAAGGCCTGTTCTGAACGTTCCATCCCGCCGCACCCAACGGCTCTCGTCTCCATCTGCACTGAGAAGAAAGAGGCTCTCATGCTTGTAAAAATGTCCCTAGAAGACTTTGGCGCTGTGCTTGGTTCGGACGCGCCTGCTCCGGGAGGCGGCAGCGTTGCGGCGCTGTCCGGTGCGCTTGGCGCGGAGCTGGTCGCGATGGTGTGCCGGCTCAGCATCGGCAAGAAAGGCTATGAGAGCTTCACTGAGGATCTCAACGCAGCGGTGCCCAAGGCCGATGTGCTCGCGGCCGGGCTGCTGCGGCGTGTCGACCTCGACACCGAGGCGTTCAATGCCGTCATGGCCGCGTTCAAGCTCCCCAAGGAGACGGACGACGACAAGCAGAAGAGAACGGCCGCTATCCAGGCCGGATACAAGGAGGCGGTGCAGTCCCCGCTCTCCATCGCAAAAGAATGCGTGAACGTTCTGGAACTCAGCCAGTCGCTTCTCGGAAAGTCAAACAGCAATGCGCTCAGCGATCTCGGCGTGGCGTCTCAGCAGGCGTACGCCGGTCTTGAGGGCGCGATCATGAACGTCCGGATCAATCTTCCGTCCATCAAAGACGAAAGCTTCAAATCGCAAATCACGGCAGAGATCGGTCAGCTCTTGAAGCAGGGTCATGAGGCCAAAGAGCATGTCTACAAGTTTGTATCAGACAACCTGTGACGTCGACGTTGCGGCTGCTCCTATCAGCGCGCTCCTCCTTGCGCGTCTGATGGGCCTGCACCCGCAATCGATCGATTTGTCGCTGGATCGGATCGAGCGCCTCCTTGAGGCGCTCGGTTCGCCCGAGCGTCAGTTGCCGCCCGTGGTGCACGTGGCAGGGACCAACGGCAAGGGATCGCTGATCGCGTTCCTGCGAGCGATTTCTGAAGGGCGCGGCTGCCGTGTGCACTCTTATATTTCGCCTCATCTCGTGAGCTTCCACGAGCGGATCGTGCTGGCCGACGAGGCGGGGGCTGCGCCTATTTCCGAGGATGCGCTGGTGGACTACCTGTCGCGTGTCGAGGATGCGAACGGCGGACGGTCCATCACGCATTTCGAAATTACGACGGCGGCTGCGTTTCTCGCGTTTTCGGAGGCGCCGGCAGATCTTCTACTTCTCGAAACGGGGCTGGGCGGGCGGCTCGACGCCACCAATGTGGTGGAGCGGCCGAAGTTGACGGTCATCACGCCGATTTCCATCGATCACGTTTCCTTTCTGGGCGGGACGATTGCGGCCATCGCACGGGAAAAGGCTGGGATCATCAAGCCTGGCGTGCCGTGCATCGTTGGCCGTCAGCACTCGGAGGCGCTTGCCGTGATTGCGGAGAGGGCGAAAGCGGTCGGCGCGCCGCTTTGTGTTTTCGGCCGTGACTTCGATGTCAGCGTTCGGGACGGAAGGCTTCTGTTCCAGTCTCAATCGCGGCTGATAAACCTGCCCGTGCCCCGTTTGGCAGGCGCTCATCAGATCGAGAATGCGGCGCTGGCTATTGCTGCAGCATGCGTTCTCTTCGACGAGAACCTTTCGGTCTGTGCGCTCGAACGCGGCCTTCGCGAGGCGACGTGGCCCGCGCGCTTCCAACGCCTGGACGATGGCGATCTCAACGCCTGTGTGAGCAGCGGCACAGAGCTTCTGCTCGACGGCGGGCATAACCCTGCCGCGGCTTGCGTCATCGGCAAGGCGCTCGATGAACTTGCCGCGCGCGATCCGCGGGACGTGCACCTGATCTGGGGAATGATGGAAGCCAAGGATGCGCAGTCCGTGATCGCGCCGTTCAGGGGACGCGTCTCCCGTGTCTACACAGTACCTATCCCGGACGAGCCGAACGCGTTTTCGGCGGCGGATCTTGCCGGCATCGCATCCCGGGAAGGCTTCGACGCGATCCCGACAAGCGGTGTCGTGCAAGCGCTTCGCCTCTCTCAGGCGGGGATGCGGCCGCCTGGGCGTGTCCTCATCTTCGGGTCTCTCTATCTCGCGGGGCACGTTCTCAGAACTCATGGGCAAGGGCTTCTGCCGCCGCGACGCGCGGTCGGGCTCGCGGCATCGGGCCGGACGCAACAGGGAGGTCTATCGACGTGATGCGCGGGAAGAAGACGATGTCCTCCGATCAGGCAGATCTGGTGCGCTTTCCTTCGCGGCCTGAGAGAAAGAGCCTCTTTCTCGCGAGCGGGGATATCGATGTCTCTTTCGAATTCTTCCCGCCCGGGTCGGCTCTGATGGAGGATGGGCTTTGGCGCGCGATCCGTCGGCTTGAGCCGCTGAGGCCGACGAGTGTTTCCGTAACGTACGGCGCTGGAGGATCGACGAGGGAGCGGACACACGCGACCATCGCGCGCCTCCTTCGCGAGACGACGCTCAATCCGGCTGCACACTTGACGTGCATAGGCGCAACGCGAGCCGAAATAGATCGTATCGCGCGAATGTACTGGGATCTTGGGGTGCGCCATATCGTGGCCATTCGAGGCGATGCCCCGGCAGGGGAACGCTATGATCCGACACCTGGCGGATATGAGCGTGCGGTCGATCTCGTCGAGGGATTGAAGGCCGTTGCGGACTTCGAAATCACGGTTGCCGCTCATCCTGAAAGGCATCCCGATTCTGCGACGCTCGCTACGGACATCGAGGTTCTCAAGGCTAAGATTGATGCGGGTGCAACGCGCATCATTACTCAGTTCGTGTTCGATACGGATCGCTTTCTTCGTTTCGAAGAGCGTGCGCGGTCTCGAGGGATTACGGCGCCGATCATCCCCGGGATCCTGCCGATCCACAATTTCGCGCAAGTGGCCGCCATGGCGTCCAGAGTGGGCGTTGGCGTTCCGGCATGGCTCGTGCGCCGTTTCGAGGGTTTGGAAAACGATAGCGGAACGCAGCGGCTGGCGGCCGCGGCCTTTGCGGCGGAGCAGGTGCTCGGTCTGGTCGACCGGGGAGTGACGGAATTCCATTTCTACACCCTGAACCGGGCCGATCTCGTTTACGGCATTTGCCACATGCTCGGTTTACGCCCGCAGCGCCACGATCTGGAGTGTCGAGATTTCGTGGACAACTGACGCAATAGGGCGAAGGCAACTTGCACAACTTTGATGTGCCTCAATAGCGGCGCTCCGGGCGGCCTCTATGATTGTGCGATTTTCCAAATCGCAGAACGGAGGAACGCCCCCGATGAAAAAGATCCTATGCGCGGTGGACGATTGCGAGCACAGCAAGGTGGCGGCCCGTCTGGCCGGGACTTTGGCCGCTGCCACGGGTGCGGATCTCACGTTGCTCGCCGTCAACGAATTGATCGGGGGCTATCTCCGCAGCGATGCATCGGCGCGTCTGTGGACGGGGCCCCAGATCCGTAAGCTTCTGGACGATGCAGCCGCCGAGGCCAAAGCAGCGGGCGCAGAAAAAGTCGAGACGCGCGAAACGGAGAGCCGGGACGTGGCGCGTGCGATCTCCCAGTTCGCGGAGGAGCATGGGTACGACCATATTGTTATCGGTTCGGGTGGGAAGACCACCGTCAAGCGCATGGTGCTCGGCTCCGTGTCGGCGGATATCGTGAACCGCGCGCCCTGCCCGGTGACGGTGGCCCGTTAGCACCCGAGGTTTCGTCTAAGGACATGACTTCCGTGAAGTCCTGCGTTTGAAGGCCCCCTACACTCGCGGGCGATCTTCGCGGCATGACCTTTGCGAGGCCGTATGCAGCAATTTTGTGCGTTCTGGCAGCAGCCGCATCGCCCGTTGTTTTTGCTTGCCGCTCTGTCGGCGTTTCTGGTGCCTTTGATGTGGCTCGTCCCTCACTGGGCCGGGCAGGATGCGCTAGCGTGGCACGCTCACGAATTGGCGTTCGGAATGGGCGGCGGCGCCGTCGGCGGCTATCTGCTGACATCGTTGCCAAGCTGGACACGGGAGGGCCCCGTCGCGCCACATGTGACGATGGCGGTGTGTGCGCTGTGGGTTCTTTCGCGCGTGAGCTTCGCCTTCGCGGAGCTGCTGTCTTACGCGCTCCTCGTGGTGGGCACGCAGGCCTATCTTGCCGTGCTGGCTGGACTGCTGATCTGGAAGATCGTTGCGCTTCGCATTTGGTCGAGGGCGTGGCTTGTTCTTGCGGTGGCCGTGCTCATTGCGAGCGATCTCCTTTTTCTGTCTCAAGCTCATCGACATGCCGTTTCCTCGCATGGCCTCGCGGTCATCGTTCTATCTTTTGCATTGTTGCTTTCGATCGCTGGAGGGCGTGCGGTTCCCGCGTTCACCCGTAGCTGGCTGGAGCGGCAACGCGTTCCAATCTCCATGAGAGACAGTTGGGTTCCTGCCGTTCTAGGTGCGGTGTCGCTTGCGAGCGGTAGCCTGCTTATCGCGGTCGGGTGCGAGTTCGTGGCAGGAGGCTTTTTCATCGTATCGGGCGCATTGCATCTCTTGCGAACGATTGTCTGGAAGACGAGGGAGGTCCGCCGTTATCCCGCGCTTCTTGCGTTGCACCTTGCCTGGATCTGGCTGCCGGTGGGGTTGCTGCTGGTTGGGTTCGCGGCGATCCGGCCGGAGAGGATCGCATTGTCAGACGCCATCCATGCGCTGGCGATGGGTGCGATGGGAACGATGATCCTCGCTATCATGGCGCGCGCGATCATGGTGCGACGGGGCGACATGCTCCTGCTGGGGAAGCCTCTCGCGCTCGCATTTGCGCTGGTCTGGCTATCGGCGCTGGTTCGGGTGTCGGCGCCGTTCGCGTGGTCGCCCTTGCCAGATCCGATCCGCGCTTCCGCCGCTTTGTGGATGGCGGGCTGGCTGATCTTTCTGTTTGTTTACGTGCCCACGCTCTGGCGTCCTATCCAAAGACCGGTGCTCAGCGCGCGCCTGCACAAAACCTGACCTTCGCTCGTCCTCTTCATCGAATTTCGCGGCTCACGGTGAATGCGCCTCTGAGTTCGCCCGCGACGAATCCCGTCGCTTCGTCGGAGGGGTAGAGTTCCAATATCTCCGCCTTCAGGGTGGGCTCAATATTGGTCCCGTGGCAGGCCAAGCACGGCTCTGCGGCGGTCGGGATAGCTTTCATGTAACGAAACGTGCTCTTGCCGCTTTCGGTGACGATCTCTGTATGTTCGAGTGTTTTTGGATCGCTGCCAGCCGCAATTTTGTACGAAAACTCTTCGAGGATGCGCCTTTCGAAAGCATCGGGCGCGTTATCCGCGTTCCGAACTTTGAGCGCGGTTCTCCCGACAGTCAGGTCGTGGCTCGCGGAGGCACCTTCGGCGATGGAAGGTGCGACGGTGCGGCAAACGCCGAGCGCTGCCGAGGGGCCGCCCGCTTTTAATGCGGCAACAAGTTCCGAGCGTAGTTTTTCGCCGAGATCCTTCGCTGCGGCGCGGGCTGCGGCAAGATCAATTTCGTGTGGTGTCTCGTCCGCGCGTGATTGCACTGGGACTATTGCGACGGCCAGTCCTATCAGGAGTGCCGCATACGGCATCCAGAGAGAATGCGGCTTTTCAGTCGGCGCCACGATGGCCGATCCATGCGTTGTCATGGCGTATCACAACATGAGAATGCGCCGCCCGAACGGACGCCGAACCTCTTCAGAATATAGGCCAACGGGCAGAACCGTGTGAATGCGGCCTGAAGGAGATTGACCCCGACGAATGCCGTGAGAAAGAGCCAGTACGGGCTGTGTGCTTGGCTGAGCGCAAGGCTGAGCAAGATCATGCTGCCGGCGAACGCGAGCACGGCGCGGTCGATCGTCATTTCGAAATCCTCCGACGTTTGGGTGTGGTTTGTCCGCAGAAAAGATCGTGCAGCACGCCGATAAGGCGGGCGACGCGCGCGTCGGCCAAGCTGTAGTGAATCGTTTGGGCTTCGCGCCGGGTTGCGACGAAGCCGCCTTCCCGTAACTTCGCGAGGTGTTGCGACAGGGCTGACTGGCTGAGCGGCACGACCGCTTCCAGCGCAGAGACCGAGCGCTCGCCGTTGTGCAACTCGCACAGGATCATCAGGCGATGGCGGTTGGCGAGCGCTTTGAGAAACTCAGCCGCAGCCTCGCTGTTGGCTTCGAGGTCTTGAATATTCATATTTGCTAATTTAGATATATCTTATGTGTTTGTCAAGTGTCCCCTCTAGGGGCGCTCAGCCAAAAAAGGGATGATCTATGATTCCGTCTGCCGGAACGGCGTGGGCGTGCGCCACCGTTATGCTCTCTGCCACAGCCGTGGCGCACGCCGGGGAGCTCGGCTCGGGCTCCTCGTTTCCGATCACCGCCATGCAGGTTGATGATCTCAAGTCGGTCTATGCCACCGTTCGCAGCCGGGATCTCGTTCATGCCCGTGTGCGTACTCCGGGCACAGTCGCGTCCCTGAAAATCGACGAAGGCGATGCCGTTCGGCAAGGCCAGGTTCTCGCGCTCGTCGCCGATCCGAAGATTGCGCTCAAGATCGAGGCCATCGATGCACGGATCGTGGCGGCAAGCTCCCGTGTCGAGACATCGCGTGTCGAGCTCGAACGGGCGAAGACGCTGCTTGCGCAACGGGTCTCGCCGCAATCACGCGTGGATCAGGCGCAGACCGCCTATGACGTTGCGGTGAACGATTTGAAGGCGGCGCGGGCGGAGCGCGCTGTGGCAGAGACAGAAATCGAAGAGGGTGAGGTTCTGGCTCCGACGTCTGGCCGCGTTCTCAAAGTTTCACTCACCGAAGGTAGCGTCGTGCTGCCGGGAGAGAGCGTTGCGACGATTGCGGCCGGTGGCTATCTCCTCCGTCTCGAGCTGCCCGAGCGCTATGCCCGTTTCATGAAGGCGGGCGATGCTGTTCATTTGGGCGCGCGTGGTCTCGACCTTTCGGGGGCGGCGCTGAAGGCAGGCCGCATCACCCAAGTCTATCCGCAACTCGAGAACGGACGCGTTGTTGCGGATGCGGAGGTTTCCGGGCTGGGTGACTACTTTGTCGGCGAGCGTGTGCTGGCGTGGATCTCGGCCGGAAAAAGGCGCGCCTACGTTGTTCCGCGTTCATATGTCTTTCGTCGTTTCGGTCTCGATTTCGTGCAGATCGAAGGGGTGAGCGAGCGGCTCACAGATGCCGTGGTGCAGACGGGCCGCTCCATCCGGCGCGAGGATGGTCGCGAGGATGTCGAAATCCTGGCGGGCGTGAAGGCCGGTGACCGGCTGGTGCAGCCATGACGCCGAACACCCACCTTGGCGTCTCGGGATTTTTGACACGCGCCTTTATCCAATCGCCGCTGACGCCGCTCATTCTGCTTACGAGTTTCGTGCTTGGTCTGATCGCGCTCGTGGCCCTGCCGCGCGAAGAGGAGCCTCAGATCTCCGTGCCGATGGTGGACATCCTCGTCACTGCAGATGGGCTCAAGGCAGACGATGCGGTGAGGCTTGTGACTGAGCCACTTGAAACCATCGTAAAGGCTATCAATGGAGTCGAGCACGTCTATTCGAACACGGATGACGATCGCGTTCTCGTGACTGCGCGCTTCTTCGTCGGGACATCGCAAGACGATGCGATTTTACGCGTGCACGAGAAGGTGCGCGCTAACTACGATCGTATGCCGCTTGGAATCCCTGAGCCACTCATCGTGGGGCGCGGTATCGACGATGTCGCCATTACGACGCTCACACTGGTGCCCAAGCCGGGTGCGCAGCATTACGGGGACAACGCGCTCTATCACTTGGCGGAAAGCCTTCAGGTGGAACTCGCGAAGCTCGACGATGTGGGGCTGACCTATATTGTCGGTGGTCGGCCGGACCAGATCCGGGTGGAGCCAGTGCCCGAGCGGCTTGCTCTCTATGGTGTTACGCTTTCCGAACTCGTCGCCAAGGTGCGGGATGCCAATCGCTCGTTTTTTGCCGGGCGTGTGCGCGAGCAGGGCCAAAGCCTCGCTGTGGCGGCTGGGCAGACGTTGCTCGGGGTTCCAGACATCGGTCTGCTCTTGTTGACGACGCGTGACGGTCGACCCGTCTACGTGAGGGACGTGGCGAACGTGGTTGTCGACGCGAAGCCGATCGAACGCAGAGCGTGGCATATGGCGGAGGCGGACGACGGTGGCTTCACCCGCGTTCCGGCTGTCACGCTGGCGTTGGCGAAGCGAGCCGGAGCCAATGCGGTTGTCCTCTCGGAGCGCATCCTCGCTCGCTTGGAGGTCCTCAAAGGCCATGTTCTGCCCGCCGATGTCGACGTGGTCGTCACGCGGAATTACGGCGAGACGGCGAACGAAAAGGCAAACGAGCTTCTCTTTCATCTTGGGCTGGCGACGATCTCGATCGTTCTTCTTGTGGGCTTGACCATCGGCTGGCGCGCGGGGGCGGTTGTGCTCGTTGTCATCCCTGTGACCATTCTTCTTACGCTGTTCGCCTCCTGGCTCCTCGGATACACGATCAACCGCGTCAGCCTTTTCGCGCTCATTTTTTCCATCGGGATCCTGGTGGACGACGCGATCGTCGTCATCGAGAACATCGCGCGGCATTGGTCGATGGACGATGGTCGCAGTCGGATCTCCGCTGCCGTCGATGCGGTTGCGGAAGTCGGGAATCCTACCATCTTTGCGACTCTCACGGTCGTCGCGGCGCTGTTGCCGATGCTGTTCGTTTCGGGGCTCATGGGGCCATACATGAGTCCCATTCCTGCCAATGCCTCTGCTGCAATGGTGCTGTCGTTCTTCGTCGCGGTGATCGTGACGCCATGGTTGATGGTGCGGCTCAGCGGCCAGCGTGGCGGCCATACGGATCAAGGCGATCACGGAGGATGGCTTGGCCGGAGTTATGAGGCGGTCGCACAGCCGGTCATTGCAACACGACGGAGGGCGCTTTTCTTCTTGCTCGCGGTAGGCGTTGCGACGTTTTTGTCGCTCGTGCTGTTTGCCACCAAATCGGTGACGGTGAAGCTGCTGCCGTTCGACGATAAGTCCGAAATTCAGGTCGTGGTCGATCTCGTTCCCGGCGCGAGCCTGGAGGATACGGATCGCGTTCTTGCAGCGGCGGCGGAGCGCCTTCAGGAGCTCGACGAACTTTCGTCTATCCAGGCGTATGCCGGCACTGCGGCTCCGTTCAACTTCAACGGTCTCGTGCGCCATTCCTATCTGCGCAGCGGGGCGCATCAGGGTGATCTGCAAGTCAACCTTGCGCCTAAGGAGGAGCGGAAGCGGACGAGCCACGACATTGCGCTTCACGCACGCCAGTTGCTGCAGGATTTGCCCGTGCCGGAGGGGACTGTCATGAAGGTGGTCGAAGTGCCTCCCGGGCCGCCTGTCCTCGCGACGCTGCTCGCCGAGATCTATGGAGTCGATGCCGAACAGCGCCGGGCGGTGGCGCGCGAAGTTCGCGAGATCTTTCGGGCGGTGTCGTACATCGTCGATGTGGATGTCGGCTTTCGCGAGGGTACCCCGCAACTTCGCATCGCGATCGATCAGGATAACCTCGAATATCACAAGGTGGAGCAGCGGGATGTCTACGATACGATCTCAACGTATCTGGGAGGCGTTGCTGTCGGATATTCGCACAAGGGCGGAGGCCGTCATCCCGTCGAGATCTCCGTTGCGTTACCGAAAAATGACCTTTCCATCACGCAGGCCGCGCTGTCGACGCCGGTTCCCGCAAATGCCCTGCCGGGCGAGCGCGGGGTCGTGGAGCTCGGCGATGTTGTAACGATCTCGCGCGAGGAAGCATCTCCTACAGTCTTCCGGCGCAACGGGCGTCCGGCGGAGATGGTGACGGCGGAGCTGGCGGGTGCTTACGAAGCGCCGATCTATGGCATGATTGCCGCGCAGGCGCTGATAGAGAGCAGGGATTGGGGAGCGCTTCCGAAGCCGGAAGTTCGCTTTCATGGCCAGCCGGACGGCGAAGCCGGGCCCGTGCTGCTCTGGGACGGCGAATGGGAGGTCACTTACGTCACGTTCCGGGACATGGGTGCAGCATTTGCCGTCGCGCTGCTCGGCATCTATGTTCTCGTCGTCGCGCAGTTCCGCTCGTTCACGCTGCCGCTCGTGATCCTGACGCCGGTGCCACTGACGCTGATCGGCATCATGATTGGCCACTGGCTGATGGGCGCACCGTTCTCGGCGACGTCGATGATCGGCTTTATAGCTCTTGCGGGCATTATCGTGCGCAACTCTATCCTGCTTGTCGATTTCATCCAGGAGCGCCGGACAGGGGATGTTCCGCTGCGGCAGGTTTTGCTGGAGGCCGGGGCGATCCGCTTCAAGCCGATCCTGCTGACGGCGCTTGCGGCTATGATCGGAGCCGCGGTC
>ENA-UOUJ01000734-UOUJ01000734.1-activated-sludge-metagenome-genome-assembly--contig:-NODE-734-length-20040-cov-4.711083_pt1 | contig 20040 bp, 15 predicted proteins | sample MGYA00249839_ERZ747224 | MGnify/ENA primary metagenome ERZ747224 (study PRJEB28782, sample SAMN03220277) | activated sludge metagenome | biome: wastewater; feature: sewage sludge; material...
CATGCGGCCTTCTTTGAAGGCCGAGTGGCAAAGGAGGATCGAGGCCCGCCGGTCTTTTTTCCAGTCCCTGGCTGCGCGCTACGGCCGCCAGCCGTTCGAGATTACGGATCGGATCCGCTGGGATCGCCTCGGCGCCCACTTGGCCACGGGAGCGTGAACGATGTTGCGGGCAGCCCTCGCCATTCTTCTCATCGCAAGCGTTTTTGAGAGCGCCGCCGCCGAAGTGCGCGGTGTCTTCATGGATGAGCCGCGCTCCTTGGGATACTTCCTCGGCGATACGATTACACGCACGGCCGAGATCGAAACCGGTCCCGACGACGAGATCTTGTCGGCGGCGCTGCCGCGTCCTGGGCTCCTGAACTACTGGCTTGAGCTGCGTGACGTCGACCTGTCGTCCGAGCGGCGCGGCAACGGGCGCGTTCACAAGCTCACGCTGACCTACCAGACGTTCTACACGCCCCTCGACACGCGCCGCCTCACTATTCCCTCGTCCGAGATCGCCGTGCGCACCGCGGACGGCACCGAAAGTGCCAAGATTCCCGCATTCAGCTTCGTCATGTCGCCCTTGCGCGAGGTCTTGCCGCAGAAGTTCAACGACGAGGACGGGTATCTCCTGCCCGACTCGGAGCCGGAAAAGCGCCGGTCGGGCTCGCTTCGCACCGCGGCGCTCGGAGCGGCCGGCCTTGCCGCGCTCTTCCTGATCCTGCTTGCGCGGGACCTTGCATGGTGGCCGTTCAATCGCCGTCCGGCTCGTCCGTTCTCGCGCGCCGCACGCGAGGTGTCGCGCGTGCTCGGAGCCGAGAACGGCGAAGGATACCGCGGCGCGCTTCTTGCCCTGCACCGGGCGTTCGATAGCGCAGCGGGCCGTCGCGTGCTCGCATCCGACCTCGACCGCTTCCTCATCACGCATCCCGAGCACGGGGCCAACCGCGCCGATGTCGAGCGCTTCTTTGCCGCCTCGCGCACGGTCTTCTTCGGAGATGCCGAGCGGGAAGGGAAGATGAGCCTGCCGCCGTCGGAGCTGCGCGCTCTGGCGACCACGCTCGCCCAGCAGGAGAGAGCGGCCCGATGAACATCGCGCTCGCCACGCCCTGGGTGCTCGCCTTGTTGCCGCTGGCGTTGCTGCCGCTCGTGCTGTCGGCAAACCGGCCGGAAAGCTATCCGTCCATCGACACCGTCGAGGCCGATCCGCTCTCGTCGATCTTGAATTGGATTTTGCGTCTTGCGGGCGCCATCGCGATTGCCGCGCTGATCCTCGGGATTGGCGGCATCCATCGTCTGGGGCAAACGGTCGAGAAGACGGGCGAGGGCGCGCATATCGTCCTCCTCATCGACCGCTCGTCGAGCATGGACAACAACTTTGCCGGGCGCCCGCCCGAGGGCGGGGAGGAGAGCAAGTCCGCAGCTGCGCGTCGCCTGCTGCGCGACTTCGTGCTTGAGCGCGATCACGACCTGATCGGCGTCGCGGCGTTCTCGACGTCGCCCATGCACGTGCTTCCCATGACCGACCATAAGGAAGCGATCTTGGCCGCGATCGATGCGATCAACCGGCCGGGGCTTGCCTTCACCAACGTGGGCCGCGGCCTCGCGCTCGCACTCGATATCCAGGAGGCGGACCCTTCGCCTGCCGCGCGCGCGATCGTGCTCGTTTCGGACGGCGCAGCGGTCATCGACCGCGAGGTTCAGGAGCTTTTGCGCAAGGCCTTTGCCCGGCGTCCGATTAATCTCTACTGGCTGTTCATGCGCACGCAGGGCACGCCCGGCATCGATGCTAAGCCCGAGCCAGGCCAGCGCGACACACCTCAGGCTCTGCCCGAGCGGCATCTCGACATTTTCTTCAAATCGCTGGACGTCAAAGCGTACCGGGCGTTCGAGGCTGAGAGCCCACAAGCCGTCGAGGAGGCGATCGACGAGATCGCAACGCTCGAACGCAACCCCATCACGTACGTCGAGCGCATTCCGCACGAGGATCTGAAGCCGCGCGCCTTCGGCGTCGCGCTCGCAGCCATGCTCGTGCTGCTCGCGGCGCGCTTGGCTGAAGTGAGGCTCGTGCCGGCAAGAGAGCGGGAGGCCATCTGAGCATGGAACAGAAAGAGAGCGCTCTGAGACGTCTCGCCGGCAGTGCACTGCGCGGCTTCCGGAAAGTGCGCACCATTCTGCTGACGGTAGGTCTCGCAGTCTCTGTCGTGGCGCTCGCCGCACTGACGTGGAACGTCTATCGGATCAACCAGGACAACGCGACGATTGCCGCGCTGGCTGCTGGCGACGATATAGAAATTGATTTTGCCACGGCCTCTGACGAAGTGATCTTCGCTCGCTCCCGCTATCTCCTCTATCGAGAACGCCGTGAGGAAGCTCAGACGCTGCTGGATCTCGGTGGATCGAGGATGATCGATCCAAGCCTCCGCGCGCGGCTGCTCTACAACCATGCCAACGCACGCGTGCGCGATGCGGTTACCGCCATCGAAAAAGGCGATCCCGCCAAGGCCATCCCGCTGACGCAGCTCGCCAAGGACGAATATCGTCTGGCCCTCCGCCTGGATCCCTCCAACTGGGACATCAAGCACAACCTCGACGTCGCCATGCGCTTGGTGCGCGACTTCCCAGGCTATGAAGGCGAGGCGGAGGAGGTGCCGGAAGATGCGCCGAAGAACCTCTGGACCGATCTGCCGGGCGTCCCGCGAGGGCTGCCGTAATGCGTGAAAGATTGGAGGACGTGCGGTTTTGGGTGTTGTTGGCGGCGTTGGCGCTGACGGCACTTGCGCTGCTCGTCCCGCGCATTCAGTTGACGCGCAACGTCTACGACGTCGTTGCGATCGTCGACCTTACGAAGTCCATGCTCACGCGCGATATGCATGTGAACGGCAAGGAGGCGGACCGCCTCGAAGCCACCAAGCGTTCTTTGACGCGGCTTTTGGCGGACATGCCCTGCCAGTCGCGTCTGGGCCTCGGCATCTTCACCGAGCGCCGATCCTTCCTGCTCTTCAACCCTGTCGAGGTGTGCGAGAACTTCGCCCCCGTCGAGATCGCCATCCAAAGCCTCGATTGGCGCATGGCTTGGGAAGGCGACAGCATGGTGACGAGCGGCATCTACAGCGCCGTTCATATGGCTGAGGATCTGGGCGCCGATCTCATTTTTCTGACGGATGGACATGAGGCGCCGCCTCTTCCCGGCGGCGCGCTTCCAGAATACGACGGCGAAGTCGGCAAGGTCCGCGGTTTCCTGGCGGGCGTCGGCGGTCGGGACAAAGTGCCGTTGCCCAAGATCGACGACGAAGGCAACGAGACCGGCCAATACGGCCACGACGACGTCCCGCAAGAGAACCGTTCCGGTGCGCCGCCGCCTGATGCGCACCTGCGTCCCGGCTGGCATCCGAAGTGGGCCCCCTTCGGTACCGATCCGCCGAAGGGCGATGAGCATCTGGCCTATGTACGCAGCGAGTTTCTCGAAAAGCTGGCTGCGAAAACCGGCTTGGCCCACGTGGACCTGATTGACGAGCCCAATCTTCTGCCCGCCGTGCGCACGCACGCACGTCCGCGGCCGGTGGAAGTGTGGGTGGACATACGCCCGATTCCGGCCGCGCTCGCACTAGCGCTTTTGGTGGCTCTTTACGCCGCGCCGTTTGCGGCGCGAGTGGCATCTCAAGCGTGGGCCGGCGGACCAAACAGACTTCAAACGAAATGAGGAAGAGAATGACGCGTATTTTGAAATCGCTTTGCGCCCTGAGCTTGTCGTTGATTGCAGCCACGGCGGCCTTCGCGCATGGTCCCACGCCTCAGCGGGCCGACGAAACGATCACCATCGCGGCGCCCCCTGCCAAGGTGTGGGAAGCGCTCAAGAACTTCGGCGATGTGAGCTGGCATCCCGGCATTACCAAGGTAGAAGCCACTGGCGGCAACGACACCGGCGCCACGCGCACGATTACGCTCGCGACCGGCGATCTGGTCGAGGGTCTCGACGAGTACAGCGACGAGGAGATGACCTACGGCTATCGCCTCTCGACCGAGAACCTCGAAGCGTTTCCGGTAAGCTTCTACTCGGGCAAGATCACGGTGACCGCCTCCGGCGACGGCAGCGAAGTCACCTGGATCAGCCGCTTCTACCGCGCCGACACCGGCAACTTCCCGCCCGAGCATCTGAACGACGCCGCGGCCGTCAAGGCCATGACCGAGTTCATGCAGCAGGGCCTCAACGGCCTCAAGGCGAAGGTCGAAGGACAAGGCTAATTCGCCTTGCCGAATAGGTGAACCTGCATGGCGCAGCCATGCGGTTCACGTGTTCGCGAGAAGCGGGATGAGCGAAATGCACCGGAGCCCGTTTCGCCTGCAAGGCGGAACGGCTTGAGAGCATCATAGGTCAGAGGCCACGAGCGATGTCGAACGTGTTGCGAGGCGCAGTTGCCGCGATGCTGTGGATCGCCTCGGCGAGCGGTGTCGCCGCCGAGCGGATCTACATCCTGAGCCAGGAAGGCGCTGTGTTGAGCGAGGTCGCATCCGGCGCGGATGCCCCGGCGGACGATGCAAACATCAAGCTGGAAAAAGGCCCGGCGTTGCTCGCCCTCGCTCCTGACGCGCCGTTGGCGTACGTCACCCATTCCGACCTCGGCCAGGTTGCCGTCGTGGATCTCGATCAGCGTCGCGTCGTGCGCACGATCGACGTGCCGGGATCACCCTTCGGCATCGCAGCCGGCAAAGACGGGCGGATCTTCGTTGGCGATTGGCATGAGGATCACGTCATCGCCGTGGACACCGCAGGCGAAGGAGAACCCAGGCTGACGAAGGTGCGTGTCGGCCGCGCGCCGGCGCATGTGGTGTTGTCTCCCGACGGCGAGATGGTGTTCGTCGCCAATCGGGAAGACGACAGCGTAAGCGCCGTTCGCACCTCCGATATGACCGTCGTTGCGACGATCCCGGTCGGGCACGCGCCGTTCGCTATGACGCTGTCGCCGGACGGGGCACGCCTGTTTGTCGGCAACATGCAGGGTGGGTCGGTGAGCGTTGTCGATACGGGGAAACTCGCTGTGAGTGACACCTGGAAGACCGGCGCCATGCCGTACGGCGCGGCCGTGACGCCGGACGGCGGGCGCGTGCTGATCACGCATCAGGGCGGCGGAACCGTGGGCATATTCGCTGATACCGATACCGCGCTCGCGACTGTCAAGGTCGGCAGCTACCCGGAAGGTGTCGCGATCGGAGAGAACGGCACACGCGCCTACGTCGCCAACTGGTTTTCCGACAACGTCTCCGTGATCGATCTCGGCACCATGAAAGAGATCCAGCGGATCAAGACGCCTGCAGGACCGCGCGCGGTCGCCGTACGGACCGCACCGTGACGTCGAGCGGCAGGACGCCGGGCTCCGGTATGCGGAAAAGTGAAAGGAGACGCGTCATGCCCCGCGCTTCAGGACTGTTGCTTGCGGTGCTCGGCGCCACGATGCTCTGTCTTCCGTCGGCCTTGGCTGATGAAGGCAGCTTCTGTGGAGACGCGGTCGAGAGCGGTCGGTCTTCCGGCGACACCCGCGACGAGGCCGAGGTGAAGGCGAAGGGCTGGTGGTCGTCGCGTGCCGGCACGGCTGGCCGCGGCTACGAACATTGGGAGCACGCCCGCGACAAGTCCGTGGAGTGCACCGAAGACAACGTTGGCAAGGTTTACTGCAAAGCCAAGGGACGGCCTTGCTTGCCTCCGGGGACGCTGCCGGACAACGTGCCGAAGATCGAGATGTAGAGCGAGCGGCATCGAGCGTGGCGGATGCCCGCGCGAAGGCGACGAGGACGGCTCCGAGATACTCTCAGTTTAATGCAGCATGGCGCCGCGAACGGGGACCTTCGTCTCGGGACGGCCGAGCGCAGCCGCCGTCATGCCGAACCGCGCGGCCGCCCCCGCAAGGACGGGCGCCTCGGGCCTGCGCGCGAAATGAGCCGCCGCGTCGGCGATGCCCGATCGGTCACCCTGGTAGCCCGCCCGCATCAGCGCGATGAGATCCCACTCGTCCTCGGTGATACGCTTCTGGCAGACCGGACAATGCGGCGAGAGATACCCGAACGTCCCGTAACGCTCCGTGCGCATTGCGCGGACGAGAACCGCGATCCGGGCTGCGATGCCGGGTCCGAGATCCGGGCCGAACCTCTTTTCCGCGTGGCTGATGGCCGAATCCAAGCCCTCGACGCGATTGTGCTCATAGCTCGTGCAGTGCAGCCGCAAGAGATACAGCCACTCCCGCTCCATCTCGCCGAGACCGGCTGCGTGAATGTCCGGAAGGATTCCGTGGTCCTCATTGCACATGAGCGGGCTCTTTCGTGTCTCTCTTCGCCGGAGAAGCGGCGTATGCCGCGCCGAAACGCACTCTCTTGAGTTGGAGGCGGCCTGCGACCGAAACCAACGCCTCTCCCGAATGCCAACGTCTCTCCGAAAGAAAGAGCGGCGGTGCCCGATCTGGTCTCGGAAGAACGACCGATAGGGTCACCGCCGCCAACTTGGGAGCCCAGGCAGTGCGGGAGGATCTCTGGACCCCAAGCTCGGGGATCACGCGCGAGATGCGGACATCGAAACGCGGACAAGAGCACACTACTAATCTTGAATTATGCAGTCAACAAATATGGGCAGGCAGGTTTGCCGCAGGGGTGTCGCACCTTGGAAAAGCGAATAAACATCGCAGAAATTCGTCATTCCAACCGTGAAATGAAACCTTTACGTCGCGTCCGAACAGCCAGCAGTCCGGCACATGACGAGCCGATCCCGTTGGGCTAGCCTTGCGGCCGATATCAACCGGCGCGAGCCCAATCAGAAACTGCTCGAGGGAGGATGAGGGCAATGACCGATCGTGAAGACGCACCCAAGATTCAGAGACCGGAGACGATCGTGCTCCATGCCGGCTGGCGGGCCGATCCTTCGACAGGTGCGGTGGCTGTGCCGATCTACCAGACCACATCCTATCAATTTCGCGATACCGAGCATGCCGAGAACCTTTTCGCGTTGAAGGAGCTCGGCAACATCTACACGCGCATCATGAACCCAACGACGGATGTTCTGGAAAAGCGTGTGGCCGCGCTCGAAGGTGGCGTTGCGGCGCTCGCCGTCGCGTCCGGCCAGGCCGCGTCGGCGTTCGCGCTTCAGAACCTGGCGCGCGCGGGCGACAACGTTGTGAGTTCCACCGATCTTTACGGCGGAACGTGGAACCTGTTTGCGAATACGCTTAAGGATCAGGGTATCGAGGTACGCTTCGTCGATCCGTCGGACCCTGAAAACTTCCGCCGCGCTACCGATGACCGCACGCGAGCCTATTACGCAGAGACGCTGCCGAATCCCAAGCTCGCCGTGTTCCCCATCGCGGAAGTTGCTGCCATCGGCCGTTCTCTCGGGGTTCCCTTGATCGTCGACAACACCGCAGCCCCCGTGCTCTGCCGTCCGCTCGATCACGGCGCGGCTGTTGTCGTCTATTCGTCCACGAAGTATTTGGGCGGTCATGGAACGTCCATCGGCGGCGTGATCGTCGACGGCGGTAATTTCGATTGGGCCGCACACCCCGGACGGCAGCCCGCACTCAACACACCCGACCCGAGCTACCATGGCGCGGTCTGGACCGAGGCTGTAAAACCGCTCGGCCCCATCGCCTACATCATTCGCGCCCGCGTCATACTTTTGCGCGATCTCGGCGCGGCGCTCTCCCCGTTCAATGCGTTTCTTTTGTTGCAAGGTATTGAGACGCTGCCGCTGCGTATCGCGCGTCATTCCGAGAACACCGCCGCGGTTGCGGATTGGCTCGCGAAACACGCGGCCGTCACGCGGGTTATTCACCCCTCGCAGCAGAGCGGCGAGCAGCGTGCGCGAGCCGACCGCTATCTCAAAGGCGGCCAGGGCGGCCTCGTCGGATTCGAGCTCAAAGGCGGACGCGACGCGGGCCGCCGCTTCATCGATGGGTTGAAGCTATTCTACCATGTCGCCAACATTGGAGACGCACGCAGCCTCGCGATCCATCCTGCATCGACGACCCACTCGCAGCTCTCGGGCGACGAGCTTCGCGCCACGGGGGTGACCGACGGGTACGTGCGGCTCGCTGTTGGCCTCGAACACATCGACGACATTCTCGCCGATCTCGAACAGGCGCTTGCCGCTGTCAGTGCGTAATCAATCGTGTCTCTCAAATAGAAAACCCCGAGCCTGGGGATCCAGGCTCGGGGGCTACTGCGCCTTTCGGGAGAAGGAGCGTCAGTTAGTTGTCGAACTTCCAGGTAAAGCCTGCCCAGAGCGTGCGACCCACACCGGGCTTCGCACCATCTGACGTATCGGCGATGTAGAACTCGTCGGTGAGATTCTGGCCCGAGACGAACAGTGTCACACCGGTATTCGGAACCTGATAGTCAGCACGGGCAGAGAGAAGCCACTGGCCATCCACCTTTGTCACGACGCCACCGCCGGCCGGAGCGCAGGGCACCGGGTGACCAAAGTCGCTGTCGACGCAAGTCCAAGCATGGGTGTTGCGCGCATCGGTGAAGAACTCACCGATGTAGGTGCCGGTGATGCTTGCGCTCCACAGGCCCTTTTCCTCCACGCCGAGCGTCAGGTTGGCGAAGTGACGCGGCACTTCCGGAACTTTGTTGCCGCTGACGTCGACCGTGTTGAGCGTGGCGCCGTTTCCAACTGTGTCCGTACCTCTCTTGATCTCGTTGTCGGCGTACGTGAAGGTTGCCTCGCCGAAGACGTTGAAGGAACCGCCCGTGTACGGCTGGCTGTCGAGGCGCGTGTAGATTTCGAAGCCGTTGATCTCCACCTCGTCAACGATGCCGTAAACCGAGTTGTTGAAGACGGGATCGCTCACCGGCGCCTTGACTTGGTAATTGTCGATCTTGCTGTGGAAGTAGGCGAAGTCGAGCGTCAAACCGCGAACGGCCGTGCTCCGGAAGCCGATTTCGAAGTTGTCGCCTTTTTCGTCGGGCAGCGGGAAAGAATTCGGAGCCAAGCTGGGGTTACGTACCACCATGGGCGTGATTCCCTGATGGTAGCCGCCGTAAACCGTACTGCGCGGCATCGTCTCCCAAGCAAATCCGACCGACGGCAACACGTGATTGTGGTCAGAGTCGACCCGCGTCGGTGGGTTGAGGAACCCACCCGCGTTGAAGATCCGCTCACCCGTGATGTCGTAGTTTTCGAACCTCACGCCCGGCGTTACGGTCAGGTTGTTCGTAAGGTGAACGGGAACCTGAAGAAACGCCGCGAAGGCATCCGCCTCGAAGACAGAAAGCTGCGTGTCTTCGCGGAGATTGTTGGGGCCTGACGGCAAGCAGTGGCCGGTGAACGAAGAGCCCGGGTATTCACCACGCCGGCCTGACGTGTTGCAGTTCTCGAACTTCTGTTCCTCGTAGCGGATGCCGGTCTGAACGTCGAACGTCACTCCCGCGAAGAGCGGAATGTTCGTCTTTTCGAAGCGGCTTTCAACGCCCCAGAAAGTGTAGTCACGATTGCGGCTGCGGATGGCGCCATCGGCGGGAGCGTTGATCGGCCCGAGCCTGCGGGAATGCGGCCGATCGCGCGAGTGGTCGCTGTAGTAAAGCCGCGTGGTGATCGTCGTTTCCGTGTCGATGTACCAGTTGTGCACGCCTTGGATACGATAAAGGTCTGCGAGATACCGGTTGAGATTGGTCTGGTCGCCACGTGTATCGCGGGCGAGGCCGAAACCCGTTCCCGGACGGTTCGGTTTCTGGCGACCATAACGATAGAAGTCTTCTTCCGTGCCGGTGAAGTTGCTCTCGTCGTAGTGGTCGCGCTGGCGGTGGTAGCCACCGGAGATCGTGAGGTCTTGGTTGAAGCCGCGCCAAGCCAAAGCGCCGTAGAAGTCGTTGTAGTGAGACTCCTCGTTGCTCCAGGCGCCGCCGGCGTCACCACCGGTGTACGACGCGACGACGCCGACATTCCCAAAGTTCTGGCGGGTGTGGACATGACGATAGTTGTTCACGTCGTAATCGGCGCCCTTGGTATGCCCAATCGCGGCCGTAATCACGGTTTCATTCGCGCCGAACGGATTGAGATTACGGAAGTTGACGACGCCATGGTTCGTGAGGGGGCCGTATGCAACGATCGGTCCCCGCATCACTTCGATGCTCTCGACGCGATGCACCGGCGGCGTGTAGTGGGTCGACGGGTCGAGGTAGGTCGCAAAGTTGATCGGGAACCCGTCCTCCATCACGAGGACCTTGCGTGCCCGGCGGTTGGGCGAGCCGCGAACGCCGATGTTGATATGCCGACCCATGCCGTCGTCCTGGACGAACGTGACGCCGGGTACACGGGAGAGCAGCTCGGCGTTGTCCTTCGGACGGATCTCGCTGATCTGCTCGCTCGTGACATGGGTCGCGGAGCCGGCGAAGTTCTGTGTATCTTCCGGCAGGATACCGCGCGAGGGATCGACCGGGCTGATCGAGCTTTGATTGTCAACGACACGACCATCGGATCCCCGCTCGCCCGGACGGGCAGCCGGGGGTGCGGCGTCGACGTAATCATAAGCAGGCGGCGGCTGCGGCGCGGGGCTGGCGGCCTTGGGCGCCGGCGCGGCCTTCCTTTTGGCGGCGGCTGGTGCCTTCTTCTGAATGACCTCGACTTCGGGCAGCGCGCCATCGGCGGGTTGATCAGCCTCCTGCGCAAATACAGGTGAGGTCATGAGACCCACCGCTCCGGCCATCACCGTGAGCATAAGTTGACGACGTACCAACATCCGAACCCTCCCCGTAAACGTTGCCGGACCGACCCGGCAACGCGTCCCCTTCCTCAGTTTCCCGCTATCCCTTCCACGCCTCGCCGGTCGAAACCTGCGCCCCCGTGATTGGAACAGTTTCGTTATAAAGTTGCCGCATGTTCATGGGGTGGGGGTGGCCCAGCAACTGAGGAAGCGTACGGGCGGATGCATCTCCCAGCGGGATTACCGATGGGAAACTACGTAAAAATCAGCGATTTCAGGATGTTGGCCCGATTATTCAGGATATAATGGCAATGACGTTGCCGAGTGATGCCCGGGAAAATTTGCGCATGCCGTTCGAGTGGTTCGCATGCACCGAGACGACTCGCCGGGTTAAAAACGTAAAATGGTAGTTCGTGAGCCGCCCAGTCCGCGAACCTTCGAGCCAAAGCGAGATAAGGGACTCTAGGGTTCGCGTCCTTGGGAGAAGAGTATTGGGCGGCCCCTGGGGGAGCCGCCCAAAATTGTACCGTTTAGTCGTGATCAAACTTCCACGTGAAGCCGGCCCAGAGAGTGCGGCCGACGCCCGGCTTCGCACCGCCCGACATGTCGGCGACGTAGAACTCGTTCGTGAGGTTCTGTCCCGAGACGAAGAGCGTCAGGTTGGTGTTCGGCACGAGGTAGTTGGCGCGAGCAGAAAGTAGCCACTGAGCATCGATCTTGCCGACGACGGTTTCGACGTCCCCACCTGCGCCAGCGCAAGGATCGATCAGGCCCGCATCTTCATCGTAGCAAGTCCATGCGCGAGTATTAACGGTGTCAGTGAAGAAATCACCCCGGTATGTACCCGTGACGCTGATGTCGAAGCCCGATTGATGTGCGAAGCCCAGCGTGAGGTTTGCAAACTGACGCGGCACTTCAGGAACTTGATTGCCGACTTCGGCCGCGAAGACACTCTTGGTGATTTCAGAGTCGCTGTACGTGTAAGCAGCCTCCGCGAAGAAGTTCCACGGACCGCCCGTGAAGGGCTGGCTGTCAAGGCGACCGTAGATTTCGAAGCCGTTGATCTCAACTTCCTCGACCGTGCCGTAACGTGAGTTGCCGAGCGCGTCCACGCCGGCTTCCTTCACCTGATAGTTGTCGATGTTGTTGTGGAAGTAGGCGAGATCGAGCGTGACGCCGCGGATCGCGGTAGAGCGCACGCCGATCTCGTAATTGTCGCCCGTTTCTTCCGGCAACGGATAGGTGTTCGCGCTCGGCCCGCGTGCCACCTGCGGTGTGACGCCCTGATGGAACCCGCCGTAGATCGTCGTGCGCGGAGCTGCTTCCCACGCAAACGCGATCATAGGCAGGACATAGTCGTGATCGGACTGCACTGTAAACGGGGTGGCAGGGTCTTGGATGTAGGTGTTCACTCCGGGAGCAATGCGCACAGCCGCAAATTCGACTGTCCGGTCAATGTCGTAGTTTTCGAACCGAAGCCCTGGCGTAATCGTCAGATTGCGATTGACGTGAATCGCTGTCTGGATGAAGGCCGAGAACGCATCGGCTTCGAACTTATTGAGCTGCCCAGATTCGCGGTAAATGTTGGGTCTACCGCCGCCGCGATCTTCCAACGCACGGCAGTTGCCGTCGTCGCCTGCTTTAAGGATTTGACGCGGCTCGTTAGCGTTGAAGCCCAGCCCGACGCTGTTGCAGTTGCGGAACTGGTGGTGCTCGTAGCGAATGCCCGCCTGAATATCCTGTGTCATGCCCGCGAATAGCGGCACGTTGGCGAACTCGATCCGGCTTTCTGCGCCAAACACTTCATACGTCCGCTCGCGGCCGCGCATGTACGAATCTCGACGTGCCTGGAACCGGTCACGTTCGTTCTCGCTATAGTATGCACGCGTCGTGAGTGTGGTGTCTGAATTGATGTACCAGTTGTGGGCAGCCTGAATACGGAACAGGTCTGCGTTATACGTATTGAGGTCCGTCTGCCGGTTGACTTCGTGATCGCTATCGAAGAACTGGCTCTGGGATTTGCGCCGCCCATTGGCGAAGAAATCAGCCTCCGTGTAGCGGAAGTTCGTCTCGTCGTAATTATCGCGCTGGCGGAAGTAGCCACCCGAGATCGTGAGATCCTGGTTGCTGCCACGGAAACCAATCGCGCCGTAGAAGTCGTTGTAGCGCTGGGTCTCGTTATCCCACGCGCCGCCGGCGTCTTCACCCGAGTATGAAACCACGACGCCGACCGGCCCGAGGTTCTGGCGGGTATGGACGTGACGGTAGTTGTTGGTGCTGTCCTTTACGCCGTCCGTGTGACCGATTGCGGCGCTGATGACCGTTTCGTTCGCACCGAATGGGTTGAGATTGCGGAAGTTGATGACGCCGTGGTTGTTGAGCGGTCCGTAGGCGACGATGGGGCCGCGGAACACTTCCACGCTCTCCACGCGGTGAACCGGTGGCGTGTAATGCGTCGACGGATCGAGATACGTCGAGAAGTTGATCGGAACTCCGTCCTCCATGATGAGGACCTTGCGCGAGCGGCGGGTCGGAGAACCGCGGACGCCGATGTTTGCATGGCGCGAGGCGCCGTCGTCAGCGATGACCATGACGCCAGGCACGCGCGTGAGCAGCTCATGGGTGTCCTTGGGACGCTGCTCCGAAATCTCCTCGCTCGTGACGCGTGTCGCAGCGCCGGGGAAGTCCTGCAGATCGGTCGGCAGGATACCTGTCGCAGGATTGTTTGGGCTCAGGCTGTTCGAATTGCTGACCACGCGGCCGTCCGCGCCGCGCTGGCCGGGGCCGGCAATGGCGGGCTCGGCGTCGACGTAGTCATAAGCCGGCGGAGGCTGCGGTGCGGGAGAGGCCTGCTTCGGAGCAGCGGGCGCCTTCTTCTTGGCGGCCGGTGCCGGGGCCTTCTTTTGGATGACCTCGACTTCCGGCAGTGCGCCCTCAGCCGGCTGTGCAGCTTCCTGAGCGAACACCGGCGAAGTCATTAAGCTCGCTGCGCCGGCCATCACCGTGAGCTTTAGATATCTGCGTTCCAACATTCAAACCCCTCCCCGTACGCCCCTGCCAGAATCCCCCGGTCAGGTAAGTCGATTATCCCCAAGCAGACGTCCGCAAATTCCCGCGCATTCTGCCAATGATTCCAGTGTCTTTCCCGGCACTGAAAGGTTAGTTTTGCTATAAAGTTTCAATATTTTCTCGGGGCCATGGTTTAGTTTGCCGAACAATGCGGCAACTGGGGACGCACACCGGCGGTGACATCAGTCGGGAGAAACTCCTCCGGATAACTACGATAAATCATGTAAAATCAGGAAAAAGTCCCGATTTAGTCGGGACAATTCCGCAACAATGCCGGGATCCGGTACGGCGATCTGATCTCGATCAGGCCTGGGCTGACACGCATATGAGGGCGGTGAGACGGTTGAGGTCATAGTCATCGGACGAGCCCGCTCTGTGCCGTCAGATTCGGTGTCTCGATGGACGCGACTGGGCCGAGGCAGCCGAAGGACACCAGCACGATCAGGTCGCCCTTCCCGGCACAGAGCGTGCGGTCGAGGCGCTTCGTGGCGCCCGCACGCCCAGAAATCGTGCCAGAAATCGTGGTTGCACATGTGTGGCGATGGGCGCGCTACGGGAGTCCCCGCTTCTGGACACGATCCGCAGCGACTTTTATTCATGAAAGCAGGGCTGATAGTGTTGCACTCGCCGATGACGGGCGCGGCGATCGCGGCCCACACCCCTGGCAAGGACGACGGCGCCTGTGGGGTCTGATCGAGCACCCAACCGGAGATGGCGATGTACAACTGGACGCAGGAGGCGGTCGCAAGAAACTTGCCCGTCGCTGCTCTGTTTTCACGCGCTCCGATTGTCATCGGGCTCGCGTTCGTTGCGAGCTATGTCCTGGTCGACTGGCTGGGCGACCTCAGTCATGTGGCGGCCATCGGCGTTACGCCCTGGAACCCTGCGACGGGCCTGAGCTTCGCCCTCGTGCTTCTACTCGGTCGCGAATACATCCCTTGGCTTTTCATAGCGCCGTTCGTTTCCGGCATGGTGGTGCCGTCCGAGCCTTTGCCGCTGGACGTCAACCTGTTGGGGGCAACTCTGATGGGGTTCGGATACGGCGGCGCAACGGCCTTGCTGACGCTGCCTAGGCTTAGATTCGACCGCACCCTCAGTACACGCCGCTCGCTGATGCTGCTGATTCCCGTAGCCGCAGTGAGCACCGCGCTCGTCGCGGTGGCGTATGTGGCGTTGTTGGCCGCCTCCGGATTGATTGCTGCGGAGGATGTCGTACCGACGGGCCTGCAGTGGTGGATCGGAAATATGATCGGCGTCACCGTCGTGACGCCGTTCCTTCTGATCCTCTTTACGCGTCGCAAGCTGCTGGTGCCGTCGATTGAGCTCGCGGTTCTTGTCCTGGCGCTGGCGGCAACGGTCGCTGCAGTGTTTGGCCTGTCCGACACATTCCGTTTCAAGCAATTCTACTTGTTCTTCTTGCCCGTCATGTGGACGGCCGTGCGCTTCGGGCTCGAAGGCGTGACCGCTGGCCTCGTCCTCACCCAGATCGGCCTGATGTCGGCGATGCAGTATTCGGGGGTAGAGACGAGCGACATAACATCGTATCAAGCTCTCATGATCGTACTCGCCCTTACAGGACTGACGATCGGCGCGGTGGTGAACGAGCAACTCCGCACTCAGGCGCAGTTGCGTCAAAACCAGGAGGCGCTCGAGCGCGCGGCGCGCCTCGACACGATGGGCGCGTTCGCAGCCGTGCTCGCGCACGAGATCAACCAACCCTTGACCGCGATCGCCAACTACACGCGCCTCGTCAAGATGGCTGTAAACAAGGAGCCGACGGACAATGTGACGGCGCGCGAGGCAGCCGAGCATGCCGTTGCCCAGGTCGATCGCGCCGCGGAAGTCGTACGACGTCTTAGGGACTTCATCCGCATGGGCACGAACGAGATGGTGCCTCAATCCTGCGTCGAGCTGGTCCGCGAAGCCATATCGCACTGCCGCTTCGATTCCGCTACCTCCAACGTGGAGGTAGAAACCCGAATTGCGCGCAATCTTCCGCCCATCGTGTGCGATGGGCTGCAAATTCAACAGGTGCTGATCAATCTGATCCGCAACGCTGCCGAATCCATCACCGCCGGAGGTCGCCCCGACGGGCGTATCGTTGTGTCTGCGAACCTCGTCGAGTCCGGACGAGTGATTGTGAAGGTGGAGGACAACGGCCCAGGTTTCGACCCGGATATTCTAGCGCGCGCCGTCGCGCCGTTCGCGACGACCAAGAGCGAGGGGCTGGGCCTCGGCCTCGCGCTGGCCCATTCGACCGCCGAGTCACACGGCGGACAGCTATCCGTCGAGAACACCGGCAGCGGCGCCGCGGTATCGTTTACCCTTCCAACCACGGTGACCGGTACCTAAATAATGGCAGACATCACATAATAGGAATGGAGACGACGTGACCGTAGCTTTGATCGACGATGATTCCGCTGTCCTGCATTCGATGCGCCTTTTGATCGAAAGCCGGGATATTCCCGTCGCATGTTACGAATCCGCCGAGGCGTTCCTTGAGGAGTTGCCCGACAGTAAACCTTCGTGCGTTGTGGCGGACGTGCGGATGCCCGGCATGACAGGGCTCGAGCTTCAACGGGAATTGAAGTACCGCAATCTGGAAGCACCCCTGATCCTCATCAGCGGGCATGCCGACGTCTCGATGGCGGTGCAGGCATTGAAGAATGGCGCATTCGATTTCTTCGAGAAGCCTTACGACGGCGAGCGTTTTGCCAACAGTGTGACAGACGCGGTTCAGAAAGCGCGTCGCCAGAGCACGGAGCAGAGCGAACGCACGGACATCGCCGAGCGCCTGAAAGCCTTGTCCCCGCGCCAGCGCGAAGTGCTGGAGTTCGTTGCTGCAGGCATGTCCAACAAGCAGATCGCAGCCAAGCTCTCCATTAGCCCGCGTACGGTCGAGACATATCGCGCATGGGTCATGGAGCGCATCGGCGCGCAAAACGTGGCCGATCTCGTGCGGAAGGTGAGCGCCCTGTTGCCGGCAGAGCCGCCGAAATAGCGAGCGTGAGAAAGAGAATCTTCCGGAGACGATGATCGGGAACTTCCGTTTCTGTCGCGTGTTGAACGGACACGCGGGCCATGGGCCCGTTAATCGCGACGACAGGAAATCGGATCTCCCATGCGTTATATCCTTCTGTGGGCTCTTGGAGTGCCGGCATCGGTTTTGATTCTGCTTGCGCTGTTCGGCTGGATCTGAACGAGCGCCAGAATAAGAAACGAAATAAGAAAAGCGTCTCCTACTCCGCGCTTCACAGCGTCTTCATGCCGGCCCCGAGGGCCGGTTTCTTTTTTTGGCAATATGCAAAAGCGCTGCGTCAGGCTCGTGCGCGGGTGGGGACGAAGAAAGTTCAATGCAGCGCTGCGTATTCCGTATGTGAGATCGCAGCATCATTCGGATCCTCGGTATAGGCAAGTTCGGAAAGCGCGCTCGCTTGCACCAGCTCCTCCGCGATGCTGCGGCGGATGTCGGGGATCACTTCATCGAGCTGCAATTGCTCGGACCACCGCAGCAGCGACTCATACAGAGTGATCTCGTAACGTTTAAGAGCGAGCAGCGCGGCGGCGCATCCCTGGGTGCCGCCTTCGAGGCGGTTCGCGTTCGCCTCCCATGCATCTCTGAGAAGCGCGGTCGCGACCCAGGAAGCTTCCGTGCGGGGATCGAGATAAAAGACAGTGAACATGCGTTCGATACGCAAAACCTGCTCTTCAGACTGTCGGAGAATTTGCGACAGCGTAGCGATCAGACGAACATCTGCGACGCTCCCCGAAATGAGCGAACGCGACGCCACGATCTGCCGTTCCGTATCGTAAATCTGCCGCAACGTGCGCATGTAGACGCGCTCGAACTTCCGCATGGCTGAGACCTGTTCCGCATTCGCCGATGAGGATAACGCAGGTGCGAAATAGAGGTTCCAAAGCGGGGAGCGGACCAGCGCCTATTTGCCCTTCCGCCGCGTGGTAAACCGCGCGTTTCCAAGACCGGTTCCGATGGTGAGGACGGCCCAGCGATCGTAGTCGCTCATGAAGGGCAACGCGCTGAGACCTTGCACGACGGCATCGTTGTGCATGACGACAGCCGTGTCGTGCTTTCCGATCTCGGGGATGGCCGTCCTCAGGCTCTCGGCGAGGTTGAAACTCTTCGTTTCCCAGTTGCCAGGCAGGTTCTGCGCGCCTGTTTCGATAGCGCCGTCGTCGCGAATAAGCCCGGGGCAGCCGACGCCGATGACAGGGGCGAGCTTAAGCTTGTCCTTCCCGGCGATCTTGATGAGATCCTGAAGCATGTCGACGAGACGGTCGACGGCTTCGTCGCGCTTCGTCTTCTCGTCCCCGTGGCGCCAAAGCTCTGATTTCCAAACCTTCGCTTTGTCCAGCGTTTTGGATTTCTTCAGATTGGTCTCCACCACGCCAGCGCGGATGTTCGTGCCGCCGATGTCGACGGCGAGAAGCCCGTCGAATCCTTCGAGCGTCCAGGCCGGCATGAGGTGGGCCGCGCCCACGAGCCCCGCTTCGTCCGGATGATGGCGAATAAGTTCGAGCTCGATGTCTTTGCCGCCTGCCTTGAGCAGGATCTCCGTACGTCCCACGGCGAGTGCGCCGATGCGGCTGTCGGAGAAACCGCCCCCCACAACGATCGCTTCCGTCGCCCGCCAGCTTGCGGACTTGAGAAAACGCCGAATGACGTGATCGAGCTCCTTGGAGAAGGCTTCGATGGCGCTGTGGATCAGGCCGCCCGCCTCCGGATCGCCTTCCGCAAGCAACTCGTCGAGCTTTTTCTTGCTAATCTCTTCGGTCGCTTCGTCGCCGAGCGGATCGGCGCCAAGCTTGCGCAGGGGCTCGCGCCATTCGTCCATGATGGCAGTGAACGCGCTTCGGCTCGCGCGATCCCCGACGAACCCCTCTTCGTCGCGGATCTCGAGATTATAGCTGTCCACTTCCACGCTGGGCAGGACTTTGGCGCCGTGTTGGGTGATGACGGGCAATCGCGGTATCCATGGGAATGTGAAAGGGAGGAGGCCCGCGGCGTGACGGCCGCAGATCCTAGAGCTTTCGTGGAACGCGGATCCCCCGTCCAAAGATCGGGGCAGTACGAAATATTTTTTTCGCTAAGCCGACGGCGCGCGACGTCGCCAGGCCAGCTAAGTAGAGATACGTGCGATGCCGCGCCGCAGCATGAGTCATGCTTTCGTCGATATTGCAAGGCATGGAGCCCTTTGATCGAAATAAGGAATTCCCGCAGAAGAAGACGAGGTTCCGATGCGGACGACGGCGTGCGCGTTTCTATTCAACCGAGCGATGGCAGTCGTCCTGATGGGGGGCGCGCTGAGTTCGGGCGCGGCAATCGCGGGAGGCACGGGCGGCTGTGAGGCCGTCAATAGCGGCGCTCTCGATCTTTCCGTCGCGGCCGGGCGAAGCGGCGCGCGCGATGCAAGCCTCGATCAAGGCGACATGCTTGCGATCGCAATCTCGACCGAAGCGACGGCCGCGCTGTCGGTCGATAGCGTGTCGGACGGCGCTGAGACGCTGCATTCAGGCCCCGCATCGTCGGTGTTGTTCGTCGCGCCGCGCACGGACGCCTACGGCTTCCAGATTTCCGCCGACGGCGGATCCGGCGCGCGGCTGCGCGTGACGTGCACATCGGCGGCTCATGCGAGAGCCGACCGTAGGCTTAAGGATCGCCGCAAGGCCTTCCTAGCCGCGCGTGATCCCGATCGCATGCGCATCGATCGCCCGCGCGGCGAGTTCAATCCCTTCGGCGAGACGGGCCTCTCCGGCGCGCCGGAAGACGGGCCGCCGCGCGACATCACCGGCTCCTTCAGCCTGTCGGAGCTGACAGCCGCGATGAACCCCGATCAGAAGAGCGAACAAGGAATTCTCGATTTCTGGTTTGAGGGGCGGCATCTCCAGTACGACACCGTCGATCTGAATGCGCGCGCGACCGACGGCAATTTGATGGTCATGTATTTCGGCACCAAATACATGCTGGGACCTGACATCATGCTAGGCACCGTAGCGCAGTTCGATCAGGCGGTCGAAGGGGCGGGCGTATCGGCGCGTGGCTGGATGGCGGGACCATATGTCAGCATCCGCTTCGGCCACGGCATCGTGTTCGATGGGCGAGCGGCCTGGGGCACGGCCGACGGCCTCCCGCGCGGCATCATGCTCGATACCGCATCGGCCGATCGGCGCCTGATGCGTGGCACGCTTCGCGGTACGCGTCCCGTCGCAGGCTGGACGTTCTCGCCCAGCGTCGGACTGTCGTATGCCGACGATACCCCGGAATTTCAGGGCACGGCCACGTCTC
>ENA-UOUJ01000735-UOUJ01000735.1-activated-sludge-metagenome-genome-assembly--contig:-NODE-735-length-19962-cov-11.228563_pt1 | contig 19962 bp, 17 predicted proteins | sample MGYA00249839_ERZ747224 | MGnify/ENA primary metagenome ERZ747224 (study PRJEB28782, sample SAMN03220277) | activated sludge metagenome | biome: wastewater; feature: sewage sludge; material...
CGAGCAGGTCAAGGCGATCCAGAAGGAGCTCGGCGAGGGCGAGGAGGGCGCCGACCTCGAGGAAATGGACAAGAAGATCAAGTCCGCCGGCATGCCCAAGGAAGCTTTGGCGAAGGCCGAGGCCGAGTTCAAGAAGCTGCGCCTGATGTCGCCGATGTCGGCCGAAGCCACCGTGGTGCGCAACTACATCGACACTCTGGTCGGCCTGCCGTGGAAGAAGAAGTCGCGCGTCAGCAAGGACCTTGGCGAGGCCGAGAAGATCCTCGACAAGGACCACTACGGCCTCGAGCGCGTCAAGGAACGCATCCTCGAGTACCTCGCGGTGCAGCAGCGGGTGGACAAGGTCAAGGCACCGATCCTGTGCCTGGTCGGGCCCCCGGGCGTGGGCAAGACCTCGCTCGGCCAGTCGATCGCCAAGGCGACCAACCGCAAGTTCATCCGCATGGCGCTCGGCGGCGTGCGCGACGAGGCCGAGATCCGCGGTCACCGCCGCACCTACATCGGCTCGATGCCGGGCAAGATCCTGCAGAACATGAGCAAGGTCGGGGTCAAGAACCCGCTCTTCCTGCTCGACGAAGTGGACAAGCTCGGCATGGATTTCCGCGGCGATCCCTCGTCGGCGCTCCTCGAGGTGCTCGATCCCGAGCAGAACCACACCTTCCAGGACCACTACGTGGAGGTCGATTTCGATCTCTCCGACGTGATGTTCGTGGCCACCGCCAACACGCTCAACATTCCGCCGGCGCTGCTCGACCGCATGGAGGTGATCCGCCTGTCGGGTTACACCGAGGACGAGAAGATCAACATCGCCCAGCGTTACCTGCTGCCCAAGCAGATGAAGAACAACGGGCTCAAGCGCGAGGAGCTGTCGGTCACCGAGGAAGCGGTGCGCGACATCGTGCGCTACTACACCCGCGAGGCCGGCGTCCGCAGCCTGGAGCGCGAGATCTCCAAGGTTTGCCGCAAGGTCGTCAAGCAGCTGGTGCTCAAGAGCCGTACGAGCAAGGTGGTGGTCAACGCGAAGAACCTCGACAAGTTCCTCGGCGTGCGCAAGTACAGCTTCGGGATGGCCGAGAAGGAAAACCAGATCGGCCAGGTCACCGGTCTGGCATGGACCGAGGTCGGTGGCGAACTCCTGACCATCGAGGCGGTGCAGCTGCCCGGCAAGGGCAAGGTGGTCACCACCGGCAAGCTCGGCGAGGTGATGCAGGAGTCCATCCAGGCTGCGCTTTCGGTGGTCCGTCGGCGCGCGCGCTCGCTCGGCATCGACCCGGATTTCTACCAGAAGAGCGACATCCACATCCACCTGCCGGAAGGCGCGATCCCCAAGGACGGGCCGTCGGCGGGCATCGCGATCTCGACCGCACTGGTGTCCGTGCTGACCGGCATCCCGGTGCGCTGCGACGTCGCGATGACCGGCGAGATCACCTTGCGCGGCGAGGTGCTCGCGATCGGCGGTCTCAAGGAGAAGCTGCTCGCCGCGGTGCGGGGAGGCATCCGCACCGCGCTGATCCCCGAGGAGAACGTCAAGGATCTCGCCGAGATCCCCGACAACATCAAGAATGCGATCGAGATCGTGCCGGTAAAGTGGATCGATCGCGTGCTCGAGCTCGCTCTTGAGCGCAAGCCCGAACCCTTGCCCGAGGAGCCTGCTCCGACCGCGCCCGCCACTCCGGCGGCGGAAGGTGCGGAAGGCGACAAGGCGAACCTGCGCCCGCATTGATCTTGCCCGGCCGGCGGCTGGTGCCGGATGCGAAGAAGCCGTGGTGCCCCGCAAGGCCCCACGGCTTCTTTATTTCATGGCGCATCGGCGCGACCCCGACCTCCGTCGGTGGCCGCAGCGCGGGTGTGCGCTCAGGCGCCGCCGGCCACGGCCTCGTCCACCGGCAGCCCCCAGGCGCGCGCCACGAGTTCCATTGAGCGCAACCTCGCGCGGTGATCGAAGATCTGCGCCGTGAGGATGAGTTCATTCGCGCCGGTACGTTCGATCAGCGTCTCCAGCTGCCGGCGCACGGCGTCCGGCGAGCCCACCGCGGAGCAGGCCAGCGACTGGTCGGCGAAGGCGAGCTCGGCCGGAGACCAGTCCGCCTCGATGAAGGCCTCCGGCGGCTGCAACTGCCCACGCACGCCGCGCGCCATCGCTGCGAAGCGCAGCCGCAGCGAGCACAGCAGATGTTCGGCCTCCGCGTCGGTGTCGGCGGCGATCGCGTTGGCGGCGACCGCGAACCAGGGCCTCTCGAGCTGGGCGGAGGGGCGGAAGCGGCTTCGATAGAGCTCGATCGCCTCGAAAAGGAAGCGCGGGGCGAAGTGCGAAGCGAAGGCGAAGGGAAGACCGAGGTGGGCGGCCAGCTCGGCCCCGTAGAGGCTGGAGCCCAGTAGCCAGAGCGGCACCTGCAGCCCCTCGCCCGGCACCGCGCGCACCGCCTGGCCGGGGCTCGCAGGCTGAAAGTAGGACTGCAGTTCGAGCACGTCCTGCGGGAAGTGGTCGTCGCTGCCGGCGAGGTTGCGTCGCAGTGCGCGCGCCGTGGTCTGGTCGGTGCCCGGGGCACGCCCGAGGCCGAGGTCGATCCGTCCGGGAAACAAGGCCTCGAGGGTGCCGAACTGCTCGGCGATGACCAGGGGGGCGTGGTTGGGCAGCATGATGCCACCCGCGCCGACGCGGATGCGCCGGGTCGCCCCGGCGATGTGGGCGATCACGACCGCTGTGGCGGCACTGGCGATACCGGTCATGTTGTGGTGCTCGGCCAGCCAGTAACGGGTGTAGCCGCAGCGGTCGGCGAGCTGGGCGAGTTCTCGCGTGTTGCGCAACGCATCGGCCGGCGTGCTGCCGGCGGTGACCGGCGCGAGATCGAGCACCGAAAGCGGGATCGAGGAGGGCATGGAGACATTGCCTGATACAAGGCCCTTCATTACGCCACAGAGCGGCAGCGGCTGCCAGCATGGCCTGGAGCGGGCAGCAGGGCCGCGCGGCGTGATACGCTTGCCGACAACCGGGTTTCGCCAGCGGACGGCCCGAGTTCCCGCAATGGGGAAGCATCGCGGATTACGGCAATTGAGGCGGGGGGCGTTTTTTGCCACCATTCGCCCCCTTACGCGTGGCCGGTCGATCTTCCGCCCGGTGGAAGACCACCGCCGCGCTGACGCGAACAAGACGCCAACAAATCAATCGAGGAGTTCTGGATGAGAAAGTATGCCCTTTTGTGCGCAGTGCTCGCCCTTCATGCGGGTGCGAGCTTCGCCAAGGACTGGAACGAGATTCGGCTCGCATCCGAAGGCGCCTACCCCCCTTTCAACCTCATCGCATCCGACGGAAGCCTGCAAGGGTTCGATATCGACATCGGCAACGCCCTGTGCGATGAACTGAAGGCGAAGTGCACCTGGGTGAAGCAGGAGTGGGACGGCATGATCCCCGCTCTGGTCTCGCGCAAGTTCGACGCGATCATCGCTTCGATGTCGATCACCGATGAACGCAAGTCCAAGGTCGATTTCACCGAGAAGTACTATGCCTCGCCGCTCGCGCTGATCGCGAAGAAGGGCTCCCCGCTGCGCCCCGATCTGCAGTCGCTCAAGGGCAGGAAGGTCGGCGTCCAGCGCGGCACGGTGTCCGACAACTTCGCCACGAAGTACTGGGACGGCAAGGGCATGCAGATCGTGCGCTACGCGAAGCAGGACGAGGCCTACCTCGATCTGCGTGCAGGCCGCCTCGACGCTGCGTTCTCGGACTATCTCGAGGCGTATGGCGGCTTCCTGACGAAGCCCGAAGGCGAGGGGTACGACGTTGCCGGCGAACGCCTGTTCGGCAAGACTGCCGAGGAGAAGGCCGTGATCGGCGAGGGGATCGGCATCGCAGTCCGGAAGCGCGACAAGGAGCTCACGGCAAAGCTGAACCAGGCGCTCGCCGCGATCCGCGCCAACGGCAAGTACGACGCGATCCAGAAGAAGTACTTCCCGATGGACATCTACGGCAACTGAGCTTGGCCATGGGCCGCGGTCGTGCGTTCGCGGGCCGTGGCCTCCCTCGTCCGGGCGCGCGTTCTCCAGAGCGGGGGCGTGCGCCTTCACCTTTCCGAATCGGTGCGCCATGGATGCCCTGATCGAATACTCGCCCAGCCTGCTCGCTGGCGCCTGGGTCACCCTCAAGGTGGCCCTGATGTCGGTGCTGCTCGCGCTCGCGACCGGGCTGATCGGTGCCGCCTGCAAGCTGTCCGGCTTCCTGCCCCTGCGGCTGTGGACCATGCTGTACACCACCGTGATGCGTGGCGTACCCGACTTGGTGATGATGCTTCTCGTGTTCTATGGCGGACAGGTGCTGCTCAACGTGGTCATCGACCATTTCGGCTGGGATTTCATCGAGATCGATCCGTTCGTGGCCGGGGTGCTGACGATCGGACTCATCTTCGGGGCGTATTTCACCGAGACCTTCCGCGGCGCCTTCCTCGCCGTTTCGGCCGGCCAGCTCGAGGCCGGGCGCGCCTACGGCATGAGCGCATGGCAGGTTTTTCGGCGGATCCTCTTCCCGCAGATGCTTCGCTTCGCCCTGCCCGGCATCGGCAACAACTGGCTGGTGCTGCTCAAGAGCACGGCGATCGTATCCATGATCGGTCTCTCCGACATGACGCGGATCGCCGACCAGGCCGGACGCTCGACGCACCAGCCCTTCACTTTCTATCTGGCGGTCTGTGTGCTCTACCTTGCAATGACCGCGCTGTCGAGCTACGGCCTCGGCCTGCTCATGCGGCGCTACAGCGCCGGCGTGCGCGAGACCCAGGTCTGAGGGGGCGGGCATGGAGCTGTTCGATCTCGCGGTCATTACCGGCAACCTGCCTGAATTCTGGCGCGGCCTGTGGATGACCATCCAGCTGACCGGCATCGCGCTGCTGTTCGGCTTTTTCGTGGCGATCCCGCTTGCCGTGCTGCGCTTGTCGCCGAGCAGGCTCGTGTCGACCCCGGTTGCCGCCTACACGTATTTCTTCCGCGGCACGCCGATGCTGGTGCAGTTGCTTCTGGTCTATTACGGCGCCTCGCAGTGGGAATGGATGCGGGCAGCCTGGGAGGCGGGCCACCCCATATGGACGCTGTTCCGCGAACCGTATTTTTGTGCCCTGTTCGCCTTTGGCCTCAATACCTGCGCGTACACGGTCGAGATCCTCGCCGGCAGCATGCGCAACACCCCGCATGGCGAACTGGAGGCTGCCAAGGCGATGGGCATGACCCGACTGAAGGCGCTGCAGCGCATCGTCATCCCGTCGGCGCTGCGGCGCATGATTCCGAGCTACAGCAACGAGGTGATCCTGATGCTGCAGGGCTCGGCGATCGCCAGCGCCGTGACCCTGGTGGATCTGACCGGGGCGGCGCGCAACGTGTATTCGCGGCACTTCGCGCCCTTCGAAGCCTTTGTGTTCGTCGGCCTGATCTACCTGGCGCTCACTTTCGTGCTCGTAGGCCTGTTCAAGCTCGCCGAACGTCGCTGGCTCGCCCACCTCGCGCCGCGCAAGGCCGCGGCACGCGGGCAGTCCTCATAACCCTGCCGTCGGGCCGTCAGCGCGGCCGCCGCCGACCGAGGCGGTGAAGCGTGACGGCGCGCGGCAACCTGCCGGGTGCCTCGCTGGCCCCAATGCAAGAGAAGAACAACATGAATCACAAGGCGAGTGTCGAACAGGTCCGCGTCGAAGACCTGCACAAATCCTACGGCGACCATGAGGTCCTCAAGGGCGTCTCGCTGACCGCGAACTCGGGCGATGTGATCAGCATCATCGGTTCGTCCGGCTCGGGCAAGAGCACCTGGCTGCGCTGCATCAACTTCCTCGAATGCCCGACGGCCGGTCGCATCCTGGTGGGTGGCAAGGAAGTCGAGTTGGTGCGCAACCGCAAGGGTGAGCTGGTGGTCAAGGATGCGCGCCAGCTGCAGCAGATCCGCACCCGGTTGTCGATGGTGTTCCAGCATTTCAACCTGTGGAGCCACATGACCGTTCTGCAGAATGTCGTCGAGGCGCCGGTGCATGTGCTGGGACTGTCGAAGGCCGAGGCGCGCGAGCGTGCAGAGCGCTATCTCGAGCGGGTAGGGGTGTGGAAGTTCCGCGACGCGTATCCTGCCCACATGTCGGGCGGGCAGCAGCAGCGTGTGGCGATCGCGCGTGCGCTGGCCATGGAGCCGGCGGTGCTGCTGTTCGACGAGCCCACCTCGGCGCTCGATCCGGAGCTGGTCGGCGAGGTGCTGAAGGTGATGCGCTCGCTGGCCGAGGAGGGCCGCACGATGATGGTGGTCACGCACGAGATGGGCTTCGCGCGCGAGGTGTCGAACCACGTGATCTTCGTGCACCAGGGGCGTGTCGAGGAGGAGGGCGATCCCAAGGAGGTGCTGATGCGCCCGCGCAGCGAGCGTCTGCAGCAGTTCCTGTCGGGCAACCTGAAGTGATCGGATCGTCGCGCCCGGTTCAGCGGTAGTGGCGGTGCATGCGCATCAGCGTGCTCTTGCCGAACAGGCTCTCCACCAGGTCGACCGCGAGTTCGGCGGTCATGTTGCAGTGGTCGAGCGCCGGGTTGAGCTCGACGATGTCGAGCGAGGCGAGCTGGCCGGTGTCGGCGATCATCTCCATGCACAGCTCGGCTTCGCGGTAGGTCGGCCCCCCGCGCACGGTGGTGCCGACGCCCGGTGCGATCGTCGGGTCGAGGAAGTCCACGTCGAGACTCACGTGCAGGTGGGTGTTCTCGTCGACACCGGATAGCGCCTGCTCCATGGTCGCGCGCATGCCGATCTCGTCGATGTAGCGCATGTCGAAGACCTCGACGCGAAGCTCGTGCAGGAAGCGCTTCTCGCCCTCATCCACGCTGCGCAGGCCGATCTGGCGGATCTGCTCGGGCCTCATCGCCGGGATCTGTCCGCCGATGCCGGTCAGCACCTCCGGGCCATGCCCGCACAGGCAGGCCACCGGCATGCCGTGGATGTTGCCCGAGGGCGTCATCGTGGCGGTGTTGAGGTCGGCGTGGGCATCGAACCACAGCACGCGCAGCTTGCGACCGGTCTCGCGGCAGTGACGGGCGACCGCGCTGATCGAGCCGATCGCCAGGCAGTGATCGCCACCGAGCATGATCGGCACGCGACCCTCGGCCAGCTCGGCATGGATCGCCTCGTGCGCGGCGAGATTCCACGCTGCCACCTCGGCAAGATGGCGGAAGCCGCCCACCGCAGGCAATTCCGGGTTGGCAGGGCCGGCGAGGTTGCCGCAGTCGCGCACCTCCGCACCGAATGCGGCGATCGCCCGCTCCAGCCCGGCGACCCGCAATGCCTCCGGCCCCATGCTCGCGCCGCGTACGCCGGCGCCCACGTCGGTGGGCACCCCGATCAGGCTGACTTTGAGATTTTCCATGGCCGGAGAGTACCTCAGGCTTCGTGACGATGGCAGGTGCGGACCACCCATGCGGCAGGGATTGACGGACGGGTTGCCAAGCGTGTAATTGTTGCGCCTTTTTTCGGCCGCCTGGGCGATCCGCTGCGCATGCCTCGGGCAGGGCGGGGGGTTCGCCGGGGCGCGATGGGGGAAATCGCCCCCGGGAGTCTCCGTGTCCTATCCCTCCATCCGGGTTTTTTCCCTTGTTTCCACCTTGCCTGCGCAAGGAGAAGTGCGATGAGGCGCGCGCAGGCGAACGGCCTGCTGCTCGTCGCGGCCCTCATCTGGGGCACTGCCTTCGTCGCGCAACAGACCGGCATGCGCGACGTCGGCCCCTTCACCTTCACCGGTGCGCGCTTCCTCTTCGGCGCGGTGATGGTGGCGCCGCTGGCCTTCCTGGAGTTGCGCCGGCTCGGTCGGCGCGGGGTGTTCCTGGACGTGCGCGATCTGCTCGCCTGTACGCTGCTCGGTGCGGTGCTGTTCCTCGGCGCGGCGCTCCAGCAGATCGGCATCATGAGCACCACGGTGAGCAACGCCGGCTTCCTCACCGCGCTTTACGTCCCGCTCGTGCCGATCGCCGGAGCGCTGTTGCTGCGCGAGCGCTCGCACTGGTCGGTGTGGCCGGCGAGCCTGGGCTGTCTCACGGGGACCTACCTGCTTGGCGGCGGCAGCCTGGCCGCACTCACGGTGGGGGACCTGTGGGTGATCGCGAGCGCGCTGTTCTGGGCCGCTCACGTCATGCTGGTGGGCCGCGTGGCGGCGCGCAAGGGGGCCTCGGTGACAGTGGCGATGCTGCAGTTCCTCGTCGTCGGCTTGCTCGGGATGGTGGTGGGCTTCGGCACCGAGGAGGTGTCGATGCTCGCGCTCGAACGCGCGCTGCCATCGATCGCCTACGCGGGCATTCTCTCGGTGGGGGTGGGCTTCACCCTGCAGGTGGTGGCGCAACGGCACACCCCGGCTGCCGACGCTGCGATCCTGCTCAGCTGCGAGACCTTGTTCGCCGCGCTCGCCGGCCGCCTGGTGCTGGACGAGACGCTCAACGCGGCACAGATGGCCGGCGGCCTGCTGATCTTCGCCTGCGTGCTGGCGGTGCAGATCCTGCCCTTGTGGCGGGCGCGGCGTGCCGTGCCGGTGGAGGCGGGCTGAGGCGGAGCTTCGCGTTCCTCCGTTCGCGTCGCTCAGTCTGCACCGACCGCCGGCGCCGGCAACTGCCGCAGCCACAGCGCGCACACCCCGGTGAGCAGCACGCATAGCCCCACCAGCGCGGCCACGCCCTCCCAATGCCAGCCGGTCCACGCGGTGCCGGCGAGGCTGCCGAGCACGCTGGCGCCGAGGTAGTAGCTCGACAGGTAGAGCGCCGAGGCGAGCGCGCGCCGTTCGCCGGCGCGCCGTCCGACCCAGCCGCTGGCGAGCGCGTGCGCAGCGAAAAAGCCGAAGGTGAACACGCCGACTCCGGAGATCACCAGCCATAGCGGCTGTGCCAGCGTGAGCGCGAGCCCGGTGCCCATGACCGCGACCATCGGCCACAGCACCTTGCGCCGGCCGCGGCGCTCGGCGAGGCGGCCGCTCGCCGCCGACGCCCAGGTGCCGACCAGGTAGAGCAGGAAGATCGCGCCGATCGCGCTCTGGCCCAGGCCGTAGGGCGGCTCTAGCAGGCGGAAGCCGAGGAAGTTGTACAGCCCGACGAAGCCGCCCATCGCGAGGAAGGCGACCAGGAAGAGTGCGGGGAGGCCGGGGTCGCGGTAGATCGCCAGGGTGTCGGCGAAGATGCGCGACGGTGTGGCCGCGCGCGCGCGGAAGTTGCGCGAGGCCGGCAGGCGCTGCCAGAACAGCAGCCCCGAGCGCGACCCGCCACGAGCTCCAGTCGGTGAGCAGCGCGGCGACGAAGCGCCCGCTCATGCCGCCGAGCGCGTTGCCGGCAATGTACAGCCCCATCGCGCGCGCCTGCGCGCCGGGGGCGATCTCCTCGCCGATGTAGGCCATTGCGGCGGCGGGGAGCCCGGCGATCACCCCGCCGAGGAGCGCACGCAAGACCAGCAGCGCACCGAAGTCGGGTGCGAAGGCGGTGGCGAGCGCGAGCAGGGCGGCGATCGCGAGCGCAGCCGTCATGATCTGCTGGCGGCCGAGGCGATCGGCGAGAACGCTGCCCGGGATCAGCATCAGCGCGAGCCCCGCGGTGGTGGCCGACACCGTCAGGCTGGCGCTCGCCGCGCCGACGCCGAACTCGGCGGCGAGCAGGGGCAGCAGGGGCTGGGTGCTGTAGACCATCGCGAAGGTCGCGAAGCCGCCGACGAACATCGCCAGGTTGGCGCGTCGGTAGCCGGGCGTGCCGGCCTCTAGCTGGGTCGGCACGGGTGCGGGGGAGTCGGCGGGCGGTGGGGGCATGATGTGGTGGTGGCTCGGGATCGATCAGGTCCGGATCGATCTTAGGATGGCGCAAGAGTAGCAGTCCAATATATTCTGAGTGCTTCAGACATATATGGAATTGAATGATGGAGCTGCGCCACCTGCGCTATTTCGTCGCCGTCGCCGAGGAGCTCAACTTCACCCGCGCCGCGGCGCGGCTGCACATCGGCCAGCCGCCATTGTCGATGCAGATCCGCGACCTGGAGGAGGAGATCGGCGTACGCCTGTTCGAGCGCAGCCCGCGCCGGGTGGTGCTGAGTGCGGCCGGGGAGCGTTTCCTGCCGCACGCCCGCGGCATCCTCGCCGCGCTGGCCGACGCGGTCGCCGAGGCCCGGCGCGCCGCGCGCGGAGAGCTGGGCGAGCTGCGCGTCGGCTTCACGTCTTCGCTGCCCTTTACCGACCTGCTGCCCGATGCGCTCAACGCCTACCGCCGGCGCTTCCCGGCGGTGCGGCTGCAGTTGCGCGAGATGTTCACGCCGGAACAATTCGTGGCACTCGGGCGCGATGAACTCGATATCGGCTTCGTACGCCTGCAGGCGGGGACGCCGCCTGCAGGCATCGTGCTGCGCGAGGTGGCACGCAATCCGCTGCGCCTGGTCGTCAATGCGGCGCACCGGCTTGCCGACGCGGCGCAGGTGCGCTTCGCCGAGCTGGCGGAGGAGGATTTCATCAGTTTCCCGCCCGATGTCGGCACCGACCTGCCGGGGGTGTTACGCGCGCTGTGCCGGCAGGCGGGGTTCGAGCCGCGCATCGTGCAGACCGCGCGCGAGGCCACCACGCAGATCGGCCTGGTTGCCGCCGGGCTGGGTGTGGCGTTGTTGCCGGCGCCGCTCGAGTCGGTGCGGATCGCGCGCGTGCGCTATCTGGCGCTGGCCGAGCCGGAGGCGCAGTTCCGTCTCGCCCTCGCGATCCGGCAGGGCGAGACGTCCCCGCTGCTCGCGGGTTTTCTGGAGGTTCTGGACGAACTGCGCGGCGGAGCTGGGGTTTGTCAGGCAGCGTCCGCCGGGTAGTCCGGCCTCAGGGGTGCGCGGAGGCCGTGCGCGATCCGGGTTCGACGTGGCCTTCCTTCCTGGACGCCTCTCCCCGGGGCTCAGTGGCCGACGCCGGCGAAGAAGCGCTGGCGGGTCTCGCCGGGCAGCTCCATGCCGGTGTTGCGCGCGCGCTGCAGCAGCTCCCAGTAGTAACGATAGGATGCGCGGTCGTGCAGGCGTCCCTGGTGGCGAATCGGGCCCCAGGCGTTGTCCTGCGCGGCGCCCAGGATCGCCGCGGCCTCCTCCACCTCGGAGAAGTCGGGCTGCATCGCCGCGATGATCGGCAGGATCTGGTTGGGATGGATGCTCCACATGCGCAGGAATCCGAACTCGCGCCGGGCCCGCTCGGCGTCATGGCGGATCACCGCGACATCCTGCAGCTCCGTGGTGACGTTGTGCGAGGGCACGACGCCGTTGGCGAGCGCGGCGGCGGCGATGTCGGCCTTCGCGCGCACCACCAGCGGATGCTCGAACTGGCCGGGGCTCTTCATCGCGCTGCCGGGGATGGCGCCGTGGTGGCCCGAGACGAAGTCCATGAGGCCGAAGTCGATCGACTCCACGCCGTCGAGCGCGGCGATCTCCCAGGCCTCGCGCAGCGCGCCGTGGGTCTCGATCAGCACATGGACAGGCAGGCTGCGTTCGAGGCTGCAGGCAGCCTCGACGCGGCGCAGCTCACGGAGCTGTTCGACAGCATCCGCCGCCGAGCGCACCTTGGGGATCGTCACGAAGGCCAGCCGCCGACCGGCGCCGCCGACGAGGATCTCGAGGTCGCGCTGCCAGTGCGGATGGGTGATGTCGTGGATGCGGGCGCCCACGCGGCCGAAGTGGTTCTCCGCGCCATTGACCACCTCGACCACCATCTGCGCGTGCTCGGCCTCGGCACCGGTCTGGGCGCCGTCCTCGCAGTCGCAGGTGAGGTCGAACACCGGGCCGAGTTCCTGCTGCAGCTTGAGCGCCTTCATCATGAGCTTCTCGGCGCCGGCGTAGTGGTCCACAGCGGGCAGGGCGGGGAAGGGCTTTTCGCCGGCGAACAGGACCTGGGCGGGGTGAAGCGACATGTCGGGCTCCTCGGTTGGGGCAGTTTGGGCAGTTTCGGGGCGGTCCGGCCGCCGTGGGGCGGGGCGGTGCGCCCGGCCCAGCGATACGCCGCGGAAATGAAAAAGGCCACGGATTCTACCCCGTGGCCTGTCGCGAGGGCGGCGCGCGGCCGCCCAGGATCGCGCCTTACTTCAGCATGTCGGCCACGGCCGCGCGCTCGTCCTCGAGTTCCTTCAGGGTGATGGCGATCTTGCCCTTCGAGTACTCGTCGATCTCCAGGCCCTGGATGATCTTGAACTGGCCGTCCTTGCACTCGCAGGGGAAGCCGAACACCACGCCCTCGGGGATGCCGTAGGAGCCGTCGGACGGGACGCCCATGGTGACCCAGTCGCTGGAGCCGAGCACCCAGTCATGGACGTGGTCGATGGCGGCGTTGGCGGCCGAGGCGGCCGACGACAGGCCGCGAGCCTCGATGATGGCGGCGCCGCGCTTGCCGACGGTGGGCAGGAACACGTCGTTGTTCCAGGCGTGGTCGTTGATCAGCGCCTTGACGCTGTCGCCGTTCGACTCGCAGAAGCGGTAGTCGGCGTACATCGAGGGCGAGTGGTTGCCCCACACCACCATCTTCTTCAGCGAGGACACTTCACGGCCCGACTTGGCGGCGAGCTGCGAGAGTGCGCGGTTGTGGTCCAGGCGCAGCATGCCGTGGTAGTTGTTCGGGTTGGTGCGGCCGACCTTGATGGCGGCGGCGCGGGCGATGTAGGCGTTGGTGTTGCAGGGGTTGCCGACGACCAGCACGCGCACGTCTTCCTTGGCGTTTTCGGCGATGGCCTTGCCCTGGACGGTGAAGATGGCGCCGTTGGCGGTCAGCAGGTCGGCACGCTCCATGCCGGGGCCGCGCGGGCGGGCGCCGACCAGCAGGCAGACGTCGGCGTCCTTGAACGCGACGTTGGGATCGTCGGTGGCGATCATGCCGGCGAGCAGCGGGAAGGCGCAGTCTTCAAGTTCCATCATCACGCCCTTGACGGCCTTCTGGGCCTGGGGCAGGTCGAGCAACTGCAGGATGACGGGCTGGTCCTTGCCCAGCATTTCGCCGCTGGCGATGCGGAACAGCAGGCTGTAGCCGATCTGGCCGGCGGCGCCGGTGACAGCGACGCGCATGGGGGCTTTGCTCATGTGATTACTCCCTCGAGTGAGACGGTCGTATAAAGGTGCTGGAAACCTGCCCTGTGCCCTCGTTGCACACCTCGCGACGCCAGTTGGCGGGGTCGTCGGGTAAGCCTTCGTGGTGCGGTCCCGCGTGCGCGGGGACCAATCCTGGGCGCCGGCATACTAGCCGCAGGCGGGATGCATGTCAAATAGCATCTTATGTCTTATATAAGACACAAGACTAAAGATAGACGTCCACGAAAATTTATGCTCAAATGCGCGCATGTCGCAGGAGTCGCCTACCTTCAGCCCTCTCTACCGCCAGATCAAGGCCCTGATTCTTCAGGCGCTTGAGGCGGGCGAGTGGCGTCCGGGTCAGGCCATTCCGAGCGAGCAGGAGCTCGCCGCTCGCTTCAATGTCTCGCAGGGTACCGTGCGCAAGGCCATCGACGAAATGGCTGCCGACAACCTCCTCGTCCGCAAGCAGGGCAAGGGCACCTTCGTGGCTTCCCACAACGACCCGCGTGCGCTGTTTCGCTTCCTGCGACTCGTACCGGTCGATGGCGATCTTTCCCCCCCGCAGAGCATACCGCTGGATTGCTGGCGCGCGAAGGCCGGGCAGGAGGCTTCGCGCATGCTCGCGATCGAACCCGGAGCGCCGATCATCATCGTGCGCCGCCTGCTGAAGTTCGCCACCCGGCCCGTCGTCATCGACGAGATCTACCTGCCCGGCGAGGTGTTCCAGGGGCTCAGCGCCGAGACCTTGCAGGGCTGGAACGGATCGCTCTACAGCCTGTTCGAGACCCGCTTCGGCGTGCGCATGATCCGCGCGCAGGAACGCATCCGCGCAGTCGCCGCCGATCGCGGCGCCGCGGAGGCGCTCGGCGTGCACGAAGGGACGCCGCTGCTGTCGGTGGAGCGGGTTACCTACACGTACGGGGACAGGCCCGTGGAGTGGCGTCGCGGGCTCTACTCGACGGCGGAACATTTTTATCTGAATGAGCTGAATTGACGTGTCGCACATGGGCTGCAGGCTCGGAGCGGCGCTATAATTTTTTGTCTTTTTTCGGAGTCCGCGACGGGGTCGTCGCACATGCAGAGGGGAGTCTTCATGTCAGAAGTAACAGTGCGCAAACAAAGGCCGAAGTATCTGGCCTTGAATGAGATCCGGTTGCCTTTGCCGGGCATCGTCTCGATCCTGCACCGCATCAGCGGCGTCGGCTTGTTCCTGATGTTGCCGTTCCTGCTGTATCTGCTCGACAGCAGCCTCGAGTCGCCGGAGACCTTCGAGACCTTTGCTGCGGTGGTCGACAGCTGGTTCATCAAGCTCGTCCTGTTCGGCCTGCTGTGGGCCTACCTGCATCACTTCTGCGCCGGCATCCGTTTCCTCATGCTCGACCTGCACAAGGGTCTGGAGCTCGAGGAGGCGCGCAAGTCCTCCAAAATCGTTCTGGTCGTGAGCCTCACGCTCACCTTGATCATCGGGGTGGTCCTATGGTGAAACAGCGTATCGTCGTCGGCGCGCACTACGGTCTGAAAGACTGGATCGCACAGCGCGCCACCGCCGTCTATATGGCGGCCTACACCATCATCTTCGCGCTCTGTGCGTTCAGTCTGCGCGAGCTCAACTACCAGGAGTGGTCCGGCCTGTTCTCGCATGGCCTGTTCAAGTTCCTGAGCTTCCTGTTCTTCCTGTCGGTCTTCTATCACGCCTGGATCGGGATCCGCGACCTCTGGATGGACTACATCAAGCCGAACGGTGTGCGCCTCGCGCTGCACCTGGTCACCATTTTCCTGCTCGTCGGCTACGCCGGCTGGGCTGCCCAGATCCTGTGGAGGCTTTAAGCGTGAACGTCGCGAAGCGTACCTTTGATGCGGTCATCGTGGGCGCCGGCGGTGCCGGCCTGCGTGCGGCCCTGCAACTTTCCGAAGCCGGCCTCAAGACCGCCGTTCTGACCAAGGTGTTCCCGACCCGCTCGCACACCGTCGCAGCGCAGGGTGGCGTCGCCGCCTCGCTCGGCAACTCGACCGAGGACAACTGGCACTGGCACATGTACGACACCGTCAAGGGGTCGGACTGGCTGGGCGACCAGGATGCCATCGAGTTCATGTGCAAGAAGGCCAACGAGGTCGTCATCGAGCTCGAGCACTACGGCATGCCCTTCGATCGCACCGACAACGGCAAGATCTACCAGCGTCCGTTCGGCGGCCATTCGATGAACTACGGCCAGGCGCCGGTGATGCGCTCCTGTGCCGCCGCCGACCGTACCGGTCATGCCATGCTGCACGCGCTCTACCAGCGCAACGTGCGCGCGAACACCCAGTTCTTCGTCGAGTGGATGGCGCTCGACCTGATCCGCGACGCCGACGGCGACGTGCTCGGCGTCACCGCGATGGAAATGGAGACCGGCGAGGTCTCGATCTTCCACGCCAAGGCCACCATCTTCGCCACCGGCGGTGCCGGCCGTATCTACTACTCCTCGACCAACGCCTTCATCAACACCGGTGATGGCGTCGGCATGGCGGCGCGCGCCGGGATCCCGCTCGAGGATATGGAGTTCTGGCAGTTCCACCCCACCGGCGTGGCCGGCGCGGGCGTGCTGATCACCGAAGGCGTGCGTGGCGAGGGCGGCATCCTGCGCAACGCGCAGGGCGAGCGCTTCATGGAACGCTACGCGCCCAACCTGAAGGACCTCGCCTCGCGCGACGTGGTCTCGCGTGCGATGACCACCGAGATCAATGAAGGCCGCGGCTGCGGTCCGGACAAGGATCACGTGCTGCTCGACATCACGCACCTTGCACCCGACACCATCATGAAGCGCCTGCCGGGCATCCGCGAGATCGCGATCCAGTTCGCCGGTGTGGACCCGATCAAGGCGCCGATTCCGGTCGTGCCGACCTGCCACTACCAGATGGGCGGCATCCCGACCAACTACAAGGGCCAGGTCGTCGTGCCCAAGGACGGCAACCCGAACAGCCCGGTTGCCGGCTTCTACGCCGCGGGCGAGTGCGCCTGCGCCTCGGTGCACGGCGCCAATCGCCTCGGTACCAACTCGCTGCTCGACCTTCTGGTCTTCGGCAAGTCGGCTGGTGAGACCGTGGTCGAGGATTTCCAGTCCGGCCAGCTCAAGCTCAAGCCGCTGCCTGCCGATGCCGCCGACGTCTCGCTCGCCCGCCTGGCCCGTCTCGACGGCCAGACCAACGGTGAGAGCGTGTTCGACGTCGGCCTGGAGATGCGCCGCACGATGCAGAAGCACGCCGGCGTGTTCCGCTTCGACAATCTGCTCAAGGAAGGCGTGGACAAGATCGGCGAGGTCGCCGAACGCGCCAAGCGCACCGAGATCAAGGACAAGTCCAAGGTCTGGAACGTCGCCCGCATGGAAGCCCTCGAGCTCGACAACCTGATCGAGGTCGCGCGTGCCACCATGGTCTCGGCCGAGGCCCGCAAGGAGTCGCGTGGCGCCCACGTCCGCGACGACGCCCCGGATACCGCCGAGAACCCCAACGGCCGCGACGATGCCAACTGGCTCAAGCACACCCTCTGGTATTCCGAAGGCAACCGCCTCGATTACAAGCCGGTGAACCTGAAGCCGCTGTCCGACGACGTCGAGCCGATCGCGCTCGCCAAGCGCACCTATTGAGCGCCCGGGAGAAACACATATGAGCAAGCGTACCGTTCATTTCAAGATCTACCGCTACGATCCGGACAAGGACGAGAAGCCCTACATGCAGGACATCTCGGTCGAGCTCGAGCCTTCCGACAAGAAGCTGCTCGACGCGCTGGTCCGCCTGCGTGCGAAGGACGACTCGATGTCCTTCCGCCGTTCCTGCCGCGAAGGCGTGTGCGGCTCGGACGCCATGAACATCAACGGCAAGAACGGCTTGGCGTGCCTGACCGACGTCGACAGCCTGCAGCAGCCGATCACCCTGCGTCCGCTGCCTGGCCTGCCGGTCATCCGCGACCTGATCGTGGACATGACGCAGTTCTTCAAGCAGTACCACTCGATCAAGCCCTACCTGGTGAACAACGACCCCGCGCCCGAGCGCGAGCGTCTGCAGTCGCCGGAGGATCGCGAGGAGCTCAACGGGCTCTACGAGTGCATCCTGTGCGCGTGCTGCTCCACGTCCTGCCCGTCGTTCTGGTGGAACCCCGACAAGTTCGTCGGACCGGCCGGTCTGCTTGCGGCCTACCGCTTCCTCGCCGACACCCGCGACCAGGACTCCGCCGCGCGCCTCGACAACCTCGAGGATCCGTATCGCCTGTTCCGTTGCCACACCATCATGAACTGCGTCGATGTCTGTCCGAAGGGTCTGAACCCGACCCGCGCGATCGGCAAGATCAAGGACATGATGGTCCGCCGCGCGATCTAAGGGCGGGCACAGTCGATGACCATCAACAGGGGGCGCGTGCGCTGGCAGTGCCGTCGGGCTCTGCTCGAGCTCGACCTGGTGTTCACGCGCTTTCTAGAGCGGCATTTCGATCGTCTCACCGACGATCAGCTGGCGGATCTGGACGACCTGCTGCGCTGCGACGACTACGACATCTGGGCGTGGGTCAACGGCAGCAAGGCATGCGAGAACGACCGCTGGAAGGAGATGATCGGACTGCTGCGTCAGGGGTGACGCGGCGGTACCGGTCCGACAACAGACCAAAGGCAGTTAAACCGGCAAGTAGAAGGGACGATCTATGAGCACTGAACGCACTGCAACGCTTACCGTCGATGGCAAGACCGTCGAATTCCCGGTCATGACCGGCACTCACGGCCAGGATGTCATCGACATCCGCACCCTGGGCGGCAAGACTGGCCTCTTCACCTACGACTCCGGCTTCCTGTCGACTGCGAGCTGCAAGTCGAAGATCACCTTCATCGACGGTGACAAGGGCGAACTGCTGTACCGCGGCTACCCGATCGAGCAACTTGCCGATAACTGCAACTTCCTCGAAGTGGCCTACCTGCTCAAGAACGGTGAACTCCCGAACGCGGCTCAGAAGACCGGGTTCGAGAACACCATCAAGAACCACACGATGCTGCACGACCAGATGACCAAGTTCTACTCGGGCTTCCGTCGTGACGCACACCCGATGGCGGTCATGGTCGGTGTGGTGGGGGCGCTGTCGGCCTTCTACCACGATGCGATGGACTTCTCCGACGCGCAGCACCGCAGCGTGTCGATCAACCGCCTGATCGCCAAGCTGCCGACCATCGTTGCGATGGCCTACAAGTACAACAAGGGCGAGCCCTTCATGTACCCGCGCAACGACCTCGACTACACCGCGAACTTCATGCACATGATGTTCGGCACGCCGTGCGAGAAGTACGAGCCGAACCCGGTGCTGGTGCGCGCGCTCGACGTCATCTTCACGCTGCACGCCGATCACGAGCAGAACGCCTCCACCTCGACCGTCCGCCTGGCCGGCTCCTCGGGCGCGAACCCCTTCGCCTGCATCTCGGCCGGCATCGCCTGCCTGTGGGGCCCGGCTCACGGCGGCGCAAACGAAGCCTGCCTGAACATGCTCGAAGAGATCGGTGACGTGTCCCGCGTGGGCGAGTACATCGCGCGCGCCAAGGACAAGAACGACAGCTTCAAGCTGATGGGCTTCGGTCATCGCGTCTACAAGAACTTCGATCCGCGCGCCAAGTTGATGCAGAAGGTCTGCAACGAAGTGCTGACCGAACTCGGCCTCGAGAACGACCGCCTCTTCAAGCTGGCGATGGAACTCGAGAAGATCGCGCTGGAAGACCCGTACTTCGTCGAGAAGAAGCTCTACCCCAACGTGGACTTCTACTCGGGCATCGTGCAGAAGGCGCTCGGCATCCCGACTTCGATGTTCACCTGCATCTTCGCGCTCGCGCGTACCGTGGGCTGGATCACGCAGTGGGAAGAGATGATTACCGATCCCGAGTACAAGATCGGCCGTCCGCGCCAGCTCTACGTCGGTACCGCGCGCCGCGACGTGCCGGCGCTCGCGCAGCGTTCGTAAGAGTCGATGAAGAGGGTCGGCAGGATCCGCCGCAACTGACGGTGACGGGATGGCTGCGCGTGCGCGGCCATCCCGTTTTTCCATCGGAATGCATGCGCCAGCCATGCCTGCGAACCCGCCAACAGGGCAACAGAACACCAAAGGTGCTTTTCCCATGATGAAGCAACTCGAACAGACTTCGCACTTGTTCGGCTCAAACGCGCCGTTCATCGAAGAACAGTACGAAAACTACCTCGCCGACCCGAGCTCGGTGTCCGCAGAGTGGCGCGAGTATTTCGACAAGCTGCAGGCCCAGGTCGGTGCCGCCGCGCGCGACGTGCCGCACGGTCCTGTCATCGCCGCTTTTGAGCAGATGGCCAAGCGCGGTCCGGTGCGCACCGTCGTCACCGCGGGCGAGGACAAGCAGCAGGTCTCCGTGCTGCAGCTGATCAACGCCTACCGCTTCCTCGGCAACCGCTGGGCCAACCTCGATCCGCTCAAGCGCACCGAGCGGCCGCAGATCGCAGAGCTCGAGCCGTCCTACTACGGCTTCACCGAGGCTGATCTCTCCAAGAGCTTCAACATTGGCTCCTTCCACGGCTTCAGCACCGAGCGAGCCACCCTGCGCGAGATCCTCGAGGCGCTGCGCCAGACCTACTGCGGCCCGATTGGCGCCGAGTACATGTACATGACCGACATCGGTCAGAAGCGCTGGATCCAGAGCCGCCTCGAAAGCCTGCGTGGTACGCCGAAGTTCTCCGCGGAGATGAAGAAGCGCATCCTCGAGCGCACCACCGCGGCCGAGACCCTCGAGCGCTACCTGCACACCCGCTATGTCGGTCAGAAGCGCTTCTCGCTCGAGGGCGGCGAGTCGGCCATCGTCGCGATGGACGAGCTGATCCGCGTCGCCGGCGGTCTGGGCGTACAGGAAACCGTGATCGGCATGGCCCACCGCGGCCGCCTCAACGTGCTGGTCAACACCCTCGGC